>Ga0181537_10004898_pt1 | contig 10968 bp, 7 predicted proteins | sample PEATcosm2014_Bin_39_FD_119765 | JGI IMG/M metagenome (GOLD analysis project Ga0181537, IMG submission 119765) | Peatland microbial communities from MTU Mesocosm Facility, Houghton, MI, USA - PEATcosm2014_Bin23_10_metaG | ecosystem: Environmental > Terrestrial > Soil > Wetlands > Peat | place... | reverse complement strand
TTCAACACGTTCGGCGGAAATCCCGTCGTCAGCGCGATGGGCAAAGCCGTTCTCGAAGTCATCGAGAAAGATAATTTGCAGGCGAACTCGCTCAAGCTTGGCGCGTATATCAAAGCCGGATTGAACAAATTGAAAGAGAAGCACCAAATCATCGGCGACGTGCGCGCGAAGGGCTTGATGATCGGCATCGAAATGGTCAAAGACCGTGCGACGAAAGCGCCCGCGTCCGCCGAATGCGCGATGGTTTTGGAAAAAGCGCGCGAACTCGGTTTGCTCATCGGCAAAGGCGGCTTGTGGGGCCAGACGATCCGTTTTGCACCGCCGATGTGCATCACGCAGGCCGACGCGGATTTCTTGCTGGAAGTTTTGGACGAGTCGTTTGCGACGCTGTGAAATGAAATTGATTGCTCACAATTACGGCAAAGCAAAAGTGCGCGTGCTGAAAGTTTTTCGCGCCGGCGCAATTCATTCCATCAAGGAACTGGATGTGCAGGTGATGTTGCAAGGCAGCTTCGATGCTTCTTACACAAAAGCTGACAATCGTCTTGTCGTCGCAACGGATTCGATCAAGAACACGGTCAATATATTCGCCAAGCAAAAACTCGGTGCGGAGACGGAATTATTTGGCATCGCGCTAGGCGAACATTTTCTCAAAACTTACAAGCACGTCAGCCGCGTGGAAGTGAGCCTTAAGGAACATTGCTGGAACCGAATTTTCATTGGCGGCAAGCCACACGCGCACTCGTTTCTGGAAAAGAGCGCGGCGAAACCATTTGCAAAAATTATTGCGACGCGAAAAGAAACAATCGTTGAATCCGGTGTTGAGGAATTGTTCATCTTGAAATCCACGGCATCCGGCTTTGAAAATTTTCTGCGCGACGAATTCACGACGCTGCCGGAAACTAGCGACCGCATTTGTGCGACCAAACTGAAAGCGACTTGGACTTACGCGAAGAAACCTAAAAGCTATGCGAAGACAAACGGAAAGATTCTCGACGTGATGTTGGCTGTGTTCGCGAAAAATTTCAGCCCGTCCGTGCAGGTCACGCTGTTCCAGATGGGCGAGGCAGCGTTGAAAGTCGCGCCGGAAATTTCTAAAATCCACATCGCAATGCCGAACAAGCATTGCCTGCTGATCAATCTCAAACCGTTTGGCCTTGAAAACAAAAACGAATTGTTCGTTCCAACGGATGAACCGCACGGGCAAATCGAGGGAACAGTCGCGCGATAAATTTTATGCCGTGAAACTGCGGCCAAGTCCGAGTTTGGCGAGGCCCTGCCGGTAGGTGATCGAACTTTTGTCGGCGCGGATGTGGACTTCTTCCTGCAAATCAATCGGCAAATCTTCGGGAAATTGCTGTTCGACGATATTTTTGTCTTCTTCGAAAACCTGATGGTTGAAATCAAGCGTCGGTTGCAGTGGCGCGTCCTTGTCGAAGTTCCGGCAAATCGGGACGAACACGCGCGTCTTGCGCGCGGAAATCGGCGACGCGGCGTTCAAAATATGAAGTTGTCCGTCGTTGGGAAAAAACACGCTGAGTTTGGCCGTGAACGGCAGCCACGTTTCAAACAAGCGCCGCCATTTGAAGCCGGGCGGATTGAGGTGTTTGAAGCCGGTCGAATAATTGCTGACGGTGCTGATGTAATCGGCGCGAAAACCGGCGGCCGTGAGTTCGACGGGATAGCTTGGGACTTCGCGGTTGTCCAGCTCGCCGAAAGTTCCGACATGGACAAATGCAAAATGGCTTACGTCGAGAAACCCTTCGATCTGGCGTCCGGCGGAAGCGTCGAGTTCAACGCTGTTCGGCAGAACTTGTAGATAATCTGGATCGTCCCATTCGTTAAAATCTGGAAATGGCGACGGGCCGTTGTCCACGAGCCGTGTCCAGATCAAGCCATATTTTTCCTGCACGGGAAACGTCTGCACTTTTAATTTCGGCGGAATCGCCGCGCCGGGATGCGCGGGAATGCAAACGCACTGGCCTTCGGCGTTGTAACGGAAGCCGTGGTAGCCGCAGACGATTTCGTTGCCTTCAATCCGGCCCGAACTCAACGGCGCGCCGCGATGCAGGCACAAATCGCGCAGCACGGAAATTTTTCCGTTCACGCGGAAGGCGACGATGCGTTCGTCGAGCAGTTTTGTTGCGAAAGGCTTGTCTTTGACCTCGTGCGAAAATGCAATCGGATACCAAAACGGCGCGAGCGCACGCCAGTCGGATTCCGCAAACGTGCAGTCGCGGGGCAGGGCAGGCTGAAAGGAAGAGACAATGTTTGATGGCTCCTTTTCAACGACGGCGATGTTGGAACGCGGCATATTTTTCAACGGCTCCTTTCCACGACAAAATCTGGTTTCAATCTTTTAATTTCTTGTGAAAAAATCAAGTTAAAATCTTCTGAGGACAATTTGATCCGCCTGAACGAATTCGTTTTTCAAATATATCACGCAATTCCTTCCAGCTTGGGTGAATCCGGCGGCTGTGTGCTGGAAATGTTTTTGTTGCGGATGGAAAACATCAGCAGCCCGCCGATGACGCCGAACGGAGCCATGAAATAAAAATAGTAGTCCCAATTTTTGTCGAGCAGCCAGCCGAGCAGTTTCAGCGCGACGCTCGCGCCGAAGTATTGGAACGAATCGATGACGCCGGACGCGAACCCGGCCATTTTGCGCCCGCCGATGTCCATCGCCGCCGCCGGGCCGAGCAGCGAGTGCGTCGAGTTGACCGTGAACGAAATCACGATGAACGAAATGACCACTGCGTTCAAACTGTGCGCCTGCGCCGCCATCAAAATGACCACGACTTCGATGAAATAAATTCCCGACGCCACTGGCGCGCGCCGTCCTTGAAAAAGCCGGTCTGAAATAAATCCCGACAACAGCGAGCCGCAGGACGCGACCACTGGAATCAAAGCGCCTGTCCACTGAAATTGCGGCGCGCTCATGTCGAGATGCTGCACTTCCTGCAAGTAGCGCGGAAACCACTGGTCAATACATTGCCGCACCGCGCCCGTGCACGAATACGCCAGCGCGATGATCCACACCGACGGGTTGCTGACAATTTTTTTGAACACCACGGTGATTTCGGAACGGACATCCACGTTGTCGTGGTCTTCTTCGCCCGCGTGGACATTTGCAAAACCAGCCTGCTCCGGCGTGTCCTTCACAAAAATTGCCAGCAGGATGGCGACAATCGTCGCGATGCCAGCCGGAATCCAAAACAGCCAGCGCCAGTGCAGCGGCGGAACGTGCCACATTCCGATAAAGACAAATCCGCCGAGCAGCATCGGTCCAAGCTTGAAGATGCCAATTCGTCCGAGATTGATCATGAACCCAAAAATTCCCGCGAACGTGCCGCGTTCCGTCTGGCTGAACCACGCCGCGTTGATCTTGATGAAACCCGGCGCGCCGAATGCCTGGATGTAGCCGTCAATGCTGCGCAGCACGACGAACAGCCACAACATTCCCCAAAATGACGACGCGCCGAACAGCACGTTCATCGTGATTGTGCCCGCCGCGCCGATCAGCATAGCGCGCTTGCCGCCGATCCGGTCGGTCAGCAGGCCGTTGATGATCTGTCCGATGGCATAGGCGAGCAATTGCGCCGAGATGATGCTGCTCATGTCCGACTTCGTGAAATGAAACTCGTCGGCGATGGATTTGTTCGCGAGGGAAAAATTGTAGCGGCACAAATAATACGACGTATACATCAACCCGACGATGCCCCAGTTCAAACCGCGGCGCGGACGGAATCCGGGCGGCAATTTTGGACGGGCGGAAATGGCGGGTGCGTCTGAATTCATTAAACTGCAATCCTTATTTCATCAGAATAAACCAAACCTGCGTCAGCCGGTCAAAGTTATTTCACATCCATGAAAACAAAACAGCCGCCGGAGCGCCGCGACAAATTATGGCTTGGAGTCCGCGTCGGATTGTTCCATCATTTTTTCACTTTAAGGAAGCAACAAGTTATGCCCCGCACGCGACAGGAACTGGAACACATCGAACGGCAAATCCTCGCGCCATTCGCGCAATTCAGCGGCGACACGCGCGGACGCGAATACGCCGAAGCGCCGCCCGAATGGCGCTCACATTACCAGCGCGACCGCGACCGCGTCATCCACTCGCGCGCGTTCCGACGGCTCGAATACAAGACGCAGGTTTTTCTAAACGGCACGGGCGACCACCTGCGCACGCGGCTCACGCACACGATTGAAGTCGCCGCCATCTCGCGCAACATCGCCAGCGCGCTGAAACTGAACACTGATTTGGCGGAAACCATCGCGCTCGCACACGACCTCGGCCACTCGCCGTTCGGCCACAAAGGCGAAACCGTGCTTGCGCGTTTGATGAAAGGACGCGGCGGCTTCGAGCACAACCAGCACAGCCTCCGCATCGTCGAGCAGCTCGAACAAAAATACCCGAATTTTCCCGGCCTGAACTTGTCGTGGGAAGTCCGCGAAGGTCTCGCCAAGCATCACACCGCCTACGACCATCCCGGCCAGCGCAAAGGTTTCGACGCAAAAAATTCTTCGCTCGAAGCGCAGATCGCCAACCTCGCCGACGAGATCACTTATTACAGCCACGACCTCGACGACGGGTTGGATTCAGGATTGTTGTCCGAGAAAAAGCTCGCCGCCGGCGTCCGCGTCTGGGCGCACGCCGCGAAGCTCGTGAAAAAAGAATTCGGCAGCCTGCCCGACGAAAGCCGCCGCTATTTCATCATCCGCACCATCATTGACATGCAGATTCACGACGTCGTCGAGAACAGCGAACGGCTCATCGCCAAGGCCGGCGTCAAATCCGCCGACGACGTGCGGTTGAATTCCAAACCGCTCATCGCTTACAGTCCCGAACGCCGCGCGCTGAATCTGGAATTGCGCAATTACCTTTACAAAAATTTGTATTACAATCCCGTCGTGCACGAGCCGAACCTCCGCGCGGTTAAAATGCTCGGCGAACTTTTCAAATACTACCTCGCGCACCCGAAGGAGATCGGCGAAAGCGCGCAGAAACGCGCCAGGAAAACCGGCCTGCACCGCGCCGTGTGCGATTATATCGCGGGCATGACCGACCGCTACGTCATGCTCGAGCACCAGAGAATTTTCGGCGAAGCGTTCAAGTTGTGATTGCAGGAAGCGGCGCGACGGATTGTTGGCCGCCATTTACGGGCTTGATTTTGCCGGGTGTTGCCGCAATGCTCCGTCCGTCGGCGTGCGCATCCGCACATTTACAAGGAAGTCGGCAAAACCGTTTGCAAAAATAAATGGAACTCCGGTTCATAAGTCTGTTCGGCTGGCTCGTGATGATTTCAATCGCGTGGATGATTTCCTACGACCGAAAGCTTTTTCCGTGGCGCACGGTGATTTGGGGAATCGGCCTGCAATTCACGCTCGCGCTTCTGATCTTGAAAACGCCGTGGGGCGAAAAGCTTTTTGAATTCGCCGGCAAGGTGATCCAGCACCTCATCCAATTTTCCAACGAAGGCTGCAAATTCGTTTTTGGCCCGCTGGCCGACGAAAATCTGCTCGCGGAAAAATTCGGCCCCGGCAATTCCGTCATCTTCGCCATCCTCGTCATGGGCACGATCGTCATCGTCGCCGCGATTTCATCACTGCTCTATCACTGGGGCGTTTTGCAAAAAGTCGTCCACGCCGCCGCGTGGGTCATGCGCAAAATCATGCGCACGAGCGGCAGCGAAACCCTTTCCGCCTGCGCGAACATTTTCATGGGCCAGACCGAGGCGCCGCTGATGATACGGCCTTACGTGCCGCGCATGACGCGCAGCGAAATCATGACAATCATGGTTTGCGGCATGGCGCACATCGCAGGCGGCGTCGCGGCGGTCTACGCGGCGATGGGAATGCGCGCGGGTTATCCGAACACCGCCGGCCATCTGCTCACCGCGTCCGTGCTGAATTGTCCCGCCGCGCTGATGATCGCAAAAATTCTCCTGCCTGAAACGCAGCAAAGCGAAACCGCCGCGTCCATGCCCGCGACCGTTCCGCGCACGACGGCCAATTCCATTGACGCGATCTGCCGAGGCGCGGGCGACGGATTTCAACTCGCGCTGAACGTCATCGCCATGCTCATCGCGTTCATCGCCATGATTGCGCTGGCGAATTACATTGTCACGTGGCCGCAGATTCATTTTGGCGCGGCGCATCCGGCGACGCTGCAAAACATTTTCGGCTGGGTCAACGCGCCGTTCGCATTTCTGATGGGCGTGCCGGCGCAGGATTGTTTGAGCGTCGGGCAAATTTTGGGCGAACGCATCGTGCTGAATGAATTTGTCGGCTACTTGGACTTGACGACCAACGCAAAAACGCTCGCGCTCGACCCGCGCAGTTTCACGATTGCGACTTACGCGCTGTGCGGCTTCGCGAATTTTTCCAGCATCGCGATCCAGGTCGGCGGCATCGGCTCGCTCGCGCCCGAACGCCGCAGCGAAATGGCCAGGATCGGTTTTCGCGCGATGTGCGGCGGATTGCTCGCGGCTTACATGACCGCGTCGCTCGCGGGATTTTTACTGTAAAGGAGATATTATAAAAACATTCACAATCCACGTCGTTTTGGGTTGCGCGGCTTTTTTTGCAGCCCTCGTCATTGCGCCCGCAACTTCAGCACAGACAAAAACCGTCCGCGTCGTCACTTACAACATCGAGGACGACATCAACGGCGCGACAACGCCGTTGCCGGGTTTGATCAGTCCCGCCGCGGGCGGCAGCGTGACGAACGGCGGAGTGCTTGAAGGGATTGGCGAGGAGATCGTCGGCAATGACCCGGCGCAGCCTTTGGACATACTGGCCTTGGAGGAAACGACGAGCAATCCGATCACGATCGCGCCGATTGTTAATGGATTGAATTCATTCTACGGCGTGGCGGGGATGTATTCCAATAGCGCTTATCAGGCGACGGAAAACGGCGGCGACGCGGCCAACGGGAACGGCCCGAACGCGATGGTCTATAACGCGAAGACATTGCAACTGCTCGCGTCCGTGCCGGTGGATCCGCCGGGCGGCACGAACAATCTGGATTCCACTTATGGCGAATTGCGCGAAGTGATGCGTTATGAATTTGCGCCCGCCGGCGCCACTCCTGACGCGACAAATGAATTTTACATTTATGTGAGCCATTACAAATCCGGAACGTCTTCCGGCGACTTGGCCGAGCGTTTCGGCGAGGCGCGGATCATCCGCACGAACGAGGCCGTAGTCCTGCCCGCGAACGCCCGCGTGATCTACGTCGGCGATTACAACATCACCGCCAGCGGCGAGGCGTCGTATCAGACGATTTTGTCGAACACCGCTCCGGACGGCATCCAGCAGGGACAGGGCATTGACCCGATGAACCCGACGAACAATCCGAACATCGACTGGGGCGCTTACACCACCGACACAAACATCCTCGCACTGGAATCGGAACACAGTTACGAACTTGAATACCGCGACGATCTGCAGGTGATGACGACGAACGTTTATTATGCGGCTCCCGGCGGGTTGGGATATGTTCCCGGCACCTATCACACGTTTGGCAACAACGGCACGACGCCTTATTACGGCAGCGTGAACACCGTCACCAACACCGCGCTGAACAACCGGCTCGTCACGAACGCGCCGGTCTTCATCAGCGCCGCGCAACTCTGCCTCGACCTCACCAACGCCAGCGACCATCTGCCCGTCGTGGCCGATTACACCGTTCCGTTTTCCGCCACGGTGTCCGGTTTCACCGGCAGTCCGACCAACGGCATAGTGCCGCTGGCGGTCACCTTCTCCAATTTGAGCGCCAACGCCACAAATTACGTCTGGAATTTTGGGGACGGCAACACGAGCACCTTGACCAACGCCGCCGACACTTATACGAATCCCGGCCTTTATTCGGTCACGCTCACCGCCATCGGCGCGGGCGGCACAAACATTTTGACGCTCACCAATTACATCACGGCGTTAAATCCGCCGCCGCTGCAATTTGGGAATTTCGTCTCGCCGACGAACGGCGGATTCCAGTTCGCCGCCAGCAATTCGGACGGACTGCCCATCACCACCAGCCAGGAATCGCAGATCGAAATTTTTGCCACGACCAACCTCGCGCTGGCCTTCACGAACTGGACGCCGCTGACCGACTCGATTCGGCTTGTCAACGGCTTTTTGCAGATCAACGACACGAACGGCGTCTTTTCGCAAAGGTTTTACCGCGCCGTTGAAACGCCCTGAACGACATCCATAGAGATTGTTTTTTTCCGATTGCGCGCTTGTTCTCACGGTGTGAAAAATTCCACATTGGGGTTAATCCGTTTGTCCGCACGCGCATACGGAAAGATTTGCGCCAGTCCAGTCACGGTTGCGTGAATTGTCTGCAACTTGTGAATAATTTTTGAGATAAGTGCTTGCCATATTTAAAAAATCTGGCAGGATTACGTCGGTCAGTAGCAAGGAGAAATCAACCAGAAGCAAAAGACGCACGAAAAGGGTCTTGAATTTATTAAATGAACACAATCGGATTTGACGACAACAAGTTGGTTCACCCGAAAATTCAGCCGCAAGCCCGCCGGGGTTTCACCCTGATCGAACTGCTCGTTGTCATCGCCATCATCGCCATCCTTGCGGCGATGATCTTGCCCGCGCTGGCCAAGGCCAAGGCCAAGGCGCAGCAGTCCAATTGTCTGAACAGCATGCGCCAATGGGGCATCGCATCCCAAATTTATGGCGGTGACGGCGGGGATTACATAGCGCGCGACGGCACGGATTCAAGTGAAACGTATGCGACTTATTCACCCGCAGACGCCACTATCGCGCCATATTATGGCAGTCCGCTTGATCCTTACGCCTGGTTCAACCAGTTGCCGCCGCTGGTGGCCGACCAATCGTTGGCTTACTATTACACAAATGTGACAGGATCATATCAGGCGTCACTTCCTTTCCCCGGCAATGGTATTGGCAAAATATGGATGTGCCCCACGGCGCAATCGTCCACTGCGGACACATTTCTTAAAAACGGGAAATATGGATTTTTTAGTTACCAGATGAATCTTGATTTGAAGGCCACCAGTTATATGCACTCTGGCTATACCAGTTTTAACCCGCCGGCCATGCCCAAGTTAAGCTCTATCAACAATCCTTCAGCCGTGGTGCTGCTGACAGAATCCGCCTTCAGCCCCACGCTGGAGGCTTATGTCTCGAGCGTTGGCGGGAGCACCACTCAAAACGGCACTTTTCCCGCCAGCCGTTGGACGTATTTTACCCAGCGGCACAATTTTGGCGGCAACCTTGCCTTTGTTGACGGGCATTCTTCCTATTACAAATGGAATTATGTGGTCAATAAAAACCCCACGCCGGATTCGCGTGATGAGGTGGACAATCCAGACATCATCTGGGACATGTATCGCCAATAAAAAAGATTTCAGATCAACCAAAAAAACCAACAAGGAGAAAGCAGCAATGAAAACAAACCTCATAAAAATTGGAACCCTAATGGCGGTCTGCCTGATGACATTCAGCGCGCGGGCATTTATCTTGTTTCAAGATAATTTTCCTTATGGCCCCGGAATCTTGAGCAACGCCGTCTGGGTCGCCGGCGCGGGCAATTCGCTGAACACCAATATTTTTGCGCCCGGCAACAACACGGCCACGATCGGCTTTGGAACCACCACGTCGGACCAGCCGCGCGTCTATTTTACAAATGGCTATTCGTCGACAATTCCCGCCGCCGTCAACTTTCCGCATACGGTCTATTATTTTCCCAGCAACAGCCCGGCGGCGGCGCTTTACTCAAGTTTTACGATAAATTTAAGCGGCAGCGCATCTTCCGGCACTTACGTGGCATATTTCACAGATACAAATTTTGATTATGCCGCCAGGATATACACCACCAACGGGCCGGGCGGCAGCGGGTATCAACTGGCGGTCCAGGATCTCGGCACTTTTATCACCACCAACTTCAACGGCGCCAACCTGCTGAACCCGGTCGTGTTGACTGCCGGGCAGAATTATCAGGTGGTCGTCCGTTATATCAACAATCTGGGACTGGCCACTTTGTGGGTCAATCCAACGGCTGAAACTTTTACCGGCTATACCAACGGCACTGGCTCCACATCCGTCACATGCACCGGGCCGGCCGAAGGCGGCGCTCCGGGAACATCCCTCGCGGGTTATGGTCTTCGCAACGCCTCCGGCGGTGGAAAAATCATCATCAGCAACCTCGCCATCGGGACGACTTTTGCCGACGTTGTTCCCTCCAGCGCGGGTTCGAATCCGCCCTTCATGGCTCTTCAGCCGCAGGGCAACACGAATCTGTTTGCCGGAGGTAATTTCACCAACAGCGCGCTGGCGGGCGGCGACCTGCCTTTGAGCTACCAATGGTATTTCACCACCAACAGCGTGACGACGCCGATTTCCTTCGGCACCAATGCCACGCTTCCGCTCACGGGTCTCGTGACAAACCAGACTGGCAGTTACTATGTGGTTGTTACAAATATCGCAGGTGTCGTCACTTCGAGCGTGGTCAATGTCCTTGTCAGCGCCGTTCCGGTTGCGCCGACATTCTCAAGCCCCACCAATGCATATAGCATGACAAACATTATCGGCGACACGGTGAATTTGACCGTCGCCGCCTCTGGTGTTCCATCACCAAGCTATCAGTGGTATTTTGTCACCAATAGCATGAGCGGCAACGTGACGAACCCCGTGTCCGGCGCCACCAGCACCACGCTCACGCTCACGGGCTTGACGACAAACCAAGCGGGAGGATATTTTGTCACCGCCACCAATCTGGTTGGGAAAACCAACAGTCCATTGATAACCCTAGTCGTCAATCCGATTCCTATTGTCACCATCGCCAGCGCGCGCTCGATGGTGAATGGAAGTTATAATCCGACAAACGCATCGGAAGTCATAGTCACAGGCATCGTGACCTCGTGGACAAACACCACCAGCAGCGGGAACTGCGAGTTTTATATCCAGGACTCCACCGCCGGT
>Ga0181537_10004897_pt1 | contig 10968 bp, 9 predicted proteins | sample PEATcosm2014_Bin_39_FD_119765 | JGI IMG/M metagenome (GOLD analysis project Ga0181537, IMG submission 119765) | Peatland microbial communities from MTU Mesocosm Facility, Houghton, MI, USA - PEATcosm2014_Bin23_10_metaG | ecosystem: Environmental > Terrestrial > Soil > Wetlands > Peat | place... | reverse complement strand
ATCTCATGCTGCGCTACACCCAGGCGCTGATCACGCAGATGGCGCAGACGGCGGTTTGCAACCGGCACCACTCGCTGGATCAGCAACTGTGTCGCTGGCTGTTGCTGAGCTTGGATCGCCTGGAGGGCAACGAACTGGTCATGACCCAGGAACTGATCGCCAATATGCTGGGTGTCCGCCGCGAGGGCGTCACGGAAGGAGCGCTCAAATTACAGCATGCCGGACTGATCAGTTACGCCCGCGGCCACATCCGGGTGCTTGACCGGCCCGGGCTCGAGAAACGCAGTTGCGAGTGTTATGCGGTGGTCAAGAAAGAGTATGACCGCCTGCTTCCCGCCGTGATGGAAAGCTCATAATGTCAAACCAAAGTGCGTTACCGCACAGAGAGCCCGGCGTACTTATGCAATTATTTCAACGTCAGGAGGCGAACCCAACCGAGGAGTAAGTCGAATGGAATCAGATGTCCACGGATACGAGGGTCTTCTGTTCGAGTTGACGACGGAACCCATGGCGGGGGAATCATCCAACGACGATGCGTGGATGGCGGATGCCACTGGGATACACTCGGGCAACAACATATTGGAGTGGATGTCGTATCTGCCCGATGACTGCGTCAAAACCATGATCGAGATGGGTTGGGATGTGAGCACCTGAGGGGCGGATAAGGCGCGGGCAAGCGCGCTGTGCGTTTTCGCCCCGCCCGCGCCGCGGCCCGGCATCCTGCGATCGATCCTCCTCCATGAAGTGTCCGCGGCGTGAGTCTGCATGGCCGGCCATGCGCGCGACAGCATCTGTGCCGGCGCAAACGCACAGATATCCAAAGCCCTCGATCAGCCGGTGCCGCCGACGGTAAGCGCATCGATGCGCAGCGTGGGTTGGCCGACGCCAACCGGGACCGATTGACCTTCCTTGCCGCAGGTCCCGACCCCGCTGTCGAGCTTGAGGTCCGTGCCCACCATGCTCACCCGCTGCAACACGTCGGGGCCATTGCCGATCAGCGTCGCCCCTTTCACCGGCGCACCGATCCTGCCGTTTTCGATCAGGTACGCCTCGCTCGCCGAGAACACGAATTTGCCCGATGTAATGTCCACCTGGCCGCCGCCGAAGTTCACGGCGTACAGGCCCTTCTGTACCGAGGCGATGATCTCCTCGGGGCTGCGCTTGCCGGCCCGCATGTAGGTATTGGTCATGCGCGGCAGGGTCATGTGCGCAAAAGATTCGCGCCGGCCGTTGCCGGTGGCCGGCATGCCCATCAATCGGGCATTCATTTTGTCCTGGATATACCCCTTGAGCACCCCGCCCTCGATCAGCGTGGTGCACTGAGTCGGCGTGCCCTCATCATCGACATTCAACGAACCGCGCCGCCGGTCCAGGGTCCCGTCGTCAACCACCGTGATTTCGTCCGCCGCCACTTTTTGGCCGATCCGATTCGAAAACGCGGAGGTGCCTTTGCGATTGAAATCGCCTTCGAGCCCATGACCGATGGCCTCGTGCAGCAAGATGCCGGGCCAGCCCGGTCCGAGCACCACGGTCATGGATCCGGCGGGCGCCGCCACCGCCTCGAGATTGACCAGCGCCTGGCGCACCGCCTCCCGGCCGTGCGCAAAAGGCTCATCGCCGCGCAGCAACTCATCCAAACCGAAGCGCCCGCCGCCGCCGCTGTAACCCTGCTCGCGACGGCCGTTTTGTTCGACGATGACCGAGACATTGACCCGCACCAGCGGCCGCACATCGGCCGTGAGGGTGCCCTCGCTGGTGGCGATCAGCACCACCTCATGCACCGCGGTGAGCGATGCCATGACCTGCTTGACCCTGGGATCGATGCGCCGCGTGTCGGCATCGATGCGCATCAGCCACGCCACCTTGTCTTCGTCGCGGATGGCGTCGAGCGGATCGACGGGCAGATATAACCGATGAGTGAGCGGACGCTGCCAGGCCTTGACCGCATGGCTGGCGCCTGAGCGCGCAATGGCGCGTGCCGCGCCGGAGGCCTCGAGCAGCGCCGGCAACAGCACTTCATCGGTGTACGCGAAGCCGGTTTTTTCGCCGCTCAACGCACGCACACCGACGCCTTGCTCGATGTTGTGCGACCCCTCCTTCACGATGCCGTCCTCCAGCGACCACGACTCCTCGCGCGACAGCTGGAAATACAGATCCGCATGATCGACGCCGCGGCTCATGACGGCGTCGAGCACCGTCGATAGGCGGCCCTCATCGAGACCCGACGGCGTCAAGATCATCCTCTCGGCGACCTCGAACATGGGTTCGCTCGTATCGGCGCTGCGCGCGTTCAACGTGCCACCTTGGCGCCTTTGGGCATTCCCAGCTGCCGATTGTCCAACACCGGAAAGCGGGTCCGGGTCTCCGCCTGGCGGTTGAGGTCGATGTCCGCCGTTATCACTCCGCTGCCCTTCGGCAGGCGCGACAGCACTTGACCCCAGTAGTCGACGATCAGCGAATCGCCGTAAGTTTCGCGGCCGCTGGTATGCGTCCCGGTCTGCGCCGGCGCCACCACATAGCACAAGTTTTCGATGGCGCGTGCGCGCAGCAACGTCTCCCAGTGCGCGCGCCCGGTCGGCACCGTGAACGCAGCCGGCATCGCCAGCCACTCCGCGCCTTGCGACACGAGGTCGCGGTAAAGCTCCGGAAAGCGCATGTCGTAGCACACCGAGAGCCCGACCTTGCCCACCGGTGTGTCCGCGACCACGACGGCGCGGCCCGCGGTGACGTGTGTCGACTCGCGGTACTGTTCGTCGCGCCCCGGGATGGTGACGTCGAACAGGTGAATCTTGTCGTAGCGCGCCACCCGCTTGCCGGAGGCGTCGATCAGCAGCGAGGTGTTCGCGACGCGGCTCTCGCTGTCGCCGCGAATGACGATGGTTCCGCCGAGGATCCACATCTTGAGTTTGCGGGCGGTGGCGCTCAAAAATGCTTGCACTGCGCCATCGCCGTCCGGTTCGGCGACGTGCAGCTTGTCGGCGTCGTGTAAACCGATGAAGGAAAAGTTCTCCGGCAGGCAGGCGATCTCGGCGCCGGCGTCCTTGGCTTCGCGCAGCAACTCGCCGGCCGCCGCCAGATTATCCGCGACGATATGGCCTGAGGTCATCTGGATGGCAGCAATTTTGCCCATTTATTTCGGCACCTCCGCAGTCGCGGCGGCCGCGTCTGCACTTTTGATCCGTTCGACAATGGGACTATCCCAGCTGCCGGTAATCCGATAATACCCTCGTGCCAAGCCCTTCAGCGGTTGTTTGAACACTTGTGTGAAAAGGAGCACGGCCCCGGCCACGACCGGACCGCCCGCCAAGGCCGCCAACGGCAACGAACTGCCGACGCTGCCCGTAACCACTGCAATTTGGTCGTAATCCTTGTTTTTCAAGCCAACCCGCCCGATTAGGCCGATTTCCGCCGCCGGTCCCTTGACCAACACGTTTTCCGTGTATGCGCTGCCGTCGCGCAGGTCAAAGTCGCCGCGAACGGTGTCGAACGCCAGACCCTTGTCGGTAAGATCGCTGAAATCGAGCGCCAGCCGCCTGCGTAGAGCCGCGACGCTGGTGAGGCCGAGTACGCGGCCGGCGCCCGGTTTGATGCCGACCACCTGGCCTTTGTCGAGCGCCAATTGCACATGTCCCGCCGCCTGGCTCAATGCATCCTCGCTCGGCGCACCCTGCCAATTCAGATCGAAGTCCATGCGTCCGGTCTTTGCTTCGATGACCGGCACATAACCCAATTGCTTCAACGTATCCTGCACATCGCTGCTGGTGAGCGTGCCCTGAATGCGCCCCACGCCTGCATCCTTGCCGCGCCATTCGCCGGTGGCATTCGCGTTGAAGCTGAGGCCTGCGATGGCGAGTTGCTGCAAACTGATACCGTCGTCGAGTTTGGCGAGGGTCGCCTGCACGTCGCCTAGCTTGCGCTCCCCCCATTCGAGTTCCACGGCGTGAAAATTCACGGCCGGAATGGCGCGCGGATCGCCGGGCGGGTTCGCGCCGGACGCATGTTCGGCGCCCGCGTCTCGCGGGTCCGGCACCGGATCGACATGCAGGCGCTCGAACTGCAGATTCCACGGCTCGTTCGAATCGGCCGCGCGCGGCAAGGTGATGGTGCCGACCACATTGGGTCCGCCGACCGATATGCGCAGACTGCCTTCCGTCACACCCAGATTCAGCGAGACGTCGCGGAATGCGAGACCTAGATAGTCGAGTTCGGCAACGGTGAGCTTGGCGTTGCGCAGGTAGTTGGACAGCGGCTTGGCATTCCTATCGGCGGGGTTGAGTTTGAGCCAGCCCGCGAGATCGAGCCGCGCGACCGATCCGCCGACGTTCAAGATCTGGCTGTCGCTCGAGTTCGATTCACCCCCGCCGAAGTTGAGCGCCAGGCGCGTCAGATGCAATCCGTCGGCGGCCGGCTCCAGTGCATACGAACCGCTCACCAGCGAGCCCAACGCGAGCCGCCCCTGCGGACCACCGCTCGCCGGCCATTGGATTTCCAACCACGAGGACATGGAAATATCGGCGCCCTTGTCGAGCGGCGCAGGCAGCGTCATCTCGAGGCCCACGAGACTGCTGCTCAGGCGCAGGCTTCGTTCGCGGTTCGGCTCGGGGGCCATTTTCAAGACGCCGCGCCAGTCGCTCTGCCCGCCGATTCCCACCCCGGCAGGCAGGCCGAGCGCGTTGCGCACGGCATCGCCGTTGAACGTGCCGCGGAACTCGAGTTGCGTGCGGGTGAGCGGCCGGGTGCGCGATGTTCGCGCCTGCATTTGAAACGGGCCGCCCAATACGCGGCCGCGAATGTCGGCGCGCGCCACCTGCGCGCCTTCGACGTCGAAATCACCGTTGATATCGGTGGCGGCCGTCGCGGATCCGGAGCCGTTCACGGCCACCCCCTCCAATTGGCCATGCACCAGCACGCGCCGATGCACGAAATCCTTGAAGGGCAGAAACAAATCCACCTTCGTCTGCATCGGACCGCGCGCTTCGACGGCGGAAAAGGCATGCTCTGCCGCCGCATCCAACGGCGAGGCGCGCAGGAACGCAAGCGCGGCGCCCGCATCGCCGCTGGCACCGACATGCACTTCCAGCTCGCCCGTTTTGAAATCGACGAAGCGCGCCTCGGCCGATTCGAGCGGAATGTCGTTGACGCGTCCGGCGACCAGATGTGCCGTCATCCCCTCGTTGCGAAATACCGCCTGGCCGGTGAGACCCTCGAGGCGCGGCCAGCCGTCGCCGTAGTCGAGGACCATGCCGTCGAGCGCGCAGCGCGCCATGAACGAGCCGCTGCCGTCGCGAAACGGGAAATGTTTTATCGGCCCCTGCAAAACGATGTCGGCGCGCGACAAGTGGCCGGCAATAAAGGCCCGGTCCAGCCACGCGAGCGCCGGCGGCGGGATCAGGGCGCGCGGAAAGTAACTGTGGGTGTTCGCCGCATTGCCGTTTTCCACCGTGCCCACCAGCGTGAGCACGGGCGATGTTCCGTCGGCAGGCTGCTGCCACGAAACCTTGCCGTGAGCACCGGCATCGCGATTCGCCATGCTCCAATCGTCGGCGGCGACCAGCAACGCATCGGGCGTGCGCTTCCAATACAAGGTGGCCGCCAGCGTGTCGAGCCCGATCGGCCGTTGCAGCTGCGCCGGCCAGGTGAAGAGCGCGGCGCGGCTGTCGATTTTCACGTGCCCGCCGTTCCCATTGCCGGCGATGGAACCGCTCAATCCGCGCAGGCCCGGCGCACGGCCGACCGGCGCAAAGCCGACGTCGTGAAATTTCGCCTGAATCTGCAGGCGCCAGGGGTCCTGCGGCGAATCGCGCTCAAGCGCCACGAAGGTATCGAGCCACTCGCCCGTGGGCGCGATTTCCTGCAGCCGATCGCGGATGTCCTTGTCGGGAAGCAGCCCCGCGAGCGGCAACAGGGTATCGGCGCGCAAATAGCTCGCGCCGGCACGCAGATCCAACAACCCCGAATCGCCGCCGCGCCAGCTGACACTGAACTCCGAGTCCGGATCGCGGCGGCCTTGGCGCAGCGCGCGTACCCTTTTGCCCGACAGGGTCCAACGATCAGCCGAGTGGACCATGCTGAGTGCGCCGCCGATCTGCTCGAACTTTGCGCTCGGTCCGTCCGTCAGCTGGGTGACCACGCCTCTCGCCGCAAAATTCAAGTCTGCGCGCGTCAGCATCGCTCCCACCCCGTTCGCCGCGAGCTCGAACGCACCATCGCCCGCGTCGAGCCGGCTCAGGTATTCCGGCAGCAGCGCCCGCCATCCAGGAAATGAGATATCGCGCGCCCGGGCCAGCGCATTCCATTTCAGCATCTGGAACTCGCCGCGGCCGCGCGCGCTGCCGCTGATGTTCAAGGTGCCGCCGAGCGCCTCCGGCAACTGCGCATTGCACGACAGCGCAAGACCCTCCTCGCCGCGCCGCACATCGAAATTGACCTTGCGCAACTCGAGCTTCGGCAGTGCGGCATTCCAATCTTCCATCGTGATCGTCGCATTGCGGATCGCGAGCTTGCCGACCGGCAGGTCATTGAGCGTCAACGCCTCGAGCGACGAATTGTCGGCGCCCAGTTTGATTTCCGCGGCGAGCGCAAAGCTCGTGGGACCCAGGCGCGCAATGACGATGTTCGGCGAGTCGAGCTGTATCCTTCCGGCGAGCAGCTTGCCGCTGCTGAGCAGTTGCCAGATGTCGGCGGCGACCCGGCCGCCGGCGGCGCGCGCCAGGACCCGGCGATCATCCTTGGAGCGCAGCTCCAGGCGCTCGAAGTGCAATTCCGGACCATACCAGCGAAACGACGGCGAAACACTCGCGAAATCGATGTGATATCCCGTCTGCGCGAACACCCATTGCTTGATCTCGCCTTCGTAGGCGGGCGCGCGGTCGAGCGTCAGCTTGACGGCCAACAAAAGGAGCAGCAAGAGGCTCGCCAGTCCTGCGAAACCGTACAGCAGGATTTTTCCGGCCTTGCGTACGCTCATTTACATCAGGACGACGTCGTATTGGTCGACGGTGTACAGAGCTTCGGTTTGCAGGCGGATGGGTTTGCCGGTCACCAGTTCCAATTCGCCGAGCGCCGAGGACTCCTCATCCAGCAGGCGTTCGATGACGTCCTGGTGTGCCAGCACCATCAATTGTTCACACTCGAACTGGCGAGCCTGCCGCACGATCTCACGAAACACCTCATAACACACTGTTTCCGCAGTTTTGACGAAGCCTTTGCCCTCGCAGGTCGGACAAGGCCGGCACAGCATATGTTCCAAGCTTTCGCGCGTGCGCTTGCGCGTCATTTCAACCAGCCCCAAGGGCGACACGGACGAGATGCTGGTTTTCACGTGATCGTCGCCGAGCGCCTTTTCCAGCGCCTGGATCACCTGGCGGCGATGCTCCGGCTCTTCCATGTCGATGAAATCGATGATGATGATGCCGCCGAGATTGCGCAGCCTGAGTTGCCGCGCAATCGTCACCGCCGCCTCGAGATTGGTGCGGAAAATGGTCTCTTCCAGGTTCCGGTGGCCGACGAAGGCGCCGGTATTGACGTCGATCGTCGTCATCGCTTCGGTCTGATCGATGATCAGATGGCCGCCCGATTTCAGCGACACCTTGCGCTCGAGCGCCCTCTGGATCTCCTCCTCGACGTGGTGCAGTTCGAACACCGGACGCGCGCCGTCGTACAATTCGAGACGCTGCAGCGCTTCCGGCATGAAGGCATGCGCGAACTCGCGCATTTCGCGGTGCGCGTTCGCTTGGTCGACGAGCACCTTGTCCACATCCGGGCGCAGCAGATCGCGCAACACGCGAAGGTGCAGCGGCAAATCCGCGTGCACCAGAGCGCCGGGCTGCGTCCGCAGGCCATTTTGGCGCACGAATTCCCACAGCTTGCGCAGATACGCCATGTCGGCGCGCAGCGCCTCCGGCGACGCATCTTCCGCGGCCGTGCGCACGATGAACCCGGCCTGCTCCTCAGTTTCGGTCGCGGCCTGCACGGCGGCGCGCAGGCGCTCGCGCTCGCCCTCGTTCTCGATTCGGGCCGAGACGCCGACCCCGTGACCTTTCGGCATGTACACGAGATAGCGGGACGGGAGGGTGATGTAAGTCGTCAGCCGCGCACCCTTGGTGCCCAGCGGATCCTTGACCACTTGAACCAGGATTTCGTTGCCTTCGGCGACCAGCGCCCGGATGTTCTCGCGCGGTTGCTCGATGCCGGTATCCAGCCGCGCATCGAAGATGTCGGAGGCATGCAGGAACGCGGTGCGCTCCATGCCGATGTCGATGAAGGCCGCCTGCATCCCCGGCAGCACCCGCGATACGCGTCCCTTGTAGATGTTGCTGATCAATCCGCGGCGGCTGGCGCGCTCGAGGTAGATCTCCTGCAGCACGCCGTTCTCGACCACCGCGGCGCGTGCTTCGTGAGTGCTGGCGTTGACCAGAATTTCCGTGCTCATGACCGTGCTTCGCGGCCACGCCAGCGCGCGATGCCGGCGTGACTCAGGAGTTCGGCGGTCTCGTAGAGCGGCAGCCCGACCACGCCGGAATAGCTGCCGCGCAAATCGACGACGAAAACCGCGGCGCGGCCTTGAATGGCATACCCGCCGGCCTTGTCCTGCGCTTCACCCGTCTCCCAGTAGTCGCGCGCCTCGGCGGCCGCGATGCGGCGGAAGGTCACTTCGCTGCGGCAAACGCTGGCTCGAACACCCTGTGCGGTGCGCAGCGCCACCGCGGTCAGGACTTCATGGGTGCGGCCGGAAAGCCGCGCCAGCATCGCCTCGGCGTCCGGCCGATCCTTGGGCTTGCCCAGGATATTCCCGTCGAGGACGACCGCCGTATCCGCCGCCAGGACCGGAACTTGCGCCGCATCGTGGCTCTGCTGCCAACCGGCATCGGCCTTTGCCTTGGCGAGCCGCGTCACGTAGTCGAACGGCGCCTCGCCCGGCGCCACCGTTTCGTCGACGCTCGCTCCGACCGTGCGGAATGCCACGCCGATCTGCTGCAATAGCTCGCGCCGTCGCGGCGACGCCGAGGCCAGGTAGACGAAATCTTGTCCCATGACGCCAGGATACCGAACGGCAGGCCCTTAGGCTCGGTGATACGGATGGGCGGCGAGCAGGCTCATGGCGCGGTACAGCTGTTCGGCCACCACCACCCGGACCAGGCCGTGCGGCAAGGTGAGCGCCGACAAAGACCAGCTCTGATCGGCCCGATCGCGGCATTGCGGCGACAAGCCGTCGGGGCCGCCGATGAGCAATGCAAGCGAGCGCCCGTCCCGCATGCGCAGGGCGAGCCAGGCGCTCAATTGCTCCGTGCTCATCGAAGGAGCCGCGATTTCGAGCGCGACCACGTAATCGTCCGGCCTGAGTGCGGCGAGCATGTCGGCGCCTTCGCGCTGAATCGCACGCTGCGGATTCTCCCCGGCATGGCGCGTCGCGACCGCAATCTCGTGCAGCTCCAGGGCGAAGGGCGTGCGCAGGCGTTTCTGGTACTCGCGAAAACCGCTGTTGACCCACTCGGGCAAACGCGTACCGGCGGCGATCAACCGGCATTTCATGGGCTGCGCCGGCTGCTAGGCGCGCGCGGCACGCTGCGTCGCCGTTATGTCCCAGAGCTTCTCCAAACCATAGAACTCACGCACGCGCGGCAGCATGACGTGCACGATCATCTCGTTCAAATCGATGAGCACCCAATCGCTGTCTTGCTGGCCCTCGACACCATGCGGGCGGAAACCCGCCTCCTTGGTCCGCTCCACCACACGCTGCGCGACGGAGCGGACGTGCCGGTCGGAGGTGCCGCTGGCGATCACCATGAAGTCCGTGACGTCGGTGAGCCCGCGAACATCCAGCACTTTGACTTCCAACGCCTTCATGTCGTCGAGCGCATTGATCACCACGCTCTTGAGCGACGGCCGTGCCTTGGCCGGCTTGCGCGCCGCGGCGCTCGCGGGGCGGCCGGCCGATCTGATATTGCCGCCGGATTTGATGTCGCCGGCAGCTTTGCGATTGCCGGCTGGAGAGTGGACAGGCGCTTTTTTGCGGCCCTTTGTTTTACCGATTGACGACTTTTTTTTGACTGGCACTACGTGGTCCGGGTTTTGGAATAACAGTGGGTATCGAGAATGAGTTTGCGCACCGAGTCGGGCATCAGGAAGCGCGGGTCGCGGCCCATGCTGATCAGCTGCCGAACCTCGGTTGACGAAATTTCCAGCTGCGTCACCGCATGAATGTAGATGCAACCCGCACGCGTATCGTGCAGATCGCCGATCCGCCCGGTGCCGCTGTCGACCAGGAGCTCGCCGAGCGGCCCCATGCTCGGGGCACGCCAGCCCGGACGATGCGCAACCACCAAATGGGCCAGCTGCAGCAGCTCCTGCCATTGATGCCATTTTGGCAGGCTCAAGAATGCATCCATGCCGACGATCAGGCACAGGCTCCGGTCCGGATACTCGTGCCGCAGTTCCGCGAGCGTCTCGACCGAGTAGGACGGACCTTGCTTGCGTACCTCGCGATCGTCGACGACGAAACCGCTTTGACCGGCGGTTGCCAGCTGCACCATCTCGAGCCGCAGCTGCGCGTCGGCGATGGGCCGCTCGCGATGCGGCGGATTGCCGGCGGGGAGAAACCGGATCTCTTTCAGTCGCAGCGCCTGCTGCAGCTCGAATGCCGTGCGCAGGTGCGCATAATGAATCGGATCGAAAGTACCGCCGAAAATACCCATCGGGTTCATGGATGTACCCTGCCTGATTCCCCGCTCGCATGCAAAGCGCCGGCGAGGCCCCCCGTGAGCCCGGTCAGCGTGCTCCACGGTTCGCCCGCCGCCAGCCCCTTGATCACCCGGTCGGCGTGACTTGCCTGTATGAGGAGCTCTCCCAGCGGCAGCTGCTTCAAGCGCGCCAAGGCGCGCGGCGAAGGTGTGGCCGCGAGATTCCAGCCGCCGCGCTCCGTCGAACGCAAGCGGTCGCGTTCCCCTGCCTGCCACAGGCCGCGCAGCT
>Ga0181537_10004895_pt1 | contig 10972 bp, 8 predicted proteins | sample PEATcosm2014_Bin_39_FD_119765 | JGI IMG/M metagenome (GOLD analysis project Ga0181537, IMG submission 119765) | Peatland microbial communities from MTU Mesocosm Facility, Houghton, MI, USA - PEATcosm2014_Bin23_10_metaG | ecosystem: Environmental > Terrestrial > Soil > Wetlands > Peat | place... | reverse complement strand
CGAGATAGCTGCGCGGGTTGGTCAGCCGCTCGGCGGGAATGCGCATCGCGTCGAGGCTGAACAGGTCGCAATTCGCCGGCAGGAACGGGCCGAGCTGGGCGATCAGCCGGTCGGCGTCAAAGGCGGCGATCAGCACCGCGCGTGCCCCGGACCGCGCCAGCGCCGGCACGCCCTCGGCGAGGCGGTCGAGCGTTTTTTGGCCGATCCGCGCAAAATCCTGGACATAGACGCCGGCAATGTCGAGACCGGAAAGGTCGAACAGCTCGGCAAAACCTTCGGCCGCGCCCTGCGGGTCGACGATTGCTATCTTCCCGTAGCGCTTGAGGCTTTTGATCAGCGCGCGGCCGGGCGTGGCGGCGAGCGGGTGAGCGAGGGCCTTGTAGAGGGCGTTGCCGCCGCGGACATTGTCAAAGGTGTCGATGCGCAGAGCCATCGCGCATATTACACGGCGCGCGCGGCAGGTGCAGTGTCCTGCGCGGTGGGCGCGTCTGTGTCGCGCCGCGGCAACAGCCAGGCGGCGAAAACGCGGGTCGCGACAACCCCGATTGCCGCACCGGCGACAACGTCGCTGAGGAAATGCTGACCGGTGATCACGCGACTCGCTGCGACGAGCACCGCTCCGGCGACGTAAAGCCACAAAGGCCGCGGCCACAGGCACCACAGTGCGGTCATCAGCGCCGCCGCCGTCGCCGCGTGGCCTGACGGGAACGACCAATGGTCGGCGCGCAACCCAAACCAGGTGAAATCGTAAATCCCATCGGCGAAGAGCAGTTTTGGCCGCGTGCGGCCGAGGCCGATCTTCAGCAGATCGGCCAGCAGGCCGGAGCCGCCAACCGCGATCAAGATAAATCCGGGGATATAGGCCCGCGCGCGCAGCGCCGCCGCTCGGGGTCGCAGCCCCCGGAGCTGGCCGCCCCAGCGCAGCAAAGCAAAGGCAAGCGCACTCAGCACAAGATAGGGGTAGCCGAGACCAAAATACTGCACCGCTTCAAAGAATGGCTGCAGCGCGCCGCCGTCTTTGTGAAAGAAATCGGCGATCGGGCGGTCGAGCCAGACGATCGCCACGATCTCGGCCAGGACAAACGCGGCGACCCAGAGAACCCGTCTGCCGCCTTGCGTCGCGCTGAGCCGGTCGATCAGAGCAAGAATCGGCGTCGCGCCGTCGTGGACGACAAGCCAGCGGTGCAACAACCAGGTCATCGCCACGATGACAAGCCCGGCATCGACGACGTCCGACAGAAAATGATGCCCGGACGCGATACGGGCAAATCCGACCAGCGCGCCAAAGGACAGCGCGGCGATCATGGCACGGTCGCGCCACCGTCCAACCGGCATCAGAAAGGCGAACCCAATCAGCGAGAAGCCGAGCGCGGCATGACCGGAGACAAAAGAGCAGTTGCGCGTGCACTGGTCGGCCGGAAGCGGCGCCGGCGTGAATTGTTTTGTCCCGCCAAAAGCCTCGATTTGGTTGGGCCGCGCGCGGCCCCAATGATCCTTCAGCACCGTGTTGACGACGATGCCCGGGCCGATCGCCAGCGCCGCGACGAGAAAGATCAGCGCATTGCGGTCGAACCGCCACAGCGGTCGTCCGAACAGCCGCAGCCATACCGCACCGAGCGCGGCGACCATCAAGATGAGCCAGGTGATCCAGCGGATCGAGCCTTCGAGCGCGTGCAACGGCGGCCAGGTCGCCAGCGCGAACCCGCCCGGCGAACCGTAGAACAGGCGGCTCACGAACAGATCAACCCCAGGCACAAAATAGAACAGCGCCAGGCTGGCGACCAAAACCGCGCCGTAAATCGCGAAACCCTTCATGCCGTGCGCGCCTTGAGCCGATCGAGCACCAGCGCGCGCAACGCCGCGCCGGCGCGCGCTGTGTCGTCGAGCGGAGCGTATTTCCAGCTTTCGACCTGGCCGGCGAATGGCCGGGTGATGCCGGCCTCGCGCATCACCTGGTGAAAGCGGGCGAATTTCGCGTCGCCGCCGGCGAGGCCGAGGATATGCACCGGTCGCCCGGTCGCGGCGGCCTCGCTGATCATCGACACCGAGTCGGCGGTCACCAGAAACGCATCGGCGATCGCGAGATAGGCGTAATAGGGGTTGTCGCCGGTCATGTCCCAGATCGTCGCCGGCAATCCCTTGAGGCGCTCGCGTAACAAGGCGATTCCGGCCTCGCCGGTGCGCCGCGACGGCGTCAGCACGACCGAACCGCCAGTGGTGCGCAGGCTCGCGGCGATCGCGTCGGCAAAAGCGCCTAGCTGGTCGAGAGTTAGTCGATAGGCGCGGTTCGAGCCGCCGATCAGCACGCCGAGGATCGGTCGCGGCAGCGCCGCCAGCTCCGGAAAGCGCTGCCGCGCCGCGGCAAGCTTCGCCGCGGTGACCCGGTGCAGGGCGCCCTTGGTAGTGATGATGCGCGGCCCGCGCAGCCGGTCGTGTTCCGGCACCAGCATCAGATCGAACGCGTCGCGGCCGATGCGGGGGTCCTGGATTTGCGCGGTGACCGTCCGGCCGTTGCTGGCGCGGCGGATCGCCAGCGCCGGCGCCGCGGTGTTGCGGCCGCAGGCGATCACGAGATCGGGCCAGGGCGGCTGCAGCCTCGCGCCGTTGTCGCTGACCGCTTCCAGCGGCGCCAACCAAAGCTGCGGCGGTAGGATAGCCCACGGCAGATGCACGGTGAGGCTTTTCTCGACAAACGCGAAGCCGGTCGCCTCGGCGAGCCCCAACGATTGGCTCGCCATGCCTGCCTTGCCGTCATGCAGCACCCAGACGAGCGGTGCGTCGTCATCGGCCGGCTTGGGAATTGCGGGTTCGGAGGCGAGAGGTAAGGCGGCCATGGGGCGTCGGTTTACGGAAACCCCCTACGCGGGGCAAGCGCAGCACCCAAACGCGCAATAAAATTGCGCGGTGAAGCGCCGCTCCATATGATTATAGGGACAAAAGGGGAGCCGCGATGCGGCGGATTAGACTCGACCGTATCGACCGCCGCATCCTGCAGAATCTGCAAGCTGACGGGCGCATGACCAATGTCGAGCTCGCCCGGCGTGTTGGGATCACCGCGCCGCCCTGTTTGCGGCGGGTCCGCGCGCTCGAAGAGGCCGGGCTTATTCGCGGCTACCACGCCGCGCTGGCGCCCGAGGCACTGGGCTTTCCGGTCACGGTGTTTGCCCAGGTCGGGCTCGCCAGCCAGGCGGAAAGCGACCTGATGGCGTTCGAGACGCTGGTGCGCGGCTGGCCCGAGGTCCGCGAGGCACACATGCTCGCGGGCGAGACCGATTTCCTGTTGAAGATCGTCGCGACCGATTGGGACAGCTATCAGCGCTTTCTGTCGACCAAGCTGACCTCGGCGCCCAATGTTGCCCATGTCAAATCGGCAATGACCCTGCGCGTCTCAAAGACCGAGCCCGGCGTGCCGTTCGGCGACGAATTAAAGGCGGTCGAGGAGACGGCGGCTTAAGGGCTGCACCCTCTCGAAGGACGCAGCGGCTGGAGCCCCGGCCGTTAGCCGAACGCGACGGTGACGACCTCGTAGGATTTGGCGCCGCGCGGGGTCGAGACTTCGACGCTGTCGCCCTTGCCCTTGCCGATCAGGGCGCGGGCGAGCGGCGAACTGACCGACAGCCGCCCGCCTTTGACGTCGGCCTCGTCCTCGCCGACGATGCGGAAGGTCTGTTCCTCGTCGGTCTCCTCATCGGCCAGCGTGACCGTGGCGCCGAACTTGATTACCGAGCCCGACAGTTTCGAGGTGTCGATGACCTCGGCGCGGGCGACTTTGTCCTCGAGTTCCATCAAGCGACCCTCGATAAAGCTCTGGCGTTCGCGCGCCGCGTGGTACTCGGCGTTTTCGGACAGATCGCCGTGCGTGCGCGCTTCGGCGATGGCACGGATGATGGCGGGACGCTCGATCGTCTTCAGCCGCTTGATCTCGTCTTGCAGCCGGCTGTAACCATCGGCGGTCATCGGGAGCCTGTTCATCGGACCAGTCTTTATTCCCCGCAAAAGATAAAGAGGCGGTTAGAGGTAGGATTGCAACGGAGCGACTTCAAGGCTGCCCCGGCGCAGTGCCGCGATCGCCTGCACGGCCGCTCGGGCACCGGCGACGGTCGTGTAATAGGGGATGTTGTGGGTTAATGCGGTGCGGCGCAAGCTGAAGCTGTCGGAGATCGCCTGCGCTCCCTCCGTGGTATTGAAGACAAGTTGGACGCGGCCGCTGCGCATTTCGTCGACGATGTCGGGCCGGCCTTCCTGCACCTTGTTGACGATCGTCACCGCAAGACCGGCCTCGCCAAGTTTCGCCGCGGTACCGCGCGTCGCGATGAGCTCGAAACCCCATTCGGCGAGTTGGCGGCACGGCTCGACCAGCGCCGCCTTGTCGCCGTCGCGCACCGAGACGAAGACTTTGCCCGACAGCGGCAATTCGGTCCCGACGCCGAGCTGCGCCTTGGCGAAGGCGCGGCCAAAATCGGCGTCGAGCCCCATGACCTCACCGGTGGATTTCATCTCCGGTCCGAGGATCAGATCGACTCCGGGAAAGCGGGCGAATGGGAAAACCGCTTCCTTGACCGCGACATGGGGCAAGCCCGGCCGATCGCCGGCGACAAGGCTCGCGAGACGTTCGCCGGCCATGACCCGCGCGGCGATCTTGGCGATCGGCACACCGGTCGCCTTGGCGACAAACGGCACGGTACGCGAAGCGCGCGGGTTGACCTCGAGCACGTAGACGTCGCCATCCTTGATCGCGAACTGCACGTTCATCAGCCCGACGACATGAAGCGCACGGGCGAGCGCGACCGTCTGCCGCTCGATCTCGCCGATGGTGTCGTGGTCGAGACTATAGGGCGGCAGCGAGCACGCGCTGTCGCCGGAATGGATCCCAGCCTCCTCGATATGTTCCATGATGCCGGCGACGTAGACGCTCTCGCCATCGGCCACCGCGTCGACATCGACCTCGATCGCGTTCTGCAGATAGCGATCGATCAGCACCGGGCTGGTGCCCGAGACACGCACGGCGTTGCGGATGTAGCGCTGCAGACCCGTGGTATCGTGGACGATCTCCATCGCTCGCCCACCCAGCACGTAAGACGGCCGGATCACCACCGGGTAGCCGATGCGCTGGGCTATCGCCTCAGCCTCTTCGGGCGAATAGGCCGTGCCGTTGGCGGGCTGGCGCAGGCCGAGCTCCTGCAGCAATTGTTGGAAGCGCTGGCGGTCCTCGGCGAGGTCGATCGCGTCGGGCGAGGTGCCGAGGATCGGGATGTCGGCCGCCTCCAGCGCCTTGGCGAGGTTGAGCGGCGTCTGTCCGCCAAACTGCACGATGACCCCCAAGACCGTGCCGCGGCCTTGCTCGACGCGCACGATCTCGATCACGTCCTCGGCGGTCAGCGGCTCGAAATAGAGCCGATCCGACGTGTCGTAATCGGTCGACACGGTCTCCGGATTGCAGTTGATCATGATCGTCTCGATGCCGTCGCCCGAGCCCACCTCGGCGAGGCTGTAGGCAGCATGGACGCAGCAATAATCGAACTCGATGCCCTGGCCGATCCGGTTCGGTCCGCCGCCGAGGATGATGACCTTGCGGCGCTCGCTCGGTTCGGCCTCGCATTCCGGCGGCGACAGCCCGTCGCCCTCATAGGTCGAGTAGAGATAGGGCGTTTGCGAGGCGAACTCGGCGGCGCAGGTATCGACGCGCTTGTAGACCGGCGCGAGTCCCAGCCTGTGCCGCTTTTTCGCGACTTTTGCCTCGTCGAGCCCGACGAGGCGCGCGAGACGGCGATCGGAAAATCCCATCTGCTTTAGCCGCAGGAACGCGGTCGCGTCCTCGGGCAGCCCATCAGCGCGCACCCGTTCCTCGACCTCGACGATTTCGTGGACGCGCTCGAGAAACCATGGTTCGAAATGGCAGGCGGCGTGGATTTCGGCCGTGGTCAGCCCGTGCCGATAAGCCTGGGCGATCAGCAACAGCCGGTCGGGCGTCGGCCGGGCCAGCGCCGCCTTGACCGCTTCCTTGCCTCCGCTTTCGACGCCGTCGATCGCGACCTCGTCAAACCCGTCGAGCCCGGTTTCGAGCGAGCGCAGGGCCTTTTGCACCGACTCGGCAAAGCTGCGGCCGATCGCCATTGCCTCGCCGACCGATTTCATCGAGGTCGTGAGCAACGGCTGCGCGCCGGGAAATTTCTCAAAGGTGAACCGCGGCATCTTGGTGACGACATAATCGATCGTCGGTTCGAACGAGGCCGGGGTGACGCCGGTGATCTCGTTGTCGAGTTCGTCGAGCGTGTAGCCGACCGCGAGTTTCGCCGCGATCTTGGCGATCGGGAACCCGGTCGCCTTTGACGCCAGCGCGGAGGAACGCGACACCCGCGGGTTCATCTCGATGATCACCAGGCGACCATCGGCCGGGTTGACCGCGAACTGCACGTTCGACCCGCCAGTGTCGACGCCGATCTCGCGCAGCACCGCGATCGCGGCGTTGCGCATCAGCTGGTATTCCTTGTCGGTCAAGGTCAGCGCCGGCGCCACCGTCACTGAATCGCCGGTATGGACGCCCATCGGGTCGATATTCTCGATCGAGCAGACGATGATGCAATTGTCCGCGCGGTCGCGCACGACTTCGAGCTCGTATTCCTTCCAGCCGAGCACCGATTCCTCGATCAGCACCTCGGTGGTCGGCGAGGCCCTGAGCCCGCCGCGCACGATCTCCTCGAACTCCTCGGTGTTGTAGGCGATGCCGCCGCCGGTGCCGCCCAAGGTGAAGGACGGCCGGATGATCGCCGGCAGGCCGACGATCGCGAGCGCCTCATTGGCTTCTTCGGCCGTTTTCGCCAGTCGGCTTTTGGGCGAAATGAGACCGATCTTGTCCATCGCCCGGCGAAAGAGCTGCCGGTCCTCGGCCTTTTCGATCGCCGCCTCGTTGGCGCCGATCAACTCGACCCCATACGCCGCCAGTGCCCCCGACTGCGACAAGGCCAGCGCGGTGTTGAGCGCGGTTTGCCCGCCCATGGTCGGCAACAGGGCATCGATTTTGTGCCCTTCATGGCGCTCGCGTTCGAGGATTTTCTCGACGATCGCCGGGGTGATCGGCTCGATATAGGTCGCGTCGGCGAGCCCGGGGTCGGTCATGATCGTCGCCGGGTTCGAGTTGACCAGGACGATCCGGTAGCCTTCCTCCTTCAGCGCCTTGCAGGCTTGCGCACCCGAATAATCGAACTCGCACGCCTGCCCAATCACGATCGGCCCGGCCCCGATGATCAGAATGCTTTTGATGTCGGTGCGCTTCGGCACTTACTTGAGCCCCAGCAAGCTCAGAATCGCGCTAATCCCCTCACTCACCCGATGCATTATTTGCTCGGCTACGGCTTTGGCCATCCCTTCTGCAATGGCATCCTGGTATTTCTGGCATACGACCCTGAGAGGCATAACAATCGTCGAAAAAATGGTAGCGACCCGAACCTGACCCTCCTTAAGCAACTCTCGCCCGGCCTCAATCGTCCGGAGAAGCGCCCTTTTTTCGGGTCCCCACTCGTTGTCTAGCAGCTTGTCTTCCTTGAATGTGGCTACCGCTTCATCGAGCGCGCGAATGGCATCACTATAGGGCTTGCTATTGTGGTCAAGAGTGACAACACGATCGGCGGCAGGGATCGTGTCGTTGGTCCCCGCAGGTGAAGTGCTTCCGGGGAAAGCACTGACAATTCGCGATACTTCGGAACTGGGATCCTCTAAACTCTCTTCTATAAATTTTATGCCGTTTGCGGATATCATATATCTTCCGCTGGCGGTTATAAGATATCCTTTCTTTAAAAGCTCTCCCAACGCCACTAAGGCGATGCCAGGAATTAATTTCTTCGGTAAGAGTTGATCTAATTCGTAGCCATAGAAAGAGGAAATGCTTCCAGGATTATAAGAATACATACAAATATCGTGTAAAAGCTTAATTTGTACATCTTCGAAGCGGGACATTACCGCCGCCCCTCCATCAGCGCGACGAACCGCTCGAACAGATAGTGGCTGTCCTGCGGGCCGGGACTGGCTTCGGGGTGGTGCTGCACCGAAAAGATCGGCTTGCCTTGGATCGATAGGCCCTCGTTCGTCTTGTCGAACAGCGACAGATGCGTCGGTTCGACCCAGTTTGGCAGGCTGTCGGGATCGACGACAAAACCGTGGTTCTGGCTGGTGATCTCGACCTTGCCGGTGGCGATGTCCTGGACCGGGTGGTTGGCGCCGCGATGACCCTTATCCATCTTGCTGGTGCTGCCGCCCAGGGCCAGCGCCAACATCTGATGGCCAAGGCAGATGCCAAACATCGGCACGCTTTGGTCGATCAGCGAACGCAGGACCGGGACCGCGTATTCGCCCGTCGCCGCCGGGTCGCCCGGCCCGTTCGACAGAAACACCCCATCGGGGTTGTGCCGCATGATGTCGTCGATTGTGGCATCCGCCGGCACGACAGTGACCCGGCAGCCATGCGCCGCGAGCATCCGCAGGATGTTACGCTTGGCGCCGTAATCGACCGCGACGACATGAAACCGCGGCGCTTTCTGGCTGCCATAGCCGTGGTCGCGGCGCCAGTCCGTCTCAGTCCATTCGTAGCTTTGCCGACAGCTGACTTCGAGCGCGAGATCCATGCCTTCGAGACCAGGCCAAGCTTCGGCTTCTTCGTGCATCGCTGCGATATCGAGCTTGCCGTCCGGGCGATAGGCGATGACGCCGTTTGGCGCGCCGCCGTCGCGAATGCGCCGGGTCAGCCGCCTGGTATCGACCCCCGAGAGCCCGGTGATGCCATGCGATTTGAGCCAGCCATCGAGCGGCTGCGTGGCGCGGTAATTTGCCGGCGCGGTGATCGGCTCGCGAATGATCAGGCCGCGCGCCGCCGGGGTTACGGTCTCGATATCCTCGGGGTTGGTGCCGACATTGCCGATATGGGGGAAGGTGAAGGTGATGATCTGCCCGGCATAGGATGGGTCGGTCAGGATTTCCTGGTAGCCGGTCATCGACGTGTTGAAGCACACTTCGCCCACCGCTTGGCCGGGCGCGCCGATGCCCTTTCCCCAAAACACCGTCCCGTCCGCCAGCACCAGGGCCGCGTTGCAATCGGGCGGTCGCGGCGTTTGGGCCGCGTTGCGGTCGGTCATCAAAACAATTCCTGCCGGCGGAAGTTGGGGCCGTTCGGCGAGCGCGGCGCCCAATTTTGGCAAAGATAAAGGCCCTTGGGAGCTTGTCAACCCGCCTGGTTATGAACATATCGGGATTTCAATAGCTTACAAGATCGTCATTAAATCGCTTTTCACGGCTGGCGAACCGGGTAGGCTCGACGCCGCCGCGAGCGCAGGAGTGGGGAAATGTTGCGCGAGGCTCTGACCGAACGAATGAAAACCGCAATGCGGGCTAAGGATACCCGCACCTTATCGACCGTGCGGCTGATCATGGCGGCGCTCAAGGATCGCGACATCGCCGCGCGCAGCGATGGCGATCGGCCGCAGATCCCCGATACGGAAATCCTGCGTCTGCTGCAGGGCATGGTGAAGCAACGCCGCGAATCGATCGCGCTTTACGAAAAAGGCAACCGCCCCGAACTGGCACAGCAGGAAAGCGAGGAGATCGCCGTCATCGAGAGTTTTCTGCCGCGGCAGATGGACGATGCCGGCATCGAGGCGGCCGCCCAGGCGGCGATCGCCGAAGCGGGCGCGGCGGGCATCAAGGATATGGGCAAGGTCATGGGCGTTTTGCGCGAGCGCCATGCCGGGGTGCTCGACATGGCCAAAGCCGGCGCCGTCGTGAAGCGGCTCTTGGGCTAACGCGATCGTCATTGCGAGCCGCCAAAGGCGGCGCGGCAATCTCGCGCCGCAGCGGCCACGTCGCAACGAGATTGCTTCGCGTGCACGCAATGACGGATAACATCCGGAATGGCCTTTCCACCGGGTTTTCTCGACGAACTCAGGTCGCGTGTTTCGCTCGCCGACCTGGTCGGCAAGCGCGTGCGGCTGACCCGCAAAGGCCGCGAATATGGCGGGCTCTGCCCGTTCCATAATGAGAAGACGCCGTCCTTCTATGTCGTCGAGGACAAGGGGTTCTTTCATTGCTTTGGCTGCGGCGCGCATGGCGATGCGATCGGTTTTGTCATGCGTTCGGAGAACCTCGATTTTATCGAGGCGATCGAACGCCTGGCCGGGGTCGCCGGCGTCGCGGTGCCGCAACAGACGCCTCTGGAGCGCGAGAGGGCACAGCGCCAGAAAACCTTGCTGGAAGCCCTGGCGGCGGCGGCGAAATTCTATGAGGACCGGCTGTGGTCGCCGGCCGGAACGCGAGGACGCGAATATCTGGCGGCGCGGGGGCTCGACGAGGAGACGATGCGCCGGTTCCGGCTCGGCTGGGCGGGGGAGGATCGCTCGGCGCTGCGCAAGACCCTGGTGCCGGAATTTCCGCAGCAATTGCTCGTCGAAGCCGGTTTGCTTCACGCGTCCGACCGTGGTGGTGAACCTTACGATTTCTTCCGGGAGCGCGTGATCTTCCCGATCGGCGACCGGGCGGGAAGGGTCATCGCCTTTGGCGGCCGCGCGCTTGGCGACGCGCAGCCAAAATACCTCAACTCGCCGGAGCACCCGTTATTCGAGAAGGGGCGCGTGCTCTATGGCCTGTCGGCGGCGCGGGTGAATTCGGCGAAGGAAGCCGAAGCGGGGGGCGCCGGGGCGATCGTCACCGAAGGATATATGGACGTAATCGCGCTGCACCGCGCCGGTTTCACGACCGCCGTGGCGCCGCTCGGCACTGCGTTGACCGAGGCGCATCTCTCCGAATTATGGCGGCTCGCACCTGAACCGGTGCTGTGCTTTGACGGCGACGCCGCCGGCCAGCGCGCGGCGCTGCGCGCGCTGCATCGCGCGCTCCCACTGCTCAAGCCGGGCCACAGCCTGCGTTTCGTGACCCTGCCGCTGGGCGAGGACCCTGACTCGCTCATCCGCCATTCCGGCGCGCCGGCCTT
>Ga0181537_10004894_pt1 | contig 10973 bp, 9 predicted proteins | sample PEATcosm2014_Bin_39_FD_119765 | JGI IMG/M metagenome (GOLD analysis project Ga0181537, IMG submission 119765) | Peatland microbial communities from MTU Mesocosm Facility, Houghton, MI, USA - PEATcosm2014_Bin23_10_metaG | ecosystem: Environmental > Terrestrial > Soil > Wetlands > Peat | place... | reverse complement strand
GACGCGCTTGACACCGGCGACGAGGTCCATCGCCCCGCCCATCCCCTTGACCATGCGGCCGGGGATCATCCAGTTGGCGAGGTCGCCGTTTTCCGCCACCTGCATCGCGCCGAGGATCGACAGATCGATATGCCCGCCGCGCACCATGGCGAACGACTGCGCGCTATCGAAATAGCTCGTCGTCGGCAATTCGGTGATGGTCTGCTTGCCGGCATTGATCAGGTCCGGGTCTTCGTCGCCCTCATAGGGGAATGGCCCCATGCCGAGCATGCCATTCTCGCTCTGCAGCTGCACGGTAATGCCGGTGGGGATAAAATTCGACACCAAGGTCGGAATTCCGATGCCGAGATTGACGTAGTACCCGTCCTTCAGCTCGCGCGCGGCGCGCTGTGCCATCTGATCGCGTGTCCAGGGCATGGTGCGCTTCTCCTTCCCTCAGCCGCGCTTGCGCACGGTGCGCTGCTCGATGCGTTTTTCGTATTGGTCGTAATGGACGATGCGCTGCACGAAGATGCCGGGCGTGTGGATCTGGTCCGGATCGATCTCGCCAGCCGGCACCAGATGCTCGACCTCGACCACCGTGGTCTTCGCCGCGGTCGCCATGACCGGGTTGAAATTGCGCGCGGTCTTGCGGAAGACGAGGTTGCCCTCGGTGTCGGCCTTCCAGGCGTGGATGATCGCCAGATCGGCGAACAGGCCGCGCTCCATGACGTAGGTCTGGCCGTCGAACTCGCGCGTTTCCTTGCCCTCGGCGACGAGGGTGCCGACACCGGTCTTGGTGAAAAACGCCGGGACGCCGGCGCCGCCGGCGCGGATGCGCTCGGCGAGTGTGCCTTGCGGGTTGAATTCGAGCGCCAATTCGCCCTTGAGGTAGAGCTCGGCAAACAATTTGTTCTCGCCGACATAGGACGAAATCATTTTGCTGATCTGCCGGGTTTCGAGCAGCAGCCCCAGCCCGGCGCCATCGACCCCGGCATTGTTCGAGATCACCGTGAGGTCCTTGACCCCGGATTCCTTGATCGCACCGATCAATTTTTCGGGAATGCCGCTGAGGCCGAAACCACCGGCCATGATCATCATGCCGTCGTGCAGCAAGCCGGTCAGCGCGGCCTCGGCATTAGGAAAAGTCTTGTTCATCGCGCTGCCCGTTGGTTTCGCGGCGACAGCCGCCTTCCGTCGGCGCAAGCCGACCCAGCGGTGATAGTTGCCGGACCCGCCGCTGTCAATTTCTCGCCCGCCGCAACGCGACAGCGTATGCTGATGAGGTCACTTTGCAGGAGGCGCCAATGCGAGTTGGCCGGATTGCGATGTGGTTTGCCGCCGCCGCGGCGCTGATCGCCTCGTCGTTCGCCGCCGGCGCGCAGGTCGGCGGTGGGTCGCCCCGGGCGCTGATCACCCAGCCGGTCAACGCGGCTCAACTCGTCCCGCTCGCCGGCAACACCTATCCCGAAGCGACAGCCGCCAACGACCAGGGCCGCGTTCCCGACAGCATGCCGATGCCTCACATGCTGCTCGAATTGCGCCGCGCCGCCGACCAGGAGCAGGCGGTCGCCGCGTTTGTTGCCAGCCAGCACGATCCGGCCTCGCCAAATTACCACCATTGGCTCAGCGCCGCCGAGTTCGGCCAGAAATTCGGCGCCGCGGCGAGCGACGTGCAGACCATCACCGGCTGGCTTTCCGCGCAGGGCTTTACGGTCGGTGCGGTCTATCCCAACCAGATGACGATCGACTTTTCCGGTACGGCGGGCGCGGTGCGCGCCGCCTTTCACACCGAAATCCATTACCTCGCGGTCAACGGCGTCGAGCATTACGCCAATATGAGCGATCCGATGATCCCGGCGGCGCTGGCGCCGGCGATCACGGGGATCGTGTCGTTACACGATTTCCGCCCACATCCCGGTTTTACGCGCAGCGGTGGGGGGCCCTACAGTTATCAGGTCGCACCGGCCGATTTGGCGACGATCTACGATCTCAACCCACTCTTTGCCGCCGGTTTCAGCGGCCAGGGCCAGACAATCGCGGTGGTCGAGGATTCCGACATGTTCGCGACCTCGGACTGGCAGACCTTTCGCACTGCCTTCGGCCTCGCGTCGCAATACCCCGCGGCGACATTCCAGCAGGTTCACCCGGCGCCGCCGAGCGGCGCCACGAATTGCGGCGACCCCGGCGTCAACGGCAGCGCCGGCGAAGCCGCGCTCGACGCGCAATGGGCGAGCGCGGCGGCGCCGTCAGCCGCGATCGTGCTGGCGGCGTGCACCGACACCTCGACCGCCGGCGTGCTGATCGCGACCGAGAACCTGATCAACGCCGCGGTCACGCCGACTGTCATCAGCATGAGCTACGGCCATTGCGAAGCGCTGCTCGGCGCCGCGACCAACGCGACCTACAACGCGACCTTCCAGCAGGCGGCGAGTGAAGGCATCTCGGTCTTTGTGATCGCCGGCGACGATGGCGGCGGCGGGCATGGCTGCCAGGCGAACGGGGCGATCCTCAAGGACGGTCTCGGGGTCAACGGCATGGGCTCGACGATTTACAACGTCTCGGTCGGCGGCACCGATTTTGGCGACACCTATGCCGGCACCAACAGCACCTATTGGGCCGCGAAAAACTCCCCGACATTCGGTTCGGCCAAATCCTATGTTCCCGAGATCCCATGGAACGGCTCGTGCGCCAGCCGGTTGCTGGCGAGCTTTAACGGTTTTAGCGCGTCCTACGGCGCCAATGGTTTTTGCAACAGCGCGGCGGGTGTGAACTATCAGACGACATTCGCCGGCGGTGGCGGACCGAGCGGCTGCGCGACCGGGACCCCTTCGGTCACCGATGTCGTCAGCGGTACCTGCCAGGGCTGGCCCAAGCCGTCATGGCAGACCGGTCTCGTCGGCAACCCAAATGACGGCGTGCGCGATGTGCCCGATGTCGCGCTGTTCGCCGCGAACGGCGCCTGGGGGCACAGTTTCGTCTTCTGCGTGTCGAGCGCGACCAACACCTGCACCACCGATCCAACCACCTACGGCTTTGGCTACGGCACCTCGTTCGCGACGCCGATCATGGCGGCTTTCCAGGCGCTGATCGACCAGTACACCGGCGAGCGCCAGGGCAATCCGAACCCGGTCTACTACCGGCTCGCCAATGCGCAATACGGCGCCAGCGGCAATGCCGCGTGCAATGCGACGCTCGGCAACACCGTCGCCGGCAATTGCATCTTTCACGACATCACCCAGGGCGACAACGACGTGCCGTGCACCGGCAGCCACAATTGCTATTTGCCGTCCGGCACGTATGGCGTCTCGTCGCTGTCGAGCAGCAGCTTTCAGCTGGCCTATCCGGCCACGACCGGTTGGGATTTCGCCAGCGGCATCGGCTCGGTCGATGTCTACAATCTGGCGACCAATTGGAACGGCGCCGTGCCGCTGGTCGCCGCGGTGCTGCCGGAAAGCCGCTCCACGGTCGTCAACAATACCGTGACGGCGTTTGCCACGATCATCAATTCCGGCGGCGCAACCGGGTCCGGTTGCGGCATCGCGCTGGCCAACGCTTTGCCGATCAACCTCACCTACCAGACCACCAATCCGACGACCAACGCCGTCACCGGCACCGCCAACACGCCGGTCAGCATCGCCGCCAACGGCGGGTCGCAGAGCTACGTGATCGCTTTGATGCCGACCGCTCCCTTCACGCCGACCCAAATCGGCTTCAATTTCGCCTGCGGCAACCTGGTCGCGGCGCCGATCGAGACCGGGCTCAACACCCTGTTGCTGTCGTCTTCGACGACCCCGGTTCCCGATATTGTCGCGCTTGCGGCGACCGCGTCCAATGACGGCATCCTGCACATTCCCGGCAACGCCGCGGCCAATGCCTTTGCCGTCGCGACCATCAATCTCGGCAGCAATAGCGCGATCACCGCGATGGCTAACACCGGCTCGACGACCCTGCCGCTCACGATCTCGCTATGCCAGACCGACCCGACCTCCGGCCAGTGCATCGGCCCGATCGGCTCGAGCGCGACCGTGACGATCGCCGCCAATGCGACTCCCACTTTCGGCATTTTCGCGACGGCTTCGGGCGCGGTCCCGTTCGCGCCGGCGAATAGCCGGATTTTTGTCCAGTTCACCGATTCGGGTGGCGTCGAGCGCGGCGCGACCAGCGTCGCCGTCGCGACGCAGTGATGGGGCGCGCTGGCGGGCGCAATTAATTTTTTGGCGAGGCCGGCGGTTTCTCCGGCGGTTTCAGCCCAAGTTTTGCCGCTGTCGCCGGGTCGACCACGCCGCTGATATTGAGGCCGGAATCCTTCTGAAACCGCGCGACCGCCAACGCCGTCGCCGTGTCGTAGACCCCATCGGTGAGCGGCTCGCTCGCGTCGGCCTTCACCGCTTTTTGCACGGCGCGCACGTCATCGCCTTCCTCGAAAGGTTCGGCGAGGCGCAGCAGGCGCGGCGGACCGGCCGGCATCCGCCCGAATTGGCCGGCGCCATGAAACCAGTCGCTGATGTCGTTGCCGTTGATCGCGATCGGCTTCCCGGTTTGCGACGCGAGGTGAAACTTCAGGATCTTGGCGCCATCGGTATCGGTTCCCGGCTCGCCGAGGAATTTCAGCAGCGGCAGGACGTTGCGATCGTTCTCCGACGTAAGGATCGCGGGCAGTGCGTCAAAACCATGCACCGTGACATCACCCCCCGCCGTGTAGCCGATCGGTGGCGGCGGCCCGCGCTTCGCTTCGCTGGTGGCGTCGATACGGACTTCCTTGAACTCGATCGTGATGCCGTAGATCCGCAACACCGGCTGCAGCGCCATGGCGGCGGCGATGATCTGCGGCAGAGCGGCCTGCTTGTCGGCGTCGCTGGCGCCGGGCATGGTCTTGCCCGCCGCTTCGAGGATCGTGCGCAATGGCGCGCCGGCGATGTCCTCGATGCCGATATCGATGACCATGCGTTGCGGCACTTGCGGTTCGGCGATCAAGGACGGGGCGATCGCCAGACCCTCGTGGCTGATCGTCCAGCGCAAACTCGCCTTGTCGCCGCCAAGGCCATTGGCGCTGCCGGCAATCGTTGCCTTGGCCAGCGACACCAGCGTCTCGCCATCCGCCCGTTTGACCGTCGTGCCCTCGATGGTCAGCGCGCCTTGCGAATGCTGGAACACGTCAAAAATCTTCGGCACCACGGCAAGCCAAAGGCTCGGCTTTTGCGTCGGGTCGTCCGCCGTTTTCTCGCGCAAATCCGCGAGCTGCTCACGCAGTGCGTCGAGTTCGCTGAGGCTGGGCCCGCCGGTCTCGCCAGTATAGCCGATCCGCTCGATCTTGCCGGCGAGCGGCGCGTCGGCGAGCAGGAATTCCAGCGTCTTGAAGTCGAAATTGACCCGGCTGGCCCAGCCGCCCCCATCAGCCGGCGAGATGCCCGTGTCGACCGTCAACGGGCCCAATTTCAGCCAATCCGCCGCGCCTTTTCGCTCGAGGCGCCCACTGGTGAAACTGCCGGTCAGGCTGCGGTAACGGTTGCCGGGTTCGGCGACCTGCGCGGTCGCCATCGCGTCGCTGAGCGATAGCGTCATCTCGGTGCCATCCGTCGTGGTCAGCGTCGTAATGGGAGGATAGGAGATGACGTAAGTGACGACGTCGCTCGCGCCCGATGCGGGCTTGCGGCGGATTTCGAGATGCCCGAGCGTGATGGTGGCGACCGGTGTCGGATCGGTCGGGACTTTGCGGAGCGAAAACCGTCCGTTTTCGATGACCGCGACCGCCGCGTCGCCATCCCGGTGCACGGTAAAACTATCGGTGCCATCCCAGTGCAGCGCCCCGAGCTGTTTGAAATAAGCCTCGATCTCTCCTTTGAACGGGTCGGGATCGGCGGCCGATGCGGCCACCGACCAGAAGATCAGGCCGGCAAGAAAGGCGAATTTTAGCGCGGCGCGTAAAGCCATGACGCACTCCCGGATCGGCCTGACGCCGCCATCATAACCCTGCCCGGCGGCAAAAAAGAGGCCGCCAATAAGGCGGCCTCAAGGCTGAGGGGAGGATGCCCATGCGGGCAGCGCACTTCCAGGAAAGCGCGTCGAACCCCAGGATGCCGGACAAAAATCACCGAACGGTTAATCGGGAGCGCCCGAATTTGCCGTGCGCGGGTTTCCGGCGTCGTCCCGCGGGCCGGGGTGAAGAAAACCCTTGCATCGCCTTCGTCTCGGCCCAAAATTGGCGCGAGGCTGGGGTGCTGCCCGGCGGCGCGGTGGTTTTGGCGCCGACAGGGTGGCTGAGAGCAAACCCACTGAACCTGGCCGGGCCTGTCCCGGTGAAGGGAGTCCGTCATCACCACACCCGACTTAACACCATCTGATCGACCAAAAACCGTCATCATCGGCGCCGGCGTCATCGGTCTCGGCATCGCCTGGCGCCTGGCGCAGGCCGGCTGCCGGGTCGATGTCTACGACAAAGGCGAGGCCGGGCGCGGCGCGAGCTGGGCCGCGGCGGGCATGCTCGCGGCGGCGGTCGAGACCGAGCCGGGTGAGGAACCGCTGCTGCCGCTGACGCTCGAAAGCCAGCGCCTGTGGCCCGATTTCGCCCGCGAACTGCTCGACGCGACCGGCGTTTCGGTCGAATACCGCGACGAGGGGACCTTGGTCGTCGCGCTCAACCGCGACGATGCCGAGACCTTGCGGCATTCGTATGATTTCCAGAAGAGCCTCGGGCTTGACCTCGAATGGCTTAACGCGGCCGAGGCGCGACGGCGCGAGCCGCATCTGAAACCCGGCATCGCCGCCGCGGTGTTCAGCAAAAACGACCACCAGGTCGAGAACCGGGCATTGGCGCGGGCGCTGATCGCCGCCTGCCGCGGCGTCGGCGTCGTGATCCATGAGCACTGCCCGGTCGCCGAGATCGTCATGGCCGGTGGTCGCGCTTGCGGCGTGGAAACCGCGCAGGGCCGCGAGGATGCCGAGATCGTCGTGCTCGCGGCCGGTGCCTGGTCGCGCGAGGTGGGCGGCATCCCGTCGGCCTATCAACCGCCGGTGCGCCCGATCAAAGGGCAGATGCTGGCGGTGCAGATGGACCCCAACGCGCCGATCCTGCGCCATGTCGTCTGGCTGCCGCGTGCCTACCTTGCCCCGCGGCTCGACGGCAGGCTGATCATCGGCGCGACGGTCGAGGAGCGCGGCTTTGACACCAGCCTGACCGCCGGCGGGATGCTGGCGCTGATCGAGGGCGCCTGGCGCGGCGTGCCGACGATCGAGGAATTGCCGATCGCCGAGACCTGGGTCGGGTTCCGCCCTGGCTCGCGCGACGACGCGCCGATGCTCGGGCCAAGCGGTATCGACGGGCTCGTCATCGCCACCGGGCATCACCGCAACGGCATTTTATTGGCCCCCGTCAGCGCGGCGGTCATCAGCGACTATATCCTCAGCGGAAATCTGCCGGCGATGGCTCTGCCCTTCGCGCCGCAGCGCTTCAGCCGAGCCAAGGCGGTCCCGCTGGTCGAGGCGGCGCAATGATCCGGCTCAAGATCAACGGTATCGACGAGGACGTCGCGGCGACGACAATCGCGCAGCTTCTCGCCGCCCGCGGTATCGACCCGGCGGCGCGGTTTCTCGCCGTCGCGGTCAATGGCGAGGTGGTGCGCCGCGCGATCTGGGGCGAAGCCGCGGTCAATGCCGGCGACGCCGTCGAGATCGTCCGCCCCTTGCAGGGGGGGTGAACATGCGTCGTCATTGCGAGCGCAGCGGGGGATTTTTTGAGTAGGGTGTTGCCATGACCAACGACCCCTTCCTGATCGCCGGAACGCCGCTCAAATCGCGGCTCTTTATCGGCACCGCCGGCTACCCGAACCAGCAGATCATGCTGGATTCGCTGGAGGCGAGCGGCGCTGAGCTGGTGACGATGTCGATCCGTCGGATCAGCCTCGATACCTATAGCGGCAGCCTCGTCGACCTGTTGGGCGACCGCTGCCGGCTGTTGCCGAACACCTCGGGCTGCGTGACCGCGCGCGACGCGATCCTGACCGCCGAACTGGCGCGCGAGGCGCTCGCCACCAACTGGGTCAAACTCGAACTGATCGGCGACCGCGAGACGCTCTACCCCGATGTCGAACAGCTCGTGCATGCCGCCGACGAGCTGGTGCGCAAGGGCTTTGTCGTATTGCCGTACTGCAACGACGACCCGGTGGCCTGCCAGAAGCTCGCCGATGTCGGCTGCGCCGCGGTGATGCCGCTCGGCTCGCTGATTGGTTCGGGACGCGGCATCGCCAATCCGGCGGCGATCGAGCTGATCTGCACACGCAGCCCGGTGCCGGTCGTGCTCGATGCCGGTATTGGCACCGCCTCCGACGCGGCGCTGGCGATGGAGCTGGGTTGCGACGCGGTGTTGGTCAACACGGCGATCTCAAAGGCGCACAATCCGATCGCGATGGCGGCGGCGATGAAGGCCGGGGTCGAAGGCGGGCGGCTGGCCCGGATCGCCGGCCGCATTCCAAAGCGCAGCATGGCCGAGCCGTCGAGCCCGCAACTCGGCCTCGTCGGCACGTAGCGCGCGGCGTCCTCGCGAGGCGCCCACAGGGCAACGAAGCCATCTCGCGCAATAGGCCAAGGCAGCCCGAGATTGCTTTGCTTCGCTCGCAATGACGGATGAAGGCGCGTGTTCTTCTTTCTGCCGCTTTATGACGACAACCCGATCGGGCGCAACCCGGTTGTCACCTATTCGCTGATCGGGTTTTGCGTCGTCGTTTTCCTCTGGCAGCTCGGCCAGAACCAGGACGCCGTCGCCTATAGCTATGGCATGATCCCGGCGCGCCTGTTTGGCACCGCCGAGCTGCCGCCCGATCTCGCCGTCGTGCCGGCTTGGGCGACGATCTTTACCAGCATGTTTCTCCATGCGGGCTGGCTGCATATCGGCGGCAACATGCTGTTCCTGTGGATTTTCGGGAACAATATCGAGGATTTGCTAGGACATTTCCGCTATCTCCTGCTCTATCTGTTGAGCGGGGTCGCTGCGGCGATGGGGCAGGCGCTGGCCGATCCCGGCTCGACTATTCCGATGGTCGGCGCGAGCGGCGCGATCGCCGGCGTGCTCGGCGCCTATCTGCTGATCTACCCGAACGCCAATGTGCACGTGCTGGTGCTGATCGTCTTTATCGTGCGCATCGTCACGGTACCGGGCTGGATCATGCTCGGTCTGTGGTTTGGCGCGCAGCTGGTGAGCGGCCTGCTCAGCAAGGGCGGCGCCGGCGTGGCCTTCTGGGCGCATGTCGGCGGGTTTGTGACCGGAATCGTGCTGGTTCTGCTGATCCGGCCGCGCGGGGTCGACTTGCTGCGCCCGCCGCGCACCGCGCGCTTTGCCACCGCGCCGCCGCGCGCGTTTGTCGGCCGGCACACTTTTCACGGCAGCGTCCCCGATAGCGAGCCGCCGCGTTTTCGGCGGCCCGGCCCCTGGGATTAAGTCTCCCGGATTTGCCGGGCCTACTGCGCCGGCACGGCCGGAGCAGGCACGCCGGCATATTTCTCCAGCGTGTCCTCGTCGATCACCGTGTTCATAAAGAACTGGAACAGGCCCGCGCCGATCAGCGTGATCACCGCGCCCAAGCTCAACGCCAGGACGAACGACCCGGTCACATCGACGATCAGCCCGGTCAGCAGCGGCGAGCAGGTCCCGCCGAGAAACCCGGCGAAATTCTGGTTGCTCGCCGCCGAGGCGCAATAGGCTTGCGGCGTCACCGCGGTCACCAGGATCCATTTGCAGGTGATGCCGAACTGCATAAAGAACATCGACGCGGCGATGCACAGAATGGCCTGGCCCGGCGTTGCCGCCACTGCGGCTAGCCCGGTAAAGGCGGCCGACAGCAACAGCCCGACGATCAGCGGCAGCCGGCGGCTTTTGATGAGTTCCATGCCGCGCGCGTGCAGCCAGTCCGACAGCCAGCCACCGACCAGCGCGCCAAAAAACGCGCAGATCAGCGGCACCGACGTGAGAAAACCGGTCTTGGCGATCGAGATATGCTGCTGCATCTCGAGATAGGCGGGCAGCCAGGTCTGGTACATCCAGGTGATGTAGCCGGTGCAAAACGCGCCGAGCATCAGCACCCACATCGCCTTGAAGCGAAACAGCGCGCTCCATTCGCGCAGTGTCACCGACGATTTCGCCGCGCGGTTCGCCCGCAGATAGGCCTCGTCCTGGGGCTCGAGCTCCTGCAGCTTCGGGTCGCGATAGACGAGGAACCAGATGATCGCGGCGACCACCCCGCCAAGTCCCATGACGATAAACATCACCCGCCAGTCGAAGGCGAGCATCAGTCCGGTCAGGAGCGGCGGCGCGAGTGTCGGGCCGATATAGGCGCCAGAGGTGTAAAGGCCGCTCGGCCGGCCGCGATCCTTGACGTCAAACCAGTCGCTGGTCGAGCGGGTCGCCGACGGAAAGCACGGCGCCTCGGTCGCGCCGAGCCCGATCCGCGCCAGCATCAGTTGGAAATAGCTGCCGGCGAGGCCACCGGCCGCCTGGAACAGCGACCACACGATCATCGTCAAGCCAACCAGCATCTTCGGCCCGACCCGATCGAGCAGATAGCCCGACGGCAGCTGTGCGAGCCCATAGGTCAGCGCCCAGGCCGATCCGAGCGCCCCGATCGCCGTCGCGTTGATGCCGAATTCTTCGCGGATCTTGACGTTGCCGATCGCCAGCGTAGAGCGATCCATGTAGTTGAGCGCGATGGCGGCAGTGACGAGCGCGATCGCGATCCATTGCATCCGCCGCAATCGGCGCGATGGCCCAAGACCAGGCATAATTCCTCCCCGAAGCATTGGCGGCAGGCGGATTGCTCGACCGCTCTTGCTCCGATTTCGACATGCCGCATGCGCAAATGCAATTGATCATTGCGCATATCGTAGGTCGGGACATGTCTAGAGGAGGATGTGGGTGATTTCCTCGTATGGGCGGGCCTCGACAAAGTGTCGCTCGCGCGTCGCCCGGTCGATATAGAGAAAAACCTGGATCACAAAGACCATGT
>Ga0181537_10004893_pt1 | contig 10977 bp, 9 predicted proteins | sample PEATcosm2014_Bin_39_FD_119765 | JGI IMG/M metagenome (GOLD analysis project Ga0181537, IMG submission 119765) | Peatland microbial communities from MTU Mesocosm Facility, Houghton, MI, USA - PEATcosm2014_Bin23_10_metaG | ecosystem: Environmental > Terrestrial > Soil > Wetlands > Peat | place... | reverse complement strand
GGGAAGGGCTGCTACATCGCGGATATCCGGCTTCCCGGCTCATGCGAGATGGTCGTGATACGCTCCACGCATGCCCACGCGCGCCTCCTGGCGATCAACCTCGACGCGGCGCGTCGGCACCCCGGGGTGATCGCGGCCTTCAGCCATGCCGACTTTGCGGAACACCTGAAGCCGATGCCGAGCGTGGACACGTTTCCCGACTCAAAACCCGCGCACCAGTACGCCCTGGCCCGGGACCGCGTGCGGTTTGTGGGCGAGCCCGTCGCGGTGCTCGTGGCCTCGAACCGCTATGTGGCCGAGGATGCCGCCGAAAAGGTGGTCATTACCTATGAACCCCTTCCGGTCGTCGTTGACGCCGTGGTCGCGGCACGCGAGGGCGCTGAGCTGCTCTATCCCGAGTTTGGCACGAACGTCGTGCAGCGGAACGCCCAGCGCGTGGGCGACTACGCTGCCGCGGCAGCTCGTGCCGACTGCATCTATAAGGACACATTCGATTTTCACCGCTACTGCGCGAGCCCGATGGAATGCCGGGGTGCTGTGGCCGAGGCGGACCCGACCACGGGTTCGCTGACTGTCTGGCTCTCGACCCAGTTTCCGCAGTTCACCCGTGATTTCATAGCGGTCAGCGTAGGCCTGCCCCACGACCGCCTCCGGGTGATAGCCCCCGACATCGGGGGCGGCTTTGGCCTGAAGGAGGCGGTCTATCCCGAGGATGTCCTTGTCCCGCTCGTGGCAATGCGCCTGGGCCGCCCGGTCAGGTGGGTCGAGGACAGGCGCGAGAGCTTCACCGGCAGCACGCACGCGCGGGAGTGCACGGTTGATGTCGAGGTAGCGGCCATGCGCGACGGGACAGTGCTCGGGCTGAAGGTGCGTTGCCTGAGCAATATTGGTGGAGCGTATGCGACCGTCGGAAACACGCCCGCCTCGGCGATGGTCGCAATGGCTCGGATGGCCTATCGGATACCCAACCTTGATGCCGAGTCCCGGTCGGTCGTCACCAACAAGACGCCCCTCAACGTCTACCGCGGAGCGGGGCATCCCCAGGTGGTGGTCGTCATCGAGAGGATCATGGATCGCCTTGCGCGACGCCTGCATATTGACCGCTTCGCGATCCGGCGAATGAACCTGCTCACGCCGGCTGAAATGCCCGCCGACAGGGGGACGGCCTATCGCAGCATCGGAAGGGTCATCTTTGACAGTGGCGACTATCCCAGGTCACTCGATATGATGATGGACCGCTTCCGCGTGGCGGATTTTCCAAAGGAAAAGGAGGAGGCGGCCAAGCGGGGGAAGCTCCTCGGCCTCGGGACGTCGTTCCTGGTCGAGCTCACGTCGACGGGCCCGGACGAGGTCGCCCGGATCAGGCTGAATGGGGACGGCACCGTCACACTCTACAGCGGCATCACCCCGGTGGGGCAGGGCTCGGCAACGGCTCACACGCAGATGGTGGCTGAGGAGCTCCAAATACCACTGGACCGGGTTCGTGTCGTCCACGGCGACACGGCGCTGATACCGGAGGCGAAGGGAACCCTCGCCAGCAGGGGAGGGGCGGTGGGGGGCGCCGCAGCGCGCCTTGCCGCGCGCGCGTGGATCGCGGTCGCGCTCCAGGTCTCGTCGCAGATCCTCGGCGTGCCGGTGCAGGAACTTGAATGGGCCGATGGCGGCGCGCGTCGCAGGTCGGGCGGATCGGAGCGGCTGGGCCTCCTTGAATTGGCATCCCGCGCGGGCGCATTGGGAGCCGCGGTGCGCGAAAGGCTCGAGGTGTCCCACCGTTACAAGGTGGCGGGGGTGGCCTACGCAAACGCCTGTCACGCCGCCGTGGTGGAGGTCGACCCGGGAGTCGGAAGGGTGCGGGTGCTCCGGTACGGCGTGGTCCATGACTGCGGGCCGATGATCAATCCCCAGATCGTGGACGGCCAGATCATCGGCGGCGTCATGCAGGGTATCGGGGGCACGCTGCTGGAGGGCCTCAGCTATGATCACGCGGGCAGGCTCCTGAATCCGTCGCTAATGGACTACGTCCTCCCGAACATCGACGACGTCCCCGAATACATGCTCGCGCACATGGAAACCCCGTCGCCGCATAATCCCTTCGGAATGAAGGGAGCGGGGGAGGGCGGCCTGACCGGGGCTCCTTCCGCGCTCATCAACGCGATCGAGGACGCGCTCCAGCCCCGGGGGATCGAGTTCAATGACTCGGGACCGTTCACCCCCTCGAGGATCCTTGAGCTGCTGGGCCAGAGGGGTAGCGCTTCTCCCGGTCCTTTTTCCTTCACATGAAAACTCCCCTTCTTTCACTCTCGGATGACGCTACGTCCTGGCCGTCGCTGCGCTGGATCGAGTTCGGCGGGTGGCCCCGCAAGGAGGCCACGGTGGTCGTCGTGCCGCTCGTCGGCCTCGCCGACTGGGGATTTGGCCTGCCCCTCGACCTCGAGGAAATCCTCCTGTGCAGCATCATGAAGGAGGCCTCCGAACGGCGTGCGGAGACTCCGCTCCTGGTGTTGCCCCCGCTCCGGTTTGTCTTGGGCCCGGTCCCGGGGTGCGCCTTTGGAATCAGCCCGCCGGTGGCCTGCACTCTGATCGAGGATGTCGTTCTCTCGGTTAAGTCCTCGGGCTTCACCAGAGTGGTCCTCTTGAACTCAAGCCCATGGAACGAGGAGCTCTGCGACGCCGTCGCCCGCGACCTTCGCATCCAGCATGGCCTCCAGATGTTTTGCATCGCGATGGGCGGGCTGGGCCTCGACCTGCATCCCGTGCGCGGGCAAAGCAGGTCGCGGGCGCGGACGCTCTACGAGGCCATCACCGGGATCTCGGCGGAGGCGCAACCCCAGGCCGCGGATACGTCCGAAGATGCGGAGGCCGTGCCGCCCGAGCAGATCCTCGAGTCAGCCGCCATCAAGCTGGCGTCCCTGCTGAATGAGATAGCCGACCGGCCCCCGCTGCCGGACGGGGGCCGCATTGGCTCCTTCCAAGATCCATGAAGCCGATCCCCGCGTTCCCCTCGTACCGCGACCGCTACCTGCCCGCGATGACGGCGGCCCGGATTGCATCCCTGCCCGACAAGGAGTGGGCTCCGGTCATCATCACAACTGGTGCCATCGAGCAGCACGGCCCGCACCTTCCGGTGGCGGTCGACGCGATGATGGGCCAGGTCTGGCTTTCCCTCGCACTGCCTCGGCTACCGGCGGGGGCGTCGTGCTATGTCGCCCCGGCGATCACCATAGGAAAGAGCAATGAGCACACCGGCTTTCCCGGGACACTCCTGATCTCTAAGGCGGTCTTGCGGGAGCTGCTCCTAGCTTCGGCCCGCCAGATCCACGGCTGGGGATTCCGCAAGTTCGCCGTGATCAACACCCACGGCGGAAACATCTCGGTGATCATGTACACGCTGAGGGAAATCCAGGCGACCTACGGGATTCGGACGGAATTCCTTCGGGGCAACCGCGACCTCGGCCTTTCCCAGCAGGAGGCGACGTACGGCTTCCATGCCGGGGAGCTCGAGACGTCCTGGATGCTGGCGGCGGCAGGGGGCCTGGTCAGGATGGAGCACGCAGCATGCGAATATCCTGCCCGTCTCGATGACCCGGGAAGCCTCAGGCCCGAGGCGGCCCCGGCCACCTATTCTTGGGCCAGCCAGGATGTTTCGAAGACGGGCATCATGGGTGACGCTACCGCGGCAACGGTGGAGAAGGGGACACGCTGGATCGAGTGGTGCGCGGGGAAATATGCCGAGCAGATAGCCGAGCTCTGCCGGGACGGTCGGGGTGCGACGGTCTGAATCCTTTCCTAGGCGACGCCGACCGTGCCGGCAATGGCCTGGTCCCTGAGTTCCGCCTTGGCGATCTTGCCCGTTGGGGTCATCGGGAATTCCTTGACCCGGAATATGTCCAGGGGATTCAGGTCGTACGGAAGTATTCCCTGGATCCTCTGCTTCAGCGCTGCCGGATCGAAATCCTCGCCGTCGAATATCACGAAGGCGACGGGACGGTGCCCAAGGTCGTGGGCCGGCAGGCCGACGACGGCGGCGGCCTGGACGCCTGGCGAGGAGCAAAGCGCCTCCTCGACGTCCCGTGGGAACCAGGTTCGCTTCGCGACGGAGAAGAGCTCCGAGAAGCGGCCCCTCATGATGATCATGCCGCTCAGGTCCATCGTGCCCGCGTCGCCCGTGTGCAGCCATCCCCCCCGCGTGGCCTCGGCGGTCTTGTCGGGCTTTCCCCAGTAACCCTTCATGAAGCCGCCACGTATGCACAATTCCCCAATCTCGCCGATGGGAAGCTCGTATCCCGCCTCATCGAGGACACGCACCTCCTTGTCCGGGAGGGGCCGGCCAATGGCGGCCAGCCGCGCATCGGGCAGGAGCTCCGGACTGCCCAGGGCCACGAAGCCGCCAAGCTCGCTCTGGCCGTAGCTCTCGACAAGCGGAAGCTTGAGCTCATCCCTCCAGGACCGCTTGAGGGGCAGCGGCACCGGTCCGCCGCCGGAGAGGCCGAGCCGCAGGCCCCTGGGGGGCCGTCCCTTCAGCCGTGACTGATGGAGAACGTCGGCCAGGAACGTGGGGTTGGCTGCAAGCAGCGTCGAACCAGTCTCATCAAGTTTCTGCCAACCTGTTTCCGGGGTCCAGCGCCTCATCACCGCGATGGGAATCGCGTGGTGCAGGCCGGGCAGGAGGTTGGCGATCAACTGGTAGGAGCTCGATAGGGCGGTGGGTCCGAACGCGATGTCATCGCTGCTGATCTTCAGGCGCTCCGCGATGCAGCGGGCCGCGCGGACGGTCGGCTCATGGGCAAGGCACGCCCCCTTGGGCCTTCCGGTAGTTCCGGAGGTGTACGACAGGTGGGCGATCGCGTCCTCGTCGTCGGGATCTGAAGGAGCGGGCGGCGCCGCGGCCAGGAGCGCGGGGAGGCTCTCGGCCCCCTGCTGCGGCCCATCCATGCATACGAGGGTCTGGATCGACCCGACTGTTGCGGCTGCCCGTCCAACGGCCGCGACCAGGTCGTGCGTGTAGATGACGATCTTCGGCTCGTGGTCGGCGAAATAATACTCGAGCTCATCCGCAAACTTGACGTTCACAAGAGCGGCGATCGCGCCGATCCGCCAGCACCCGAACATGCTGAGGAGATAGTCCATGCCGTTGTGGGCCACTATTGTCACGCGGTCTCCCTTTTTGACCCCGAGCGCCGAGATGGCGCCGGCAAAGCGCTCCATCTGCTCGGCCGCCTCCGCATAGGTCAGGGTCCTGCCTCGGTCGATCCAATGGAAGGCCAGCGAGTTGGGCCTGCGCTTGGCGCCATCGATGAGGAGCTGGTGGATCAACATGACGTGGTCGGGGCCGTCGTTTTTGGATGCATTGGGTTGAAAGATTCCAGGGCTCGCGCGCTAGAGGCCGGCCGCCTCCATCGCCTTGAGCTCCTGAAGAGGGGGAATGGTCTCGAACATCTTCGGATCGAGCAGATCCCAGATGATCCCTTTGTCAGGCTTGTGGGGATTGCGGACCTCAATCGTGCGCGTCGGCGTGAAGATCACGTCAGCCACCGTGTCAAAGACCTCGGGCGTGAGCTTTTCCTTGAGGACCTGGCAGTCATGCACCACCGCGGCTGCCGGGGTCGATGGGCCGATCTTCCCCACCTTGTAGAGCATGCCCCACTCGACGTCAAAGAACCCGTGCCCCTTCCCGAAGCGCACCCCGTCCTCGTTGATGGCGCCCGTTCCCGTCACCATGTAGTCGAGCTTCGGCAGGTCCGCTATCTGCGCGAGCGTCACGGGCCTTCCCATCCGCTCCATGCCGTCGAGCGTCGAGGCGTAAAGGTACTTCTCCTTCGGTATCTGCGCTGGATCGAGAACCCAGAACCCCCGGCGGATCGAATAGGTCGTCATGAGGATCAGCTTCCCATCCTGAAGCGCCCGGTACCTCAGCCACTCTATGCAGTTGTCCGGGGTGATGAAGATGAACGAGCTCGCTTGGTAAAACCTGTGAGTGATGAGCCGCTTTACGGCGGCCTCGCTGCCCTCGAAATCCGTTATGAACTCCCCGAAATCAAAGTGAAACCGGCTGTCGGCGTAGGCGACCTTGCGCAGTTCCTTGAAGACCCGGGTACGGACGTCAGATTTGTGATCCATGTGCGGCGTGGGGCGTTTTTGCAGGTTTTGGGTGTTGCCGAAAAAAGCGAGGAGGTCTCGTGCGCCCGGCCGGGTCAGCCGCCTTGCGGTTGCAGAAGGTCCGAGCCCGCCGAACGCGCCGCGGAGAAAAGAGCGCGCGCGACAAGTTCGGGTGCAACCGCCCGCCGGTACTCGGCCGTCGCGTGGAGGTCCCCATAGGCGAGAGTCGTGCCTTCACGTCCGGCAAGCGCGGCCGCCTGCATGAGGATTTCGGCGGAAGCAGGAGAGCCCACGAGGAGCTGCTCCGCGGATTGGCACCGGACCGGGCCGGGCGCGGCCCCGGCGAGCGACAGGCGGCCCTCGCGGATTGTCCCGGAATCTATGAGGAGCACCGCCGCGACCGCCAGGAGCGCGTAATGCGAGGACCGACGCTGCGCCTCCGCAAACCCCGAGCCGCATCCGGTCGGTTGGCAGGGGAACGTGACCGCGGTGACGAGTTCGCCCGCTCCGCACCCGGAGCCGCCCTCAGATCGGAAAAACTCGCGCGCCGTGCACGAACGCGAGCGGCCACCGTCGGACTCGAGGGTGAACTCAGCGTCAAGGGCGAGGGCCACCGCCGGCATCTCCGAGCCTCTTGCGGCATGCACAAGGTTCCCAACGATGGTGGCCCTGTTGCGGACCTGGGGGTTGGCGACCCATCGCAGTGCCTCGGTGATCAGCGGGCAGCAGGCTTGAACCTGCGGTGAGGACTCCCCCTGCGACATCCGCACGAGAGCGCCGATCCTCAGGCGGCCTCCCTCAACCGTGATCGACGCCAGCTCGGGTGCGCTGTTGATGTCAACGATCACGGGCGGCCGCATCTGGCGGGCGTTCATCAGCGGAACGAGGCTCTGGCCCCCCGCAAGGACACGGGTGCCCTCGGGGGCCCCTGCCAATGCGCGCAGGATCCCATCCTTTGACGCCGGGGCGCTGTAGTCGAAGGAGGCGGGTTTCATGCGGGGTTCTACTTGGCCAGGGTGCCCACCACGCCCTCGACGAAGAAGTTCATCTCGGTGACGCTGTCCGCGGGAAGCACGGTGCCCGCCGGGACCACGACGGATCCGTCCTGGCCCCGGATCGGCCCGCTCCAGAGCTTCCGGGTTCCGCTCTTAAATTCGGCGATCGTCTTGTCGAGGATCGGCTTTGCGCTCTCCGGCACGCCTGGACCGTAGGGCGTCATCTGGAGCTGGCCGCCGGCGAGCGTCGCCAGGATCGCCCGCTCCTTCCACGTTCCCGCCTTCACTTGGTTGATGATGTCGACCATCATCGGCCCCCAGTTGTAGTAGTTTCCGATCAGCCAGGCGTGCGGGGCAATGGAGCTGGCGTCATAGTATTGGCCGATGAAGGATATGCCGCGCTTCTCGGCGACCTGCGCCATCGTCAGGTTCGAGTCCACCTCCTGGGCGAGGACGTCGACGCCCTGGTCGATGAGCGAGTTGGCGGCCTCCGCCTCCTTGGTGGGGTCCTTCCACGTGTCCAGGAATATCACTTGGACGACCGCCTTTGGGTTCACCGACCGCGCTCCCAGCGCGAAGGCGTTGATTCCTCGTAGCTGAAGCGGGATGGGATGCGCGTCGACGTACCCGAGCTTGTTCGTCGTGGTCTTGAGGCCTGCCGCGATTCCCGCGACGTACATAGCCTCCTCCGTCGAGCCAAAGTAGTTGCCCACGTGATATCCCACTTGCCCGTCACCGCTGTGCATGAAGACGACGCCGGGAAAGCGCTTGGCGACGCGCTCCGCCTTCTCAAAATACCCGTAGCTGGCCGCGAAGATCAGCTTAACGTCCGAGCGCGCCATGCGCTCCATCACCCTCTCTGAATCGGAGGTCTCGGGGATGTTTTCCGCCACGATTGTCTGCACGTCGGGCGAGTTTTTGTCGACGTAGAGGCGTCCCTGGTCCTGCGCGGCGTACCAGCCGGCGTCGGCCCTCGGGCCGGCGAAGATGTACCCAACCTTGAAGGTGTCGGCGTGGGAGGTGGCTGAGCACGCGAGGACCGCAGTGGCCGCCAAGATCTGTCGGATGGTTCTCATTTCACTCATGACATTTTTTTGGTCTAGACTTTCGGCTCGCCGGGCAGCCCATGCTTCAGGCCGTAGGACCCGATGTCCTCGTGCCAGACCTCGGGGAAGCGCTTGGTGAAGTCCTGCATCAGGCCGAAGCATTCCGCGTCGTCGACGACGACCACCTCAATGTCCTTGGACCGCAGGAAATCCTCGGCACCCATGATCGTCCGGTTCTCCCCGACGACGCACTTCGGTATCCCAAAGTGAACCATTGCTCCGCTGCACATGTAGCAGGGCGAAAGGGTGGAATACAGCGTGCACCGTCTGTAGACCTCCGGCGCCGTCCGGCCCGCGTTCTCAAAGCAGTTCATCTCCGCGTGATGAATGACGCTGCCATTCTGTATGCGCCGGTTGTGTCCGCGGCCGATGATCTTTCCATCGCATACGATGACGGAGCCGATCGGCAGGCCGCCTTCAGCGAGCCCCGCCCGGGCCTCCTCGATTGCGGCGGCCATGAAGAGATCCTCTGTCTTTGGTGTTGGGGTCATAAGCTGGGGTGTGCCGTGCTCCTGGGATCACTCGCCGAACGTCTGCATGTTCGCGAGGCTGGCCGGCATCTGGCTGCGGCGCTTGGCGAACCTCGCGTGCAGCGCCAGTACGACGAGGGGTGTGAGGTAGGGAAAAAGCGAAAGCAGGTAAGGGGACACCCCGATCCCGTGCGACTGGATGCTGAGCGACAGGCTCTCCGCCGCGCCGAATATCATGGCGACGGGGGTCGTCAGCAGCGGATTCCAGCGGGTCAACGCGACGAGCCCCAGCGCCACAAGGCCCCTTCCCGATGTCATCCCGTCGGACCAGCCCTTTGCATAGTCGACCGACAGCGCCGCGCCGCCGATCCCCACGAGCAGCCCGCAAACCAGGATGGCCGCCCATTTGTAGAGGGTTGGATTTATCCCCAGGACACGCGCCGCCGCAGGCGATTCGCCGACGGCCCGCCACCTCAGGCCCCAACGCGTCATGTAGAGGAATCCGCACATGACGAGGGGAGTGACAACTCCCAGGATCATGGTCGGTGAGATCGATCCCAGGTAACCGGCCAGGCCCGCGGGCAAGCTCGGAAAGGACATCGGTGAAAAGCCCGAGATGCGCCGGCCGACGTAGGGCGTCCCGAAGTATGAGCTGCATCCTACGCCGATGGCCATGACCGCGATGCCTGCCACCGTCTGATTTGCCCGGCAGACGAGGCACAGGATGCCGTGCAGGCTGGAAAGCGCGGCCCCGGCCACCGCCCCGGCCAGAAGTCCCACCCACGGATTTCCCGATATGACGGTGAAGGCGAAACCCGCCGCGGCGCCGACCAGCATCTGGCCCTCTATTCCGATGTTCACAATCCCCGCCCGTTCCGCCATGATCTCGCTGCAGATGGCGAAGGCCATCGGCGTCGAGCTCCGGAGCGCGGAAAGAAGCATGTCGGCTGCGGTGGTGCCCAGGGTCATCGGCGTGATTTCACAAACGAGGTCCACCCCACGACGCTGGCAAAAAGGACGCCCTGCAGGATCATCGAGCTTGAGGCCGGCAGCCCTGCCGTCAGCTGGAGGGTGTCCGCCGAGGTGAGGATCGCGCCCATCACGACCGAAAGCGGGACGATCAGCAGGAAATCGTGCCCGGCAAGGGCCGAGACGAGGAACCCGCTGAGCCCGTATCCCTGAAGGAAGCCGGATTCCAGGCGGTTCTGGATCGCCGAGGCCTCGCAGATGCCCCCAAGTCCGGCGAGCGCCCCGCCCAGGGCCATGATGCCGACGATATAGGCGGACCGGCTAAGCCCCGCCTGCGCCGCGACCCTCGGGTTTCCGGTGAGTACCCTGACGGCGAGGCCCCAACGGGTGCGGCGCGCGACAAACCAGAGGATGGCTGCGGCGCCGATAGCGCCGAAAAGCCCCACGTGGGTGCGGAAGCCCGAAATGATGGGGGGAAGCACGGCTGCCGCCGGGAACTCGGTGCTCTGCGGCCAATTGCCGCTGTTCGCGGCCATCCACGGACCATGGATCAGGTACTCGAGGATATCTATCGCTATGAAGTTCTGGAGCATGGTGACGACAACCTCGGTCATCCCGAAGCGCGCCTTGAGCCATCCCGCCGCGGCGCCCCAAGAGGCTCCCCCGGCGACACCGCCGACCAGGATGGTGGGTATCATCGCCCAAGCCGGGAGGTGCGGGACAAAGACGGCAATGGCTCCGCCAGCGATCGCGCCGGCGTACATCTGGCCCTCGGCCCCGATTGAAATCAACCCGAGTTGGGCGGGGACGGCCACCGCGAGGGCGCACCAGAGCGTCGGCGTGGCCTTCACGAGGGTCTCGGAGATGGCATAGCCGTCGCCGAACGCCCCCTTGATGAGCACCCAGAAAAATCCCGCCATCGATGGGGTCGAATGCCCGAACAGGAGCGCGGTGACGGCAACGAAGCAAGCAAGGCCCCCCGCCACCGGCCAAGCTCGACGCAATGTCGATTGGAGCCTCATGACGTTCCGGCCATCCAGAGTCCTATCTTGCGCCGGTCGGCTTGGTCGGTGCGGACAATTCCCGCGAACCGGCCCTTGGCCAGCACCGCAACCCGGTGCGAGCTGGCCAGCAACTCGTCGAGGTCCTCAGAAATCCAAATGACACAGGCGCCGGCGGCGGCCTGCTCGTGCAGCAGGCGGTGGACGAACCTCGTTGCGCCAAGGTCCAGGCCCATCGTCGGGTAGCAGGCGACCACGATATCGCAGGGGGCGCCCAATTCCCGTGCGAGCACCAGCTTCTGGAGATTACCCCCCGAGAGCGACCTCGCCTGCAGTCGGG
>Ga0181537_10004892_pt1 | contig 10978 bp, 8 predicted proteins | sample PEATcosm2014_Bin_39_FD_119765 | JGI IMG/M metagenome (GOLD analysis project Ga0181537, IMG submission 119765) | Peatland microbial communities from MTU Mesocosm Facility, Houghton, MI, USA - PEATcosm2014_Bin23_10_metaG | ecosystem: Environmental > Terrestrial > Soil > Wetlands > Peat | place... | reverse complement strand
CGTCGCCGCCGGGCGAGCCCCAGCCGAGATATGGCTCGCCGTCGCGCAGCGACAATGTCGGCGAGAGCGTGGTCCGCGGCCTCTTGCCGGGGGCAAGGGCCGCAGGATGACCTTCTTCGAGCCAGAACATTTGCGCGCGGGTGCCGAGGCAGAAACCGAGCTCAGGAATGACCGGCGACGAATGCAGCCAGCCGCCCGACGGCGTCGACGACACCATATTGCCGGCCTGATCGATGATGTCGAAATGCACGGTGTCGCCGCGCATGGTGCCGAGCTTGCCGACGGTCGGTTCGCCGGCGCCGAGCCGGCCCACAGTCGGTTCACCGGCGCCCGCCGCCGACGGCGTCTCGCGCCGCAGCTTGATCACCGCGCCAAAGCCTTCGATCGAGCCGGGGTGCAATTCGAGCGAAGCCTTGTCGCTGATCAGCTTGCGCCGCTGCGCGTTATAGGCGTCGGACAGCAGCGTCGCCATCGGCACTTCGACGAAATCGGGATCGCCGTAGAACACCTCGCGGTCGGCATAAGCGAGCTTGGCGCATTCGACGATGAGGTGAATGAAATCCGGACCTACCGGATCGAGTCCGTCGAAATCGAAACCCTTGAGCAGCGCGAGCTGCTGCAGCATCACCGGGCCCTGCCCCCACGGCCCGGTCTTGCACACGGTGTAGCGGCCGTAGTCGTAAGTGAGCGGCGCTTCGATATGAGGCGTCCAGCGCGCCATATCGTCGGCGGTGAGCACGCCGCGATGCTTGTGGCCACTGGTATCCATGATGTCTTGCGTGCGGCAGAAGCGGTCGATGGCTTCGGCGACAAAGCCGTGCGACCACACCTGGCGCGCGCGCTCTATCTGCGCGACGCGGTCGGAGCCGGCGCTCTCGGCTTCCTTGACGATCCGGCTATAGGTTGCGGCGAGGCCCTTGTTGGCGAACAGCGATCCGGCGGGTGGCACCGTGTGATTCGGCAGATAGACCGCGGCCGAGGTCGGCCAATAATCCCGGAACAGCGCCGCGACCGTACCAATGGTGGCATTGGCGCGCTCAAGCAGCGGATGGCCGTTTGCCGCGTAGCCGATCGCCGGCGCCAGCACGTCGGCGAGCCGCATGGTGCCGTAATCGCGCAACAGCAGCATCCAGGTTTCGAACGTGCCAGGCACCACGGCGGCCAGCAGTCCGGTGCCGGGAACGAGGTCGAGGCCCTCGGCGCGATAATGCGCAATAGTCGCTCCGGCCGGCGCCACGCCTTGCCCGCAGATCACTTCGGTCTTGCCGCGCTTCACGTCGTGGAGAATGACCGGCACATCGCCGCCCGGACCGTTGAGGTGCGGCTCGACCACTTGCAGCGTGAAGGCCGTTGCCACCGCGGCATCGAAGGCATTGCCGCCCTTTTCAAGCATCGACATGCCGACGGCCGTGGCAATCCAATGCGTCGAGGTGACGACGCCGAACGTGCCTTCGAGCTCTGGCCGCGTGGTAAAGGTGCTCGGATTGACGTTGGTCATAAACAGTCTCTTGTTGCCTTCGCTCATGTGGCCCAGCCGGTTGCGCCGCGTCGCCCGCGCATGGACAATGTATCGGGCTGCACGTAGCGCTGCCAGTGCGGGGAAACAGTCATGCCGCGGGACATTCTTAAGGTCGGACTGGCAGGCCTCGGCGCGGTGGGCCTCGGCGTGGCGCGCCGCCTCGAAGCGAGCATTCCCGGGCTGGCGCTGGTCGCCGTCGCCGTGCGGGATCCGGACAAGGCGCGGCGCAATCTGCCGGATGCCGGCACCCGTATCCCGATCGTGGCCGCCGAAGCGCTGGCGCAGGTAAGCGACATCGTCGTCGAGGGCCTGCCGCCGGCACTGTTTCGTGGCGTCGCCATCTCGGTGATTGACGCCGGCAAGATTTTCATGCCGCTTTCGGTCGGTCAGCTCATCGAAAACTGGGATCTGGTGGAGCAGACCAAGAAGACCGGCGCGCGCATTCTGGTTCCGACCGGAGCGCTGCTCGGCCTCGATGCGGTGCGCGCCGCCGCCGAAGGCACCATCCACTCGGTGACCATGATCACGCGTAAGCCGCCGAACGGGCTCGAGGGCGCGCCTTACCTCGTCGAGCGCGGCATTTCGCTCAAGGACCTGAAAGAGCCGAAGAAGATTTTCGACGGCAGTGCGCGCGAAGGCGCCCGCGGTTTCCCGGCCAACGTCAACGTCGCCGCTGCGCTGTCGCTCGCCGGCATCGGACCGGACAAGACGCGTCTCGAGATCTGGGCCGATCCGGGGCTCGACCGCAACACCCACCGCATCGAAGTCGACGCCGACACCGCGCGCTTCTCGATGATGATCGAGGGCGTGCCGTCGGAAAATCCGCGCACCGGCCGCATCGTGCCGTTAAGCGCGATCGCGGCGCTGCGCGGGTTGGTATCGGAGCTGAAGGTCGGGACGTAGCCCTGGCTACGAGGACGAGTTCGGCATTGGGACGAATTTGAGCGCCACGCCGTTCATGCAGTAGCGCAGGCCGGTTGGCTTCGGGCCGTCGTTGAAAACGTGGCCGAGGTGACCGCCGCAGCGATGGCACGACACCGCGGTGCGGGACATGCCGAAAGAGCCGTCGCTGGTTTCATCGACCGCGCCATCGAGCGGCGCCCAGAAACTCGGCCAGCCGGTGCCGCTGTCGAACTTGGTCTTCGAGGAGAACAGCGGGAGGTCGCAGCCGGCGCAGGAAAACGTGCCGGCGTGATGTTCGTCGAGCAGCGCACTGGTAAACGGCCGCTCGGTGCCGGATTGGCGCAGCACGTCGTATTGCTCGGGCGTCAGCAGCTTCCGCCACTCGTCGTCGCTATGGGTGACTTCGTAGGGGTGATCGGGCGTCGCAGCCGTGGCTGCATGCGGCCGGATCAGGCGCAGCGCCCCAAGCGCAAGTCCAACCGCACCGGCGAAGAAAACATATCTGCGGGTGAGCATGGGCGTTCCTCTTGAAGCCGCGTTTGCTGTGAACTCACTCATTCTACCGCAATTCCACCGGGAATGACGGAGTCGCGCGCAATTTGATGATGGCGCACGAAAAGCTCACACAGAGTTGATGGCCGGCTTCCGCAGCGCGTTTCCGGCACTTATTCTGCGGCATCGAAAAATCAATGGGACGATTGCGTGGCGGCGCCGGTCGAAATCAAGGTTTTGAGCTCCACCGCGATGAAGATGGTGTTCGTGGAGCTTTCGCCGCGCTTCGAGCGCGAGACCGGCAACCGCCTGGCAGTCACGCTCGGCCCGTCTTTGGTGCTTGAGAAACGCGTCGGCGAGGGCGAAGCAGCCGATGTCGCGATCCTCACGGGCCCCGGCGCCAGGGGCCTCGCCGCGCGCGGTGTGCTTATGGCCGGCAGTCTCACTGACGTGGCGCGTTCGTCGATCGGCATCGCGGTACAAAAAGGCGCGCCGAAGCCGGACCTGTCCTCGGCCGAAAGCTTCAAGCGCGCCATGCTGGTGGCAAAATCAATCGCCTTGAGCAAGCCGGTCGGCGGCGGCGCCAGCGGCGCCCATATGGCAAATGTCTTCGCGCAGCTCGGTATCACCGAGGCGATGGCGGCCAAGTCGCATTACGGCGCCGGCGGGGCGGCAGGTCTTGCCGGGCTCGTCGTCAAACGCGGCGAAGCCGAGATCGGCATTCAGCAGATGGCGGAATTGATTGCGGTCGACGGCATCGACGTAGTCGGGCCGCTGCCGGCGGAAATACAAATGATCACGCAATTCACCGCGGCGGTTCCGGCTAACGCGAATCATGCCGATGCCGCCCGCGCTTTGATCGCTTTCCTCACCACACCCGCCGCCAAAAGCGTCATCAAAGCGAAGGGTCTTGATCCGTCTTAAATCTTCCGGCTGTCGTAGGCCCAGTGCAGCAGCGCCTGGCGCTGGCGCGGGCGGCAGGCGACATCGCCCGGTTCGCAATTTTTCTGGATTTGCCGCACGTGGCGGCGGATCGCTTTCCAGCGCCCGATCTGGCGGGCGTCCTCGTGCGGAATCCGCCGGCCCATATAGTAGCGGCAGTACCATTGAAACCAGCCGCGCGGATCGTCGCGAAAGATCCAGCCGTTCTTGCGCCACACCGACAACGGCTGGCTGGCGTCGATGCCATAATAGTTGAGCGCGCAATCGCGCTTCCTGCCGGCAAGCTTGGCGCGGGTAAACCAGCTCTTGGGAAATTCCTTGCGGCAATCGGTCATGTACTTGCCGCAGAACACGCCGAGCCGGAGCATTTGTGCGGGTGTCAGTTCAGGTCGGAATGCGGGATCGAAATTGCGTCCCGGGGGTACGACGCGCTCGTAGCGATAACCGCGCTGCATCCTGTCGTTGACGGTGACGACCTTTTTTCTCATCGCCGGTGCGACAGCACATCCGGATTGATCACGTTGATCGGCGTGCCGGCGGCATAGGCGGTGATCTGATCGAAAATATCGGTGAACTGGGTCTCGTATTCGTCGCGGGTGACGTAACCGATATGCGGCGTGCAGACGACGTTGGGCATGGCGAGCAGCGGGTGGCTCGGGTCGGCGAGCGGCTCTTCTTCATAGACATCGACGGCGGCCATGCCAGGGCGGCCGCGGCGCAGCGCTTCGACGAGCGCACCGGGCGCGATCAGCGGCGCCCGGCTGGTATTGACCAAAAGCGCGGTCGGCTTCATGCGCGCCAGATCGGCCGCGGTAACGATGTGGCGCGTCGCCGTCACGAGCCGCATGTGCAGCGAGATCACGTCGCAGTCGGCGAAGAACGCATCCCGGCGGGCGGCGGTCGCGTAGCCGTCGGTGCGCGCTTTGGCCAAGGTTTCCGGTCGCACCCACACCTGCACGTTCATGCCGAAAGCGCGGCCGTAACCGGCGACGACGGCGCCGATGCGGCCGTAACCGTAAATGCCGAGCGTCTTGCCGCGCAGCGTCTGGCCGATGCCGATTTGCCAGCGTGCGGTTTTCAACGCGGCGACGTGCTGCGGAATAAGCCGCAGCGAATCGAGAATGAGTCCGAAGGTCAATTCGGCGGCGGCATAGCTTGGCATGCCGGGATGCTGGCTCGACGAAAGTATAATGCCAAGCCGGGTGCAGGCGTCGACGTCGATATGCGGATAGACGCTGCGCTGGCTGATCAGCTTCAATTTCGGCAGCCGTTCGAGCAGCGGGGCCCGGATTTGTGTGCGCTCTCGAAACAGCACCAACGCCTCGGTCTCGCGCAGCCGTTCGGCGAGCGTGCCGGTATCCTGCACGTGATCGGTAAAGACCGTAACTTCGTGCTCGTCGAGCTTGCGAAAACACGGCAGCGTGCGCAGCGTGTCGAAATAATCGTCGAGGATCGAGATTCTCATGCGCCGCCTGCCCGAATTACGGCGCGGAGAATACCGCCTGTCGCGGCCGCGCAAAAGAAAACCGGGCCCGTAAGGGCCCGGTTTGAGTACGCCGGCGTGGGGGCGCCAGCGACACCTTCCAGAGGGGAACTGCTGCCCACAACTGCGACCGCCTATCTGGGAGGATGGCAGCGACCGCTCGCGACGCAGCGCAACACCACTATGCGATTCGCCGCGCGCCCACACAACGCGGCGGGCGACATGTCAGCCATGCGGTAGCGGCAAGATGCGACGTTTTCGCGCGGTGTAGGCGGCGCCGCTAGAAATTCCAGCGCTGCGCGTTGGCGACGAGAAAATCGCGAAAAGCCTGCACGCGGGCGACGGATTTGAGCTCTTCGGGATAGACGAAATAGGCATCGAGCGCGATCGCCTCGGCGTCACCGAACAATTGCACCAGCCCGCCGTTCTCCTCGACAAGATAATCCGGCAGCATCGCAATACCGAGGCCGCGCTGGCAGGCGCGCAAAATGCCGAGAATATTATTGATGACGAGATGCGGCGTGCGCGGGCCCTTGCCGTCGCGCGCGACCTCGATCAGCCAGCGCGAACGCTGCAAATAGGACGGGATGTTGCCGCCCAGCACCAGGATGCGGTGATTATCGAGATCGTCGTGCGCACGTGGCGTGCCGAAACGCTTGAGATATTCCGGCGAGGCGTAGACGTGGAAATGCACCGAAAACAGCTTGCGCTGGATGAGGTCGGGCTGCGTCGGCTGCCGCAGCCGGATGGCGACGTCGGCCTCGCGCATGGCGAGATCGAGCTCCTCGTCGGTAGTGATCAGCGTGATGTGCACTTCGGGATAAAGATCGGCGAATTCGCCAAGCCGCGGGGTGAGCCAATGCACGCCGATGCCCGGCGTCGTGGTTACGCGCAGATCGCCGTTTGGCCGCTCGCGCGAATCGGTGAGCTTGGCGCGCGCCGCTTCGAGCTTCATGAAGACGTCGTGCGCGGTGCGATAAAGCAGCTCGCCCTGCTCGGTCAGAATGAGGCCGCGGGCGTGGCGGTGAAACAGCGAGACTGTGAGCTCCTGTTCGAGTGCGCTGACCTGGCGCGACACCGCCGACTGTGAAAGCCCGAGCTGCTCGCCGGCATGCGTGAAACTGCCCGCCTCGGCGGCGGCGTGGAAAACTTTCAGCTTGTCCCAATCCATTTTCGTACTTTCTTTCTCTCCCGATACGCGGAGAGGCAAAAAAATTACTCCGCGGCCATGCGCGGTTCGGCCTCGCCATGGGCCGCAAGGAATTTTTCGGTTTCTAACGCCGCCATGCAGCCAAGGCCCGCGGCCGTAACAGCCTGGCGATAGATATCGTCGGCGACGTCGCCGGCGGCGAACAGGCCTGGCACCGAGGTCGCGGTCGAATGCGGTGCCGTCTTGATGTAGCCCGACGGCTTCATCTCAACCTGACCGGCGACAAGTTCAGTCGCCGGCGAATGGCCGATGGCGATGAAAATGCCGTCGATCGGCCGGTCCGCAATCTCGCCGGTTTTGATGTTGCGCAGCGCCGCAGTTTTGACCTTCAGCGGATTTTCGTCGCCGCTGATATCATGCAGCACCGTGTTCCACAGCACCGAGATTTTCGGATTCTGGTAGAGCCGCTCCTGGAGGATGCGCTCGGCGCGCAAATGATCGCGCCGGTGCACGAGCGTCACCTTGGACGCGAAATTGGTGAGAAACAGTGCTTCCTCGACCGCGGTATTGCCGCCGCCGATCACCAGCACTTCCTTGTTGCGGTAAAAAAAGCCGTCGCAGGTCGCGCAGGCGGAGACGCCATAACCGCGGAATTTCTGCTCCGAGGGCAGGTCGAGCCAGCGCGCCTGCGCGCCGGTTGCGAGAATGACGGCGTCGGCTGAGTAAATATCGCCGGAATCGCATTCGAGCCGGAACGGACGCTGCTTGAGATCGAGCTTGTTGACGTGATCGGCGACCAGCCTGGTGCCGACATGAGCCGCCTGCTTTTGCATTTGCTCCATGAGCCAGGGGCCCTGGATCACGTCGGCAAAGCCTGGAAAGTTCTCGACGTCGGTGGTGACGGTGAGCTGCCCGCCCGGCGCGATGCCCTGGATCAGGACCGGATCGAGCATGGCTCGGGCGGCATAAATGGCAGCGGTATAGCCGGCCGGCCCGGAACCGATGATTACGACCTTGACGTGGGTAGTCTGCGACACCGGTCCGTTCCCGATTATTGCGGCATCTCAGGCGGATTGCGGCCCAGCCCAAATGCTCTCCCAGTCCCTCTTTCTATGTAGGGATTCCGGGGAGCTATGCAAGTTACGCAACCCCGGACCTCGCCAGGGCGCGGACAAAGCCCGCGAACCCGGGATCCATAATCGTGAAAAGAGAAGAGCGGTTAATGGCGAGCGGACAGGGGGAAAATGGCGCGACCGGAAATGACGCTTCGGGTCACTTCCACTCGACCTTCATGACCTCGTAGGCCTTGGCGCCGCCGGGGGTCACCACTTCAACCTGGGCGCCTTTCTTCTTGCCGACCAGCGCGCGCGCGAGCGGCGAGGTGATGGAAATCTTGCCCTTTTTGGCGTCGGCCTCCGGCTCGCCGACGATCTGCCACACCGCTTTTTTGTCGGTATCTTCGTCGACCAGCGTCACGGTTGCGCCAAAGGTGATCGTGTCGCCGGAAAGTTTCGACACGTCAATTACTTCGGCGCGCGCGAGCTTGTCCTCAAGTTCGGCGATGCGACCTTCATTGAGCGATTGGGATTCTTTCGCCGCGTGATATTCGGCGTTCTCGGAAAGGTCGCCGTGCGTGCGCGCATCGGTGATCTGCTGGATGATCCGAGGCCGTTCCACCTGCTGGCAATGCCTGAGCTCGGCTTCAAGCGCCGAATACCCCGCTGCCGTCATCGGGATCTTGTCCATCAGTCTCAAACCTCCAATAACCGCGCCGATCAAGAGTCAAAATTCCGGTCGCGGGCCGAAGCATTGCCCGGCCACGCGACAGGAAAAACTGGCTCTACACTGACCGTCGCTGCGGCCGCCCCGATGCTCGATCAGACCCGGCCCCAAAATAGCTCTGCAGCGCACACACTTCGAGGTCACCCCCGAGGTAGGCTCTGATGCCCTGCGCTGCGGCGACGGCCCCTGAAAGAGTGGTGTAATACGGCACTTTATGCAAGAGGGCTGCCCGCCGTAGCGAGCGGCTATCGTTGAGCGCCGTGGCCCCTTCGGTGGTGTTGAAAACGAGCTGCACTTCGCCGTTTTTGATGGCGTCGACGATGTGCGGCCGGCCCTCGGCGACCTTGTTGATCGTGACGGCGGCGACGCCGTTCTCTGCGAGATAGCGTTGCGTGCCCGAGGTCGCCATGATGCGGAAGCCCAGCCCGGCAAGCAGCTTGGTCGCTTCGAGGATGCGCGGCTTGTCGACGTCCTTGACCGAAACGAACACCGTGCCGTTCTTCGGCAGCCGGGAGCCGCCGCCAAGCTGGCTTTTCACGAAGGCGACATTGTAATCGCGGTCGAGCCCCATCACTTCGCCGGTCGATTTCATCTCCGGGCCGAGCACGGTATCGACTGCGGGCCCGAAGCGCGCGAACGGGAACACCGCTTCCTTCACCCCGACATGCGTGGCGGCGCCGGGTTCGAAGCGCTGCGGTTTGAGCCGGAAGCTCGCCAGCGATTCGCCCGCCATGATCCGCGCCGCGATCTTGGCCGCGGGAACGCCGGTCACCTTGGCCACGAATGGGACCGTACGCGAGGCGCGCGGATTGACCTCGATCACATAAATCTCGCCGTCCTTGATGGCGTATTGCGCGTTCATCAGGCCGCCAACCTTAAGTGCCAAAGCGAGCGCCCGCGTCTGCCGGTCCAGTTCGGCGATGACTTTGGCCGACAGATTATGGGGCGGCAGCGAGCAGGCGGAATCGCCGGAATGAATGCCGGCTTCCTCGATGTGCTCCATGATGCCGGCGATGTAGCTGTCCTTACCGTCGGCGAGGCAATCGACGTCCACTTCGACGGCATCCGTGAGGTAGCGGTCAATAAGGAGCGGCCGCTTCTCCGACACCGCGAATTCGGACGGACGGTCGAGATCGGAGGCTAGCCGCGCCACATAGCGGTCGAGCTGCGCCCTGTCGTGCACGATTTCCATGGCGCGGCCGCCGAGCACGTAGGACGGACGGATTACGATCGGATAACCGATCGACTCGGCGATGGTGTGGGCGTTCTGCGGCGAAATGGCGATGCCGCTCTTCGGCTGACGAAGTTTCAAGCGGTCGAGCAATTGTTTGAAACGGTCGCGATCCTCGGCGAGATCGATGGCGTCGGGCGAGGTGCCGAGGATCGGCACGCGCGCCTGTTCCAGCGGCTCGGCAAGCTTGAGCGGCGTCTGGCCGCCGAATTGCACGATGACGCCATGCAGCGTGCCATTCGAACGCTCGGTATCGATGATCTCGAGCACGTCCTCGGCAGTGAGCGGCTCGAAATAAAGCCGGTCCGACGTGTCGTAGTCGGTCGATACCGTCTCCGGATTGCAGTTGATCATGATGGTTTCGTAGCCGACTTCCCTAAGCGCGAAGGCGGCGTGGCAGCAGCAATAATCGAATTCGATACCCTGCCCGATGCGGTTCGGGCCGCCGCCGAGGATGACGACTTTCTTTTTGTTTGATGGCGCTGCCTCGTTGGCGGCACGGCCGGCAAACGGCGTTTCGTAGGTCGAATACATGTAAGCGGTGGGTGAAGCGAATTCGGCGGCGCAGGTATCGATGCGCTTGAAGATCGGCCGCACGCCGAGCGCGCGCCGCGTCTTCGCCACGTCTTCGGCGGACGTCCCGGTCAGCCGGCCAAGCCGCGCATCGGAAAAGCCCATCGCCTTGAGCCGGCGCAGCGCCGGCGCCGAAGCCGGCAGGCCCTTGGCGCGGATTTCGGCTTCCATGTCGATGATGGCGCGGATCTGCGCCAAAAACCACGGATCGATCCGGCAGGCGGTGTGGATTTCGGCATCGCTCATGCCGAGCCGCATCGCCTGCGCCACTTTGAGGAGACCGTCCGGCGACGGCGTGCCGAGCGCGGCGCGAATGGCGTTCTTGTCATCGCCCTGGCCGAGGCCTTCGATGGCGATCTCGTCCAGTCCGGTCAGCCCGGTTTCGAGCGAGCGCAGCGCTTTCTGCAAGCTTTCGGCAAAGGTGCGGCCGATCGCCATCGCCTCGCCGACCGATTTCATCGAGGTGGTGAGCACCGGCTCGGCGCCGGGAAATTTTTCGAACGCAAAGCGCGGTATCTTGGTGACGATGTAATCGATGGTCGGCTCGAACGACGCGGGCGTGGCGCCGCCGGTAATGTCGTTTTTGATCTCGTCGAGCGTATAACCGACTGCGAGCTTGGCCGCGACCTTGGCGATCGGAAACCCGGTCGCTTTCGAAGCCAGCGCCGACGAACGCGACACCCGCGGATTCATTTCGATGACGACGATCCGCCCGTCCGCCGGATTGATTGCGAACTGCACGTTGGAGCCGCCGGTCTCGACGCCGATCTCGCGCAGCACCGCGATCGAGGCGTCGCGCATAATCTGATATTCCTTGTCGGTGAGCGTGAGCGCCGGCGCGATGGTGATGGAATCGCCGGTGTGCACGCCCATCGGATCGATGTTTTCGATCGAGCAGACGAT
>Ga0181537_10004891_pt1 | contig 10980 bp, 11 predicted proteins | sample PEATcosm2014_Bin_39_FD_119765 | JGI IMG/M metagenome (GOLD analysis project Ga0181537, IMG submission 119765) | Peatland microbial communities from MTU Mesocosm Facility, Houghton, MI, USA - PEATcosm2014_Bin23_10_metaG | ecosystem: Environmental > Terrestrial > Soil > Wetlands > Peat | place... | reverse complement strand
CTGAGTTTGCCTTTGGCGTTTGCCACCGATCTCGCGACCATTCCGGCGAACATTCCGTATATGCGGCCGGATCGGGAGCGGGTGGCAATTTGGACTGCGCGGCTGCCCGCCAATGGACGCCGGCGTATCGGAATATGTTGGGCCGGCAATAGCAAGCACCAGAATGACCGCAACCGCTCCATGCCGCTCGATCGCCTGGCCGCGGTCCTCGCGCTCCCGGGCCTGGACTTCTTTAGCGTGCAAAAAGATGTCACCGAAGCCGACGCGGCTTTGCTGCGCGATCTTGGCGTCGTCCAGCTCGGGCAGGATTTTTTGGATTTCTCCGACACCGCCGCCGCCGTGACATTGCTCGATCTCGTCATCGCGGTCGATACATCGGTCGCGCATCTCGCCGCGGCGATGGGCAAAGCCGTTGCACTCTTGGTGCCGTTTTCGCCGGATTGGAGATGGCTGCTCGATCGCACCGACAGCCCGTGGTATCCGACCATGCGCCTGTTCCGGCAATCCGCGATCGGTGACTGGGACGGGGTCGTAGAGCGTCTCCGTCGGGAACTTGCGGAAGTCGCTCGCCGCCCGGCCGGGCGCTGATCGTGGCCCGCACCGGAGCGAAGCCTCGCGCGCCGCTGCCCGCGACAGGAATTGCTCAAGGAGCGGATGAAGCCAACGCGTATGGGCTCGGCGCGAATAAATTTGGCGCACTCAAAAAACTTGCCGCGTCGCTCAAACGTCTTGGGCGATCCGAGGAGGCGCTGGAGGCTTACGCGGCCGTCCTCGCGCTCAAGCCCGACGATCTTGACGCCCTCAACGAATGCGGCGGTCTTTGTACATGGCTCGGCCGCCCCGCCGAAGCAATTGCCTATTACGACAGAGCGCTCGGCGTCGCGCCGCGCACCGTCGAGTTGCTGATCAACAAAGGAACGTCGCAGGTCGCGCTGAACCGTTTCGCCGCGGCGCTGGAAAGCTTTAATGCGGCCGCGGCCTTCGATCCCGGTCGAGCCGAGGCGCATTATAATGCCAGCCTCGTGCGATTGCGGCTCGGCGATTATGAAGCCGGCTGGCGCGAATACGAATGGCGCTGGCAGAAGCACGATCCGGCGGGCAAGCGGCGTGAAATCGGCGCGCCGCTGTGGCTGGGGGAGCAGCCGCTTCAAGGCAAAACGATTTTGTTGCTCGCCGAACAGGGGCTTGGCGATACCATCCATTTTTTGCGCTATGTGCCGCTCGTCGCGGCGCTCGGCGCCACCGTGATCCTCGGCGTGCAAGCACCGCTAAAGGCCATCGCGGCGACCGTTTCGGGTGTCGCCGTGGTCCTCGGCGAAGGCGAACCGGCGCCGCAGATCGACTTCTATTGTCCGCTGCTCAGCCTCCCGCTGGCTTTCAAAACCCGTCTCGCCACGGTGCCGGCCAACATTCCGTATCTGCGGCCGGATGACGAACGTCTCGCCAAGTGGCGCCATCGGCTGCCGGCGTCCGGGCGGCTGCGTGTTGGAATCTGCTGGGCCGGCAATAAGACACATCTGAACGATCGCAATCGTTCGGTGCCGTTGGAGCGCTTTGCCAAGGTTCTGGCGGTGCCCAACCTCGATTTCATAAGCGTGCAAAAGGAAGTCGGCACGTCGCAGGCCAGGATCCTAAGCGATCACGGTGTCAATCAGCTCGGTCAGGAATTTGGCGACTTCGCCGACACTGCCGCCGTTGTCTCGATGCTCGATCTTCTGATGACGGTCGATACATCGATCGCTCATCTTGGCGGCGCGATGGGGAAAGCCATTGCGCTACTGCTGCCGTTTTCGCCGGATTTCAGGTGGCTGTTGGATCGCACCGACAGCCCCTGGTATCCGACCATGCGCCTGTTCCGGCAACCGGCGATCGGCGATTGGGACGTGCCGTTGGCGCGGTTGCGCCAAGAACTTTGCGCTGTCGCAAACCGTCCGCTCGCGCCACGGTAAGTTTACGGGGGTGCCGCTTCGCCGTTACAGCGAGCGGCTGACGGCGAGCGGCCGGCCGCTTCTGGGATTGGGCGCGGTGGCTCTGCCGGACGCACCATAGACCTGCGGCGAAGCTTTGCGGGCGAGATCGCTCGACAGGCGGCGCATGATGCCTTCAGAGACGGCCAGCGCGGTGGCCAGCACGATCATGTTTTTTTGCAACACGAAACGAAATGCCTCTTGCGTGTTCGCCAGCGCCGCACAGCGCGTCGGCGCCGCTTGCCGGAGAAATTTCGCGCTGGCCTTGATCCGCTGACCCGAGGCGGCGACTTGGCTCGCAAGTTCCGCCTTAGTCGCCGCAAGCGCGGAGGCGTTGCGAATGCGCCCGGCATGAACCAATGAGGTTTCCTGTTCGAGGAGGCTGGAGAGTTTCCCGATCAGAGCCGTTAGGTCGTCGAGGGCCGTTTCAGCTTCCGCGGCGGTGGTGATGGGGCTCATGATGCGCTTAGACCCTGCTGTTTCAGCAACGTGTCATAGACCATGCCAGCGATGCCGATGCCGCCGGACTTGGCGAACGATTTGGCGTATTGATCGGTCATGAACGAGCGCCAGATTTTCAACGCGCCACTGCCGCCGAACGGCCCGTCGCCGTCGATGCCGGTGAACATTTGCTGAAACATGTTGCTGAGAAACATCGATTCGAAATTTTGCGCGGCGCCTTTGGCCTTGCTCTTGAGCGCGGCGTGAGCTTGCGTGCTCGTCGCATTTCCGAGCGTGGCGAGCGAAGCGCCGAAATCCACCGGACTGGTGCTTGTCATCACATCACCTCGATGTCGGCCTGAATGGCGCCGGCGGCCTTGATCGCCTGCAGGATCACGATCAGATCGCGCGGCCCGATGCCGAGTGCATTGAGGCCGTCGACGATTTGCTGCAATGACACTCCTTCCTGGACCAGCGCGAACTTCTTGCCTTCCTCCTGGACGCCGACTTGGCTGCGCGGCACCGTGACGGTGCGGCCTCTGGACAGGGCGGCGGGCTGGCTGACCTGCGGCGCTTCCGAAATCGAGACCGTGAGATTGCCCTGCGCCACCGCCACCGTCGAAACGCGCACGTCGCGGCCGATGACGATGACGCCGGAACGTTCGTCGATGACGATCTTGGCGGCGCTATCCGGCTCGACCTGCAATTGCTCGATCTCGGTCAGCATCGCCACCACGTTTTGTGGAAATTTTTTCGGCAGCGTGAGTTGCACGGTCGAAGGATCGAGCGGCTCGGCAATCGGCGCGCCGAGATAATCGTTGATGGCGATGGCGATGCGCTTGGCCGTGGTGAAGTCGGCGTTGCGCAGAGCAAGCCGCAACTGGCCGACGCCGTTGAGCGCGAATTCGATCTCGCGTTCGATGATGGCGCCGTTCGGCATTCGCCCGACGGTTGGAACGCCACGGGTGATCTTGGCGCCCTGGCCCTCGGCGGTAAAGCCGCCGATGGCGAGCGAACCTTGGGCGACCGCATAGACATTGCCGTCGGCGCCCAACAGCGGGGTGACCAAAAGCGTGCCGCCTTCCAGGCTCTTGGCGTCGCCCATCGCCGAGGCGGTAACGTCGATCCGGGTGCCTTGGGTGGCAAACGGCGGCAGGTTGGCCGTCACCATGACGGCGGCGACGTTGCCGGTGCGGATCTGCTGGCCGCGGATATTGACGCCGAGCCGCTCCAGCATCGCCTGCAGCGACTGCTTGGTGAAAGGCGTATTGTTGAGGGTGTCGCCGGTGCCGTTGAGACCGACAACGAGGCCGTAACCGATCAGCTGGTTCTGCCGGATGCCCTCGACGCTGGCGAGGTCTTTTATGCGCGAGGTCGCCGCCGCGGGCGATGCGACACAGCCCAGCGCGACCAGCGCGGCGAGCGCGGTTCTCAAACTCTGCATCTCTTGCTCCCCAAGAGGTCTTACAACGCTCTCATTGCCAATTGCGTGCCATCGCAAAGCGGTCTTTAAGCCATTGAATAAGCGTAGATATTCGTGCGGACCCGACTGCAACGAACAGCTGCGGCGAGCAGCCCTTGCCGGTCGCGGCAATTCTTGCCGGCGTGTTTTTACCGGCCATTAACCATAACGGCGGACCATCATGGCTATGCGCATCACGGGACCGAACGGGACGGCAATCGCAACGGCGCCCAAGGCGGCGCGGCGGGCGTCTGGCGGCTCGTTTGCGCTAGCTGACGCGGATGCTCCGCAGCCGCACAGCGCCGCCATTGCGTTGCGCAGTTTGGGCGGGATCGACGCCCTGATCGCGCTTCAGGGCATCGAAGATCCGGTGGAACGGCGGCGTCGCGCGGTCAAGCACGGCAGGCGGGCGCTCGATGCCCTGGACGAGATCAAGCTCGGCCTGCTCGCCGGCACCCTCGACCACGACATGATGGTGCGGCTAAAGTCGGTGGCTGCCGACCTCCACGACAGCTCGGGCGACGACCGGCTCGACCAGGTCTTGGCGGAGATCGACCTGCGGGTCGCGGTGGAACTGGCCAAAGCCGGCATTTCCTAAATTCTTTCGATTTTGCTTGGGTTTCGCTCCCGCCGGGCGGCGCGGGTTAGGCCGCTCGACGCCGCCACAATTCATCCGTAGCGAAACTGCGGTCGGCGGTACCGGGCTGCATGATCGGTGTTGTCACTGTCATGGCTGTTGGATATATACCCGGCGTCGCGAGGGGGGCCTCGCGCCGGGGGTTGCGGGAGTAACGGCAAATGCAGTTGTTAAAGGGCAAAAGCGGCCGTGCGGTCGAAAAGCCCATTAAGAACGCGAAACACGGTGCTAACGGGACGAACGGAGCGAACGGGACCAACGGCGCGAGCGGCAGCAACGGCACGAATGGCACAATGGGCCGGCTGGAAGAAAAGCTGTACCGTCCCTCCGACAAAGAACCGTTCATGAACGAGCGCCAGCGGGAGTATTTCCGCCTGAAACTGCTCGCATGGCGCGACGAAATCCTCAAAGAGGCCAAGGAGACGCTGCAGCATCTCCAGGACGAAAGCCAGAATCACCCCGACCTCGCCGATCGCGCCTCGTCGGAGACCGATCGGGCGATTGAATTGCGCGCCCGCGACCGCCAGCGCAAGCTGATCGCCAAGATCGATGCCGCGCTGCAGCGCATCGAAGACGGCACCTACGGTTACTGCGAGGAAACCGGCGAGCCGATCACGCTCAAGCGGCTCGAAGCGCGCCCGATCGCGACACTGTCGATCGAAGCCCAGGAACGCCACGAGCGGCGCGAGCGGGTGTATCGCGACGATTAGGCGACGAATTTCGCGCTGGCCGGAAATCAACAACGCGCGGAATTGATCGGCGTCGCCCGCGCTCGATTTTTTAAGCCTTTATTTACCACGCTCGCTTACCGATCGTTAACGATCGGGCGGCGCGGGGCGCTTTGCGGTCTACCGGCGTTTTCGCATCGCGTACAACACCATGCGCCACGAAGCCTCTCAATTGTCGCCACCGACTTTGCCGCGGATGCTGCGGCGGGCGCGGCGCGCGCATGACAATGGCGACATTGCCAAGGCCGAGCGGCTGTACACCGCCCACCTGAATTGTCATCCCGACGATTTCGACGCGCTCCATGGGCTCGGACAGCTGCATTATCAACGCGGCCAACTCGACACGGCGCTCGTGCTCGTTCAATCCGCGCTCAAGATCGATGCCGGGCGGGCCGACGGCTTTGCCAGCCTCGGGCTGATTTTCTATTTTTTGCGCCGCCTCAACGAAGCGCTGGCGAGCTATGACGCCGGACTGCGCCTTGATCCGGATAATTCCGAGCTGCTCAATCGGCGCGGCGTGGCGCTGCTCGATCTGTCGCGCGCGGCCGAGGCGCTGGAAAATTTCGAGCGCGTACTCGCGGCCGATCCCGATCACCTCGACGCGCTTGGCAATTGCGGCAATGCGCTGATCAAGCTCAACCGTCCGACCGCGGCGCTTGCCGTCTACGATCGGGCGCTGACGCTGGCGCCCGATAACGCCCAGCTTCTGACCAACCGCGCCGTCGCCCTGCGCAGGCTCGATCGCCCGCAAGAAGCGGTGATGAGCGCGCGCCGCGCCGCCGTTGCGAACCCCGATTTCGCTCACGCGCGTTTTGTCGAGAGCGTCGCGCGCTTGACCTTGGGCGATTTCGAAAATGGCTGGCGCGGCTACGAGGCGCGTTGGGCGGTGGGGGCGCTTGCTTCGCAACGGCGAAATTTCGCCGCGCCGCTGTGGCTTGGCGCCGAGCCGCTCGACGGCAAGACCATTCTCCTTCACGCCGAGCAGGGTTTTGGCGACACCATTCAGTTCGCGCGTTATGCGCCGCTGTTGGCGGCGCGCGGTGCGACGGTGGTTCTCCAAGTCCAGGCCGAACTGGTGCGGCTGTTGTCGGGCATAAGCGGTGTCGCGGCCGTGGTCGCGCGCGGCGCGCCGTTGCCGCGTTTCGATCTTCAATGTCCGTTGTTGAGTCTGCCGCTCGCCTTTGCCACCGATCTGGCCACCGTGCCTGCGGAAATTCCCTACATCGTGTCCGCTGCCGAGGCCAAAGCGCTTAGGCGAGCGCGGCCGGGGGGAGGGCGGTTGCACTTCGGCCTGGTCTGGTCCGGCGAGCGTTCGCACGACAACGATCTCAATCGCTCGCTGCGCCTTGAGACGCTGGCGCCGCTGTTCGACCTGCCGAGCGTCCGCTTTATCAGTCTCCAGCACGAGTTGCGCGAGGAAGACGCGCCGGTTCTGCAAAGCTGCTCGCAGATTTCGCGGATCGAAGAAAAATTCAAAGACTTTGCCGACACCGCGGCGGCGCTGGCGCAATTAGACGCGGTGATCTCCGTCGATACCGCGGTGGCGCATCTGGCCGGAGCGATGGGCAAGCCGCTGTTTCTGCTGTTGCCGTTTGCGGCCGATTTCCGGTGGTTGCGCGAGCGGGCAGACAGCCCCTGGTACCCGACGGCGCGGTTGTTCCGGCAACCGAAATTCGGCGAATGGGTCGGCGCGGTCGCTGCGTTACGGCAGGAATTGCTGCGGTTTTGCGTGCAAGACGGCGGCCGCCTACCGCGCCAGCGCTCGGCCTAACGCACATCCGATCGCGCTGGCTTTGTCGTTGCCGGTACGCGCGCGGATGCCGCAATTGTTTCATCGATGCCGGCGACCATTCATTATTTTGAAGTCGGGTCAAAACGAGTGCGGCCCCCGGCGGGGAGCTGCCGGGGGCCGCGCCGTGGCGGGATTCGCGTTGCCTTTGGGCGACGCGATCCCGGGGAGCAGGGATCAGAAATCAGGGATCAATAATCAGAAAAGCAGCGTGCCGCTTAGCAAATTCCTGATTCCTGGTCCCTGTTAAAACGGTAACAGAACATCCATCACTTGCTGGCCGTAGCGCGGCTGTTGCACGTCCATCAACTGGCCGCGTCCGCCATAGGCCACCCGCGCCTCGGCGATCTTCGGCAAATCAATGCTGTTGTCGCTGTCGATGTCTTCCGGACGCACGACGCCGGCGACGACCAGCTGGCGAATTTCAAAATTGACCCGCACCTCTTGCTTGCCTTCGATGACAAAATTGCCGTTCGGCAATAGCTGCGTCACCACCGCCGCCACATTGGTCAGCAACTGGTCCTGACGGTTGATCGAACCCTTGCCGTCGCTGGAGGAATTGCCATCGGCGGTGAGCAGACTGCCGGGAAGAATCGGGTGCGCCGCCGTGATCGTATTGGCGCCGAGAAAATTGGTGATAGCGGAATCTTCCGTGCTGCTGCGGCTGCGCTGGGTTTCGTCCTGGAATTGCGCCGTATCGTTGATGTTGACCTTGACGGTCAAAATGTCGCCGACCTGGTGCGCCCGCTGATCCTTGAAGAATGCGCGCGAGCCGCTGCGCCACAGCGAGTTCGGATTGAAAGTGGCGGGTTGCGGCGTGGGCATCGGCATTTGGACCGGTTTGTAGCCGGGTTGCGCGGTCGGATTACTCACCGGCGAGAGCGGCGGTTGCTCGCCGATCTGCTTTAAGCGATCGATCGACGAACAGTTAGAATTGAGCACGGCCACGGTGGAGAGCAAAGCACAACGCAGCAACAAAACGCGTTTCGACATCGTACACCCTTTCACTCGCGAACTACTCAGAATGCGCCGGCGCGCTCTCGACAAGGTGCGTGGTTATGGCCTTGACCGTGACGCGGCCCGGCCCGGAAACGACGGCTTGCACCACCCGCTTGGATTCCGAATTGAGAACGCCGATCGTATCGCCGAGCGCACCGGCATCTTGCGCTTGGCCGCGCAGCGTCAGCATGACGCCCGGCGCCTCGTAGACGATGGTTACGTTGTCGTTGCGCTGCACGATTTCCGGCTTCATCACGTCGGCGGCGTGCAGCGCCTGGCCCGGACGCAATTCGTGCCGCGCCGCAAGTCCCGCCACCGCCGGGAGATCGGTCAAGGCGCCGCCTTCCGTCTTCGGACGCCGCAGGATGCTGAGATCGGAAGCTTTTAGGATTTGGCCGCGCTCGATCGGATGATCGACCGCCACGGCGTCGACGGTCTCGATGACCGTGCCGGTGTAGCGCGCCGCCTGCCGGCGCAACTCCATGCTCGACGGCAGATCGAACGTCACGTCGAAGCGGGCCGTGCGCGGATCGTAGGCGAGCGCCAGCACTTGCAGTTCGCCGGTCACGTTCGCCTCGACTTGCAGCGTGCGCACGTCGTGATCGAAGTTAACGAGAATGTTATGTGCTTCGCCGAAGCCGTATTGTCCGGCCAGTGCGCTCGCCACGCGGCCGGAAATTTCCTGCGCGCTAATCGCGCGGCTTGCGCGCGTGACGATGACCTGGGACAGGCCCCGGGTGTCGATGTCGATCAGTTGGTGCGGCCGGATCGCGTCGACGATGCGATCGGTCGTGACCGCGCCCGTGGTACCGAGATCGGGTGCGCGGAAAACCGGCACGTCGGCCACCGGCCCGGCGTTCTCGACGAGGTCGCCGATGTGCACGACGTCGCCGGTGACGGTGACGCTGGCCTTGAGCGCCGGCGGCGGCGGCGGCGGTGTTTGCGCAGACGCCGTCCCGCCGAGGACGGCGAGGAGAGCGAGAATGGCGATCGTTCGGCGCAGCATGGCCAAGACCTTTCTCAGCGCATCAGTTGTGAAGTCGTTTGCAGCATCTCGTCGGCCGCGGTGATGACCTTGGAATTCATTTCGTAGGCGCGTTGCGCCGCGATCAGATTGGAAATTTCGGTCACCGCCTCGACATTGGATTGTTCGAGGCTGCCTTGCAGAAGCGTGCCGGCGCCGTCCGTTCCGGCCAGGGTGTCTTGCGCCGTGCCAGAGGCCGCCGTAACCGTGAACAGGTTATCGCCGTTGGCCTGCAATCCGGCATTATTGGCAAAGCGCGTGATCGTGAACTGACCGAGGATCGTCGATGTGGTGCTTCCCGCCAACGTTACCGACACTTGACCCTGATTGTTGATGGTAAGACCGGTCGAATTCGCCGGTATCGTGATCGCCGGTTGGACGACGTTGCCTTCCGCCGTGACAATGCGGCCCTGTGCGTCCTGTTGAAATGAACCGTCGCGCGTATAGCTGAAGGTGCCGTCGGGCAGTTGGATCTTAAACCAGCCGTCGCCCTGGATCGCGACGTCCAGCGTGTTGCCGGTCTGCGATATCGAGCCTTGGGTCATCAACCGCGGCGTGCCGACGGTTTTTACGCCGGAGCCGAGATCGATACCGACCGGCAGGATGTTGCCTTGATCGGAGGCTTGCGCGCCGATGCGCTGCACATGCTCGTAGATCAGATCCTGAAATTCGGCGCGCTGGCTCTTAAATCCCGTGGTGCTCATATTGGCGATGTTGCCGGCGATGACCTGGACCTGTAGGTCCATGGCCGCCATTCCGGTCGCCGCGGTATCGAGGGCACGCATGCTGACATCTCTCCTGGAACTTGAGCCTACGAACTGGTCGGTGTCTGGGAGAGCTGTGACAACGCGTTACGGCGCTGCTCGCTCTGCTGCTGCAAGATGTTGGCGATATCGGTGTAACTGCGGGTGATCGCGATCATGCGCGCCATCTCGGTCACACCGTTGACGTTCGATTTCTCGATCGCGCCTTGCACGACGCGAATGTTAGGACCCGCGGGGTTGGCGTTGGTGCCGTCGGGTGCAGCGAACGTCGAGCCGCCGTCCTTCTGTAGAAGCTGCGGCTGATCGAAACTGACGAGCTGAAGTTTGCCGCGCGAGGCGTCCACCGTGCTGTTGCCCTCACGCACGGTAATAATGCCGTTCGAACTGATGACCACGTCGTGATCGGTGGACTGGAACGTAATCGGGCCGCCGTCGCCGACGACTTGGTCGCCGGCGCCGGTGACAAGCTGGCCGCTGCCGTTAATCGTCAGCGCGCCGTTGCGCGTGTAACGCTGACCGCGCGCCGTCTGCACCACCAGAAACGCGTTACCATCGATGGCGACATCCAGCGGATTGCCGGTGTGTTGGATCGCGCCGGGGCTCAAATCCGTCCAGCTCAAGCGGTCCTGCACGAAACTGACGCGCCGATCCGGACCGTTGAAGGTCTGGTCGCTGGCGTGCGACATCAGGTATTCGCCAAACTGCGCGTTGTCGGCCTTAAAGCCCGTGGTATCGATATTGGCGACGTTGTTGGCGATGATGTCGAGTTCTTGGCCGAGCGCCATCTGCCGCGACAGGCCGATGAGCAGTGCGTTTTCCATCGGATACTCTCCCCTTCACCGATCGAGGCGCCGGTGTCCGGGCGCCCTCGTGCCGCGCGCTGCCGGCTCTCCCAAGCCGCGTCACGCCGATTTACAAAGCAGTATTTGCAGAAGCCGTGCCATCGCGGAAAACGCAGCTAAATCAACGGAATATGCTGCAAAACCGTCGCTCCCGGGCGGGCAGAAAGCGCCGTCCTTTACGCCGGACTAGGCAAATAATTCCGGCCGCGGCTCTACCGGCAAGTATCCGTTAACCATTGGTGCCTAGCTTCGAACCCGACGGCGCCGCGTTCACCGGCGCCAAATAGCGCTCGCAACTTGGTTTTGCGTTTGTCCGGCCGGCTGCGT
>Ga0181537_10004890_pt1 | contig 10980 bp, 14 predicted proteins | sample PEATcosm2014_Bin_39_FD_119765 | JGI IMG/M metagenome (GOLD analysis project Ga0181537, IMG submission 119765) | Peatland microbial communities from MTU Mesocosm Facility, Houghton, MI, USA - PEATcosm2014_Bin23_10_metaG | ecosystem: Environmental > Terrestrial > Soil > Wetlands > Peat | place... | reverse complement strand
TGATGCAGCAACGCAGAGGCGCTGCCCCTTGGGAGTGTGCATAACCTGACGAACTCTCTGAATAGCAGATCGTCATGGAACATCTGCCGTGGCCGTTGCAACGCGCGGCTCATGGCTGGTTGGCTGAGCAACACCCGGGCTGCGGCTCGTGTGCCGTTCCGTTCTTCCGCAAGAACCGTGAAGACGATCAACAGATTGAGATCTGCCGGCCGCCTCCACCACAATATCTCTTATCCATTTCGGTGTCCGGGGGGTTACCGTCGCGGGGATTTAGCCTCAGGCGAGGCGTATTCGACGGCAGTACGGCAGTACGTCTGAGGGCACTTGGGGAAACTTCACCAAGAGTGGCTAGCGGTCCAGTAGCACTCCCATCTCGTCGGACCCACCCCAAGCCTTGATGAATTGGGCTTTCCCGATGGTTCCCGTGCCGTTGGGTCCCATTTCGTAATAGACCTTCGCATCCAGCGGGAACCGCCGGAGTGCTTCAATTAATTCGCTCACGGTCCATTCTTTATCCGCCATATTTTCCTGATCTCCAATCGCGCACCGATATTGCCGGTGCATTGTTGGAGTGGGCCCACCGTTGCGGACACCTTAAATCCTGCCGAGAACCAACAGAATCACAACAATGAACAGGATCACTCCTACACCGCCGGTTGGGGCGTAACCCCAGTCGCGACTGTGCGGCCAACGTGGCAGCGCGCCGAGAAGCGCCAAAATCAGAATCACGATCAGTATCGTTCCTAGCATCTTCTTGTTCCTTTTCCCCGTGATTTGGAGAAGGGCGCGAGCCACGGAGGCCCGCGCCGATTATGATTCATAGCAACTACCCCCTAGACAGCAGTTACAATGCGAAGCTGAGTTCAAGGTTCACGCCGGGATAGCTGGCGTTGCACAGGTAATACACGCCGTCAATCTCGACGACATAAACGTTCTGCGTGTAGAGCCAGTTGCTCGGCCATACACCCACGAATCCGAACGAATAGCCGCCGTATTGGAAGCGGTGATTGTTGTAGTCGCCCTGGCTCACACGGAACGTGTGGCCCTGTCCGAAATTGGCCTTGAAACGGTCGTCAGGAATGCGGCCGCGCTGTGCTGGTGCTGCAGGCCTAGCCTGTGCGTTCTGCTCCTGCGCGGGCTTTGCTTCTGGCCTGGCGTTGTTCTCTTCAGACTTAGCGCTCTTCTCTGGCTGGGCATTTTTCTCTTCTGGCTTTGCCGGTTCTGCTCTCTTTTCGGTTTCCTTGGCGGCGGGCTTGTCCTTCGGTTGTTCCTGCTGATCGTGCTGTTCCTGGGCGAACGACGGAGCGACGACCCCGAGGGTCAAAGACAAGACTGCAGTACTGATTATTCCTACTAGCTTCATAGGGTATTGCCTCCACTATCGATTCGATTTGCTAGCTACCATGCCGCTACTGCAAGCTTCCTGTCGTCGGGTTGACTGGGGTGCCGATGGCTTCGCCGGATACGAGAAGTTCCACTCTCCGGTTCTGCTGCCGACCCGCGGAGTTATCGTTAGACGCTACGGGCAGAGTGTTGCCGAAGCCTCGCGACGAAACCGAATTTGCCAAGACTCCTTGTTGCACAAGGTAATCGCGTACTGATCTGGCGCGATTTTCGGACAACGTCTGGTTCATATCGTCGGTGCCCACGTTGTCCGTGTAGCCTCCGACTTCAATGTTGAGACCGGGGTAGGCCAGCAGAATACCGGCCACCTTCGCCAGCTTCTCTCGGGCACCCGGCTTCAGTGAAAACTTTCCAGTGTCAAACAGAACGTCGGACATGCTGACGATGAGTCCCCGCGCGGTTTCGCGAGTCTGGAGAATCGAGTTCAACTGTTCCGCCAACCGTGTGCGCATGGCCGCTTTATCGGCTTCCGCCTGTTGCGCAGCCTGCTGCGCCGTCAGAGTGTCCCGACGCGACTGGTCGGCATCGGCTTGAGCGGCGGAGAGTGCGGTTGCCGAGGAAGCCTGGTTGGCTGCCATGTCCGATTGAGCCCGCGCAGTCGCTGCTTGTGCATCGGCGGCGGCGTTCCGAGCATTCGCCGCATCGGAGTCGGCCTGGGCCCTTGCTGCCTGAGCCTGTGCCGTATCAGATTGCGCTTGAGCCGTAGCGTTTTGGGCGTTTAATGCATCGCGCTGAGCGCGGTCTTTCTGGCGAGTTGCTTCGTCGGCTCGGGCCTGCGAATGTGCCTGCGCATCCGCGGAATCCTGGCGCTCGTTGGCCAGACGAATCTCGCCCATTTTCTTGACTGCGATGGCGCGCGCATCTTCAGCGGTTTGCACGGCCTCGCGGGAAACAGCGATCAGCTTCTTTTTAGGGACACCTTTTTCTATCGCATAACTGTCGGCGTTACTCATCAACTGGACGGCACGCTGATAACTGTCGCTGGCGTACTGGTCGGCTCCCTCGGATTGAGCGATGCGCAACGCGTTCCGCGCTTCGAAGAATTCAAGGGGCAACCGCGCATTCATAACTACGGGGTCGAACTTGTATCCGGTCGGAATATAGCCGCCGCGTTCCATGAGTTCGTACTTTGCGTTTACCGCCTCAATCGTTCCCTTGGTGTCCTCGCGAACGACGTTCTCGAGCACGACCACGTTGCTCGGTTCCCGCACCGCGTAATAAGGCTCTGCGGTAACGATCATGGCAAAGGCCTGAAGATCTGTGGTTACGCGCACCTTGCTGCGATGGTTGTCGCCCACTAATACTTCTCCGAGGTTCACGGCGCGACCTTCGGGTGAAATCGCCCACAAAACATACGTGAGATACTCGTTGCCGAAGCTGGTGGGCCGGTCGAGGCCGCCGAATTCTGCTTCGATCTCGATAGATCCCCGTTTGCTGTTCACCTGGGCTACACCGTCCGCTGAGCGCATCAGATCCGTGCCCGCGAAATCCATTTTGGTGGATCCGCTGCGATGCCGGTAATTGACGGCCTGCACGCTGCGGCTTACTACGCTTACCCGGAAGGCTGGCATCGTGCCCGCCGGCTCAACCGCAACTGTTGATTGCGCGTTGGTTTGAGCAAATCCGCTCAAACTGAGGGTGATTCCGGCTGCTAACAAAAGCTTGGTTTTCATAGGATCTCCTTGGGGTGGATGTTTCTGCCCCTGCTGCGTGGTCTAAAGTGCGTGGTGTCTGAGTTGCGACGATCAGAGTTTCGAACTACTCGAGGCCTGATCTCTTATCCGGTCTCTTACCGGGTCTTTCAAGGGCGCCTCGCTTACACGTCAACCTTTGCCGATGCGGATGCCGGAAAAGGCATGAAACAGACCAAAAACATTCAAGATCCACAAAACCACCGCAATCACCACAACGCCATTCAAGATTGACTTGATGGTGGACTGCATGGGGATGAAGCGATTCACCAGCCACAGGAGAACCCCCACCACAATGAGAACTTCCAGGAGTTGAATTAACGGCATGATCTTTTGGCCTTCCTTATTTCGCGAGCCAGACTCGTGGGTAAACATCTCTCATCCGCTGGAGGTGTTGTCCCGATCTCGAGTTTTAGAGAGTTCCTAGGGGTCGAATCGTTGTTCGCCGCAAGGTTTGGCGGCACACACGGATGAAGACCGCTGATTGGTTGCATTGACGTGATCCGATTCTTTGTGACCCGATCATGTCCTAACCCCGGCGACCTTGAACAACTTCGAACAACGCGAGCTGCGAATCAACGGTCGCGGCTCGTATCTAGGGTCAGTACAGAAAGCATGACAGGTCCACGCGTGAGCGTCTGTGCAAGATAGCTCACTTGCGAAGAATCGAGGCTGCGAGGGGGCAACATCGAAGGCCAGAAGCGCTCAGTACAGAATGGGGACTTGTCCCCAATGGACATTCAGAAAAGCACCGGAGCGTAGCGACCGATTCGGATTCGCGGCGGGCAGGTCGAATTCCCGACCACAATCGAAGCAGACCCGGTAAGTGCGGTTCTTAATGGTGAACACACGGCTCATGTGTTTGTGCCGGCAACGAAACAGAAATTGGAAGATCCCGAGCAGCCAGCTCATTAAACGTCAATCCTGCACGCGCTGCCGGCGTTCGCAACTTCCATTTGTATCGAGCCATGCGAGCAGCGAGCGAACGCTGGCCCGAGCCAGGGCAATCGCGCAATCCGCGGCTCCGTAATAAATGTTGAGAGTGTCGCCATCGGCGTCCATGGTGTATCCGCAGGGAAACACAACGTCATCCACATCGCCCTGGACTTCGTATTTCGCCTCGGGACCAAAAATCCACGAATCGCCTCGCGTCAGGCACTTTTCCGGAGTCTGAAGATCGAACAGAGCCAAGCCCAGTCGATACAGACAGCCTGATGGCGTATGCCTGACGCCGTGATATAGAACCAGCCATCCCGTGGAGGTCTCGATGGGCGGCGGCGACAGTCCGATTTTGTTGGCATCCCACCAGGCGCCGCGGCGCGCTTCCAGCATCAGCCGATGCCTGCCCCAATAACGCAGATCGGGAGAGTAAGAAATCCACATGTGCGCTCCGAGATTGGTTGCTGGCCGATGAATCAGCGCCCAGTAACCGTCGATTCTTCGCGGCAGAAGCGCGGAGTCTTTGTCATCCGGTGGCATGATTACGCCATAGCGTTCGAAGCTGCGGAAGTCTTTGGTCAAAGCCAGCGACACGCCCGGGCCGCCGCGGGAATAGGACGTGTAAGTGACAGCGTATTGCTGAAGTTCGGGAACGAAGGTGATGCGCGGATCTTCGATACCCCAGATTTCCTCCGGATGGTCCTTCGGGCTGGGCATTAAGGTTGGTTCTGGGTCGATCTCCCATCCATCGACGCCGTTACGGGAGCGAGCCGCGCAAAGGTGCGACAAGCCCCGCCGATCTTCCACGCGGCAAAGCAACAGGGTGGTGCCATCGGCGAGTCGCGTCGCGCCCGCATTGAATACGCTGTTGATCGGATACGGCCAATCTCTATTTGTGAGGATTGGGTTCGCCGGATGGCGATGAAGTAATGGCTCGAAGTTGGTGCTGAGAAGGGTCGCAGGCTTTTCTACGGGCATGGTCATGACTGGGTATCCGTTCGGTGAGACTCTGGCAGTTCAAACTCTGGTAGAGATCGCATTTCGACAAGCGCCATCAGGAACGATAGAGTGGATTCCGCACCCTGGTTTTGGTTGGCGCGGTCGAGGTGCAGGCCATCCCGGCAACCGCCTGTGACTGAGTCATAGAGCGGGAGTTCGAGATCGTTGTTGCCGAGGAACCACTCGAATGCCGACCAGGCTTGGTTGCGCCAGCGGCCGTCGCCGGTTACACGATAGGCTTGCAGACATGCGGAAACCGCACCGGCGGCTTCGATGGGTTGCTGATCGAAGCGGGCTTTCTCACCACCCCGGCGATAGAACCCTTGCGAACCGATGGGCACGAAGTGACCATTGGTTTCGCAACGTTGAGTTTGTGAAAGCCACTCGAGCGATTCGAGACCGGCGGAAATCATGCGGTCATCCGAGGATGCGGAGCCTACTAACAGAAGGGCCTGGGGCAGTCTCGCGTTGCCGTAGGCGAGAACGTTCTCGAACCATTTCCAGTCGGGACTGCGGATGGACTCATACATTTCGAGCAGTCGCCGGCTGAGCACGGAGCGGATTTTCTGCGCGTCGCGATCTCCGGGATAGGAAGTGAGATATTCCTGAATTCCAAGCAAGGTATAGGCCCACGCCCGCGGACTGCTGAATTCCACTGCCGCAGGCAGTGAATATTCGAACAAGCGCCCCGCCGCGCCCCGGAATCCCTGATCCCGGGATCGGCCCAGAACCGTGCCCACTCCCCATAATGCCCGCCCATGCGAGTCTTCGGAGCCTACCAGTTCGTTCCAGCGGCGATCATAGCGAAGAAAATTCTTGAATCTGCCTTTCGTGGGGTTGAAGGCGTGCTCCAGAAAAGAAAGATACAGGCCAACGGAATCTGTGAAAGGCGAGTTTGTGCTACTAGATCGTCCATCGTTAGGTCCATCATTTCGCGAGGACGCCTTGAGAGGTTCTGGTAAATGCTGCGGAGCCAATTGTTCCAACTGCACGGCCAGGATGAGAGCGCGAGCATTGTCGTCGGTGGCGTAGCCTTCTTTGCGATTCGGAATCGTAAAAATCGAATGCTGCAGCATGCCCGTATCATCGGTCATGCGGTTGAGGTGATCCAGTTTCAGCGGAGGCAGCTGATCTTCATCCAAATCCAGAACCAAATCCGACGATTTGTGAGTGATGCGAGCCGAGGACTGGACCCTGGGATTCGCCATGCGGTCGCCGCGGACCCGCGCGAAACTCTCCATGTAACCCTGCGCCACCCGCTTCCAGACCATTTCCCGCGCGAACAGGTAAGCGCGTTTGCGCATGGCATGACGAATCGCAGGAGTGTCGAGCAGTTCCACGGTTTTTTGCGCGATGGCGTCGGGACTTTCAAATGGCACCAGCGCGCCGCGCCGGTCGTCCAGCAATTCGATGGCGTGCCAATAGGGAGTGGAGATGATCGCCTTGCCGGCGCCCAGTGCGTAGGCCAGCGTTCCGGAAACAACCTGCGCTTCATGCCGGTAAGGGGTGATGTAGATGTCCGCGGCGCCGATGAACTCAACCATTTCTTCCGGACTGACGAAGCGATTGTGGAAGATTACCTGCGATTCGACTCCCATTTTTTTCGCCAGAGCCTGCAGCGACTCGCGGTAGTTGTCCCCCTCGCGGCGGAAAATGTGGGGATGAGTGGCGCCGGCGACGATATACACAACATGCTTGTGCCGGGATAAAATCTGGGGCAGCGCCTGAATGACGTTTTCGATTCCCTTGTTCGGAGACAGCAGTCCGAAAGTAAGCAGAACCGCCTTCCCTTCTACTCCGAACCTGTCTTTGTAAAAATTCGGATCGAGGAACGGCAGGTCTGGAACCCCGTGCGGCACCATATCGATCTTGCTGCCGGGAACCTTGAAAATTTCCTGCAAGAACTGGGATGAAAGCTGGCTCATGACGATGAGGCGGTCGGAGAGCTCCGCGATCTCTTCCATCACCCTCATCTGGCTCGGATCTGGCTCGCGCAGGACTGTATGCAGCGTGGTGACCAGAGGCATTTTCAGGCCGCGCAGCAGATGCAAAATGTGGCTTCCGGCAGGCCCGCCGAAGATTCCATACTCGTGCTGCAGACAAACCATGTCGATATTGTTGAAGTTCAGAAATTCGGCCGCATCCTGATAAGACTTCACATCGTCCTGGGCGAGCGACCATCGCACCCGTGTGGGGTAGTCGTACCCCTCTTCAGTGTCGTTGACCGGGAGCGCCATCAGCCGGGCGGTTCCGTACTCCGCGGCAATGGCGGTACAGAGATCAGTGGTAAAAGTAGCGATTCCGCAATGCCGCGGAAGGTAGTTCCCGATCACCGCGATCCGGCTGGGCAGCGATGGTTTTGATTGCAATCGGGCACTCGGGAGGACGATTGTCGCTCGCGTGAGAGGCCGAGGCAGGGCGACTTCCAGGGTCGGACTTGGAAACACAGTGATGGGTAGCGCCATTTTTCCCGATTCCTGGTTGAGAAGTAGGGTTCAGAGCGCCCCAGACAGATTGAGGTTAGCCTCTTTGTGAGTATCCAACGAAAACGCTTTTCGTTCTGATCACAATTGACCAGAATATTGGCGAACAGACGCGCCCGCGCATGGTGTAAGCCGTGAAGGTCAAACCGAAAAAAGAGTTGACGGTTCGTTGTCCTACGTGCGGCGGCGAAGCCAGGCTAGAAATGTGAGCTGAGCACTGGTATGCCCCGTACCGACTCACACCAAGACCGCCGACGAGCGAACCAGAAAAAGTAAGCCGGTCGGAAGCCTCGGCTGAACGAGGGTTCTACCGGAGAGGACCGCAAGGCCGCTCTTAACTTCAGCAAATGTCAGAAAGAGTGGTCAGTATTGGACATTTTCTTTTTGTCGCGTGGCCCAATATGAGTGGTGCGAAGAATGGAATTCGTTGATCACCGCCGGTTAGAGAGACTATCCCAATGACGGTTCAAGTCGGCACGATCCTGATGAAAGAATGGCCCGGAAAGCCGCAGCTTCTCGGGTTGGAAACTGAACCCTGCTCTGGGGAGTGGAGACAGCTTAAGCTTTTGGATGGCTTCGCCGTGGATCGCAAGATCCATGCTGCGGGATGGAATTTCTTTTTCATGGCGACACAATTCAAGGCAACGTTTTTTGGAACAATCGGGGCCGCGAAGATTCAGCAAGCGTTGAACCGCATTCTAGAGAAGGTTAAGGAGAAAGACTTCAATAGCGTGGAGATCACGGCAATCGTTTCTCAGCGCTTTCTCGGAGTGCCGTACGTGACTGTTTGCGCGCACTCCCGCCATATGCAGAAGAGTTGTTTCCTGGATGGCGCCGAAACTCGGCGTAATACCCAGCACGACGCGGAATGGGCCAAAGGCTGAGCATCGTATTTGTCCGAGCGTTCGGTCGTGGGATTCTAGTCGCGAAGCGTTTGCGACCTGCTTGGGAGTCAGTTCGACCTCCTTGGGCGACTTCAAGGCCCTTGCGATGATTCGAATAGGCCCATCTTCGGGCTATACCGAATTTGAAAATGAGCCCCAGGTTGAGAGCAAAGTTGACAGCAAAAAAGAACGGTCGATTCGATTCCAACACCTTCCTCGCGACCATTGGCGCTGGCAGAAAAATATTGGTTCTGCCAACAAAGCACACGATATTTACGCAGGCAGACGTCGCGGATGCTGTCTTCTACGTGCAAAAAGGCAAAGTGCGGCTTACCTTGGTATCGAAGGTCGGCAAGGAAGCCAGGATCGGGATTGTGAGCGACGGAAACTTCTTTTGAGAGGGTGCGCTGGCGGGTCAGGTGTTACGGATGGGCTCGGCGGCGGCCGTGACTGATTGCGAAGTCCTCCAGGTCGAGAAGAAGACGATGATGGAACCCCTTCATCGCGACCCTGCGCCTTCCGAGATGTTCTTGGCTTACTTTCGAGCGCGAAATATCCGTTATGAAGAGGACCTGGTCGACCAGTTATTCAACTCCAGCAAGAAACGGCTGGCTCGCGTCCTTCTACTGCTCGCTCACTTCGGCAAGGAGGGCATTCCGGAGACTGTAGTACCAAACATCAGTCAGGAAACCTTGGCCGAGATGGTTCGAGACCACGCGCTCGCGGGTCAGCCTTTTCATGAACCGGTTCCGGAAGCTGGGATTTATTCACTACGCCGGCGGTACGGAAGGCGGGCCGCAGGTCCACAGTTCGCTGCTCAATGTGGTTCTGCGCTCACCAACCGCAGCTTCGCCCTCTTTCGAAAACTTTCAGACCGCGCTGCGTCCGCTCAGCAGATTGATGACCACTACAATCAGGGCGACGACCAGCAGTATGTGAATCAGACCGCCGGCCACGTGCAGGCTAAAACCCAAGAGCCACAGAATCAGAAGCACAGCGACAATCGTCCAAAGCATATTTAGTCTCCTCAGCTCAATCTTCTACGTTCAACGTGCCCGGTTCAACCTACACCATCAACCTTGTGGTGCATCCTTCCGCCCAGATGGAACGCCTCTGAGCGGCTTTCCGCATTCTAAACACAATCGCTTGGCTCGCGGTGTGATAAGCCCGCAGAACGGACACATCCTCTGAGAGCGAACTTCCGCGGCCTGCGGTTTCAGTATCATGACCAACTTCCCGAGCGAAGCAGACAAAGAAGCGAGCCATCTGCGAAGCCGATTACGGAGGGGAGGAAGAAACGGTTCCATCAACGCACCTTCACATCCTTCTCCCAAGATACGTTGGGCAGTTTCACCTCGGGGTACGAAACGGAACGACCGAGCGTCTCGCGCATCACATCCCGACGTCGAATCATGACATTTCCAGGCGGAGGATTCTGAGCAGGATTGCTCACCCGCTGAAACTAACCTTTCGCGGGGCACGATCGGCGGGCACGCTAGAGAGATGAGAATTGATGTGTCTGCATGGGCTGAAAGAAGTGAGCAATTCAGACCAGCTATTTTGTCAGCCGTGGGTGATCATCGTTCCAGAAGCGGGCACTTCTGCTCTCTCTTTCAGGTCCCCTGAACTAAGTCAGCCATCTGAAGCTCTCTCCTCTTAGTTCTGCAACCAATCCGAAAGGAACAATTTCATGAAGAAGACGATTTCGCTGCTGTTGATGAGCATGATGGGCATGGTCGGGACTTACGCCTTTGCCGGATCGGACCGGGAAGACACGGTCGACCGCATGCAAAGGTCGGTAGAAGTTCTGCAGTCGATCATGGTGGCGCCCGACAAGGGCATCCCAGAAGATGTGTTGAACGGTGCCAGGTGCATCGTTGTAGTGCCGAACCTGATTAAAGGCGGCTTTATCATTGGCGGCAAACACGGCCGTGGAGTGGCTTCGTGCCGTACTCCGGAAGGCTGGAGCGCTCCGGCATTCGTTTCCGTCGGCGGCGGAAGCTGGGGATTACAGATTGGCGTTGAAGGCGTAGACCTGATCATGCTCGTCATGAACGATCGTGGCCTGCAGCATCTGCTTTCCTCCAAATTCGAACTCACGGGTGAGGGATCCGTGGCAGCAGGGCCAGTCGGCCGTCATACTTCCGTCGGAACCGACATATTGCTCAACACTGAAGTGTTGACCTACTCGCGCTCGAAAGGAGCATTCGCCGGCCTGACGTTGGAAGGTGCGGTAATTGAGCAGGACAACGATTCAACTCGCGCTATTTACGGCCACCACATGATGTTCCGCAGTATTCTTTCGGGCCGTGTGACGGCTCCCGAAAGCGCAGCGGCTTTTGTGCAGGCTGTAACCGAAGCCGGTCACCAGGCCCACGTCGCAGAAGCGAAATAAGACCGCAAGGAATCATTTGCTTTGGAATCTAGATAGCAACAAACTTCGGCTCTGACCGGAATCACAGACCAGTTCCGGTCAGCGCCACAAATAAATACACGACGGCCTCTCGACACCGAACCGGTCGGATCCTCCAGAAGGCGGACAACATGAAAGCGAGTCTGCGGAAGTTTTTTTGGGCACCG
>Ga0181537_10004889_pt1 | contig 10982 bp, 9 predicted proteins | sample PEATcosm2014_Bin_39_FD_119765 | JGI IMG/M metagenome (GOLD analysis project Ga0181537, IMG submission 119765) | Peatland microbial communities from MTU Mesocosm Facility, Houghton, MI, USA - PEATcosm2014_Bin23_10_metaG | ecosystem: Environmental > Terrestrial > Soil > Wetlands > Peat | place... | reverse complement strand
TGCCGCTAGGCCGCCCTGGTCGGTCAGACAAACGAGCTTCGATTCCGGCGTCACTACCGGCGACAAGACCTTCGAATTGGCGAATGACTCTCCATCCCGGAACGCTGGAGCCATGGGCGGCTCGGGAGCCGATTCGGGGTTCGCCACTGGCGATTCAACGATTGGCAGGGGATCTGCGGCCAACGCCACGCCGGTGGCCAAGTCTCGGCCGGTCGGAACGGCGACCGACCGCTGACGTGGGTAGTCCGGCAGGACCACTTCATGATGATCGGCAGCCGATTCGACGCTGCGTGAGGCGACGCTGGTTGATGCGACAATCGGTGATTCGACAATCGTCGGTTCGACAATCGCCGGCGAGTCTCCATTTGCCAGCTCCTCCGTCGATTGTTTGCGAGCAATTTCCTCTTCGACACCGCGCAGAAGATCGGCGACTGAATCCGGATTCTTCGGAAGGTTTCCCCCCGACCGCTCCGCTTCTGCGCGTTGCAACGCCTCAAATATATAGCTCATAAGACAGCATCCCCGTGCCTATTGCAGCCGGCCCTTCGTCTCCCGTTCCTGCATGCGACCGTGCAGTTCCAGCAACTTCTTCACCGCCCGCAGTAACTCGGTTTGGTCTTTCTCTTTGGAGAAACTCGCTCCGCCACTGTTTCTCGGTTCCGTTACCACCACTGCCAGCCGCAAATCACGTGCAACCGCGTCGATGATCTCATTGCTGATCGTGGCCGACTGTTTGGCGTAGCCCGAAAGCAACGCATTCTCGCAGATGGTGTTGATCAGCCGAGGAATCCCGCGCGAGTGCGCGAAAACGGACTCGACCGCAGGATCGGAAAAAACCTTTTCCGGCGCCGGCGCTCCGGCAATTTCCAGTCGGCGGCGCATATACTCCCTGGTTTCATCAAGACTGAGCGGGTCGAGATGGCAGCGAAGAGCGATTCGCTGTTTCAATTGCCGCAGTTCATGAGAATCGAGTTTTAAATCGAGCTCGGGCTGACCCGCAAGCACGATCTGCAGCAATTTTTGCTGCGAGGTTTCGAGGTTGGTCAAGAGACGAACTTCTTCCAGTATTTCCGCCGAGAGGTAATGCGCTTCATCCACCACCAGCAGCGTCGTCAACCCTCTCTGATGTCTTTCCAAAATAAAATCATTCAGCGCGTGAATCAGCTCGTCTTTTGCCTTGCCCGCCACCGGCAACCCAAAGTCGCCTGCGATATAGCGCATGAATTCGATCGGTGAAAGCGAAGGATTGAAAATCAGCGCGAAAGCCACATCGCGACGCTGCACCAAGCCGAGCAAGGAGCGAACAATCAGCGTCTTCCCCGTGCCCACCTCGCCCGTCAGAACGACGAATCCGCGATGTGCCGTCACGCCGTAATACAACGAAGCGAGGGCTTCGTTGTGTCGAATCGTCGGAAACAGGAACGTGGGGTCGGGCGTGATTTCGAACGGATTTCGGTGAAGGTGATAAAAGCTCTTGTACATGATTTGCTATCCGTGCAAGTACGTTACCGCAGACCCTAACAGGATGGCACCCACGATCGCGACTGTGGCCGCGCCCGCGAGCCATGCCCGACGTCGGTTCGAAGACCGTTCCTTCAAACTTTCGATCGGCGGAATTTCGGCAATGATGTCAAATGGAACCAGCTTCTTGATTTCGCGTTCCGTGTAGATCTTGCCACTCAACTTTTCCTGGCCGAAAGCGAAGCTTCCACCGAAAACAAACCCTACTGCCAATCCCACGCCGCACAGAAGCAGACGGTTCGGCTTGTAGGGTCGCACCGGAAGATTTGGTGGATCCAACATTCGGAAACGCTCTCCCTGCTGCGTTTTCTCCAAATCCGTTGACATTTCCGACTGGTTCTTCTTCGCGAGCAGCGATTCATAATCGGTTTTTGACTGATCATAGTCACGCGAGATGTCCGCGAATTGTTGTTCCATCACCGGGGCCATATTCAAGCGCGCCTGGTATTGGTTGATCTTGCTCTGCTCGTCCTTGATTTCAGCTTCGCGACTCGCGATTTCGAGGCGGTTCGCCTTCAGCTGACTTTCGAGTTCCATGATCGGTCCGGTTTTCGCATCGAACGGCTTGGCCGCTCCTGCTTGTGCCGAACTGGCAGTAACGGCTGGATTATTCATTTCCGCGACAATCCGTTCCCGCATCAGTTCGGTTCGAGCAATCTGTTCCCGAGTTTTGCGGACATCGGGATGCTTATCGGTGTAGTGGGAAGTCAAATCCGCCAACTGTGACTTCAGTTGATCAAGCTGTTTGTCGATCTCGGTCAGACCGACGGGACCGCCTTCAACCGATTTCGTGCCATTGTCCATGGTGCGATATTGATTGATCAGCGATTCCAGGTAGGCATTTTGCTGTTTGGCGCGGTTGAGCGAGTCTTCGTTTGTCTGCACCTGGGTCTGCAGGCCCGTCAAAATCTGAAGGTTGGCCTGATTCTGCGTCGGCAGTTCTCCGAGGTGCTGATCCTTGAATTGGCGCAATTTCGCTTCTTGTGCTTCCAGTTTTATGCGCGCCTGATTGAGCTGATCTTCCAGGAACTTGGTTGTGTTCTCGGAACGCTCCTGCCGTTGCTCCAGGTTCTCGGTGATGAACAGATTTGCGAGCTCGGCGGTTGCTGCCTGAGCCATTTTCGGATCCCGACTGGCATAGTAGATGTTGAAGGCGGAGAGTTTCCTGTCGTCGCCATGCGAGAGTTCGATCTCGATGTCCTTGCTCATCTTCTCGACCAGGTCGTCCGGGCTCTGGTGCTTTCTCTCTTCGCGATATAGGCCCAGTTTGTCGATAATGCGCAACAGGCGAGTGCGACTCAGGATTTGCTGTGTGATGCTGTCCAACTGGTGCTGTATGTCACTGTCGATGTTCGAGATAACATATTTCTCCGGCACCGATGGTTGTTCAACCAGAATGAGCGTGCCCGACCGATAGGTGGAAGGAAGCAACCAACTCCCACCCCAGACGAGCGCCCAGCCGCAGAAAAAAGGAAGCAAAAATTGCCACCGGCGGCGGCGGATCATTCCCCTGATCGCGGGCAAATCCGGCAGTTCGTTTGATTCCTGAAGTTCTTCTTCCATATTCTACATTCCTAAAGGTTTCAGCCACTGATAGGAAAACGTTACGAAAACCAGATTGCGGCTCGCGTTGAATGTCTGAGGGCTAGAGGGGGCGACACCCGGCAGGCCAAACTGTTGCTGAAAGTCGTGACTGTAACCGAAGTGCAGCCCGAAACTCTTATTCACATTGCGATCGATCGAGACTGCGGCAGAGGTCAAATCGATCGAAGTCGCGCTGGTAGCGAAGGGCACGATCAAGGACTGGTTCTTTCCATAGCCGGCGCTAAAGTGGGCTACCCACGCTCGAGTCAGCTGATGGCGGTAGTCGGCATGAACTGTCTCCAAGCGCACGGTGCCCAAAACACCGCCACCATCCGTGATAATTCGAGAGAAGCCGGCCGATAAACTATTTCGCAGGTTCCTCCAGCCAACTTCAGCGCCTCCGGCAAGCGACCAATTACTGGAGTTATTCGTCGCCACAACCGGAAGCCCGCCAGGAATCAACCCCTGGTCCTCGAAGTACTGAGGACCGATGAAACCTGTCAGCGTGAATCGTTTCGAAATATTCAGCGTATCCAGCGCCAGAAAACTGTGGACCAGGGTCTCGCCCCCGCCGGGATTGAAGGTAATGCGCTGGAAACGGTAGGTCAGGCCGCCCCAGTCATCGCCAATGATTCGGCGCAGCCAGAAGGCAGAACCGGTGGCGGTTTGTGAATTCGTCAACTCGGTTAACGTCGTTCCCGTGGGGATGTTGGTGAAATGCAAATCGTAGAATGATCCGCTCGCCCCGACCAGTTCGTTGAGGGCAAAGTGATAATTCATCTCCACCGTCGTCACCGTGGATCTTTCCGTGGACAGTGGAGAAATAAGGCTCGGGTTTGGACCATTGGCAACCGCAACGACCGCGGTGCCATTTCCCGCGTCGAAGAACCCGGTGGTCAAGGAGAAGTTTTCTGCCACTCGCAGATTCACATGCGGACTTAGCCGGAACTGGGAATCGAAATTCAGGTTGTGGGATCCCTCGTCCTGATTCGTGAATCTCTGGTTTACGGTCAGGCCGCCAGCGTAGCCGAGCAGCCACCGCGTCCTTGTGGTTGACTCTTGAATGCTGATATTTGGGAAGATTGAGACGCTCCCGTTGCCCACCTCGTCGCCTGAAAGCAACAGCGGGTTGCTATCATAGGAGGCGCCCACGTTCACCCCGCCTCGCAAATAATTCGATCTCTCCATTTCAGAGAGGAAAGCGCCGGAAACTCCCGCTCCCCCCAGTAGTGCTGGTATTTGGGGTATCCCCCCGCTCGCGCTCGTCTCCTCCGGGCCACCTTCGGTCTGCATGCCCGCCAGGCCAGAAAGTGCAGGTGCCGGCGCGGTTCTCGCACTATCGTACGCGGAACCGGCATCGGAAGTGTTTTGCGCCGTTTGTCCCGGTGAGGTCTGCGTTTGCCCCCCCGCTGAAGCGGGTGAGGACTGCCCCTCGCAGAGAATCTGCCATCCGGCGAGCATCCAGCACAGAATCAGATATCTTCGAATATTCATCGCCGCAACTATGGGACCACCACGGTGTCGCCGGCTTGCAAGCGGATGTTTTGGTCCGTGTTCTTTCCTTTGATCACGTCTTTGTAATTGAATGGGATCCGTTTCTCCGTTCCGTCCGGAGCTTGCCGAAGCACATAGATCGACTTCTGCTTAGCGAAGTCCTTAAACCCGCCAGCCATGGCAATTGCATCCAGTACCGTCGTCGAGCTCGTCAGCAAATATGCGCCCGGCCGAGGCACCATACCGAGGATGTTCACCTTTTGACTCTTGCTATCGGTAACGATGACCGTAACTTCAGGCTCGGAAATATAGCTTTGCAACCGCTTGGCGATCTGTTGTTCCAGTTGCAGCGGCGTCTGACCGCTCGCTTGCAACTCGCCGACGAGGGGCAAGGAGATCTTGCCGTCCGAACGAACCGGAACGGAACGCGAGATGTCAGGTTCTTTCCACACATTGATGGCCAGAACGTCGTTGGCGCCAATCACGTAGGTTGGATCCCCATGCGCGCCCCGCGAGCTTTGCGCTTGATTGTCGGCGGCTTTTTGACCGACAGGCGTCTGGCGCGCCCAAGCGGCACCGGCTTCTGCAGAGATGCCAATGGGTAAGAGGAGCAAGAAAGTCAGAACCGGGGTGCTTCGATTCATGAGTACCTTCACAAGAGCATACATCCGAGCGATCGGTGCGTCTCGTTCCATTGCATACGCTTCCCGGCAGCCCTACTCGGCTTGCCGCAATCCGTCCGTCCCAAAAATGCGCGGCGAGCCTCCGGGTGGAGACATGTTGTATTCCTGAATTTTATAAAGCAACGCGCGATAGCTGATATTCAGCAAGCGGGCTGCCGCCTTGCGGTTCCAACGCGTTTGTTCGAGGGCCTGCGCTATGGCACTGCGCTCAGTCTCTCCTTTTGCGTTTCTGACCAACAACTTCAGGGATGATTTCTCTTCTGACGCGGGCAGGCCTGAAGGGTGGACGCCGTTCGCCGGGCCGTTTCCATTATCCCCTCTACCCGCGGATACGTAATGGGGGCTCGATTGCAATTCGTGCAATGCGTCGTCCTCATTGCCGTGTGCCAGAAATCGCTTGGCGAAATTCTCCAGTTCGCGCAGGTTACCGGGCCAGGCATACTGCTGGCAAGCATCCAGTAATACGCTCGAAAAACGCGGGGCCGGTACGCCGTAACGCCGCGCCAACCGGTTCATGAGATGGCCAAACAGCAAAGGAATTTCCTCTTGTCTTTCGCGCAAGGGTGGCACGCGCAATTCGAAAATGCTCAGGCGGTAGAACAAGTCTTGCTGAACTCTTTTCTCGGTCGCCGCCAACTCCAAATCGCCGCAGGTGGCGGCGATGATCCGAACGTCGGCACGAATAGGATTCTGACCGCCGGAGCGGAGAAACTCTCCCGTTTCGAGGAGCTTCAGAAGCCGTTGTTGCACTCCAAACGGCATGGCATCGAATTCGTCCAGCAAAATGGAGCCCCGCAGACACTGTTCGAACTTGCCCAAAGTCGACTCTGGCCTTCCGCTTGTAGAGGCGTGTTCGTAACCAAATAGTTCGTTCTCGAGTAGGTCGGAGGTAAGGACTGCGCACTTGACCCGCATAAAAGGAAAGCTGGAACGTATCGAAAGCGAATGGATGAGTCGAGCCGCGGTGGTCTTGCCACTCCCCGGCTCTCCGGTGATCAAAACGGGCGCGTCAGTCTGTGACAGTAATTCTGCCTGCTTGCGCAGCCGGCGTGTCGCCGGGCTGGCAGCGACATAATACAACTCTTCGCTGATGCGCTCGATTTCTGGTTGGTACATATTCAAGTGGCCCGCAAGGGACTTCATGAGAAGGGGATTCTCTTCTTGCAGCGGCTCGCGTCGAAGAAGAAAACGCTTTTTCAGAATGGTTACGATTCTATTCGGTCATCGACGATTCGTTGCAACGGGCTCGACGTCATAGCCATCGATTCGCACTGCCATGGACCGCTGAATCGCATCGACGGATATGATCAGGCTGTGGTCACCGTTCTCGGATAAAAACACACCTTCGACTCCATCCATCGCTCCGCCACGAACGCGCACTCTTTGCCCGACCTTCAGAAAAGGGTAGGAACGCCAGGGCACAGATTGCGTTACCACTTTACGAAGATTTTCAATCTGCTCATCCGGAATCGGAAGACTTGCGCCTCGACTGCCAACAAAACCATGAACACTCTCGATGCTGTACACACGCGTCCTGTCCTGGGCAGTCAAGGCAGAGCGGACGAACACATAACAACTGAAGAGCGGCACTTCCACCCTCTTTTTGCGATCACTCCAGCGATGCACTTCGAATGCCGTCGGAACGAATGTCTCCATTCCTCCATCCTTCAGCCGCCGCTCGACCGTTTTCTCATGGCGCGCTCGCGTATGCAACGCGTACCAGAGCAGGTCATCCTGCGGCCATTGGCTCAGCCCCTTTTCCGCTTCAGAAATCTGATTGACGCTGCTCATAGCTTCGCCCTCTCGGTCCCATTCGTCCGGGTCCGCTCGGTTCCTATACCGAATAGCCGGCAAGAACCTGCTTAGTAATCAGAAGGGGGAGTGAGAAACGCACCAGCTAGCGCGGGGAGTTTTTTCTATACCAGCTGGTTGATGTGAAGTTAAGATCACTTGCAATCATGTGCAAGTGGTAGGACAGCTTAGGACAAAAAGACCCTAGACCTATGAGGCCTATCCGTCTCCTGTCCGAGTATTAGAGATTAGAGATATACTTCTCTAACACGACCGTTCTAGCCCTTCGGTGCGGAATCGCGAGGGCTGACCGCTCGACTGAATCGTTTAATTGATGTCATAACTATATAATATTGATTATATTATACTTATTATGTTATTTTCATCCGAAAAAGGGGCCCTGCCGAGGCAATATTACCGAGCCTTCTCATCTGCACAGTTCTGCAACTTATCGTCAGCTCGGAAACTGGGTCCGACATTGCAATTTTTTTCACCTGGTCGCAACATGTCGTTTACCACTCTGCAGGTTTAATGATACATTTCAGTGGTAGCGAGACGTGATTTGCTCACTTGGCTTTCCCCCTCCCCGTGAGCCATCGTCTGGTTTTCCAGCTTTTCCTTACGTTTCAGGCAGACACACTTCAGGAGAACCCGATGCCATCCCACGAAGAATTAGGCTCGGACTTTGTCAGTATCGTAGTTGCCGATGGTACGCGCATCCACACTCAACTCTTGGCGGAGGCCCTTCGCAATGATCGGGGACTCCAGGTGGTGGCGGAAGCCTCGAATTCGAAAGAGCTGCTGTCCACCATTACGCGCGTTCCGATTGACGTCGTTGTGATCAGCCACAATCTGGACGACCGTCCCGGTCACGGCACCCAGGTGTTGCGCCAGATGCGGGCGCTCCGGCCTCAGATCAAAGGCGTGATCCTGCTCGATTCGTCCAAGCCTGAGGAGGTTCTCGAGTGTTTCCGCGCCGGGGCACGAGGCATTTTTTCTCAAGAGGAGCGGCTGGAGAGTCTTTGCAAATGCATACGTACGGTCCATGAAGGACAAATCTGGGCGCGCAGCGTTGATCTCGATCACGCACTCGACGCGCTTGCAAATGTACCCTTGGTGCGCGCCACCAATAATAACGGGATCGAACTGCTTTCGACACGCGAGCGCCAGGTAATTCAGCAGCTGGCCGCGGGCTTGACCAACCGTGAAATTGCGCACGCTCTGAAGCTCAGCCCGCATACGGTCAAGAATTACCTGTTCCGAATCTTTGACAAATTGGGTGTGTCGAGCCGTACCGAGTTGCTTTACCTTACGATGAACACTCCGCCATCGCAGCCGGCAAGCGCTTCCAGCCGGGACAGCGACTTTCCCGGCATCATGGAAGCGGAGGCTGGCGATCCACGGGCACAGATTCGGTTGGGCAATTATTTCTGCCAGGAAGGCTCAGGCGGCGAACCCGATCCGGTTTCAGCCTACATGTGGTATGTGCTGGCAGAAAAATCCGGAGCTTCGTTGATCGAACAGATCGAGAACTGCAAGAAAACTGTGAGTCGCACATTGTCGGCTGCACAACTGACCGAGGCCGAAAACAGAGCGGCCGCGTGGTTAAAGAAACAGGCCAAGGTTGCTGACCTCCATGAGACGCCGACGAACCGAGGAGCCGACAAAAGGATGCACGCTGGCGCGAGATAACATGTTTCCTGCCAGGCAGGCTTTCCGAGTTTGACGCCACCGACCGACCATCGATCAGAGCTGCATCAGCGTCGTGTCAACATCCCTCAATTCATGTGCCGCGGCTGCAAACCGGTATTGAGAGGCAAGCTCGTTCGCTCGTGCGAGCCGCTTCACCCATTCGTCCTGCTGGGTCGAGCGACTGGCATGATGTGATTACCGGTTGCGGTCTCTTCGACGCAAACCGAATGGAACAGCGGCGAGGAGAACTAGTCTGGACGTGTCGATTTCCGACACGTAAAGTAAATGGCGCGCTGGTCGATGACCGTGGGGAAGCTATGAAACTTGCGATCCGTTGGACGAGCCTGATCGTGGTAGCTTTGCTGGTGTTGGTTTATGGAGGCGATTACCTTTCTCTCCGCTACCAGATCCCCGGCCACCGATCGCAGTTCGGAAAGGTTACGGTCAACACTCTTTATGTTATCCACGTAAAGGGGGGAAAGATTCAGTACACACCCGGCGATCAGGAGATCGATACCTGCGTTCATTCGTTGTTTCCGCATTTTGGCGACAGCCCCTGCTGGTATGCCAACCGCCACACTGACAAACTGGTCGACATCTGATTCTCGCTCGCCCATCGATCGTCGATTCGGCCGTTGGACCGTTTCTTTAGTAGCGCGGGGTTCGAGGTTTTGAGAGAATCGATTGCTGATAACGAAAGGAGACAGGCGAGTTCAAAAAAAATGCCCGCGGCAGCTGCGTCCCGCGACCGCGAACAAGCCTGTCAAGAAACGCGTCCGAAATTGTATGGTGCCGGAAGATCAGAAAAACCAGAAAACAGAGTCTCTCCCCAGGAACCATCCCGTGGAGACTGAAGCTGCCCGCGCGCGTGTTCCCGCCGAAATCCACGGACGGCGTTATATCAGCCTTGCCACCTTCCGGAAAAGCGGCGCCGCCGTCTACACCCCCATCTGGTTTGCCGAAGACAATAACCGGATTTACTGCATGACGAGCAGCAAGACCGGAAAATGCAAACGCATCCGCAGCAATCCGCGAGTTAAGATCGCCCCTTGCAGCATCCGCGGAAAAATCACCGGCCCCGAATTTCCCGCGACCGCCCTGATCCTCTCTCCGGCAGAGTTTGCCCGCGTCCGGCAAGCAATCAAAGCAAAATACTGGCTCGCTCGCCTGCCGTTCCTCTGGCGTAACACAGACACTGCCATTGAAATCACACCCGCATGAATCAACCCCCGTATCCAAGCCGCATTAGCGTCTTAGGATAGCGGCAGAGGCTTCCGTTTTCGCCCGTGTAAAGAAGAACTGCAGATTCCATTCTCTGTCGGATCGGGTAACATTCGGCTCCGGAACAAATTTCCAGTCGCGGGCGGCGTCCAAAGCAATGCGCGAAAAATACTTGCTTGGATGGCTCGAAACAAGAGTCGCTTTCGTTACCTCACCGGATGCATCCACCTCGACTCTGACCCGAATCGGAATCCTCCCGTGAATCGTACCTCGTGCGCCAGGCAAAACCTCTGGTATTACTCGATGAATCACGCCATCAGCATCTGCCGCGGCGCCCTCCGGCGCGGGATTTCCGGCATTCCTGGCGGAGGGACTTGCCGGTGACGGAGACTGCGCTGAGCTGCTGGTTGACTGCGAGGGCTGCGCGATCGTCCCTCCACTCTGCTGTTGTCCGGGCTGCACCTCTGAGGTCGGACGGGGCGATTTCGGACGGAAAATCAAAACCAGCCCAATGGCAATCAATACCACTAACACCAGCAGATATGGCCACTTCGCGGACGGTTTCTGTCTATCCAAAGGGACAGGACGCATCGATGGAGCTCGTTCGTTCAGCGCTCGTTCATTGTTCGGTTTTTCTGTGGAAAGCTTCTCATTCTGCACCAACACCAGGCTGGACCCCGGCGATTCCAAATCTTTCGCTTTCGAGTCTCCGGATTCGAATTGACTGAGTATTTCGAAAATCGTGCAACGCTTCGCCGGGTCCACTCGCAAGCAGCGCTTGCTGATTTCGCGAAACGGCTCCGGTACAGTCCGCGGGATTTCCGGCGATCGCGATCGAGCGCGATCCCACGCCGGCAAGTTTTGCGTCAGCACCTCGATCAAGGCGGCTCCGACTTGCCAAACGTCCACAGAGTTCGAAACCGTGCCCGACATAGCCTCCGGTGGATCGTAGATATTCCCGGCCGTCCTCGGAGTTCCCTTCTCGCCCATCGTCGA
>Ga0181537_10004888_pt1 | contig 10982 bp, 7 predicted proteins | sample PEATcosm2014_Bin_39_FD_119765 | JGI IMG/M metagenome (GOLD analysis project Ga0181537, IMG submission 119765) | Peatland microbial communities from MTU Mesocosm Facility, Houghton, MI, USA - PEATcosm2014_Bin23_10_metaG | ecosystem: Environmental > Terrestrial > Soil > Wetlands > Peat | place... | reverse complement strand
GCTTGCAGGCTCTCGCAAACGCGTTTGTGGAACGCCGTCAATTCGGCCGCGCCTTCGGCGGAGAATTGGTAGCGCCGCTTTATTTTCTTGGCCGCCAGCTCGCTGAGATTCTTGTCGATGATGTCGCCGATATGCTCGAGATTGATCGTGAACGACACGATCTCCATGGCGCGGCGGCCCTCGCGCTCGTCGAGCGAGTCGCGCGTCAGCTTGGTGATGTAAAGCTTGATCGCTTCGTTAAGTTGGTCGACGACATTATCCGTGCGCGAGACATCGGCAACAAGCGCGCGGTCGTTGTTCATCAGCGCCATCATGACTTCGCGCAGCATCGCCTCGACGGTATCGCCCATGCGCAACGTCTCGCGCGCCGCATTGGCGAGCGCGAGCGGCGGCGTCTCCAGCGCGGCGTCGTCGAGGTAGCGCGGCATCGCGGGATCGGCGATCTGCTTCTTTTCCGGCAGGACGCGCACCAGCAGCCAAGCCTGGGCGTCAAGCAGTGCGATGAAGATGACGGCGAGCGCGATATTGAACAACATATGAAACTCGGCCGTCATCTTCGCGGCGTCCGGCTGAAGCGCGGTCATCGCGCGCGCGAGCAGCGGCAGGAACGGCAATGCCACGAGGATACCGGCGAGCCGGTTGAGCAGATTGCCGACGGGCAGGCGCCGGCGGGCGGGATTGCCGTAGCTGCCGCTCTCCAGCAGCGGGTTGATGGCGCTGCCGAGATTGGCGCCGAGCACCAGCGCCAGCGCCGCCTCCGGGGTGACGAATTGCGAATAGGCCAGCGACATGACCAGGAGCACAACGGCGACGCTAGAATGCGCCGCCCAGGTCAGTGCCGCGGCAATGACGATGCATAGCACCGGATCGCCGGTGATCGATTGCAGGAGGGCGCGCACCGCCGGCGCTTGCTCGGCCGGCGCCAGCGTGTCGAGCAGAGTATGCAGTGCCAGGAGCACAAGGCCGAGTCCGATGGCGATGCGTCCGATCGCGCGCGCCAGACTTGATCCGCCGACCCGGAAGGTGATGAGCCCGATGACGAACAACACCGGCGCCACCGCCGAAATATCGAACGAAAGCACCTGCACGATCAGCGTAGTGCCGACATTGGCGCCGAGCATGATGGCGAGCGCTGGCACGAGGCTCACCACGCCGTCCGCGGCAAGCGACGCGGTCATCAGACCGGCGGCGGTGCTCGACTGCAACAGCGCGGTCAGGCCTAGCCCGGTGGTGAACGCGGTGACGCGATTGCGCAGCGCCTTGCCGAGGATACGGCGCAAGTCGGGACCGAACGCGCGCAGCACGCCGGTCAACACCATGTGCAAGCCCCACAACAGGAGCGCCACGCCACCCATCAGGTCGAGCATCACCAGCGATCCCATCGCCACCAGCTCCGCTGAGGCACGAAATTTTTCATTAATTTCGCATGTAGTGCCAACTGCAATGGGACACAACCCTTTTTGGCTCCGTCGAACCGGCGCACAAAAGACGCGGATGGCCGGGACAAGCCCGGCCATCGCCACAGTGGACGCGATTGAATTCGTAAATTCCTAGGGATCGAGCTCGGTGTCCCAGTACAAATAGTCGAGCCAGCTATCGTGCAAATAATTCGGCGGGAATAGCCGGCCATTGCGGTGCAGGTGCTGCACCGATGGCTGGAACGGCCGCTGCGACGGCCACATTTTGGATTCGTCGGGCGTCAGGTTGCCCTTGCGGAGATTGCAGGGTGAGCAGGCGGCGACGACATTGCTCCAGGTGGTGTGGCCGCCGCGCGAGCGCGGCAACAGATGATCGAAGGTAAGGTCGTCGCGGGCGCCGCAATATTGGCAGGAGAAGCGGTCGCGCAGGAACACGTTGAATCGCGTGAAGGCGGGATGCGTCGAAGGTTTTACGAAAGTTTTCAGCGACACCACGCTCGGCAGCTTCATTTCGAAGCTCGGCGAGTGCACGAAACGGTCGTAATTGGCGACGATGTTCACCCGCTCGAGGAACACCGCCTTGATCGCGTCTTGCCACGACCACAGCGACAGCGGGTAATAGCTCAGCGGACGGAAGTCCGCATTCAGCACCAAGGCCGGAAAGCCCGATTGCGATACATGAGCGTTCAAGACGACGCTCCCACCTCGACTCAATGCCGCAGTGCGGCGATGGGTGGTAGTTTATAGGCAGGCGTGACAGGATTGTGAAGCCCGTTCCAGGACTTGCTTCAGACTTGCCTACTGCCGCGAGTATTCGGCGGTGCCTGCGATTCGCACCGCGTCCAGCACCTGCCGGCCGCGAATCAGGTCAGCGGCCTTCTCCGCGATCATGATGATCGGTGCGTTGATATTGCAGCCCGGAAGGTCCGGCATGACCGCGCCATCGACGACGCGGAGGCCCTCGGTGCCGAACACCCGCAGCTCGGGATCCACCACCGCCATCGGGTCGGCGGCCACGCCCATTTTGCAGGTGCCGAGCGGATGATGGACGGTAATCGAGTTCATCCGGATGTGGGCGTCGAGGTCGGCGTCGCTCGTGGCGCCCTCGCCGGGCAGGATTTCCTGCCCGCGGAACGGCGCCAGCGGCGCTTGGCGGCAGACATCGCGAACCAGCCGCAAGCCTGCCCGCAGCGTCTTCCAGTCATTGTCGGTGGCGAGAAAATTCTGCCGGATGCGCACCGGCTTTGTCGGGTCGGCTGAGGCGAGCTCGATTCGTCCCCGGCTCTCCGGCCGCAACACCGCGACCCGGCAAGCCCAAGCATCGGTGTAGGCCTGCCGGACCGGCCAAAAATACGGTGACGCCGTCATTGGGGCGGCGTTGAAGATGAGTTGCACGTCGGGCAGCACGGCATCGGGCCGGCTTTTAAGGAACGCGATCTGACCGCTCGGCAGTTCGGTCGCGGGACCTTCGCCTTGCAGATAGGCGCGCGCCAAAGCCGGCACGATGCGGTCAAACCGCATCAGCCGATGCACCGGTCCTGGCTCCGTGCGCTGATAGGAGATCGCAGCGGAAATATGGTCTTGCAAATTCTTACCGACGCCCGGCAGCGCCACTTTGACGGCGATGCCGTGGGCCGCGAGTTCAGCCGGATCGCCGATACCCGACAGCATCAGAAGCTGCGGCGAGTTGATGACGCCGCCGCAGCAAATTACTTCCCGGTCCGCATACACGGTTATGGTTTTGCCGCGTTGGATATATTCGACGCCGGCAGCGCGATTGCCCTCGAAGATGATTTTCGTCGCATGCGTGTCGGTCGCGACGGTGAGATTCTCGCGTGCGAGCGCCGGACGCAGATAGGCATCCGCGGCGCTCCAGCGGCGGCCGTTCTTTACCGTCATCTGCCAGACGCCGAAACCTTCCTGCTGGGCGCCGTTATAGTCCGGCGTCGCTTTGTAGCCGGCGGCGCGGCCGGACGCGGCGAAGGCGTCGACCAGCGGGTCGGAGAACGTGGTCATCTGCGTCGCCAGCGGGCCGTCGCCGCCGCGATAGAAGCTTGAGCCGCCCTTCCACGCCTCTTGGCGGCGGAAATAGGGAAGCACGTGGGCATAGGACCACTCCCTGAGCCCCGACGCCGCCCAGCGGTCATAGTCACCCTGGTGGCCGCGCACATAGGCCATGGCGTTGATGGACGACGAGCCGCCGACGATCTTGCCGCGCGCGCATTCGATGCCGCGCCCGCCCGTCGTGGCTTCGGGCTCGGCGAAATACATCCAGTCGTGCATGCGGTTGAGCAGCATGTACGGCCAGGCGAACGGAATCTTGATCCAGGGATCGCGGTCCCAGCCGCCGGCTTCGAGCAGGAGCACGCGGGTGCCCTTGTCCTCGCTCAGCCGGGCGGCCAGCGTGCAGCCGGCGGAACCGGCGCCCACGATGATGATGTCGTAAGTCTTGTTGTTCGGCATGATGCGACCCGCCTTTCAGGACTGTAGCGAGGCCAGCGCCGATCTGTCCACCGGCGCGCCCAGGTGGTCGCGCAGCAGAATGCCGAGACCGCCCAGCGGCGCGCTCTCGATGATCTTCAGCGCGTGCCACAGGCTGACCTGGTTCGTCGTCAGCACCGGCTTGCCCAAATCCCGCTCCAGCCTGCCGATGACACGAAATGTGCTCCAATTGCCGCACGCCAGCATCACCGCATCGGCGTCCGGCTGGTCGAGGCGGCGTCCCACATCGTAGGCGGTTTGCGGATCGAGGAGTCCGATATCAAGATTGCGAACAAGCCCCAGCGCGTCCTGCGCGACGACTTGGAAACCATTGGCCTCGATAAATGCTGCCGCCGTTCGGTTGACGGCATCGCTCCACGGCGCCCCGAGCACGATCCGCTTGATGGACAGCGCGCGCAGCGCCTCGAGCAGCGCGGTCGAGGCGGTCGTTGCCGGCTTTCCGCTTGCCGCACTTATCCGCTTGATCAGCTCTTGGTCATAACCAATGCCGTTGCGCGACGAGGGTGCGGTCGCGGCAAGGACGATGACATCGGCGTCCACATCGGCCAGTTTCCGGCTCTCGGTTTCGATCTCCTCCACAATCCGAAGCGTGGAGTCCGCCTCCACATTGTTCAGCCGCATGCGGGCGACGTGCAGCGTGATGTGCTTCGGCAGCACGCTGGCGAAATCCGGCTCCTGGACCGAGTTCGAGGACGGAAGGAGCAAACCGATCCTGCGAAAGTCGTGGCGCTGCGTTATGGCAGCCTCCCTTTGAAGCGCCTTGTATTGGCGCTGCAATGCCCGTTGGGCCGGACATGGCCGGCCGGCGAGACATTATGCTATGAGACGCCGCCGTCTTTGCCTATGCCCAGCCGTCCTTGCCCTGGCGCCGGAGAATTTTCTTGCACGTCAACGAGAACCTGACGACCGAGCGTAAAACCTTCGTCACCCACCTCGAATGCTCCGCAACCGGCGAGCGCTACGCCGCCGATGAGATTCACAATCTGTCCCGCGCCGGCAAGCCGCTTTTGGTCCGCTACGATCTCGACGGGGTCAAAAAAGCGTTGAGCAAAGACGCGCTGGCAAGCCGGCCGCCCGATCTATGGCGTTATCGCGAATTGCTGCCGGTGCGGCGCGTGGCCGACATTGTCAGCTTGGGCGAAGCGATGACGCCGGTGCTGCCGCTGCCGAAGGTCGCGGCGAAAATGGGCGGCGGCGAGCTATTGATAAAAGACGAAGGCCGTTTGCCGACCGGTTCGTTCAAGGCGCGCGGATTGGTCATGGCGGTGTCGATGGCCAAGGCGCTCGGCATCAAGCACATGGCGATGCCGACCAACGGCAATGCCGGCGCGGCATTGGCCGCTTATGCCAGCCATTGCGGCATCAAGACCACGATTTTCTGCCCGGAGGATACGCCGGAAGTGAATGTCAGCGAGATCGGTCTGCAAGGCGCGACGGTCTATCGCGTCAACGGCCTGATCGACGATTGCGGCAAGATCGTCGGCGAAGGCAAAGCCAAGGTCGGCTGGTTCGACACCTCGACGCTCAAGGAGCCGTATCGGATCGAGGGCAAAAAGACGATGGGATTGGAGCTTGCCGAACAGCTCGGCTGGACCGTGCCGGACATCATCTTCTATCCGACCGGCGGCGGCACCGGCCTGATCGGCATGTGGAAAGCCTTTGCCGAATTGGAAGCGATCGGATTCATCGGCAAGAAGCGCCCGCGCATGGTCGCGGTGCAGGCGGCCGGCTGCGCACCGATGGTGCGCGCCTACGACGAAGGCGTCGAGCATGCGACACGTTGGGAAAACGCGCAGACTGTCGCCTCGGGCATCCGTGTGCCGCAGGCGATCGGCGATTTCCTGATCTTGCGCGCCGTGCGCGAGAGCGGCGGCTTTGCGATCGCGGTGTCCGACGCGGCGATTTCGGCGGGCCTCGAAGAGGTGGCGCGCGAAGAGGGCTTCTTAATGTGTCCGGAAGGCGCCGCCACCTATGCCGCCTATAAGCAAAGCCTCGCCGACGGCCGCGTGAAGAAAAGCGAACAAGCCGTGCTGTTTAATTGCGCGACCGGGCTCAAATATCCGCTGCCGCCGATCCAACGCACGCTCGACCGTCACAAGCCGATCGACTACGCTGCATTGTAGACAAAGCACGGCTGCGATTAATCACAGTACCGGCGGTCCCCTAAATCGATATAGCTCGGCCCAAGCCGCGACTTGCCTTGCGGGCAGGTTGCCATTTGCCTAGCGTCGCGCGGGCGAGAAGCTCAGATTCGGAGGCGGTCTGTGCTCAAGGGGCTTCTCACATTCGGGTTGACCCGGCGGCCGCTCGTGCTTCTCGGCCTCTTCCTGTTCGTCGTCGGCGGTTTGTTCGCCTTTTCCCGGCTCAATATCGAGGCCTATCCGAATCCGGCGCCGGTAATCCTTGAAATCACCGCCCAGTCGGCCGGCCAATCCGCCGAGGAGATGGAGCGGTATTTCACGATACCGATCGAAGTCGGACTCGCGGCGACGCCGGGTGTCGACGTCATCCGTTCAACCTCGTTCTACGGCCTCTCGTTCGTGCGCGTCACGTTCCAGTATGGCGTCGACTATTATTTTGCCCTCACCCAAGCCGCCATCAGCTTGCAGCAGAACGTCACGCTGCCGAATAACGTCACGCCGCAGATCCAGGGCGGCAGCCTGGTCGGCGAAATCTACCGCTATCAAGTGGTCGGACCGCCGCATTTCGGCTTGACCAATCTGCGGACTATTCAGGATTGGGTTCTGCAGCGGCGGCTTTTGACGGTGCCCGGCGTCGTGCAGGTGAACACCTGGGGCGGCACCACCAAGGAATATGACGTCGAGATCGATCTGCATAAGCTCGACGCTTATAACGTTACGTTGCCGCAAATTATCACCGCGCTCGGCAACGCCAACATCAATGTCGGCGGCCGCACCATCAATATGGGCGATCAGTCCGTGAATATTCGCGGCGTCGGCTTGATGGACTCGGGCGGCGAGCAGGATCTTACCCAAGGCTACAAAGTCGACGACATCGAGAACGTTCCACTCGGCCAATCCGGCGGCGTGCCGATCTTCGTCAAGGACGTCGCCAAGGTCTCGGTCGGTTACGTGCCGCGGCTCGGCAAAGCCGGCCGCGACCATGACGATGACGTGGTCGCGGCGATCGTCATCATGAACCGTACGCTGCATACCAACGATGTTGTGGCGCGGGTCCGCGCCGAAATTCAGAAGATCAACAGCGACGGCAGCCTGCCGCCCGGCGTCAAGCTCGTGCCGTTTTACGACCGGACCACATTGGTCCACGTCACCACCTCGACCGTGTTGCACAATCTGGTCAACGGCTGCCTCCTGATCTTCTTTATCCAGTGGCTTTTCCTCGGCGACCTGCGCAGCGCGATCATCGTCGGCGTCAACATTCCCTTCGCGCTGTTCTTTTCCATCATCATTCTGGTTCTGCTCAACGAAGACGCAAATCTGTTGTCAGTGGGCGCCATCGACTTCGGCATCATTGTCGACTCGGCGGTCATCTTGGTCGAAAACATCTATCGCAATATGCAAGGCCCGCCGGAGGCAAGGCAGGCGTTGCTCCAGCAACTGGCGTCGCAGCAATGGGGCCCGGACCCGACGCGATGGAGCAACGTGACAGGCTTGCGAGCCTGGAACGACCGACTGCGCATCCTTCTGGCGAGCGCGCTTCAGGTCGACCGGGCAATCTTCTTCTCCACTGCCATCATCGTCGCGGCCTTCATCCCGCTCTTCACCATGAGCGGCGTCGAAGGCCAGATTTTCGGGCCGATGGCGTGGACTTACGCCTATGCGCTGATTGGAGCACTGATTGCGACCTTCACGGTGACGCCGTGCCTGGCGTCGCTTTTGCTCTCCGAGCACGTCGAAGAAGCCGAGACACTCGCGGTGCGCTGGCTGCGCTCGGCCTATTCGCCGGTGTTGCGCTGGTCGCTCGTCAACAGGCGGATCACGCTGGCGATCGGTCTGGTCTTTCTTGCCGTGTGCGGCTTCCTAGGCTCGCGGCTCGGCAGCGAATTTCTGCCGACGCTCGAGGAGGGCAATCTCTGGATCCGCGCCTCGATGCCGCCGACCATTTCGCTGGAAGCCGGCGCGCCGATCGTCACCAAAATCCGCGAAATCCTGCTGCATTATCCGGAAGTGATAACGGTGACCTCACAGCAGGGCCGGCCCGACGACGGCAGCGACGCGGCGGGCTTTTACAATGCCGAGTTTTTCGTACCGCTCAAACCGTTCGACCAATGGCCGCCCAATGTGACCAAGGAATCGCTGATCAACGATCTGCAGGCCGAATTCAACAAGGAGTTCGTCGGCATCGATTTTAATTTCTCGCAATATATCCAGGACAATGTCGATGAGGGACTGTCGGGGGTCAAAGGCACCAATTCGGCAAAGATCATCGGCCCGGATCTGACGAAGCTCGAGCAGATCGCGCGCGCCGCCATGCACGAGATGGCGCAAGTCCAGGGCATCACCGATCTCGGCGTGTTTTGGGTTCTCGGCCAGCCCAATCTGAATATCAGGATCGATCGCGCCAAAGCGGCGCGCTACGGGCTCAGCGTCAACGACGTCAACAATGTCATTCAAGCGGCTCTGGGCGGAACGGTCGCCACCACGCTTTTGGAATCGGACCGGCAATTCGGCGTCGTGGTGCGGCTCGCGCCGGAATACCGCAACAATGTCGACGCGGTTGGCAATCTCAAGGTCGGCGTCCAGGCCGCGGCCGGGGGCAATGCCTATATCCCGTTGAGCGAACTCGCCTCGATCACGCTCGATACCGGGGCTTCGTATATTTTCCGCGAACGCAACGAGCGCTTTGTGCCGATCAAATTTTCGGTGCGCGGCCGCGACCTCGCAGGCGCCGTCGAGGACGCGCAACAGCGCATTGCCCGCAACGTGAAATTGCCGGTCGGCTATCGCATCGAATGGTCGGGTGAATTCGAATGGCTGCAGCAAGCCAAGACCCGGCTTCTCATCATCCTGCCGATAACGCTCGTTCTTATCATGGTCTTGCTCTACGGCATGTTCAATTCGCTGCGCGACAGCGTCATGGCGCTGTTCGGACTGCCGTTTGCGATTTGCGGCGGCATTTTGGGGCTTTACGCTTCTGGATTGGATTTCAGCGTTTCGGCGGCGATCGGATTCATCTCCTTATTCGGCGTCTCGGTGATGAGCGGCATTCTCATCATCAACGCCTATTACCGCTATGCGGCAAACATCGACGATCCGGTCGAGGCCATGTTCCAGGCCGTCGAGGAACAGATGCGGCCGATCCTGATGATGACTCTGTCGGCCTGCATTGGACTTCTCCCCGCCGCGATTTCCACCGGCATCGGCAGTCAGGTGCAGCGCCCGCTAGCCACCGTCATCGTCGGCGGCATGCTGGTTGGGCCTATTTTGCTTCTGCTCGCCGTGCCGGCGTTGCAGACCTTTTTGCTCGGGCGCAGGTCCGTGCCGCCGCCGGCTGCCGCGGGCGATCCGCCGCAATCCTAAAGCCCGCCGTGGCGGCCTGGCCCAATACGGCAAGTCGTCCCGAGCGGCATCGTTAACAATGCCTTGCCGTGACGCGGGAGGACCCGTGTTTATTCGGTTTGCGCAACGAATAATCAATGTGTCTCAACTATGAGCGGAGGGTACAGAACCTATTTTACCGCCGCACGCGCCGGCGCCATGGAACGGGACAAGTTCCGTATGCTTCGAAAACTGGCGAAATATTTCCGGCGCGATATCGCGCGTTTTCGCACCGCGCAGCGCGGTGCGACGGCCGTCGAATTCGCTTTGATCGCGCCCGCCTTTATCGCGATGCTTTTCGCGGTGATCCAGACGACGCTTTTTCTGTTCGCGCAGCAAGTCTTGCAAAATGCGGCCGTCCAGGGTGGACGCCTTTTCATGACCGGCTCAGCTCAGAGCGGCGGCCTCACGCAAGCGCAATTCCTCAACGACATCTGCCCGCTGGTTCAGGCGCTGTTCACGTGCAGCAATGTGATGATCAACGTGCAATCCTATTCGTCATTCGGCGGCGCCAGCACGTCGGAACCCACGCTGACCTATAACGCCAATGGCTCGGTCTCGAACACCTGGAATTACACTGCCGGCACCCAGGGACAAATCATGGTCGTGCAGCTGATCTATCAATGGCCGATTGTCGGCATGCCGCTCGGCAATGTTCTCCACAATCTCGGTAACGGCACAACCGAGATGATGGGCGTCACGGCCTTTCGGGTGGAGCCTTATGGATCATGAGGAAGCTTTTAAAACTTCATCGGCGTTTTATGGCCTCGACGCGCGGCGTCGCGGCGATCGAGTTCGCCATGATCATGCCGGTCATGGCGATCCTTTTCCTCGCGACGTTTGACGGTGGCAGAGCTATCGCCGTTTATATGAAGATGCGCGCGGCGACATTCGCCCTGGCCTCGATCACAAACCAATACCTGACGATCCAATCCACCGACATGACCCAGATCGTGTCGGCGACCTCGGCTGTGCTGGCGCCGTATGCGACCACATCGACCAATCCCGCTGTGACGATTTCGCAGATAGCCGTCAGTGCTAGCGGCTCCGCCACCTATAGTTGGAGCTATTCGCAAGGCGGCACCGCGCATACGCAAGGCAATCCGGCGACTATTCCGACCGCGTTGCAGACCAAAGGCACCTACCTAATTCTCGCGGAAGTGAGCTACACGTTCACACCGCTGTTCGGCTATTTCACTTCACTCCCCATCACTTTTTCCGATTATCTGTATGTGACGCCGCGCGCCAGTAATTGCGTCAATTACCCGCCGCAAAGCGTGACGACCTGCACTTCCTGAACGGCATCGCGGCGGATTTAACGCGGGCCCGTTTTTGCGGGCGCACGACCCGCGGGATAACCGCCCCGGCGGGGTTGGCGCCAACCGGTTCACGCCCGGTCGGACATCACGGACGGTAGAGTGCTAATTCGAGAGATGCGCCGTGCTCACGGCCTGTTGAAACATCTCGACGAGCGCGTTGTTGATGTCGGTCGGCGTATTCGCCGTGTAGTAGAAGTTCGGCGACGCGCAGGACTGCAAAGACG
>Ga0181537_10004887_pt1 | contig 10983 bp, 13 predicted proteins | sample PEATcosm2014_Bin_39_FD_119765 | JGI IMG/M metagenome (GOLD analysis project Ga0181537, IMG submission 119765) | Peatland microbial communities from MTU Mesocosm Facility, Houghton, MI, USA - PEATcosm2014_Bin23_10_metaG | ecosystem: Environmental > Terrestrial > Soil > Wetlands > Peat | place... | reverse complement strand
TCGGAGATGTGCACCATGCCCTGGAGGTCGCCGTCGAGCGCGACCACCGCGCCGAACGGATTGAACTTGTACACCTTGCCCTGCACGGTCTCGCCCGGCTTGAACATGCCACCGGCTTTGACCCATGGATCTTCTTTGAGCGCCTTGAGCGAAAGAAAGACGCGACCCTCTTTGATATCGATGATCTTGGCCTTGAGCGGATCGTTCACTTTGACGAGCTCCTTCGGGTTGTCGATCAGTTTGTAGTCGAGCTCGGAGATATGGATCATGCCCTCTATCTGCGGGTTGTCGGTGAAGCGGACGAACACACCGAAGTCGGCGGTGCCGGATACCATGCAGTCCACGATCTGGCCGACGGTGTACGCGTTGAGCAATTCTTTGACGTTCGCCGAGAGCACTTCACGCTCCGAGACGATCACTTTGTTCGTGCGCGCGTTCACGTCGATGATCTTGACGTTCAATTCCTGCCCGACGAACTTCTTGAGCTCTTCCGCGATTTTGATGCGGTCGCCGTCCGGAACCTTGGGGTAATGTTCGAGCGAAAGTTGGGAGACGGGGAGAAACGCCTTGAGGTCGTCCGCAACTGTGGTCATAAGTCCGCCCGCGTTCGCAGCGACGATCTTTGCCTTGATGACTTCGCCCGACTCGGCGAGTTCCTTTGCGAGCTGCCAAAGCTTCTGCTTGCCGGCTTCGGAGAGCGAGAGCTCGATGAACCCTTCCTCGCCGTCGAGCGCGACGATCTTCGCCTGGAGAGAATCCCCGGGCTTCAAGACGCGCAACGCTTCGCGCGCGTTCGCGATCTCCGCGCCGAACACGATGCCGGTGCCAAAGCGTCCCATATCAAAATATGCTTTGCGGGGAAGCCGCTTGAGCAATGTTACCTCCACGACGCTGCCTTCCTTCGGCCAGTCGGTGGTGGAAATCTCTGTTTTCAGGGCCGCTGCTACTGCGGAGCCCTTCGGTTCTTCAGATTGTGGCATGCGGATAAGTATATCAGCGATCTCCGCTTTTGCAAGGGCAATATCATTATATGCCTTTATCGGGGATGCGTTCCGCGCTGCTGCGCGGCCGCTCTATCTCGCCGCCTTCGCGGCTCCGATGAGCCCCTCCAAAGGCATATAATGATATTGCCCTTGCAAAAGCGGGAGGCCGTTCTATTTTATAGGGAGAGTTCGAATCCAGTCGGGTGCGTTTTTTAACATAGTTTTAATTACACATTCGTTATAGTGGCCTCGGCAAATTACTCGTCCGCAGTTACTTGACGAGTATAGCCAAATTGCTATAATGGAGAACGAAGAATTTCGCAATAGCCAGGAGCCGCCGCGCGAGGCAACGATCATCGCGTTGGGTGTCGCCCTCGATGTTATCAAATCACTTGATAGGGAATTGTCCGTAAAGATATCTGCTGGCATCAAGCAGCTTGGAACCAGGGAAACGGATAATTTGTTGATAAAGCCGCTCAAGAGAAAGCTCATGGAACTCTCGATAAAGCAATATCGTATCATCTTCTTCAGGGCGGGAGGGACGATCTATGTGGTGGATGTTTTTAAGAAGCAGAGCAGGAAGACGCCATGGAGGATCATCAGAAGGGCGGAAAAGATATATAAAAAATTTGAATAACTTATTTATCACATGAAAGAAAGAGAGATTACCATGAAGGACTTTATCCCATTCGACGAGTTTCTCGCAGAGCAACTCAAGGATAAGCGATTTAAGAAAGCTTTTTTGGAAGAGCGGAGCCGCTTGCAGCTCGCGTATGACATTCAGATGCTCCGGAAGAAGAAGCGCATGACACAGGCGCAGGTCGCGAAAAAAGCAAAGATGCCCCAGTCGGTGATAGCGCGCATTGAATCCGGCTCGCGCGGGATCTCTATCGCCACGCTGTATAAGATAGCGAGAGTGTTCGACCGCGATATCGGGTTTGTGGCGCCCCGGCAATAGCTCCCCGGGCCGATTTTCCGCCCCTTGACAAATTTCGCCGAGTGGAGTATTATTATCTGGCAACAAAGAAACGTCGTCGAACTTCTCGAAAAGCAACAATATTAATTACAATCATGCAAGGAACAATCAAGACCCTTACGGATCGTGGATTCGGTTTTATCGCGCGCGATGGCGAAGCGAAAGACCTCTTCTTCCACTCCAAGGAGTTGAATGGTGTCGCATTTGATGATCTGAAGGTTGGCGATGTCGTCACTTTTGAAGTCACCGAAGGCGAGAAAGGCCCGGCCGCGACGAACGTCAGCCGCGCATAACGCCAAAACAAAAACACCCAGCACCAAAATGGTGCTGGGTGTTTTTGTTTTCACAAGAGCGAGAAAAAGATTTGCAATTTAAGATGCGCGGGAATATTCTGCCCGTAGAGGGCAACGATGATCACAAAGAGGAGAGAGAGGGTAAGACCGCCGGCCAACGAAAGGACGGAGGTGCTCCGGAACGACGGAAGATATGGCGCAAGGGATGTCTGGGTAGCGGGTTCCTGGCTGGACAGACACCAGGTCCAATTGCCCGTTGAGGTCCGGGTTACTGCGGGCGAGGTGGAGGTTTATGTATGCCCCTGCGTGGGATGCTCCAAGCCCGTCACGTATCACGCGGGCGAATCATTCGTACAAGAACCAGGGTTCGAGTACGTTATCGGATCCGTGCGCGGCGGCGAAACCGAGCTGGTCTCGGACGGTCCCATCCCTATGTATATGCCATTGATAACAGAGGAGTGATCACTGCGTGTCCGTTTCGACGGATGCGCGGTTTTTTTATACAATATAAGCAATGGCATCGCCCCGTTCGGAATCGTATGTTTCAATAGCGATACTGCTCATCGCGGCGGTGCTCGTGGGATTGGTGTTCCTGCCGGAGCTTGACGCGATCGTGCTGGGCGTGAGCCTCGCGATACTATTCCAGCCGTGGTACACCGCGATAAAAAGATGGCTCCATGACCGCGGCGGTGCGGCGGCGGCGATCATCGTCATCATCGCGATCGCGATCATCCTCGTTCCGCTGATATTCTTCGGGCTCCAGATCTTCGCCGAGGCGCAGGGATTGTATGCGCAGATCGCTTCCGGCGGTGCGGTGCCGGGCATCGACTGGGCGCGTTCGGTGCTCCACGACTGGCTACCGGCGCTCAACATCAATCTCACGCCGTATATACAGCAGGTGCTCGGCCTCTTGATCGGCGACATCGGTCCGATATTCTCCGGCCTGCTCTCCGTTGTCGCGACCATCTTCCTCTCGTTCTTCGCGCTCTATTATTTTTTGAAGGATGGTTCGAAATTGCGCGCGGCGGTTGTGGAAGACGGCCCGTTGCCGGCGGCGCACGCGGAAGCGGTGCTCGCCGGCCTGCACGTCCGCGCGAGTTCCGTGATCCGCGGATCATTGCTCGTGGCCGCGCTGTACGGCGTGCTTACCGGCATCGGATTTTTCATCTTCGGATTGCCGAGCGCGATCCTGTGGGGCGCGGTGACGATGGTCGCTTCGTTCATTCCGGGGATCGGCGTTCTGCTGATCGTCATTCCCGGGATCGTCTCGCTCTATCTTGGCGGAAACATCGCCGGTGCCATCGGCCTTGCGGTGTGGACGGCCATCATGTCAACGGTGATAGAAGCGTACCTGCGTCCGCGGCTTTTGGGCGGCAGGGAAAGGATCCATCCGATGCTGATGTTGTTCGCCGTGCTCGGCGGCCTTTCGTTCTTCGGCCCGATCGGGCTTCTGCTCGGGCCGCTCGCGCTCAGCTTATTACTGACGCTGTTTGAGAACTATCCCTTGTTCGACCTGGAGAATTTTAGCAGGAAGTGAGAGAGGATTCCGGCGACGAGCAGGATGAGGATGATGATGTCGGGGTTTGATACGAACGCCGAGAGTCCCAGCACGGTGCCCCATAAAAAGAGGAACCAAATGAAGTTGCCCGCGAGGGTCAGCAGGAATGCCATGTTGAGCGGCAGGCCGATCCACGCGCCGATGAACGTGTTCACGTAGGGGAAATCGATGATGCCGAGCAGGGCGAGCGAGAGTTTTTCTCCGTGTGTGCCGAGCTCCGCCCTGCCCTTCCTTATCCATTTCTCCGACCAATTGTAAAAGCCCGTGCCCTGCAGTTTTTCCTGCGTGAACTTGCCGAGCATATATCCGACATACATATCGAGCGACGTCACGCAGAGCCAGATGAGGTTGATCGCCCAGATCGGAAAATTATTTTGCAAAGCAACGATAAAAACGATCGCGGTGGACGCGAATTCCTGGGGGATTAATACGGCAGCGACGAGTATCCAGATGGGCATATCATAATTGTACCAGCATTTTTTGTGCCCACGCCGGATGGTGGTATAATGCGCTCATGGCGAAGTTCAAAAATACCGCGGACAGTCCGGCGGGCATCCAGCCGGGCGAGACGATCACTGTGGACGGCATCACGTACGAGCGGTTTCCCATCAAAGTGCCGCGCCTGATCGCGTTCGGTGAGGGATTGACGGAGGCCGTGAACGAATTCGTGAAGCCGCACTATCGCGAGGGCGATTGGATGGCGGTTTCGGAGAAGATCGTGTCCATTTCGCAGAATCTCGTGCGGCATATCTCCACGGTAAAGGTGGGATGGCTCGCGCGGTTCATCACTCTTGGCGTAAAGAAGCATAAGAACATGACGGCGTGGTCGCGCCCGGAGAAGATGCAGGTGGCGATCGAGATCGTGGGAGCGCCGCGGATGATCCTCGCCGCGGGCGTGGGCGCCGTCGGCAAGCTCGTGGGCAAGCGCGGCTGGTTCTGGATCGTCGCGGGCAGCCGCGTGTCGGAGATCGACGGCTTCATCCCGGAGGACATGTATCCGTACACTGAGTGGGGCGTTCTGCCGCCGCCAAACCCGCAGGCCGATTGCGAGCGTGTGGATCGCGAGACGGGAATACCGATGGTCACGGCTGACGCGAACTACATTGATGTACAGGTGCTTGGCGTGAGCAAGGGCGTCGGCTTGGATAAGAAAACGGTGCGCGAAATTTTGCTTGATAATCCGCTGGGGCAGGGGAATAAAATGACGCCGTTCGTGCTCGTGCGAAAAGTAAAGGATCGATAACCCATCACTATGAGCTTGCGAAGCTATCTCAAGAGCCAATGGCCCCTGCTCTATATATATAGAAAGATCTACTACGCGCCAAAAGATATTCCAGCGGCATTCGGATTTATTTTTAGCGGCACGAAGTCGCCGACGACGTTCGGCGCGCGGCTCGCGCTGGTATTAAAATTTTATAAAATTTCATACTACGTCGATTGCCCGCACACCGAGCACGAGATGATCTCGATAACGCGTCAGATCTTGGACCTTGGCGATGCGGTGCCGGGCGCGATCGTGGAAGCCGGATCGTTCCATGGCGGGAGCACGACGAAGCTCAGCTTAGTTGCCGCACTCTGCGATCGTCAGCTTGAAGTATTCGACTCCTTCGCCGGCATGCCCGCGAACAACGAGGCGCACGGCAAGAGCATCTACGGCCGCGAGCATCATTTTCCGAAAGGGAGCCATGCGGTGCCGTTCGAGGAAGTGAAGAACAACGTCGCGCGCTACGGTGACGCATCGCGCGCGCATTTTCACAAAGGATTTTTCAGCGACACAATGCCATCGTTCCATAAACCGGTCGCCGCGGCGTGCGTGAACGTGGATCTCGTGCAATCCACGCGCGACTGCTTCCGCTATTTATATCCGCTGCTCCCGCCGGGCGGCATCATCATCTCGCAGGACGCGCACTTTCCGTGGATCATCGAGCTCTTGGAGAGCGACGCATTTTGGCGCGACGAACTCGGCATAAAAAAACCGGCGATGCCGGGGCTTGGCACGTTGAAGTTTGTGACGGTGCGGAAGTAAAATACTTGACCTTTTATTCGATAAGATTAAGAATACTGTTAGTTTTCGGATCTTAGTTTAATACACACAAAGAATGAGAGGTTTCCGATGGGATTCATCGATCATGAAGAGCGTAGGATTGCGCGGTATTCGGCCCGCCATTTCGGCAATCTGGTAAAGTTGCCAGATTCCTTATTGGAGGTTATTACAGCGGGTCTCTCAAAGAAAATCCCGCTTGAGTACTACATACTCCCGCTTCATGAGAGAGAGGGAGGTAACGGCAAGGGCGGCCCTGCGACAGAACTTTGCTTCAGTGCGGAAAAACAGGGGAGGATTTACCCCGGCGTTACTGTCATTGTCCCGAGTTCTGGGAATACCGTACTCAACGTCATCTATCGACGCCGGGCATGGGGCATCGCGAAGGTCGTTCCGGTCCTGAAGCGTACCGTACCTCTCGGGAAGCAAGTCCAGCTGCTCGTTCCCGGCGGCGATGATGTACATATTGAGTATCCTCGCGAAGGGCAAACCACCATCGAGCGCGCCATCGAACTTGAAAGAGAAGGAATTGGCGTGTTCCTCAATCAGTACGGCGATCCCGCCAGCATCATCGGGCAGTTCCCCGTCATGGATCACATCATCAACGAGATGGAAAGCAGAGATGAGGATCTGTGTGCATTTGGGAGTGCCCTCGGAACCACGTCGATGACGTGTGCCGCTTTCGAAAGACTTAACGACGCTTTTCCTGGCACGCACATCATCGGCGGCGCCTGTATGGATGGTTCGGTTCCTGGGGCGCGCACGGTCGCTGAACTGGAGGAAGGGATCGAATTCGATTGGAAGACGGCCCTCGGCCCTCTCGGCCCGGTACTCTGTGGTCAATACGCCTCTTTCGCTACGAGCCGGAAGATGGTTGAAATGACCAGCAGGGTCTTTGGTCCAAGTTGTGGAATGGCGGTTGTGGCGAGCACTCAGCGTTTCCAATCTCTCTTTGAGAGCGGCGAGCTTGAGAAGTACGTTCATCTCAACCGGCATGGGAAATACACCGTGGTGATGCCCTCCATGGACACTTCGCTTGTGTATGCGGATGAATATGCGAAGGTTCTGGGCTTAGGGGGGAAGTAGCCAGGTGGGAGATTCAAGATACGCCGTCGCGCAGCTTCATGCGCGGCGGTCTTTTTTATCCGAATTTTACACGTTAGCATTTGCCCAGAAAACAGGTAAAATAAATGGACTATGAAGATCATGCAAAACCGCACCGGCCAGATGAGCAAGACGACCATATGGTTCATCGTCGGATTTCTCGTGGTGGTTACTGCGGGCGTGATCATCGCGGGCGCGTACTCGAGCGGCGCCCCGTCAAATACCGCGAGCAGCACGTTCGTTTCGACGACGGCAGCGGCGCTCACGCCGGCCGACTGGACGGAGGGCAATCCGAACGCGAAGGTTTCGCTCATCGAATACGGCGACTTCGAGTGCCCGGCATGCGGAGAATATTTCCCGGTCGTCCAGCAGCTCGTGCAGAATTACAGCAGCACCGTGCTCTTTGTATTCCGCAATTTCCCGCTCACCACGATCCATCCATTCGCGCAGATCGGCGCGCAGGCGGCGGAGGCCGCGGGATTGGAGGGCGGCGTCGCGAAATATTGGGCGATGAACAATTTACTGTACACCGATCAGCAGCAATGGTCGCTGAACAGCGCGCTCACGCCCCAGCAGGTCGTCTCGCAATATTTTGACGGATACGCGCAGACGATCGGCCTTGATGTGAATAAGTTCAACACGGACGTGAGCGCCACGTCGGTGCTGAATAAGATTCAGACGGACGTGAACAGCGGCAACGCGGCACAGATCCAGCACACGCCGACATTTTTCGTGAACCTTCAGCAGATCCCGAACCCGACGAGCCTCCAGGATTTTGAAAATACGCTGAACGCGGCGCTCGCGTCTTCGACCGCGACCTCATCCACGGCGCAGTGAGCGTTACTCGCCGTCGCGGCGCATCTCGCGTTGATGCGCGCGCTTTTTGATGACCTCGCGCTTGTCGGATTTTTTCCGCGAGCGGCCAAGGCCGAGCTCGATTTTGATCAGTCCGCGCTTGAGGTACGCGCGAAGGGGGATGACGTGCCGCGACTTGTCCACGAGCGCGCCCTGCAATTCTTTTATTTCCATTTTGGACAGCAGGAGCCGCCGCGCACGGTCCTCTTCATAATCCGGCGGGGTGTTGCCCGACTGGTATGGCGGGATGTGTGAGTTCACGAGCCATGCCTCGCCGCCGCGGATGAGCACGTGCGCGCCGGCAATTTGAAGCCGTCCGCCTTTCGCGCTTTTCACTTCGTGCCCCTGGAGCTCGACGCCCGCCTCGTATTTTTCCGAGATCTCGTAGTCAAAGCCCGCCCGGCGATTTTCCGCTATGGTCTTCTGCGGCGTGTCCATGATTTCATTCTACATTAGTTGTGGTAAATATGGTCTGACATCTGACAAAAGAAATACCCCGGCGAAATTGCGCGGGGCTTCTGCGACGACTGTGCTACTATAACAGTAAAGAACAAAGAATTTTGAGCGGCGGAGAGCCGGCAACGGGGACTCGAAACGCGAGAGTGTCGCGGAATCCGCCGATGGCCAATAACCTAACTCGGGTTTGAGGCCGGGCAGGGCCGGACCCCCACCGCTCGCCAACATAATTACATACATTTATCCATCTTGTCAATGAATATCGAGATTAAAAATCTGTTAAAAAAGATCTTCGGCGAGGACGCGCCGATCGAGATTTCCGTTCCCGGCGAGGAGCTATTCGGTCATTATTCCACGAATTTTGCTTTGCGGCAGGCAAAGCTGAAAGGCCTTCCGCCGCTCGATCTGGCCAAGGAGTATGCCGCAAAGATCGCCGCCGCGTCGCCTGCGGGATTTTTTCAGAAAGTTGAGGCGGCCGCGCCCGGTTTCATCAATTTTTGGCTGAGCGATGCGACGATACAGCGGGAGTTCGTGCGCGCCGCGCAGGATAAAAAATACGGCGCGGGAGATGTTGGGAAGGGGAGAACGGTGATCGTGGAATATTCTCAGCCGAACATCGCGAAGAAGATGCACGTGGGCCACATGCGCACGACGATCATCGGTGCCGCACTCGCGAACATTCTGGAGGCATCCGGCTACCGCGTGGTACGGTGGAACTATCTTGGCGATTGGGGTACGCAGTTCGGCAAGCTCATCGCCGCATATAAGCTATGGGGGGACAGGAAGAGCGTGGAGAAAGATCCGATCGAGGAATTGCAAAAACTTTACGTGCGGTTCCACAATGAGATGAAAACGGACCCGGCGCTCGAAAAGCGCGGCCAGGAGGAGTTCAAAAAATTGGAGGAGGGTGACCGCGAGAACCGGCGGCTATGGGAATGGTTCAAGGAGGAATCGCTCGGCGAGTTCAAAAAGATGTACAAGATATTGGACGTTGATTTCGACGTGTGGATCGGCGAGGCGTTCTTTGAGCGCGAGATGAAAGATACGGTGAAGGAGCTGATGGACAAGCATCTCGCGGAGCGGAGCGAGGGAGCGGTGGTGATCAAGCTTGATGCCGCCGGATTGCCGCCGGCACTCATCCAAAAGTCCGATGGCGCAAGCTTGTACCTTACGCGCGACATCGCGAACCTCCGCTACCGGCTCAAAAAATATAAGCCGGCGAAAATTCTCTATGTGGTGGGCAACGAGCAGGCGCTCGCGTTCGAACAGCTCTTTGCCGTGGCGAAACTTCTCGGCTGGGATAATGGCGTGGAGTTGAAACATATAAAATATGGACTCGTCTTGGGCGGAGGCGGAAAAAAACTTTCCACGCGGGAAGGTACGGCACAGCTTTTGGAAGGCGTCATCGATGAAGCGGTGAGCCGCGCCCGCGAGGTTATCGATAAAAAAAATCCCGACCTTGCACCGAAAGAAAAATCGGAGATCGCCCTCGCGGTCGCGCTCGGCGCTTTGCGCTACAACGACCTCAAGGAGAATCGCGCCACGGATATCATTTTTGACTGGGAAAAGATGTTGGATTTTTCCGGCGATAGTGGTCCGTATTTGCAATACACCTACGCGCGGCTGAAGAGCATTTTGCGCAGGGCGGGCATTAAGGATTCCGGGCTCCGTCCGAATGCCGTGGATATTTCCCCGCTCGCACATACGACCGAGCTCGCGCTCATGCGCAAGCTATTGGAGTTCCCGGATATCGTCGCCCGCGCGGGCGAGCTCTACTCCACCTCCACGCTGGCGGTATATCTCTATAAGCTTGCGGTTGCGGCGAATAAATTCTACGAAACGATGCCTATTTTAAAAGATGACAATCTCACACGGCGCACCGCGCGGCTCCTCCTCGCCGCCACCACGGCGCGGGTGCTGCAGAAAGGGCTCGGCCTGCTCGGCATCAAGACACTTGAAAAAATCTGAGGGGTTATATAGGATACCCTCGGTTGCCCGGAAAGGGGGAGGCGCATGATATGTGCCGGTCGGAAAGTTTTTACTGAAACGAAGGCGGGGCCGCGGATCATTTTTGAAGGACTCCCGGAAACGAAACGAATAGACGGCTTTTATCTTCTGCCGGAAGGAGTTCGCCTGCCGGTGGCAATGGTGAAGGAGGTCTATGTGCCGGGAGGATACATCCTTGCTCCCGGATGTTCCGTGGAGGAGAACACGGTCCTCAACGGAGAGAACCAGGAGTGCGTGATGATCAAGGGGAGCGATACACGGCGCAACATCATCATGGAAGCGCTCATCCCGCACCATCTGATATCCAAGATCATTGAGCCATCGCGTGAGGCCCATCCACACCAATGGCAATGAAGAGCTCGCGGAGCGCACCAGCGTTCCGTTTTTTTTCTTTTAAAATCCGGGGAAACCTGCTATTTTATAGGGATGGTCAGGAAATCTCCGCATAACATGCCGCATTTTCTCGAGGGCGAGATAAAGCTTCCCGAGATGGAGGAAAAGGTGCTCGCGTTTTGGGACGAGCATCACACTTTTGAAAAGAGTTTGGCACAGACGGCGGACGGCAAACCGTTCACGTTCTATGACGGACCTCCGTTTGCGACCGGACTTCCGCACTATGGGCATCTTTTGGCGTCCACCATAAAGGACGTCGTGCCCCGCTATCAGACGATGAATGGCCGCTTTGTGCGCCGCCGGTGGGGCTGGGATTG
>Ga0181537_10004886_pt1 | contig 10987 bp, 19 predicted proteins | sample PEATcosm2014_Bin_39_FD_119765 | JGI IMG/M metagenome (GOLD analysis project Ga0181537, IMG submission 119765) | Peatland microbial communities from MTU Mesocosm Facility, Houghton, MI, USA - PEATcosm2014_Bin23_10_metaG | ecosystem: Environmental > Terrestrial > Soil > Wetlands > Peat | place... | reverse complement strand
TGAGAGGGGGCCCGTGAGGGACTGGAAGACAGCAAACGCACGTTCCTTCGCACGTGCGTGACCTGGATGGTTGTACGCCTCGTCGCCGGCCCCGCGCGACCAGCTGATACCCCGCGTGACGCCGTCGTCATCCTCCGCCGCTCCGCTTGCAACAGCGAGCCCTTGAGGAGGGCCGCGCACCTCCCAGTGGCCGTCGTCGTAGGCCAGCAGCTCCCATCGTCCATCGACAGTCGCGTCGGCGTCGTTGGGCCAGCAGCGCGAGCGCCATCCGCTCGCCGCGGGATCCCGATGCCACCGGAGCTGTTCAAAGCGAATGGCCACGGCTCCCTGTTTCGAAGCCGCAGACTCCACGAGCGACTCGAACGCCAGCTCCTCCCGGAGAAACGCTTGCAGCCGCGGAAGCGTTCCCTTCACGAACTTTCTCGCACCTGCGTCCGATTCCGACTGCGCGAGCGTGTGCGCATCCGGAATCCTCGTGTAGAGGACCCACTGCGCGAAGTCCTCGCGTCGTTCGAGGTCGTTGTACTCCTTGAGGAGCTGCGTCTCCCGCTGCTCGCTCGGCGCTTTCATCGAGCCACCACTCACGCAATGCGCGATGTGCTCCTTGACGACTCGTAGGGTTTGCTCGCCGGAGTAGTAACGCCCAGGCGCGATCTTCCTGAGGACGTAGTCCTCGTCGCAGGTCACGAGGAAGGTTCGGAAGCAGGACCCGAAGCTCCCCCACCGGTAGATGAAGCGACCGTTGTCGCCGCTCACCACCATCATGCCCTCCGAGTCGAGGACGACGAGGTTCCAGTCAGAACCGAAGGACGCCGGCAGCGTGTAGCGCCAGACCTTGGTACCGTCGGACAGAACGCCTCGGGCGCTCTTCACGACGGACGTAGACGAGTGGGCATCCTCGGTGTTTGTATCCATGTCGGTCACCGCCTTCGTGCTCGTTGGTTGCACCGCGCTGCGGCGATCGAGCGTCGGCTGCTCGCTCTTCACGCTCCGGCGGCGGGAGGGCGAATCCGGGTCGCTCACTCCGCCTGCCTCCCGCTGTCAGACGTTGCCCCCATCACGCCGAGCAGCTTCCGGACCGTCTTACCCATCTCCGTCCACCGGGCCGCAAGCGCGTGCTCCAGCCCCTCCCAGAAGAGTTCGTCCTCGCCGGGCACAGCGTCGCCGAGCCACGTCTTCAGCTGTGCTCTCGCGTCTTCGGCGGTCTTCGGAAGCTTTTCGACGTCTTCCTCGTCAAACCATGGCGTCTCACGGCGCAGATCGAACGCGTAGTCGAAAACCGCCGCCGCGATCTGACTGTCGGTCAGGCTACCCGGCGCCTCCTCACCCGCCTCGAAGATGGCCCAGAGACTCGCCGGAAGAATGACGGCTGGATCCCCCGGTTCGATCGCCAGATCGTCCCGACATTCCGAGATGGAACGACCGATGAACGGGTCCTCCGGGACGAAGGCCGCCAGTCCGTCGTCGCGAGACGAGAGCGACCGGTTGATGGACTGGTCGAGCGAGAGGTCGTCCACCTTGGCGACGATCTCCGCGAGACGCCGCACCCACGGTTCCATCCGAACGCGGGTCATCTCCAGGAGGACGACTGCCTCCTCGCCATCATGTTCGAACCGCACGGAGAGTCTGTCGGACACGCGACTCGTTATACCTGGCGTATTACGCGGACGCAAGACACAGGCGTCAGGACGTCGGCTTCTTCTCGGACCGGTCGCGCATCGGAAGCGTCACCACAAGCTCCGCGTCCCCTTCCTTCCACGCCTCCAGCGGACCGAGGCTCAGCTGGCGCCGACCCGACGCATACTCGCGCACGAGAACGTCGCGCGCGGCCTCGTAGGTCTCGGCCTCGATCTCCACGCAGATGCCATGACGCATGACATGCGGCGGCCTGGTGTCCGAGATCGAGTCCCAGATGTTGAACTGGAAGGTGGCCACGAGAATCACTCACTCCGCAGGCAGACCGTACTCCGCCAGGTGTGCGTTCGTGAAGCGTTCATCGTACGTGACCTCGCGACCGAGCCAGGGATGCCGGTCGTACTGGCCGTGCTCGTCGGGTAGCTCGATCTCGGCCAGCCAAAGGCCCGCGAGCGCTCCCCGAAACTCGTCGATCTCCCAGGATCCGCACCACCGCCGGAGCTTGGTGATGCGGCCGAACCGGGCGAGTTTGTCCAACTCGTAGCTCTCCTCCACCGGGATGTCGTACGAGTACTCCGGCCGCACGAGTGTACCCCGGCCTTTGATCGTCAGCTCCGCCTCGACGACACCGTCCAGGATCTTGCGCCGCACGCGAATCCATGGGTCCTTCGCCAGGTACGACTGCTCGATGAGCGCGCCTCCGCCCTCGAACCACTCGGGCGGGCGCGTCTGCCGCAAGACATCGAGGCGGACGAGAAAGCGACGTTCGATCTCGGCACCCATCTAGGGCTCCGGCGTCACGGGGCGCGGCTCCGGTGCTTCCATGAGCGCCAGGATCCGCTTCGTCGACTCCTCGCTGCTGCGCATGTGCGTCCGCAGCTGGAGAGCGACGTCGAGGTACGTCTCGTTGGCGAGACGACCAACCCCCGCGCTGTCGAGCTTCTCCTTGGAGGTTTCCAGCGCCAGAAGGGCGACGGCCGCCCGATCGTGAGACAGATGCACCCCCGCCAGCATACGCTGACGCTCGTCGCGACCGCGCTCGCTGAGCGTGAGATCGTCGTTCAAGAATCCGCGCTGCCGAAGATCGTCGAGTTCCCGGAAGGACACCTCGTCGCGACACGCGAAGCGATACGTGTCACCGTCGGCGCTTTCCTCCACGGACTTGAGGAGCGCGTGCTGCTGACCGCGCGTGAGTGGCTTTGCGAACGGATTGGGCTCCATGACGCTCTCCTTGACGTTCCTTCCTCGACGATCGCACGAACTTGTGGACCTCGCGCATGTGTTTGCGCATGACCCACGGCCAGTACCCGAACAGCTCGAAGACGGCGTGCTCCTCGAAGCTAGCGAGAGCGTCAGTCATCGTTCCGGCACCGTACTTGTCGGTCGGCCAGTGGCCGTTGCCGAAGAGACCGTCGACGAAGACGGCGTACTCGAAGGTCCCGTCCTTGGCAGGCTTCGTGATCGCGCAGAGGAGCACCACCGTGGGAGCCGACTTCTGGTAGGACGCGGGCACGAATGCCCGCCTCAGGATCGGGTACCGGCGATCCGCCTCGCGATGGTTGCAGTCGTAGCGTTTGTTGCGCATCAGGCGCTTGAGGGCCGCACGTTCCTTGGGCGACAGCTCACGCGGGCAATGGACAGGGGAGACGACAGGCATCATCGCGACTTCTCCATCTGGAACGTTTCGAGATCGGCCCAGGACAGCCACGCGCAGGAGCCGTACGCGCTCCACTCGATGGTGATCTGCTGCTGTCCGATGGCCGTCACCTCGGCCTCCTGGCCGTCCCTGTAGATGACGTCACCGAGCTTCAGCTTGCGCGCTTCCTGGAGCGTCATGTTCATGACCCCACGACGCGCAGGTTCGGGCGACGGACAGCCGGGCGAGCCTCCACGGCCGCACGCGGCGCGGTGACGGGCACGCCCTGCGTACGAAGGAACGACGTCACCGCATTCACCTCGTCCTCGCTCACCCACGGGCACTGCACGCGCTGCATCTCGCCACCGATCTTCACGAGCGCATCACCCTTGCCGAGGAGGTTCTCGGCACCCTGCTCGTCGAGGATGATCCGCGAGTCGACGCCGGCCGACACCCGATAGGCGATGCGCGTCGGGAAGTTCGCCTTGATGAGCCCCGTGATGACGTCCGTGCTCGGACGTTGCGTCGCCAGGATGATGTGCATCCCAGCCGCACGCGCCTTCTGCGCGAGGCGCGTCACCACGTCGCCGACCTCTTTGCCCTGCTGCATGACGAGATCGGCGTACTCCTCGATGACGATGACGATCGAGGGGAGCCTGTCGGCCGGACGCCCCGCCCGCATGACGCCCGCGTTGTAGCTCGCCAGGTTGCGAGCGCCGGCAGCGGCGAAGAGATTGAAGCGGCGGTCCATTTCGCTCGCTGCCTGCTGGAGCGCCTGCGCTGCCTGCTCCATGTCGGTCACCACCGGCCGCAGCATGTGCGGGATGCCCTCGAAGGGAGCCAGCTCGACGACCTTCGGGTCGATCATCAAGAGGCGCAGCTCGGCCGGAGTGCGCCGGTAGAGGAGCGAGAGGAGCATGACGTTGAGGCCCACGCTCTTGCCCGATCCCGTCGCGCCCGAGACGATGACGTGGGGCATCGTGGCGAGATCACCGACGACCGGCCGACCCACGCTGTCCCGCCCGAGAACGATGGGCAGCGCGCCGTCCGCGTCCTGAAAGCGCTCGTCCTCGATGAGGTCGCGCAGGGCGACCTTGGCCGGCTTGTCGCTCGCCATCTCGAAGCCGAGGCGGCTCTTACCCGGGATGGGGGCCAGGATGCGCACCTTGCGCCCGAGCGCCAGAGACAGGTCGTCGTCGATGCCGGCCACCTTGGAGACCTTCGTTCCGGGCGCGGGAGACACCTCGAAGGTGGTCAGCACCGGACCCGTCGTCACGTCCTCGACCTTGCCGTGCACGCCGAAGGCGCTGAGGACCGTCATGAGCTTCTCGCCCATCGCCTGGAGCTTCTCGTCGTCGCGCGCGGCGGCCGGGCTCGCGCTCTGCGGCACGAGGCAGCTCGTCGGCGGCAGCGCGAAGGCCCGCTTCTCCGGTCGGCGCACGGCCGGAGTCTCCCCGGGCTCGGTCGGCTGCATGCCGAAGGGGGGCGCCGGGATCGTCGGCCGGACCACCTCGACCGGCGGCTGCCAGTCGAGGCCTGGCTCCGTACCAGTACCAGTCCGAACGGAATGAAGGGCGACCGGCGCTAGGGCGACAGGCGCCGGGACCGGCGCGGGACAGGGAGGCACGAGCGTCAGGTGCGGACGGGACGAAACGCCCGAGACCGGAGGGGCCGGGGGAAGCGCCGGGACAGCCGGAGCGGACGCCGTGGGCGCCTCGTGGGCCGCCTGGAAGCCCGGCGAAGGGGCCTGGGAGCCCTTTGCAGAGGCCGTCTGGACCCAGCGGCCGAGGAGCAGGAACGGCACGGCCACGAGCTTGAGGAGCGACGTGGCGAGGGCGAAGGATGCGCTCAGAAGGTCCAGACACTCGGTCAACAGGGCGAGACCGGCGTTCTTGGCTTGCTTGGCTTGGCGGCTGCTCATGCCCCCAAGAGATGCAAACGGGCGGCCAACGTTATACGTGGCGTAAAACATCGCCCTGCGTCGACGCTTTCGCAGTCTCATCGGCGCTCCACGGCCACCCGGACCATGCCGACGGCGGGTTGGAGCGTCAGGCGCATCCCCGCCCGGAACCGCGAGCAGGCGTCCGGCACACGCAGGATCGTGATCCGACGCGCCATGGCAATCTGGGCGAGGTGGGCGAGCTGGCCGCCCGCCTGCGTGACGATCCCGGTCGCACCGAGGATCGCCGTCATCTGCTCGGGACGAAGGTCCCGCAGAACGGCGATCTGCTGGCCGACGACACCCGCCACCTCCCCCGCGTCGACCAGCACCTCGCAGGCAAAGTTGCCGAGGCGCCACTGGAGCGCGAACATCTCGCGCTGCGCCGCCTTGTCCACGTCGCCGCCGTACGCGTACTCGCCCGCGTCGAAGCCGTCCGGGGCATCGACGATCGTAGCGCCGTAGAACCAGTCGGAGTGGTGACGATCGTCGTTCACGAACTTCATGCCTGACGGCGAGACGCAGAGCCACGGAGGCGCGAGGTGCCGGAGCGACGTCCGTCCGAGCGCCCAATGCATGAAGGGCGCACGCGGCACAGTGGCCACGAGGCGGCCACCTTCGAGCCGCAGCTCCATCATGTCCCCGGCAGCCTGCGCGAGAACGGCCTGGCGAATGGCGGCCACCTGCTCTCGGCGCGTCACCGCGCGGCGCACCGTCGACTCCAGCCGTCGAGGCTCGCCGACCACACGACGATTCGGATCCGACCCCCCCATGACTACCTCCTACCCATCACCGAGCGAGCCGCTGTCGACGGCGTCGAGAAGTACCGCCTTGCACCGTTTGACGAAGGCTTCGATGGCCCTTTCGACGTCCTCGTACTCGGCGTCACCACCACCATCGAGGATATCGTCGCCAACGCCGCAGTCCTCGATGAGGCCTTTGGCCTGACCATCGCAGAGAAGGTGCCTGATGATCTCGCGCTTCTGGTCCTCGGCGAGCGCCATCATGAGCGATGACTGTTATACCGTACGTCAAACGTACCGCAAGCCCGGCTCCCGATGGTACGATCGGCCTCACCGACGTGACCCGCGATCACGCCCAACGGGAGCTGGAAGAGACGGCCCGAGCCCTTCTCGAAGCCATGAGAGCGGGCGAGCGCATGGCCACCCTCGACCCGCAAGCCAGTCTCGACGAATCAGAGCGCGCCCGAGAAGAAGCGGATCGGCTCAAGGCCCAGGCGATGGCCCGGTTCAAGGTCATGTGCGGCCGCCTGGCCATCCACGCGAAGGGCGGGCTGCACAGCGCGTAGTGCCCGAGCCCATCCGCAGAAGCTTTACTACAGGTCGAGGTCGTCGTCGTAGTGGAGGGCCGCACGCCTCATCACGGTCGGAGGGTCGAGTCCCTGACGCTCGCAGAGGACGACGAGCGCGTTGACGAGTACCCCAAGCCGATGTTTGACGGGCATTGGATCGAGCAGCGTGACGAGGCGCGCCGCCAGTGTTGCTCGCTGCGAGGCGGTGGAAGAAAGGCCTGTACCTCGGTCGGGAGGGTCCCAGAAGTGCTTTGGGACGAGCCCACGGCACCGCTCTGCCAAGCCGCCGAGGTCCCGAAGCTCGTCCTCGTCGAGGAACACGTGCGAGCCCACGCTGTTCGTGAGGAACTTGTCGTCGTAGGTGTCGAGAAACGCGCAGCATGGTTTGCCTTCGGCCGGATCGGTCCAGTACGACGGCGTGAGATCGACGAAGCGAATCACGGCTCCTCCTTGTCGATGGCCGCCACCCTGCGAACAGCGCCCGCCCACGGCAAGTCGACGATCTCGGTCACACCGCGACCACCGGCATGATCCGGCACACGAACTCCGCGCGAGCGAGCAGCGGGCGCCGCTGGCTCTGCATCGCCACGTGCCGGCACGTCTCCTCGCCGCCCATCGCGTCGCGGTACTTCACATGGAACTCACATTTCGGCAGCCCCTCGACCGCCTGCCGAAGGGAGTCCGCCGCTTCGGTGCGATGCCGGCGAAGGACGCGTATGACGCCGACGTTCTCATCCAGCTCGACGCGCGCGGCATCAAGCAGCGTCTCCAGCTCTCGCGCGTGCTCCGGGCCATAGCGAACCACCGAGCACCGCGCGCAGACTTCGAGCGGCGTGGCCATCGTCCACTCGTGCTCGCACGCGCTCATGGGTGCTTGGGCGCGCTGACGAACTCGGGCGGCTGCGCACGAAAGGTCTCCGGGAGCAGCGCCAAGACCTTGTAGCGAAGCTCCCGCATCGCCGCGCCCGGTGCTCCCTCGAACCACACGATGCGACCGCGTCCCGTGTCGAACTGCGTGACCGTGCCGGCCTCACGAGCCCTCTGGAGAAGCGCCTCCATGTCCGACTCGTTGAACTCGTCATCCAGCTCGCGCGGAACGACGTAGCAGTAGTGCACGCCGCGGCTGCGGGAGACGGGACGTGCGCGAGCTTTCTTGGCCATGACGTTCTCGTATTACGCGGCGTATGACGACCGGTCAAGCCACCGCGATCACACGCTGGCAGCCGGCTGATCGAGCACGACCTTGCCGTTGTTCTCCGCACGCCCGAAGTCGGGCACGTAGATGCGAGGCTTGCCCTTGAAGCCGGGCGGCGTCGCGTCGACGAGGTAGCGCGGCGGCGTCGCACGGTCCACGAAATCGTGCGCGCCCTTCGGATCGTAGCCGAGCTTGCCGAGCGCCTCCCGCGCGCTGTCTCCCGGCATCAGGACGGCGAGCACCTTACCCGTCTTCGTCTTCCACGAGCCCGCGCTCTGGCTCGACCACTCGATCGTCTGTCCCACCTGAAACTTCGGCTGCCGCTTCGTCGTCATGAACGTTCCTGCTTTCCGTTGTGATTCGTGTCGGTGCTTGCTTGCCGCGGAGTCGGTACCTCACCCGCAGGAAGAGATCGAGAGCCTCGTGGCCATACAGCCGTCACGACGGCACGTGTGGTTCTTGCTGAAGAGCAACGTGGACCACTTGTGCAGTCCCATTCGACAGAGAATTCGCCCGAGCATGGAGGCCTCCTGTAGATTCGTCACGTTCTGAAAGCCCGCGCTTTTCACGCACACCTTTCCGGATGGCCCAGCGGGAGGGCGCACTCCCCACTCGGCGTAGGCAGAGCGCACGCCGGTGGCGTCTCCGTCGCAGGCATCGCCTCGAAGTGCCACGCCGGAAACGGCCCAGAGCCGTCCGAGGCGTTCAGCCGCCTCGCCGTCACCTCGGCCCACGCCTTGGACCCCTCGTCCTTCGTCGGCACGTGCGGCGGGTACCACCGCGGATCGGCCACGTTCGGGCGGAGGGGACGCATCCAGATCCGGTACTTCGGTTCGTCAGCCATCGGTCCTTCCTTCATCGTGCCTCCGAGCGCCGAACGGCGCACTTCGTGAACGTCGCCCAGAACTCTTCCGACGTGGCCGTGCACATCCGCGAGCCAGACCGGTAGACGACGCACCCATGCGTCGACGAAACGACCTCGATGGGCCGACCCGTCGCGCGACGGTACCAGCGCTCTCGCGGCGCCGGCTCCGGCTCCCCGGGATCAAGAACGATGATGATGTGGGAACCGCACGGGCACTGGCGCTGATCGTGAACCTCTCCCCATTCGAGCGTGTAGACCTTCTTGTCCGGGAGATTCTCCCACTGCTCCCGCGTGTACGTGCGACCACACGAGCACTTCTTGAAGATCGCGTCGGCGGCATCGGCCATCATCATCACGAGTGCTCCTTGGCGATACGCGGAAGCGACGCCTTCATGCGCTTGTCGAAGAAGTGGAGGATCGACGCGACCTCCGGCGTTCTCAGGCGCTCCCACTGGGGCCAAAGGAACGTCGGCCGGTTGCGCGCGTCGAGGAGTCCCACGCGACGAGCGATGGCGAAGCCAAGCCGCCAGTACCCCGTGCGCTGGTAGCAGCCCTCCTCAGCAAGCACTGGGTAGTCCTCCTTGTAGACGGAGGTCTCCTCCTGCCAGTCGACGACACGATCGTACGCCCATCGCTCGAACGTGGCTCGGGCCAGCGCGCGCTCGAACTGGAAAAGCACAAGCTCCTCGGGCGTCTCGTTGATGCCAAGCCACGGCGGCTGCGTGATGACGTGCACCAGCTCGTGCGAGTAGTGCTCGATGCCGGCATCCGCGGTCGCCATGCGGTTGAAGTAGAGGGTGCGCGTCGCTGGATCACAGCCCTGGTCGCTCGGGCCAAGGAACTTGGACTGGATCTCCGTGCGACGATGAAACCAGCGTACGGAGACGCCGTAGCGTTCGGCGAGGTCGAGCACGACCGATGGACTCATGGATCGAACGGTCACGTCACACCTCATTCGTCGGGACGAACGCCCTGGTAGCTCGGCGAGCCGATCGGCCGGCCTTCACGCGACCGCTCCGGGTACCGGAACGTCACCCGCGACCCGATGGGCGGAGGGCTACGCCGCTGCTCGACGCTGAACCCCGTGCCGATCTCGAACTCGATACCGTTGTCGAGGCGACAGACGAGCGCGCCCAGCATCCCCGCGCATCCGTTCTCGCCCGGCTGGTGACCGATCACCGTAGCCTCGTCGTCGAAGAACTTCTTGCGCTTGAGGAGCGTCGACACCCGACGGCGCACGTAACGCGAGTCCGGCCGGCGGAGCATCACGCCCTCGCCCTCCATCGAGACGACCTGCTCGAAGACCTCGTCGAAGTGTACGCGCGACTTGCACTCGGCATACGGCACGAGCGCGACGCGCGGCGACCGATGCGTCGCAAAGACGCCTTGCAGGATGCGGACACGCTCGCTGAAAGGACCCGCGGCGGGATCCGGCAGATCGAACACGAGGTACGAGACCTTGCTCCAGCGCTCGTCCGGCTGGCTGCGCGAGACGATCGAGCCGATCTCCTGAAGGTTCCCCTCCCCGCGCCCGAGCCACAGCTCGCCGTCGAGAGGGATGGGCGGGAGCGACTGGAGGAAGCTCGCGGGCGCAGCGATGACCTGGCCGCTGCTCGACCGCAGCCACTTTCCATCAAACTCCGCCCGCCGCCCGTTGAACTTCTCACTGAGGAGCCACCCCTTCGGATCGATCGACTCGTTCCAGACGTCCGCCAGCATCACCTTCCGCTCGGCCATCGATCGCTCCCTTCAGCCGTCGTACATGCCCGTGGCCGTCGCCGCGTCGTAGGGCGGTGACCCGTAGCCCTCGGTACGGAGGGGGCCCTCGGAGTCGCCGACGATCTCCCCACCGTGCAGGACGATGCGCCGGTACGTGTCGCTGCCAAGCCGATACGCCTGCTCTTCCAGCAGACGACAGACCCGCACCGCATCGACGAGCGTTCCGCGCAGCGACGCCTCCGCCTCGTACCGGCCGCAGACGATGATGAGAAAGAACATCGTGCGGTTCACGGCGCACCCGGGAGTGGCGCGCCCGGACGCTCGCACCGTACGAGGTCGAGCGACATGTCGTAGACGACGTGGCCGCCTTCCTTCGCGCAGTCGACGTCGTACCGATGCTGCGACAGGAGGACCGCCCCCAGCACCGCCAGGATGCCGGTCACGATCACGATCTCCAACTTGGTCGAGCGGGTCATCGCGACTACCCTGCTTTCTTGACGGTCGCGAGAGGACCGAGACTGTCGAGCTGCGCCTGGAGCGTCGACGCAACCCACGAGAGCTGTCCCGCGAGGAAAGCGAACGCCACTGCACCGATGGCGCCCGAGTTGTAAGCCGGCATGCTCACGCACACCTTCGGCCGAAACTTGACGCCATCATCGTCCGGCTCGGCGAAATCCACGTCCCAC
>Ga0181537_10004885_pt1 | contig 10989 bp, 14 predicted proteins | sample PEATcosm2014_Bin_39_FD_119765 | JGI IMG/M metagenome (GOLD analysis project Ga0181537, IMG submission 119765) | Peatland microbial communities from MTU Mesocosm Facility, Houghton, MI, USA - PEATcosm2014_Bin23_10_metaG | ecosystem: Environmental > Terrestrial > Soil > Wetlands > Peat | place... | reverse complement strand
TCCGACGTGAACGTCCAGGAACTCTTGGCGTACGAGACCAACACATTCGAGGTCCAATGCACCTCCCTGACGGCGTTGCGTTCACTTTGCGGCGTGGTCGATCGATACGTCGTCGCGTACGCCGCACCAGGTAGAACGGCGAGAGTACAGGCGCTGAGAAGAACGACCAGAGCCGTCGCGTTGCGAACTCGACGCGTCATGCTCGCTCCACTTGTTACGAGCGAGTGGGCCGCGACTCAGTCACGGTAGCGAGAGTCGTCAGCGTCCCGGAACGTGTCACCCTCGTCGAAGTCCGCGTTGAAGTCGAAACCGTCGGCCATGATGTCGTCATACGTCCACTCCGGTACGTTCGGCGCCTCACTCCTACCCAGGCTTTCAAGAAAGGTCTCGCGCAGAGAGTCCTCAAACTGAGACTCTTTGCGAAGGACATGGGCCGAGCAGAGAAGCAGCCCCGGCCGGGGAAACGATCGCCACGAGCCTTCGACGTCCAAGATGATAACGGTTGCGCTCAGCTGTGAGGGCTTCACGTGGAGCGCCACACAGGTCTCCCAGGCCACGCGCGTCACGACGGAGTCGCGTTTTCCTTGATGCAAGGCTGGGTTCGATCGAGACGAGCGGTACTTGCTCCACCGGAGGGCCTCGCGGTGGGCGGCTTTCGCCAACGATCGAAGCGAGGGCGCGTCCGACATACTCCCAAAGTTCGGTGGGTCGAAGACCCGGGTGCGAGCCACCGCCATGTCCCGAAGGACGTCTCTATCCTCTCCCTCTTCGAACTCTCCCAGGGCGACCGCGCCTTCGTACTCGACGGCCCGCTCCCACCAGGAGGTCCACTCGAGCGCCGCCTCGAAGGGATCGAAGCCGGGGACGAGCGCCGAGAGGTTCGGGACATCGCCCATGAGCCGAGGAGGCAAGGTGGCGTCATCCTCCGGCTTGAGGTGAAAGGCGTCACGGATAAAGAGAGTGGCGTGGAGCGTGGCGTTGCCGAAGCTGGTCGAGAGGTGCCACGAATCAGTGTCGACCGGTCGCACGTGATCCCCTCTCACTCGGTAGCGCTCCACTTTAGGTGAATTCGGCTCGTCACGATTATCGCCAGCGTCAACAGCGCTTATAAGGGATTCTGCGCGTTGAGAGCGCGATTTCTACTGGCAAGATGGACGTAACGACGTGATTGGGGGAAACACATGAGTTCGACCAACTACATCATCGACATACTTCTCATCGCCTTGGTGCTGCGCCAAATACGCGTGCGACCACTGTCGACGAGGATGATCGTCCTCCCCGCGATTCTGCTCGCGTGGGCCTTCATCACCTACTTCAAAACGTTCACATTGAACTCGAGCGACCTCGTGTTGATTGCGGTCTTCACCGTCGTGGGTATTGCCCTCGGCACCACCAGTGGACTCACCACCAAGGTGTGGCAGGGGCCACAACACGTTCTCTGTCAGGCAACCGCCGTTGCCGCCGCGACGTGGATCGCAGGAATGGGTTTTCGTCTCTTCTTCCAGATCTGGGCGAACTCGACGAGCGGTGGCAACTGGATTACGAGATTCTCCCTTGATCACCACGTCAACAGCGCCCAGGCGTGGGTGACGGCCCTCTTACTGATGGCCCTGGGTCAGGTGGCGGCGCGAGTCGGGGTCCTGCAGTGGAGGCTGTACAGGTTCGAGCACACGTCGGGCAGCGACCCTCAGCCCGTCTACCACTAGACGACCTTAGGCGAGATCCTTGAACATACTCACGGCTCTCACCTGATAATCCAGCGACTCGTACAGACTTCTCGCAACTCGGTTGGGTCCAAAAACGTTGAGAGCGATCCGCGTTCCTCCGTGGGCGGCGACGAAGTCCTCCGCGGCGAGCATCGTGAGTCGTCCGAGTCCCTTGCCTCGATGCGCCTCGTCAACGACGATGTCGTAGATGTACCACTCTCCGGTATTTTGCGGAGAACTACTGGAGAGCCACAGTGTCCCCACCCTTTCGCTCTGCTCCAGCACGTCGAGAACAAACTGTCCCTCTACCAGCGCCTCGCCCACGAAGAGTTGACTCCGGTTTCGTTCAATGTTCTGATCGGCGGCCTCTTCGGACATGCCCGCCTTGAGTAACTCCTCGCGGTAGCCGACCCACATCTCGCCCAGCCACACCTTCAGGTCGGCGTCGGACTTTTCCTTTAGCTCCACGATCGCGACAGCCTTTGGGTACCCTGCGACAAGAGACGATCACTTCACGACGAAGAGGGCGAAACCGTCGTAACCCTTCGCTCCGACCGTTTGAACGGCGGTGCCGTCCAGTCGGTCGTTCTTCGCCGCAGCGTCCAGGAACTGTCGAATACCCTGCACCCGCGAGTCGAGACTGTCGGGATTAATCACTTCACCTTCTCGCACCACGTTGTCCGCGACGATGACCGTTCCCGTTCGAGAAAGTTGTACGGAAAGTTCCAAATACTCGGGATAACTCTCCTTGTCCGCGTCGATGAAGATGAAGTCGAAGGGCTCCGAGCCCGCGGCGACCAGTTCGCGCAGGGACTTCGCCGCGGGACCCACGCGCACTTCGACCAGCGACTCCAGTCCCGCGCGTTCGATATTGGCGCGCGCGACGTCGGCGTTTCTCGCTTCCAGCTCCAGCGAGAGGAGCGTGCCGCCCTCGGGCAGGGATCGTGCCAACCAGATCGTGCTGTACCCCCCGAGCGTGCCGATCTCCAAGATTCGTCGAGAACCCTGGATCTTCGACAAGAGCTCGAGCAACTTTCCCTGGTTCGCGGCGACGTTGATCCGAGGGAGCCCCGCCGCCTCACTTCGCGCGAGGGCCTCGTCTAAGGCCTCGTCCTCGGCCAGCAGGTGCGAGACCAGATACTCATCAACCTCACGCCAGCGTTCTTCGTCCATGGCCTGAGTCTCGCAGATAGATCTTGAGGGGAGCAAGCCTCGATCAGGAGCGGACGCTCAAGCGAATTCGTGAAACGGACTTCGATCCCCTAGGAACGAAGGATCCCGTTGTTTCGCGGCCGCGCGAAATAGGACTGCGGCTTTCGACGGAGCGCCATGGTGACGTAGACGGCGAGCGCTATCCACACCAGTCCGACGAAGGACTCGATGAGACCCACCGCGTGACCGTGGTAGTAAAAGTTCGCCGCTTCTATGGCCCGCACCACGGCCTCCAGCACGAAGGCCACGCCCAAGCCCACCACCGGGAGGATGGACAGACGCTCCTTCCACCACACGCCGAGTGCCCCGAAGAGCAGCCCGCTGACGACGCCCAACTCAAAGGGAACCGCACCGGTCTGCAGCGCCGCGTGAAAATCGGCCAGCCAGGTGAGCATGCCGAAGTTAAAGAGGAAGCTGTTGACAAAGTAGAACCCGACGAGGCCACACATCGTCGCTTCGAGTCCGGCCACCGCTCCCAGTAGGAAGCGTCGTTCTTTGGTGTACGCACCGGCAAGGAAGGCGAGGACGAACCAGGGCACGACGGTCTCGCTCAGAGCTCCGATGATGCCGTAGCCATTTCCCTTGACGAGCGAGTCGAAGGCCCCAACGCCGAAGGCGACTACGCCAATCCCGAGTGCCCTTGCGACCTGTTGACGGAGTCCCATTAACCACAGATTACCGAGAACTCGACCTCAGTTGCCCCTCGCTCGAGCATCTAGTGTCCGTCGCCATCTACGCGTCATACGTTACACAGCAACGACTGCCCGAGCGCTGTAAACCTCTGTGACGTAGGGCAGCACGATGGGTTCGGTGAGTTCCTCCACCACGGCCGCTACGTTCTTCATTATTTTGTCGCGCGCCGCGTCGTCCATCGCGGAAATGTAACTGGTCGTCATGACGCGCTGATAGAGACCCTCACGAGAGAGGGTTTGGGAGTGATGAAAGTGGATCCGTTCGATATCGGTGAAGGGTCCGTCCGCGATCTGAAGGCTGAAGTCGGTACCGACCTGATACGGGGCCTTGATGTCCCACAGCATGGCGTGGCTCAGCCCCGCCACCCACCCCACTGACTCGTCGCGTTCGTTCCATATGAGCCCCAGGCCTCCGCCAGGCACGAGCACACGGTGAAGTTCGTTCAACGCCCGCGGTGGATCAAACCAGTGAAAAGCCTGAGCCACGAAGGCGACATCAACGCTCCCGTCGGCGAGCGGGATAGCCACGTCACTGCCATCGAGTATTTCCGCGTCAACTCCCGATGCCTCTAACGAGGCACGCATCGAGGCGGACGGTTCAACAGCGGTTACCCGACCCGCGTAGGGTCGTATCTGTCGGGTAAAGATCCCCGTGCCGGCACCCAAGTCGAGAACGTGCATCTCGTGACTGAGTCTGAAGGTCTCTGCGAAGTAGTCCAGTGCCTCGCGGGGATAGTCCGGACGAGCAGAGTTATAGAGCTCACCCTTGGCGAATCCCTTGGCCGCGAGAGCGGCGAGCGATTCCTGATGTGGGATGTTAGTCACTCTAAGACTGAACGCTAGAGGCTCGTATCGCAGACTCTTGCGTAGGGCGCGAATCTAGGGAACGACCTGAATTGTCTTGACAATAGGCATGGGCCGCGTCAGTTCTCCGCCGTGGAGGCGCATCCCCTCAAGATGAAACGGAATTGCCTCACGCATGTTTTCGACTACATCATCAATGGTCTTACCCGTGGTGATGATCCCGTCGAGTCCGATGACGTACGCTGCGAAGTTCGTGCCGGCGTCTTCAATTACGATCGTGTATTCGGTCACCGTTTTCGCCCCTTTATACCGGCCTGTCTCATGATGCTAGCGAGAGTGCCCTTCGGAACCTCGTCGGACAACCGACCAGGAACCGTCACGCAGCCCACCTTTGTTGGATGATGGAATTGGCGATGACTTCCACGCTGTCTGCTGAGGAACCAACCGTCGGACTCGATCTCCTGTATGAGCGCCCGCACCTTCACGACCTCGCAACGGTCGCGGTGCTCTCATCCCTCGATCAGGTACCTGTACACATTCGTCTGTTGCTTCGGAATGCCAGCAAATTATTCGTCCTGGTGATCGAGAATCCTAGAGACTGCCTCAACGATGGTGGCGACTTCTGCGTCGGGCGGCGCGAAGTTCGAGTCATCCCAATCACGGCCTCTCGTCATCCAAATCGTGGCGAGACCTGCAGCGCGTCCCCCTTCCATGTCTGCGTGCGGCGAGTCTCCGACCATCCAACCATTGAGCGGGACTTCACAGATTTGCGCTGCCATTTCGAAAATCCTTCGTTCAGGCTTTCTCGAGCCGACAATCGAGGAAACGCAGATTGCGTCAAACTCGCTAGCGAGATTTGTGGCGTCGATCTTCAACAGCTGAGAAGGTGGTCCATTGGTGACCACGCCGACTTTCCATTCGTTGACTCGAAGTAGACGAACAGCGTCAACCATCTATAGCACCGTGGGTATTCGTCGCGGTACGCGTCAAGAAGCTCGCCAGTGCTCACCTTGATTGATAGCGACGTCCGAAGGAGATTGAAAAACTGATCTCGCGGACGTAACCCTTCTTCGTCCGACGACTCGATTACCGTCCATGCGTCGTGGTCGAGGTCGTGGTGGTTGATGAATAACAAAGCCCACTTTGCGAACGCCGCGTCACGATCAAGCAGCGTGTTGTCGAGATCGAAGAGAACCAGTCCTCTTGCGGTCTTCGCCGAGGTGAACGAACTTACGACCACGCGCCTATGAGGCGACCTGCACGACTGCCACTTGTGCGGACGGCGGTGGGACGATCTCGCCGTGCTCGCGCATTACCTCAATATGCATTTCTATGGCGTCGGCGATGTTTGCCTTGACTTCCTCGACCGTCTTGCCTGTGGAGACACATCCATCGAGATCGGGTACCCACGCCCCGTAGTTATTCGGAGAGCGTTCAATAACTACTGCGTATTCAATCATCGCCTTCTCCGTTCTATTCCGGCCTGCCTCATAATGCTACCGAGCAGTTCTCGGTGCAGGTCGTCTCCCATCGCACCCGGCACCGTGACTGTGCCAGGCTTCGTCGGATGGTGGTAGTGGCAATGACTCCCTCTGTGCCGAACCTGTACCCAGCCGTCGCGCTCAAGTTCCTTGATGATCTCTCGAACCTTCACACCTCACAACGGTTGCGACAGTTTCGAGATGAACGCGGGAAAGTGAAGGTGTGTCTGGCTAACTATCTTCTAGGAAAAAACGGTACACATTTGTCTATCGGCCGATGATAAAAGTCACTACGCGCCCACCTACGAAGCCACCCGGACCGTTGAGACACGCGTGCTTGGTGGTGGAACCTCTTCGCCGTGCAAGCGCATTCCCTCGATATGGAACTCAACCGCTTCGCGCATGAGCTCTTCGAGTTCTTCGATGGTGTCAGCGGCGCCGATGCATCCCGGTAGGTCGGGAACCATCGCGGCGTAGTTGTCTCCGGCCTTTTCAATGATTATCACGTAATCAGCCATTAACGTCTCCTCGCTATTCCAGCTTGGCGGAAAATGCTTATCTCGATGTAGATCGGAAGATCTTTACTCGACTTACCAGATACGGTCACAGTACCGGGTTTGACGGGATGATGAAACTGTCGATGACTGCCTCTGGTCCGAACATTTACCCACCCGTCGTCTTCGATTATTCGGATGATGTTTCGCACTTTCACAACCACCCAATGGTCGGAGGTGTCTCGGTCCAGAGTCAATCACTCCAGGATGATCCTTCGAGGACAGTTATGAACGAATCTCCGACCACGACGCATGATCAGTTCTTGCCTTGCGCTCCCGCACGCCATCGGTCGATGGCAGTCATTCCGAACGGGTCGGGATGAGTGTGGTACCGCTCTCCGGCGAGAACACCCGCCGCATAAGTACTCAACTCGTCGGCGTCGTCGGCCTTCCAACCATGAGTCGTGGCCCAAAGAGCAACAGCAGTCGGTTCATAGGAGTAGCCGTGGTGCTTCAGGTGTTTGAATGTGTGAACTGCTCCGGCGCGAGCGCCAGGGTCCGCCAGGCTCTTGCTGCGCTTTTCCAGGCGAAGACCGGAGAACCTGCGGGGCCGGAAAACGAAGGAAGTGAGATCCTCCAATGCCTTCACTACAACGGGGTCAAGTATCGGAACCTCTGGCGTTGCTTCTTCCACAACCCAATGTCTACAAGAATCTACGCCACGAATCGAGATCGCGTCCAGCGAACTCAGAATGGTTGTCGCGTCAGTTCTCTATGGAAAAACGATAGACATTCGTCTCGCGAAGTTCAAAACCGAGCTTCACGTACAGGGCGTTGGCGGCTTCTCGCGTGGGTCTACTGGTGAGGTCGATCGTTCGAACACCGCGCAGTCGAGCTTCGTCAACCGCGGCCAATGTCAACTGCTGGCCCACACCGCTGCCCCGAGAACTTTCGTCGACCACGACGTCTTCAATCCAGGCGCGCTGTCCCGTGGGGATGGAGAACACCACGAGAGTCAAGGTTCCCACCACGGTGGCGTCATCGAGCGCGACGAAGAGTGTCGTGGAGTCCGAGTGGATCATGGCCTCGACGTCGTCGCTCGTCAACGGAACTGAACGAGAGGAGAGATGCGGCATCAGTCGATTGAGCCCGGCAACGAGTTCATCCGTCGCGAACTGAGCATTCTCTATCCTGACCGTCACTTCTCACCTCGCCAAACGGGGCGCCGCAAATCGTCGTAGTACACGTCGCGAACTTCGCCGTCGATCGCCGCAAAGATTGGACCAGCCCACCGCTCGGCGCCGATGATCGGACTTGGCAACGCGTCGCGATCGAACCAGCCCGCGTCGGTCACCTCGAGAGGATGGAGCTTCAACTCGCCACCCGTCGCGCGACAGAAAAACAAGAGCGAGTAGAGAGGGATCCTCGACTCGCCGAGCCGCATGCCGTCCAGCACAGCGATGAGTCGCACCGGCTCTACGTCGATACCGGTCTCTTCGAGCACCTCCTTGACGACGACTTCCGGGGCGGAGTACCCCACGTCGCACCAACCGGTCGGATAGAGCCAGATGCCGGAATCGGCGCGGCGAATGAGGAGGAGCTGGCCTTTTTCGTTCGTCACCGCGGCCCCGACCGCCACCTTTGGCGTCTGATACCCCGGGACGCCACGACCGACTTCACCCAGCCACTGGATGACATGACCGTCAGCGTCCTTGACCCCGTCGAGACCCTCATCGGCCGCGACCAGAATGTCGCCGGCGATCTTGAGAATCTCTTCGAAGCGTTCGCGCTCGTACTGACTCTCCGTGAATCCGAGACCCGTCTTCGCGACGCCGGCCAGGGCTTCGGCCCAACGTCGCAAGGTCTTCTCGGGGATGGCGTCGCTCACGCTCTCGACGCTAGCAACGACGTTCAACCGGCGGTGGCGTCGAGAACGTCGTCCAGAGCTCCCACCAGTCCCATGTAAAAGGGACCGAACTCGCCGTACAGCGTGGTGGCTTCGTCGAAGCGCATGGTGTAGACGCACTCCTTGAGATCGTCCACGTGCACACCAAACAGTGTGACGCCCCACTCCCAGTCGTCGAGTCCCGTCGAGCCGGTAATCAACTGAAGGATGCGACCCTTGAAGGTTTTGCCGATGGCCCCGTGTTGGCGCATCAGCGCTTCACGCGCGTCGTAGTCCAGCGCGTACCAGTTGTTCACCTCACCGCGTCGCTTGGACATGGGATAGAAACTGAAGGCGTTCATGCCGTCCGGCGGCAAAGTTGGGTAGAGCCGAGCGTTTAGCATCTCTTCGGGCATGCCGGCTGCGTACTCGCTGACTTCGGTCACCGAGACGTAGCTCTCGGCGACGTTAAAGCCGGCCGACTGAACCTTGGTTTGGAACTTGCGCAGGTCCCAGAGGTTCTCCCCCAGCACCATGAAGCAGGTGTCCGCCTTGGCACCGATAATCGCCACGGTGATGACTTGCAGTCCCTGCGCCGTCGCTTCGTCGATGGCCTTGCGCAGCGCTCCGGCGTCCACGTCGTAGTCCGCGTGGCAAAACAGGTGCACCACGTTGAGGCCGCGCGAAGGAACGAGAGGCGCGGGTGTGGTCATCAACCCATGTTACGGCCCAAAAAGAAACGATCCCCGGGGCCGTACCCCGGGGATCGTTTGGCAAAAAGTTGAGGACGATTTAGTAGTCGTCCATCCCGCCGCCGCCCATACCGGCCGACACCTTCTCTTCGGGCTTGTCAACGATCACGCACTCGGTCGTCAAGAACAGCGCCGCAATGGACGCTGCGTTCTGCAGGGCCGAGCGGGTCACCTTCGCCGCGTCAATGACGCCGGCGACGATGAGGTCTTCGTACTCACCGGTGGCCGCGTTCAGACCTTCGGTGGGCTTGGCCAGGTTGCGAACCTTGTCGACGATGACGCCACCCTCAAGACCCGCGTTGACGGCAATCTGGTTGAGGGGTGCCTCGACGGCTTTGGCAACCATGCGCGCACCCGTCTGCTCGTCGCCACTCAACTTCTCCGCGGCTTCGAGGATTCGCGACTGGCTACGCAGAAGCGCTACGCCACCGCCAGGAACAACGCCCTCTTCGATGGCGGCCTTCGTGGTGGAGACAGCGTCCTCGATGCGGTGCTTCTTCTCCTTCAACTCCACCTCAGTAGCAGCGCCGACCTTGATAACGGCTACGCCACCGGACAACTTGGCGAGACGCTCTTGGAGCTTCTCACGGTCGTAGTCCGACTCGGTGTTCTCAATCTCGGCCTTGATCTGGCTGATGCGGCCCTTGATATCCTCTTCGGAACCGGCACCCTCCACGATGGTGGTCTCGTCCTTGGTGACGACCACCTTGCGAGCCGAACCGAGCAGCTCCAGCGTCGCGTTGTCGAGCTTGAGGCCGATCTCTTCGGAGATAACCGTGGCACCCGTCAGGATGGCGATGTCCTGGAGCATGGCCTTGCGGCGCTCGCCGAATCCGGGAGCCTTGACGGCCACGGACTTAAAGGTGCCACGAATCTTGTTCACCACGAGGGTCGCGAGCGCTTCGCCCTCGACGTCCTCGGCGATGATGAGGAGCGGCCGGCCCGACTGCATGACCTGCTCCAGTACGGGCAGCACGTCACGCACCGACGCGATCTTGCTGGAGACAAGAAGCACGTAGGCGTTCTCCAGAACGGCCTCTTGACGCTCGGCGTCGGTCGCGAAGTACGGAGCGATGTAGCCCTTGTCGAAGCGCATACCTTCCACCAGGTCCATGTCCATACCGAAGGACTGGCTCTCTTCGACGGTGATAACCCCGTCTTTGCCGACCTTGTCAATGGCGTCGGCGATCATCTGGCCGATCTCGTTGTCGGCGGCCGAGATGGAGGCCACTTGGGCAATCTGCTCTTTGGTGTCAGCAGGCTTCGCGAGGTCGTGCAGGGAAGCAACAGCAGCCTCCACGGCGGTCTCGATGCCCTTCTTCAGTGACATGGGGTTGGCGCCAGCAGCCACGTTCTTCAAGCCTTCGCGGACCATGGCCCAGGCGAGAACGGTCGCGGTCGTGGTTCCGTCACCGGCGACGTCGTCGGTCTTTTTGGCCACTTCTTTGACCAGCTCCGCGCCGATCTTCTCAAAAGGGTCCTCGAGGTCGATGTCCTTCGCGATGGACACGCCGTCGTTCGTAATGGTGGGAGCGCCCCACTTCTTGTCCAGCACGACGTTGCGGCCCTTGGGTCCCAAGGTGACGCGAACGGCGTCGGCCAGCTTGTTCATGCCGCGCTCCAGGGAGCGCCGCGCCTCTTCGTCGAAAGCGATCAGTTTCGCCACGGGTAATTCCTCCTAGTGCGATACACCTTTTTGGTGCACTGCAATATTAGCAGTCTATGGCAGAGAGTGCTAACGAGCCCCGGAGGGCTCGGAGGCCGGATTTAGGGGGCGATGGCCGGGGTGGCGTAGATGATGCAAAAGCCCCCATTGCTCTGCGCGTCGGTGGACCAGGTGGTGAGGACCGTGTCCTCGCACTTGTAGGTCCCATCGATGATGGTCGGCGGCGACGAGGGCACGTCGGCGTAGAAGTTCACGTTCGGCGCGTTGTCCTGACCCGCGCTGGTCTTGGCCGGCCAG
>Ga0181537_10004884_pt1 | contig 10990 bp, 13 predicted proteins | sample PEATcosm2014_Bin_39_FD_119765 | JGI IMG/M metagenome (GOLD analysis project Ga0181537, IMG submission 119765) | Peatland microbial communities from MTU Mesocosm Facility, Houghton, MI, USA - PEATcosm2014_Bin23_10_metaG | ecosystem: Environmental > Terrestrial > Soil > Wetlands > Peat | place... | reverse complement strand
GCCTATTACCAATTTGCAATCTCCTTCGACTGCGATTGTTTTAGCTCCAACGGCAACAACAAATGTGCTCAATTTTGCAGGGCTTCCAAGAGCGATTGCATCTCTATATGCTATCGATACAGGCGTGCCGGTTCTGCAATCTCGCGCAATTCTTTGGACGGGATCAACTTTTTTGGGATTAGGTGCGGTTTCAGGTTTTAACTTTTTAGCTTCAGGTTCAACATTGCAGATACAAAATAATAATGTGGTTCCATATAACAATGTTTATTGGACTTTGCAACTTTTAAGGGTTAGTTAATGACTCCAATTACAAGCCAGCAATTCGAATCTTATGTGCCGGTTTACGATGTCGTACCTGAGAAATGGGAAGATGCACGGCAATTTCTTGTAGAGCATCTAAAAAAGATCTCAAATGCTGTCAATATACGCACGATTGGATGGCTATTGGATGAAGAGCTTCTATCAGGTCAGCAATTCATCCCCGGTGTGATCCCGCCCGGTAATATGACAGGAGCACAATTTAGATCTGTGCTTAGGTACGTTTTAAATGCAGGAGCATTGACTCCAGGCGCTAATACCTACACGGTCGGTAATGGGATGGAAGTACCGATCATTATCGATGCTAATTTTACTTTGATTCACATGTATGGAGCTGCGCAAAATCACACAGCACCATTTGCTAGCGAACCTTTGCCTAATGGTGCAGACACATTAATGTTAAATGATACAACACTGACAATTACCGTTGCCTCTGCATGGGATCAGGCTTATATAATAATTGAATACCTTCAGGAATTATGAAATAGGAGAATTTATGGCACTTTTTGATTATAGTCCTCTCACAAAAAAAGGAAGACAAGGTATTAGCAATTTCTTTGCTGGAACTCCTGAAGAGCATGAAAGAGTATCCACTCTACGACCTGAACAAGAACCTCTTTACCAGCAAATGATAAATGCTGGATTAAATCCTGGAGCTGGGGGAGCTTTTGGCTCAGCAGCAGATTATTATCGAAATAACCTCAGCGATAATCCTGCAGACTTTCAAGCCTTTGCTGCGCCTCAAATGAGGCAGTTCAATGAAGAGATTATCCCTGGTTTATCAGAACAGTTTGCAGGAATGGGCTCTGGAGGACTTTCAAGTAGCGGATTTCGCAATGCCGCGGTAAATGCCGGTACTGATCTATCCGAACGACTTGGGGCGATTAGAGCGCAATTAAGGCAACAATCGGCGCAAGGATTGCAGGGAATAGGACAAACAGGACTTGGAAATTTCTCCCAAGATGTAGTCACACGACCTGGAACACAAGGATTTCTTGGACAGGCAGCAGGTGCTCTATCATCAGCATTTGGAGTGCCAGCAATAGGAGCAGCTGCCGGAAAGTTTGGAAATTGGATCACTAATTCAATGAAAGGAAAATCAGCTCCATATGGACAAAATCAAGTCACTCCAATTCAAGGCGGAGGTAATAGACTATGACATATCAAGTGAAGCCTGGCGATCTCTTCGGTAGAGTTGGATCTGATATAGGTAAGGGATTAGCAGAACAATTACCTCAAGAGATCAAAAACCAAAGATTAGCTTCAGGATTGGAAAATATTGGGAAAGAAAAAAATCCAATTGCTCAGATGCAGCAGCTTTATCGATCCGGCGCATCCGCGCAAGACGTAGCACAGTTATTGCCTCAAATTCAGTCAGCGACACAGAAAGAAGCATATCTAGCAAGACAACAAGGAGCTCCTCAGCAAAGAGCTCAAGCGCCTAATATGGCTGAAACAGCAAAGGCAACACCTGGTAAAGCTGCTACTGCAGAAGCATCTAAAGGCGGTTTTGCTACTCCTTCGCAGATAAAACAGTATAAGGAATCTCTGCTGCAGGAACCTTCTTATCAAGATATCAGTTCTATGGCAAGAGACATCTTAGAATCAGGAATTACCCAAGATCCAAATGTTGCAGAAGCAATGGCTGAAAAACAAATAAAACAAGATCTATCTGCTCAAAGAAACAAAGTTACTCAATTTGAGAATGATTTAAACAAGAGACTCGATTTTAACCTTCAAAAAGGAGGATTAGGTAATTTTCAAGATGTACCAGGAGAAATTCAGCAAAAGCTCTTGGATCAAGGAAGCTATCTTATTGGAAAGGGTTTATCTCCGGAAGCTGTTTCTCAACAAATGGATCAAATCGCCACGGAACTCGGTAAAATAGCCACTCAAACAAATACCACTGGATCTATTCCTAATTGGTTTAGTCCATCTACAGAAAAAATTAGACAACTCAAAGACCAAAAAAAGAAATATGAAGAATTCGGTTTTGGAGAACAATTTGACGATATTGCTTCTTCAGCTCTAGGTATAACTCCTATGCAAGCTGCTGCTGTTTTAGATCCTTTGAAAAATGCAGAGATTGAAAAAGCGATAAAACCTCATACATCAAAATTGAGATTTGAACCCCAAAAACTTAAAGAAAAAGATTTAGATGCCATTATAAATGACATCAAACCGGAAGATAACCTGCTTTCTGTTGCTGAAAAACTTCGTAGTGGCATGATCGATGTGAATCAGTTTTTTGAAAGATTATCTCAATTAGAAGATGAAGGAAAAAAAGCTCTTACAGAGCAACAAAAAAGACAACGAAACAAACCTTCCAACAACTCAATAATGGGTGATATTTTATTCAAGGTATTTTAGGAGCAAATATGGGTATTCCCTCAATGATAGGTGCAGTTAAATATCTGCCGGCTTCTTTAGGAGTCAAATTCTTAGAAAAGCTCAACCCTAAATTTAAGAACTATTTCACGACGGCGGCATCTTACGGATTCGATGCAAATAGAGCTTTGGACTATGTGAAAGATAGATTCGAGAATGAAGCATCTAAAACTTTCAAGGGCCAATTGCAACAAGGAGCGCAAGCAGGAACTTTACGCCCTGATGAAAAGTCAGCTAAAAGACAAATAGAAAATGCTGAATTACCGGGGAAAGTTGCTAGATCAGCAGCAGCATTTGGTGGAGCTGCATTAGCCGGTGGTTTGCCTGCACTTGCGGGGCAAGCTGCATCTCAATTATCAGATTTAGGTGAGGGGGAACATGTACCTGGATTAGGCCAATACCAAGGCGAGCATGTGCCTCGAAATCCTCGTGAAGAAGCTTATAAAAGCATGAAAAAGAAAAAGGGACTTGCGGGACAAATGGAAGAAGATTTTGAACGTCAATACGGGCAACAAACAAGTAATGAAAAAACCGCTCTTCTACAAGCTACACGAGAAGGATTAAACATTTTAAGAGGTCTTAGAGGCGGATGAATGAATTTATTCAGTTCATGGAAAATTACTTGCTTCTAGTCGAACAATCAATCGATGAATTGAGTGATGAAGAAGCCAATTCCGTAAATGCTTTTGTGCAAGAAGCGATGCAATTTATCGCTGAATCACAAGAACAAGAACCTATAATTGCTACTCCAGAACCTTTACCACCGATTAAACCTGGAATGCCATCAAGTAATGTGCATAGTTTTGGATATGATCAAGACAATGGAAAGTTATTAGTGAAATTCCAAGGAGATTATCCTCAAGAAAATGGGCCTGTTTATGCTTATGGTGGCGTGCCTAAAGAAATATTCGAACTATTCAAGAGAGGCGCAGTTCCTGCTCGAACTGATGGTAGAAATAAATGGGGAGAATGGTGGAAAGGCAAAGTTCCATCACTTGGAGCTTCGCTTTATACATTGATCAAGGGTGGAAATTATCCTTATCAGAGAGTGGCTTAATATGCATTGTATAAAGCGACGGTGCAAGTGATGGAACTTTGCCTTTCCACCATGCCATTTCGTTGTATTCAATGAGACGTTCATCTCTTGCACATGCAAAACACTTCCTAATTTCGATTCCATCTTTAAAGTCATGATGAAGCCCATATTTTTCGCATTTATCGCTTTCGCATGCCATAGTATTAATCCACGAATTTGACTTTACTCATCGTTTTCTGGATCTCTTTCCATTGAGCAACAGAAACGAGTATAGCCATAGGCTTTCCAAATCTAGTTATTAAGAAATTCTTATTTCCAAAAGCTACAAAGTTTAATAATTCCGCAAGATCTTCTCGAGCTTTTTTAATGGGAACTTCTTCCATTTACATCCTTTGTACATAGTATACAAATTTATAGAAATCTACAAAATTTGTCAAAGAGATATGGTGAAAAATCTTTTTTAAAAATAGTATCAATTTTTAGAACAAACGGAGTTTTTATGACTTTTGATATTTCCAGTAATCCTCTTGGATATAGTGGATCGGATTTAACTTTACAACCACCTACTATCCAAGCAAATCGCGCACCAACAATAAATGACGTTTATAATCCTGGAACAAGTTGGGTAAATGAAAGTGCCCATCCTTTTGTTATCTATACTACAACAGGAGCAGGACTTTGGACTATTGGTGATACCATCCCAGCAACAAATTCTATTCTGGGAACAGTATATTTAGCCACTACATCACAAACTGATTCCGGTGGAGCTCCGAGTGCAAGTTATGTCTCTTCCGCGAATGATGTAGCCGCAGCGTTAGCCTCCATTGTAGCCGGAGCGGGTGTTCCAGCTACCACAGCAGTACAGGGATATGTGTATTTAGCTACTGATGCTCAGGCAGCAGCAGGAACATTGACGACAAATTATGCTATTAATCCTGGAAGTTTAGCTTTTGTTTTAGCTAATGCAGCTGCATTGCCTATTGGATCAACTACAGCAGGAACAGGAGCATTTACAACTTTAGCAGCTTCCGGAAATACTACGGTGGGTGGAACACTGGGAGTCACAGGAGCATCTACTATAGCCGCTTTAAGTGCGACTTCAGGCACATTCAGTACAACATTGGGTGTAACCGGAGCTACAACACTGAGCTCTACATTGGCTGTCACAAGTAATGCCACAATAGGTGGAACTCTTGGAGTTACAGGTACAACAACTATCGCGGTTCTCTCAGCCACAAACGGTACATTCAGCGGCACATTAGGTGTAACTGGAACATTGACCGCAGGAACTTTTAGCGCAACAAATCTAACGCTTAGCGGGACACTTGGAGTTACAGGCGCATCGACTTTCTCGTCCGGTACATTTAGCACAACTTTAGGCGTCACAGGAGCATTTACAGGTACATCCGGTGCGTTTAGTACAACACTCGGAGTAACAGGTCTTTCGACTTTAGCCGCTTTAACCCAAGTCGGGACTGCAAATATTAATGCTAGCGGTGCTGCAACAACTAACATTGCCACTGGAGGAACTGGCGTTCTTAACCTTGGTAATGCTACAGGGAATACAGTTCTTACAGGAGCTTTAACAATCTCTACAACTTTAGGTGTTACCGGACTTTCCACTCTTGCTGCAACAACTATCGTCGGTACAGCTAACATCAATGCCTCCGGAGCGGCAACTACCAATATTGGTACTGGAGCAACGGGAGTCGTAAATATTGGAAATACCTCTGGAGGAACAGTTATTACAGGAGCGGCTTCAGTAAGCACAACTCTTGGAGTAACTGGTTTATCAACTCTAGCGGCTCTGACTCAAGTAGGTACAACAAACATAAATGCCAGTGGAGCAGCTACGACTAATATTGCAACAGGCGGCACAGGGGTATTGAATTTAGGTAATGCTACAGGGAATACAGTTCTTACAGGCTCATTATCTATAAGTACTACCCTAGGAGTCACAGGTCTGACCACTTTAGCGGCTTTAACGCAAGTTGGCACAGCTAATATAAACAACTCTGGAGCCGCAACGACAAATATAGGTGTCAGCGGAACCGGCGCCGTAAATATTGGTAATAGCACAGGAAATACAACAATTTCAGGTGGTAATCTGTTGATTGCAGGACCTGGAAAAATGCTCCAAATTCATCATGGTGCTGTCACAGACTTTATAGGAACAGCTACACTTGTGGCCGGAACTGTGACTATTGCAAATACAAACATTGCTGCTGGTGACGTAATTTTGATCACTCGTACAGCGGTGAATGCGTCCACAACTCTTGGTGAATTTATTTACTCAATTTCAGCAGGAGCTTCTTTTACTGTTCAAACACAAATTGTTGGAACTCCTGGAGCAGTGCAAATGGGTGATGTAAGTAGTTTTTCTTACGTAATTGTAAGGCCTGCATAAAAAGATTAACGAAAAAGGAAAATAAATGTTAAAGAATCTCACATCTCTAACTCATAAGATTGGCGAACGATTTTATACTCTCTATTGCGATATGGACTCTCCTATTCAAGAAGTAAAAGAAGCTCTTTTCAAGTTTGTTGGTCACGTAGATAAAATTGAAGAAGGAGCAAAAGCTCAAGTAGTTGAAATGGGACCACCAGCTCCAGAAAGTAAACCGGTAGAAACTCCTAAACAGGAATAATCTATGTATGCTCCAAATCCAATAACAAGCGATTTAATGAGCGTCCAATGCGTTCCAAAGGCTTCATTCAATCCAGCTTTATTAACAGGTTCTTATCAAGCGATGAATGGAACTGGATTTTCTGACAATGTGAAGATTTTGAAGCTCTATAATGCAAGCACAACTGTATCAATCGATATTAGTTTAGATGGAGTGACAGATCACGATTTCATCCCTCCCTTAGGTACTTTAATTGTGGATTTTCAAACCAATCATTCGGATGGTACAACAGCTGGAACAGGCATCCTAAATTTACGCAGGAATCAGATTCTTTACGGTAAAATAGCGGCGAATCCGACCTATCTTCAGATCATTGGCTATAGGTAATTAATGAGTCAGTTTTATGTAGGTGTAGCAGCAGGCAGTCTTCCACCTTCGGTGCCCACTTCATTTGTCACAGATTTAGGAACCGCAATCCCTGTTGGAAATACTATAAATGTCGTTACTCCCGGTGGTGGTACTGAAGGGATAATGACTTCTGCTTCAGGAAATACCATCACCATCACTCTAACAGAAACGGCAGGGCATTACACGAATGTGACACATGCTATGAGTCCCTATACGGTAACTGCTACAGACTTTTTTATATCCGTTGATGCTACGGGAGGATCTGTGACTATTTTATTGCCCAATACTACGACTCTATATAGAGAATTCGTAGTTAAAGATCGATTAGGTCAAGCAGCGATAAATACCATAACTATTACTACTCCTGGTGGAACAGATATGATAGATGGACAAACAAGTTATACATTTACAGATCCTTATGAGTCGCTAGATATGCTTTTTAACGGATCTTCTTATGAAGTATTTTAGGAATATATGGCAAATGTCGGCACAGGCAATTTAGGAAACACTTTAATAGGTAGTGGCGTAGGAAAAAGCCCCACATTTGTTCCTATTGGAACCAATTCCGGACTCACTGCACATGGAGTCGTTTTAGCAGAAGGCGCAGGAGCATTTAGTGTTGTTGCGCCATCGGCCACTTCCGGTTATGTTCTCACTTCTAATGGAGTAGGTTCTGACCCCACATTCTCTCCTGTTTCCGCGGTAGGATCGATTACTACGATTGATGGTGATTCCGGCAGCATGACTCCAACTGGTGGAGTTGTGACTATTAGCGGTGGGGTCACAGGATTGACAACGACTGCTTCCACATCGACGATGGATCTCACGGGCACTTTGAATGTAGCACATGGGGGAACGGGTGCCATCACTTTAACAGGAGTTCTTACAGGTAATGGTACATCTGCAATCACCGCATCGACTGTGACGCAATATGACGTTCTAGTTGGAGGCGCATCGAACGCAATTAGTTCTATTAGTCCCTCGACATCTACTTTCGTGCTTACATCCAATGGCACCGGAGCTAATCCAACATTCCAGGCAGTGTCCGCCTCAGGAGCGACGACTACCTTTGATGGAGACACGGGTACTGCTACTCCTTCTTCTGGAGTTATCACCATCTCAGGAGGAACAACAGGATTAACGACTTCTGCTTCCGGATCAACTGTTAGCCTTACAGGTGTATTAAAATTGATCAATGGCGGAACAAATGCTGCTTTGACAGCGAGCAATGGCGGTATTTTCTACTCGACAGCGACAGCAGGCGCGATCCTTGCAGGAACAGCAACGGCGAATCAAGTTTTACTTTCTGGATCGAGTACTACACCCGCTTGGTCAACGGCAACCTATCCGGCTACAACTACCATAAATCAACTTCTCTATAGCTCTTCTGCAAACGTTATCTCTGGTGTCACTGCTGGAAATAATGGAGTGTTGATCTCGGGAAATACCGGAATTCCTTCTTGGTTGGCTGATGGAACAACAGGACAAGTCCTTACCGCGACGACCGGATCGCCTCCAAGTTGGTCTTCCATTACTTCCGGTGTTAGCAGCGTTACAGGTACAGCAAATCAGATCTTAGCCTCCCCCACAACAGGCGCGGTTGTTTTAAGCTTAATAGGCCCATATACTCCTGCAACATATACTGCTCATGGAGTTTTAGTAGGCGAAGGCACAAGCTCTATAGTAGCTGTCGGCCCTACTGCAACGGCAGGACAAATTTTACAATCTGCCGGATCAAGCGCAGATCCTGTATTTTCTACGGCCACTTACCCATCCACAACTACGATCAATCAAATCTTATATTCCTCAGCACCCAATGTCATTTCAGGATTAGCGACTGCAAATAATGGAGTTTTGACCACTGGGACAACTGGAATCCCCCTAATTACTGCATTAACGGCCAATGGACAGCTTATCATCGGTTCCGGCTCTGGTGCTCCTCTTGCTGCTACATTGACCGCATCAAGTGGCATTACTATCACGAATGCTGCGAATTCAATCACGATAGCTACAACCGCAGCAGTTGTCGGAACATGGACTGATGAATCAACAAGCTTTGCCGCAGTTGCGGGAAACGGTTACTTTGTTACCGGAACAGCAACGGCAACTTTGCCGGCTTCTCCTGCTCAGGGTAATACGATTGCATTTGCCGTCGACACAACTTCTCTTTTAACTATCCAAGCGAATACTGGGCAATATATTAGAACCGCGAAAACTGTCTCCGCTTCGGCTGGAACCTCTGTAAATACTTTACAAGGCGATTCTTTAACTTTAGTATACAGAAGCAGCGATACCACATGGATAGCAACAAGCATGGTGGGAATGTGGAATACAACATGAGGAATATATGGCATTAACTTCGACTACAAGTTTCGACCTTATAGGACAAACACAAGTTCTTACTTATTTTAATCCATCTCAAGTGGATCAAATAACTTACTCCAATAACCAGATCACTTTTGCAGGAATCTCAAGTTATAATCTTTCAAAAAGTGATTTAATTTTATATTTCCAATATTTAAACGCATTTAATTTATTTTTGATTCAAAACTTTCCCGTTGTAAATCAATCTATCGGAGCAATTTGGCCTTTCTGTCAATTCGATATCACTGAATCTAGTTCGGGCGTTACACACTTAATTTATACCCAAACTAGCCAAGGGAATGTAGTTTATACGACCAATTATGTTCCTATCGCACAATCTGGTTCGATGGCTGCTCGATCACAGGTGACGATTACGCTTCAAGAATATTTCATGATGATCCTGATGAAAGCACAATTTACACAACAGATAGGATTAAACTAATATGGCATATACAACAGGCGATAATAATTACGGGACAGCTCGGTTCATCGTAGGAGCTTCAGGAACGGCGAACTACACCACGATCGCATCTGCTCTTACCGCTGCTGTATCCGGGGATACAATCTTTATTTTGCCGGGAACCTATACGGAAAATCTTACTCTTAAAGCAGGGGTAAATTTAACAGCTTATAATTGTGATGCGGCAATGGGCCCATCTAATGGAACATTTAACGTAACAATTCTTGGAAAATGTACATTTACAGCGGCTGGAACTGTTTCTATGTCGGGAATTTGTTTAGAAACAAATTCGGATTTTGCTTTAGCTGTTACCGGATCTGCTGCTTCAATTGTAAATTTGAGTAATTGTTATTTAAATTGTAACAATAATACGGGAATTTCTTATACTACTACTAATGCAGCTTCTACAGTTAATCTTATTTATTGTAATGGGAATCTGGCAACTACAGGAATAGGATTATTTGCACATTCTGGAGCAGGACAACTTAATTTTTGGTATGGATATTATAATAATTCAGGCGGTTCTACTACTGCAAGTACAGTAAGTTCATCTGGATCTGTTATAGGGTTACATTCCATTTTTTATTGTCCTTTTTCAACTTCTGGATCTTCCTCACCTGGTTTTGGAATGAATTATTGTTCTTTAATAACAAGTGCGCAAAACGCTACACCAATAACTATAAATGGAACAGGAACCAGTGCTACGTTATTAGACTGTTCGCTTTTTTCTGGTTCGGCTTCTGCAATTTCTGTGGGTGCTAGTGCAATATTATTAATGGATGGAATAAATCAAATTGATAGTACTAATACCAATGCTATTACAGGTTCAGGAACTATAAATTATTCTTTAATAGAATTTTCAAATACTTCAAGTACTGTTAATACGACCACTCAAACAAAACGAGTTCTTAAACCAACTCCAAAAATCGTTACACAAACATTTACTGGAAGCGGCACTTATACTGTAACCCCAGGTATGGTTAATTGTATTATTGAAGTTTGTGGAGGGGGTGGCGGTGGTGGAGGGACGACCACTTCGACAACTTTCTCTGTAGGAGGAGGCGGTGGTGGTGGAGGCTATGCCAGAAAATTATTTACTTCAGCAACTATTGGAGCTTCACAAACAGTTACTATAGGTACAGCAGGAACGGCAGGAGCAGTGGGAGGAGGAACAGGAGGAACAGGAGGAACCACTTCAGTAGGGGCGCTTATTTCTGCAACAGGAGGTGCCGGAGGAGTAGGAGGTATAAGTGGAGGAAACTCCGCCGCTGGAGGAGCGGGAGGCGTTGGTTCCTCTGGGGATTTTAATACAACAGGAAATTATGGCGGTATGGGAGTAGCAATAAATGCTATTTTCTATTATGGAGGATTCGGTGGTTCTTCATTCTT
>Ga0181537_10004882_pt1 | contig 10993 bp, 5 predicted proteins | sample PEATcosm2014_Bin_39_FD_119765 | JGI IMG/M metagenome (GOLD analysis project Ga0181537, IMG submission 119765) | Peatland microbial communities from MTU Mesocosm Facility, Houghton, MI, USA - PEATcosm2014_Bin23_10_metaG | ecosystem: Environmental > Terrestrial > Soil > Wetlands > Peat | place... | reverse complement strand
GATGCGCATACCAGGACTGACGCACGAATGGTCGCGTCCGCCTGGAGATCAGATGGTTAAGAAGTGCAAAGGTGCGCTACGGGGAAACAGCGGGCAGCAACAGGACAGGTGACCGGTCTGACGGAACCGCCGTTACGAGTGCGCCCGGAAGAGCGACAGAGTCAGCTTTCACTGAACGGCGATACTCTACTGCAAAGCGATCACAACGCCCGAAGGAGTCTGCAGGCCGCCCACCAGTGCCTGAATCGGGACATCACCGGTGCCAAGACCCAAAGGAATCGTCAGATTCAGCTGGTACAGGCCGGCACTTGACAGCCCCGAGAATGCGACAGCAACACTCAAGCTGTTGACAGTCAGTGAGACCGCGTTGGTAGTGGGGGCTGCGCCGGTGTATGACTGACCCGCAGACACCGACGGACTGGTTGGCCCGAATCCAACTCCGAAAAGCTCAACGGTGTCCCCTGCCTTCGCAGCGACCGTGGGATACCCCAGGGAAGTACCCGTAGGACCAATGATGTCGTAAGAACCCCCGCCGTAAGCGCCTGAATTGTCAGAACGGAGAATGATGCCCGCCACATGCTTGTTATCCCCGAGCAGACTGAAGGAAGGGCTTACGGGCGCCAGCGTAACAGTGGACGTCGCAACTCCGTTGGGCGTGGTCACGACTACCGGAACCGCGCCGGTCGTTGTGTCATTCGGAACCTGCAAATTGATCTGTCCCGGACTGACATACCAAAGGTACGCCGGCTTGCCGTCAATCGTAACGCTGGTGTTGCCCAGCGAAGTCGGAAAATCGCCGTTCCATGTGAATGTGCTCCCTGCGAGGGCGGCGCCATAGATGGACACCCACTCTCCCGCCTCAACAGTATTCACGGAACTGTAAACAGGCACCACGCCGCCTGCCCTGATGGACGGCGCCGGGGGGGCGGCGGCCGTGTAACTTATGCTGAAGAAAACCCCCTTATTGCTGTTCCCGCCGATGGAAGTCGTTCCAAGAAACAAGCCCGCTCCGGCCTGTATCAACGCCGCCGCCGGATACTCTCCGTCAGATCCGGTGAAACTGTGGAGGCGCGTATAATAACCTCCGGTCGTAATCGTAAATACAGTGCCATAGATCGCGTCTCCGCCCTGATAGGTGGTGCCGTAAAGATTCCCATCGGTCCCCTGAATCAGGCTGCCAGCCGGGTACTTGCCATCGGTTCCCGAGAAGCTGTAAAGTGTGGTCGTTTTACCGCTCGAAGTCATGCTGAAAACCGTGCCAAAACTCTTGGTACCGCCGTTGTACGTTGTGCCGTAGAAATTCCCGTCGGTTCCCTCAACGAGCGCAGCGTAGGGAGTATAGCCTTCGGTTGAACCAAAGCTGTGCAGAAGGGTAAAATTCCCGGCGGAGCTGATTTTGTATGCAGTGCCCTGACCATTGGCGCCGCCGGCTGAAGTCGTTCCGTAAAAAAACCCATCGGTTGCCTGAATGAGCCCATCCCGAGGCGTCGAGGCATCGGACTTCGCGGCAGTAAAGTTGTGGAGCGTGGTCAGCGTGCCGCCGGAGGTGATCTTGTATACCGTTCCGTAGCCGGAACTGCCGCCCTGCGCAGTCACACCGTAGAAATTTCCGTCGGTCGCCTGAACCAACTTTCCGTAGGGACTTGCGCCATCCGCCGATCCGGAAAAATTGTACAGAGCGGTGAGGGTCCCGCCGGTCGTGAGTTGGAAAACGGTTCCGTCGCTGTGACTGCCACCTTGCAGGGTAGTCCCGTAAAAATTGCCATCGGAGCCGAGCACGAGAGCCCCATAAGGGCTGGCCCCATCGGAGTTGGTGAAGGCATGCAGGATGGTTACAGAACCCGCCGGCGTCATTTTGAACACCGTGCCGTAACTCCGCCCCTGACTGGCGGTCCCGTAATAATTTCCGTCGCTACCCTGTATCAGCGAAGCGTATGGCGAAGCGACGGTCGAGTCGCAGTTAAAGAGCGTGCTGTATGTTTGGGCGCCGGCAACGGCGGGCATCAACACTGCGATTCCGATCGTGAGCCATGCCATCGCGCTGGTGCGGACTATATACATATCGATCCTGATTTCCCTGAGATCTTCCGGCTATTTGAGCGTCAGGTACAACTTGCTCTGAGCACTGAAGCCATTTACCGTCACGAACAGAATCGCGTCGCCGCTTCCCGCGTCCGGTACGACGACGTTGAACTGGTACAGACCTGCCTGAACAATGCCCGCGAAGGTTACGGTGGCCGGGATGTCCCCGATCGAGATATTGGGAACTGTCACGGCGTATGCCGCACCGGAATAGGCTTGTCCGGCGGGAACCGTCGGTGATGTCGGCCCGAATCCGACTCCGTAAAGAACCACGGTTTCTCCTGCAACCGCGGGCCGAGTCGGAAACGAAAACGCTCCGGAAGGACCGATAATGTCGTAACCGTTGCCGCTGTTGCCCGGGCTTCCGGGTGTATAAACAATCGCTACAGGATACATGCTGCTGAGCAGTGACAACGACGGCGAATACTGAGTCATGCTCACGCTCTGGGTCGCGCTGCCGCCCGGTGTTATGACAGCTACCGTAACGGTCCCCGTATTGGAGTCGTCGGGAACCTGACAATTGATCTGGCTCGGGCTCACATACCACAGGTAGGCCGGTTTAGAGTCTATTGTTACCGCAACCTGCCCCAGCACGGTGGGAAAGTCTCCGTTCCAGACCGTGGTCCCCGCAGCGAGATTCGATCCGTAAATCGATATCCATGAACCGGGGGTAATCGATGTCGAGGTACTGTAGACAGGCACGATCCCGTTCGTCGCAATTGACGGGACGCTGCCGGACGCCGGCGTAAGCAATCGAATCCTCGCGTCTTTATACCCACTTGGCGACGAATTACATATGTAAATCAATCCCGTGCCCGACAGAGCGATAGCCACGGGACTGTCGAGCGTCGCCGCACCGGCCGGTCCCCCGTCCCCATAACTGCCAACGCCGCCAGTGCCCGCAACTGTGTTGATCACTCCCCCACTCACTTCGCGGATCACCTGGTTTCCGGTATCGGCGACAAATACGTGCCCCGAACTGTCCACCGCAACGCTCTGCGGCTGACTGAGATATGCATCGGTGGCTGTGCTCCCGTCACCGTAATAGCCAGAGGTACCGGTCCCGGCAATTGACGTTATGACGTTGTTCGAAATCTCGCGAATCAGATTGTCGGCATAATCCGCGATATACATATGACCGGCACTGTCGAGCGCGAGGCCTGCCGGGGTCAGAGTGGCGCTCGTCGGTGCACCACCGTCACCGACTGAACCAATGCTTCCTGTGTATCCAGTACCGGCAAAGGTCGTGATGGTTCCGTTTACATCCACTTTGCGGACGCGACGGTTTCCGGAGTCCGCGATATACAAGTTGCCGGAGGAATCCACCACTATGCCGCGGGGAACGCTCAAGACGGCGCTGGTAGCCGACCCACCATCTCCGATACCTGAGCTCAAGGTATTCGAACTGCCCGCGACCGTGGTAATGATACCGGCCGTACTCACTTTACGCACACGATTATTCAGCGTATCGGCGATGTAGACATTCCCCGCCGCATCCACCGACAGTGCGCCAGGCGCATGCAACTGAGCGTTCAGGGCGGAACTCCCGTCTCCCGAAAAGCCGGCGCTGCCAGTGCCGGCGAGCGCAGTGATGATACCCGTTAGCGCTACTTTGCGGACCATGTTGTCGTAGGTATCGGAAATGTAGACATTACCGGCCGAGTCCACAGCGACACCGGATGGTCCGTTCAGGAATGCGCTCGTCGCAGGCTGGCCATTGCCGATGCTGGTGATATACGGGTTGCCACCGGCGAACGTCGAGATGATGAAGCCCTGACCAGCGCACGGCAGTGTCCCCCACGCAGCAGCTAAGCCCAGGGTCATCGCCAGCCGTACATGCAACATACGACATAGGTCGGTTTTCTCCATAAGTCTCCCTCCCATCGAAGTTCGATCATCGGTAGATGCAGCCCTCGGTCCGACCGTTTCATACAAAATGGCCTTGGCACACTCGGTTGCACTCGTATGTCTTTCTAGAACTGCGTGCTCTTTACACTTCTTAATGCAACCGGCATCTGACGCCGCTCTTCTACAGACTCTTAGATAGCGTCGATCCGCTTTCAGCCGAAGCTGTCGTCAGACCTCATGATTAGCCGACTCGTTCTCCTTCCTGTTATTCTTTGCTTATCCGGTTCCCTTGACCCTGTGGTCGCACAAGCCCTGAACTGGCGATCTCTGGCAGGTCTTCAATACTTTTTTAACAGCACTGCTTATGTCCCTACGCATGCTATCTTCGTCGACAGCTCAGGTCAGGTGTATGCCGGCGGCTATGTTCTAGGATTGCTGGACGCCACGCAGTCGAGCGCCGGCAACTACGATGCCTTTGTCGCCAAGTACGACGCAAGCGGAAATCAATTATGGGCTCGCCAGTTTGGATCACCACAAGCCGACTTTGTTTCCACCGTAGTGGCAGACCCTGCGGGCAATGTGTATGTGGCAGGCACAACATCGGGCTCGCTCGGAGGCTTTACCAATGCGGGTGCAACAGACATGTTCATCTCCGAGTTTGATTCCAATGGCAATCAGCTCTGGATCCAGCAGGCCGGTTCTACCGCCATTGATGAGGCCTGGGGCATTGCGATCGACAGCAGTGGGAATGTCAATGTAGTGGGCTCCACGTATGGATCGATCGTTTCAGGCACCACGAATGCCGGTGGGTCTGACATATTTGCCGTACAATACACGCAAAGCGGCTCGCAGAACTGGATCGTCCAGTTTGGCTCATCCGGCTACGAGGAACCGCTTGCGGCAGCTGTGGACGGCAACGGCAATCTCTATATTGCCGGGTACACCTCCGGTGTCCTGCCGTCGGGCGGGACCAGTGGCGGAGGCTTCGACGCCTTTCTGGCACAGTACTCGTCATCCGGTAGTCAATCCTGGGTTCAACAACTTGGCTCGTCAGGTGCGGACTCCGCCTATGCCGTGACGGTCGACGGTAGCGGAAACGTCTACGTGGCGGGTGTAGCCGGAGGAGCGATGGCCTCATCTCTGAGCTATCAAGGCGACAGCGACGCCTTTGTCGCTCAATATGATTCGTCAGGCAATCAGCTTTGGCTTCAAGAGTTCGGTACAAGCTCAGCCGATGTCGCGTATTCAGTTGCCACGGATTCGCAAGGCAGTGTTTACGTTTCCGGAACAACCTATGGATCTTTGGCCCCGGGCGTTGCGAACGCGGGTTCGGGCGACGTATTCTCCGCTGTGTTTGATTCCACCGGCACTTTGCATGGCGTGGAACAATTTGGCTCAGCCGGCTGGGATTGTGCGGTGTCGCTGGCATTCAGTGGAAACAGTATTTACGTGGCGGGATACACGACTGGTTCGCTGTTCGCGACTCAAACCGGCACGCTCTTTCTCAACACGCTAACTGCCGATCTTACGATGTCTGCTTCCAGGTAACACGTTAAGAAACGTAAATACCGGCAGTTAACAATTACGTGTTAAGAAACGTAAATTGCACATGCCGGCCGAAACGCCGCAAGTTTTCCGGAGCGTCGAAGACCTAACAGGGTGTCAAAACATATGTCAAACAATTGCTGGTTCGTAGTGTGTTCAGTTCTATTGGTGTCTCCGATGTGTCTGTCCGGTCAGGAGGCGGGAGGTCTCCGAATTGTGGTCACCGATCCCAGCGGATCCGCAGTTCCGGAGGCGCAGGTCTCCGTGAGCGACGAGTTTGGCAGCAGACGCGCCGTCGCGACTGAAGGCGACAAGTCCTCTTATGTCGCGAATGGCCTCGATCCCGGCCTTTACCGGCTCGAAGTGAGCAAGCCGGGTTTCGATACGTATGTCATAGAAAAGCTGCACATTCACTCCAGGGATAGCCAGGTTGTTCGCGTGTCGCTTCGCCTCAGCGCTGCCGCGAAACAGACCGTCACTGTAACAGCCGATGTCGAAGGCATATCTGCGGACCCTTCAGCCGGCACCGCGGTTGATGGCAAGTATCTTTCGGAACTTCCTGTCAACAGCAGAAGCTTCACGAGTCTGCTTACGCTCGCACCCGGTCTGTCGGATGCCGGGGATGGCCCCGATGGAGGAATTCACGCCAATGGCCTGCGCTCCAACACCAATTACTACATGGTTGACGGGGTCAGCGCGAATACAGGAACAGGTCTTGGCGGCGGCGCTCCGGCGGGGCCGGGCGGATTTGGGGGCGGACCCGGGGGCTCGGGCGCGAACGGAACCAGTCTGGCCACCAATGCATCCGGCAACTCCTCAAATCTGATTTCTTTGGACGCCATCAAGGAGATGCAGGTACAGACATCGTCGTTCGCGCCCGAGTTCGGGCGTTCTCCCGGAGCGCAGATTTCGATAACCAGCCGCGGAGGGACGAACGACTATCACGGGTCTTCCTTCTATTACCTCCGCAACAGCATCTTCAATGCAAACGACTGGTTCAACAACGCAAACAGGCTCGGAAAGGGTAATCAGGAACTTAACGATCTTGGTCTCACAGCGGGCGGCCCCGTGCAGAAAAACAAAACGTTCTTCTTCCTGTCTTTTGAGGGCTCTCACCTCGAACAGCCGCACACGGAGGTCGACACTGTGCCGGACAATGCCGTGCGCGCACGGATCAAGGGCACGCTGTCACCCTACCTGAATGCCTTTCCGCTGGCAAACGGTCCCGAGGTAGGGATAGACGTTGCGGAATTCAACACAACATATTCCACTCCCTCCACTTCGAGTTCCGAGAGCCTGCGCATCGACCGGATTATCAGTTCCTCGATGACTGCTTTCCTGAGATACTCCCGGTCGCCGTCTTCAGCCTCCACCCGTGGAGGACTGAACTCGACCGCGAACAGCGTGGTTAAGAGTAACGGCGATACCCAGTCCCTGACGGGGTCGGCGACATGGATAGACCACAACGACCAGATCCACAACCTGAGAGTTAATCTGAGCCGGACGCTATCCCGGTCGTCGTCTTCGATGGATACTTTCGGAGGAGCTAAGCTGCTTTCCGATTCGCTGCTGTTTCCATCCGGCATCGACTCTTCTGACGGAAGCTACTCTCTCAATGTCAGCGGTGTAGGCGGCTACTCGGTGGGCAACAAGAATGACACCGCGCAAAATCAGTTTAATGTCATCTATGACGAATCGGGCGTGGCCGGAAAGATCAACGCCAAAATCGGCATCGACTATCGCGTTCTCCTGCCTACCTATCGCGTCCTGCCCTACACGGCATCCGTCTCGTTCAATGGCCTTTCCGACAACACGGACGCGCTTCTTTCGGGTACGGCGCAGACCGCCTCAGTGACCTCGAACGTAACTGGAAGATATCCCTTCTACCAGAATATGGGCTTTTACTACCAGCACGCTTATAAGAGCTCACCGTATACAACGCTCACGTATGGATTCAGATGGGATGTAAACCCGGCGCCTTCTGCCCGGAGTGGCGCCCACCTCTTGGGTCTAGACAGTTCCGACAACTTAAGTTCTTCGTCGCCCCTGTATCACACCCGGTGGTTTAATTTCGCACCCCGTTTCGGAATGGCGTCGGAACTGACTCACAGTCCGCGCCACGAGCTGGTGTTCCGGGGTGGCGCGGGATTATTCTACGATACCGCCTACGGAGCCACCGCCAGCGCATTTAATAATCCGCCGTATTCGAATACCGTGATCACGACGGAGCCGAACTTCCCGCTGACGTCGAGCGTAACGCAGGCACCCGTGCTGCCGCCGACGACGCCCTACGGCGTGATTAGCGGAGCGGACCCCTCTCTCAAGTCACCGGTGATTTATGAATTCAACGCGACGTTCGAGCAACACCTCGGCGCGGGGCGTGTCCTGAGCGCCGGTTTCCTCGGCAGTCATGGCGGGGGACTTCTTACAACCCAGACTCAGCCCGGCTTTTTTTCGACCACTTACAGCATGCTCCAGCTCACCTCGAACGGAGGCAATTCGGACTACCGGGCTCTGCAGACACAATTCCGGCAGACACTCGGCCGGTTCTTAATGACACAGGCTTCCTATACCTTCGGGCACAGCGTCGATACATCCTCCAATGACAGCGGTATGGCCGGCTTTGCCATTGTTCAGGGAAAGTCGACAGCCGACTCCAACTACGACATGCGCCATTCCATGACGGCCACTGGCAGTCTTGCGATTCCGTCACCTGCAGGAGCCTTCGCATTCCTGCGCCCGGCGCTCGGCAACTGGTATACGGACGTCGTGGCGTCGGCCCACAGCTCACTGCCATTTGACGTCGAGGGGCAAGCGGTCCAGTCGGGCACCAGTTGCCCCAGCTCCGGGACTTCGAGCATCAGCCTCTGTCAAAAAGGCTTCGCCGCGTTAGTTCGCCCGAACCTGACCGGAGCGCCTATCTGGATTGCCGACCCCAATGTTCCGGGCGGCCGGAGATTAAACGCAGCCGCGTTCTCAATACCGACAAGCGGCGAGGGCAATGAGGGAAGAAACGCGATTCGGGGATTCAACTTTTTCAATGTCGATCTGAGCCTGAGGAGGAAGATCACTCTCACCGAAAAGGTTTCCCTGCAACTCCGCGCGGACGCATACAACTCGCTGAATCATGCGAATTTCGCCAATCCTTCTGCGTTCGAAGGGGCGAACCTTTCTGACGCGAACTTCGGCATTGCCACCCGGATGCTGTACAACAGCTTCGGCGGGGGCTCTGTACAGAGTTCCGGCGCTCCGAGATCCGTTCAGCTTTCGATGCGCTTTCAGTTTTGAGCGCTGCGAAAAGGCGCTGCCGGTGCCGGAAAGCCTTCGTTGCCCATCGCGCCACAGGTGGCGGATTCCCTTTAACAATTTCCAGGCCGCCGACGCTCTCGTGACTGAACCACTGGTTGAGGTGGGGTGCCCAGTATTGTTGTTCGGCGGACAGTGGAATGAGGTCGTGGTCTTCAACGAACCGGTCTCGGCTGCTGAAGAACCCTCGCGCTGGCGCCGCGCGAGGGTCCAAAACGGGGATCGCCTGGGCTGGGAATCACAAAGCGAGTTGCTCTTTATATGCCATGTCCTTCACGGTAAACTTTGCTTTCAGCACCATGGGTCCCATGTGCATCGTGAAGGTCACTTCCTTCGAGGCAGCCGTTATCGGTAACTCGGAGCGATCGAAGTGAAAGACGATTCTCTGACCGGCCGGGCTATCCTGTCGCTCGACTTTCCTCGGGTGCAGCGGCGGCTGACCTTTCACTTCAATCTGCGATGTCTGTTGGTATCGCGCCAGCGTGTCTTCGTCGTTGGGAGGCTGTCGCTGCACGTTCGGCTGCGCGCCATCCGGGGGCGCGCCCATTCCTGGGGCCATCCCTCCTCTGCCAGCCATACCCATTGCGGGCATCCCGATAACACTCACCACGTAAGCGTCTGCTTCGGCAGGCGCGCCGGCGTTCAGTGCGGCGCGAATGGGGGCGGCGCTTTCCCACCGGACAGTCACATCGAGTTTTGGCGGTCCGCCTTCCCCTTCTACTCCGCCGGGAGGGCCACTTCGGCCTCCACCGCCCATATCACCGCCGCCCATGGGAGGGGCGCCTCGTCCGCCCCCACCCATGCCGCCCATATCGCCGCCCATGGGAGGGCCGCCGCGCCCGCCCCCGCCCATGGGGCCTCCACCTCCATCGCTCAGGCCATCGCCCTTGCCCCTTTCAAAAGTGATGCTTGCCTTTCGCGCCCACGGTGAGTTTGTCAGAATTCTTTCGCGTTCGGCATCCGACCACTGCGAGGGATCTTTTTGATTCCAGAAGTCGGGCTTCGCCAATGCCCACCCCTTGCTTGCAGGCAGACACAACGCGGCCGCGGAAAGATTGAAAAAAGTTCTTCGTGTAGTACTCATAGTCTTAGATCCTTTTGGGACGCGCAGGCGTCTCACAACGCCGGCGAGTTAGAAAGTGAACCGCAGTTGCAAAGTGATCTTGCGGTTATAGTCGGTAGAGCTGCCACCGGTATTGGGTCCAAAGCCGCTGGCGAGAGCCCTGTATTCGCCAAAGTATGGCGAGGACAAATCTCCGCTTGGAGTTGCGTAGTTGACATGATTGATCGCGTTCGAAGCGTTCACGCTGAGCGTAAAGTTGTACTTCAGCCCACTCTCCGCTCCAAAACCGCCGGGACCTCCCGGGCCACCTCCCCCCGGCCCGCCTCCACCACCGGGAGGGGGGCCACCGCCCCCCGGGGGTGGTCCGCCGCCTGCACCCGGAGGAGGTCCGCCGCCCGGGCCGCCTGGAGGACCCAGGTTGGCCGGCCCCGATTCACCCTTGCGGCCGAACGCCCACGATCGGGCGACGCGCAGATTCACACTTATGTTAGAGGGCCCCGTCGCATAATTCCTCGCAATCGCGGTACCAGGCGCCGGATTCAGATTGAAGCAGCCAAATCCGGCTTCATACTGGAGGTCGCTGCCCGTACACGAAGCCGCTGTCGCGCCGACGACGAGCGAGGGCCTCTGAGTGGATGCGCCCGTCGAGTACGGGTCACGGCCGGTGGTGATGTTGTAAGGCGAGCCGCTGCTCATCGAGATAAAGGGACTTACACTGACTTTCCATGGCATCGGCAGGTTGGTGCCGATGATGGCGCGATGCCGCACGTCCGCGAATGAAGACCTTCCCCATTCCTGCGAAAGATTATTAGGATTGGCGGGCTGGCCCTCATTGTTGTCCTTGCCGTAAGAGAGTGCGTAGAATCCAAAGAGAAACAGTTTCCTGTAGTACACATGCGGGCTGATAAACAACTGATTGGACCTGCTCAGACCGGCCGATTCGGTCAGCAGGCGGATCTGCGAGTCGCCAAATGCGTATACTCCGTTGACGGCAGCGTTAATGTCCCGCGTGTTGATCAGATGTTCGCCGCGGCTGGTTAGATAGTTCGCGCTGATCTTTACGGCGCTGTTGATCTGGCGCTCGATGCCGATGTTTGCCTGCCACGTTCGGGGAGCAACGATCCCGCTGTACAGTGGCTGGAGACGCTG
>Ga0181537_10004881_pt1 | contig 10994 bp, 10 predicted proteins | sample PEATcosm2014_Bin_39_FD_119765 | JGI IMG/M metagenome (GOLD analysis project Ga0181537, IMG submission 119765) | Peatland microbial communities from MTU Mesocosm Facility, Houghton, MI, USA - PEATcosm2014_Bin23_10_metaG | ecosystem: Environmental > Terrestrial > Soil > Wetlands > Peat | place... | reverse complement strand
TAGGTGCGCATGGTCACGCTCATGCCCTCGTCATAGGCGTTGGCATTTTGAACGAGCAAGGCGCTTACCTGCTCGGGCCGACGCACCGCAATCCGAAATCCGACAGGACCTCCGAAATCTTGCATATAGAGCGCGTATCTGTTCAATCCCAACTTGTCGATAAATGCAGTAATCACATCGGCGAGGTTGTCGAATGTATAGCGGAAGTCATTTACCGTGGGAGTGGCGCTGTAGCCAAATCCCGGATAATCCGGGGCAATCAGGTGATATCGGTCGGCAAGCAATGGTATCAGGTCGCGATACATGTGCGAGGAAGTGGGGAACCCATGTAACAGCAGGATGGACGGATTCTGCGGGGTGCCCGCTTCGCGATAAAAGATATCGATGCCGCCAACTTTGACGGTCCGGTAATGAATGGGCTCCATGACTATCTCCTCGGGAAACTTACGTTGGAAATTAGCGCTCGAAGGCAGTTCCGAGACTAGTGCGGGTGGTGCGCGATCACCATCATGAGTTCCTATGAGCCTGACGGATTATGGAAATCCATGATAGGCGCGCCTGCATTCGTCCTCTAGCATCGTCAGGTTGAAGAGGCGGACATCGACATATGTTTTCAGCCAGGAGTGACCAGGGAGACATTTCGTGGAAAATTGCACGCCATGTAGTTCGGAACTCAATCGACGCCACGCCTTGCAGATGATCGGGGGTACTGCCATGTTTGCAGCGTCGAGTAGTGTCAATTCAGCCGGTGTCGGAAGCGCAATAGCGAGCGGCATCGATTCTCCCGGGCAGGCGAAAACAGGCTTCTGGCCAAACGGCGCTCGCTTGGCCGTGAGTATCTCGCTGATGTTTGAGGGCGGCGGCCAACCTATCTCTGGAGCCGGCGGGTTGATCCCGGAGCCGATTGAGAAGGGGGTGCCTGATCTACCGACCAACGCGTTTTTTGCCTATGGTCATTACGAGGGGATCCCCCGAGTACTCGACCTCATGGACAAACACGGGATCAAGCTGAGTTCATTCATGGTCGCCAAGGCCGTGACGACCACTCCCGATCTCGCTCGGGAGATCGTGCGTCGCGGTCACGAAGCCGCTGCTCACGGTCGGATGTGGGAAAACAGCTATCAGTTATCCCGCGCAGAAGAGAAGCGTTTTATCGCCGATAGCGTGGAGACAATCGAGCGCGTCACTGGCCAGAAGCCTGTCGGCTGGAATGCCTATTGGATGCGCAACTCAATTGACATCATCGAGACACTGCAAGATCTTGGTTTCCTCTATCACATTGACGAGCCGAGCCACGACGAACCTTTCATTATCCCGGTGCGTGGACGCGATTTCATGACCGTCCCATACACCTTGCACATGAATGACATCGTTGCTTACCCTTTCGACGGTTGGAATCCCGACGCCTACGAACAGGCACTCAAAGACGAGTTTGATCAGCTCTACGACGAGGGTGCACATCGGCGACGAATGATGGTAATCAGCCTGCATGACCGCATCTCCGGCCATGCCGCCCGGGTCCGCGTCCTCGACCGCTTCCTGACCTATGCGCAGAGTAAACAAGACATCTGGTTCGCTCGTAAAGATGAGATTGCCCGTTGGGCTTTATCTCACCGTTCCGAGACCCCGATTATAGTGAGGGCATCCCCGCTGGTCACCGGATTGCCCGGACCCACGGCGTGATGCGTTTGGCGCGACCGATGCTGCCGTTAGACACCTTGGTGCCACGATGGTTTATCGTCTTCGGAGCTTTACCATGCGACTACAAATTCTTGCTCTTGTCGGGATCGTGACAGCAAATACGTCACCACCCTATGCGGCTCAAGTCAGCGATTCGGAGGCGCTCTCGATCTCGAGGCCGCAAGAACTGATCGTTGCCAGTGATATCGATCCGACCCGTCGCGCAGCTCGCTCGAGCGCCTCGAGTGCGCGCTGCATGGTGGTGCGCGGCAGACCAAGCCGGAGCGCCGTGGTGGAAAGCGATATATGCGTGCTTTGAGCCGCAGTTGTGCCTGCGGCAACAATGCGGTTTACCCCAGCCGGCGTACGTCGTTATGTGCGCCGGCTGAGGAATTTCCTTTGCACAACAAGAAAACGGGCTATGTCCCACGCCTGTGCGGAACATAGCCCGTGCTGTGACTCTCCTTCGCTTACGGGTTAGTAGCCGGTGGGAGTGGTCGCCGTGCTGCTGACCGCAATGCTGCCGAACACACCGTCCGTCTGATCGGCGAATCCGGCGGTGTAGAACAGCGTCGTGACCGGCTTATCGGAGTCACCGTCCCCAAATACCAGGGACCACAAGCCCGGAACCGCGAATGTCGCGCCATTGACTGTCAACGGCCCCTTCGAGGTTGCCAGGGAGGTGCCATTCGGGGTGAAAATGTTGATGGTTCCATCGCCAAAATTGCCGATCAGCAGGTCCCCTTCGAACGAGCCGAATCCGGCCGGTGCCGGCGCGATCCCCCACGGGGCATTGAGCGCGCCCGCCGATGCGAAGCGGCTCACGAAATTGCCGCTGAAGTCGTAGACGTCAACGTACCCCATGCCGGCGCCCGTCACTTCATCATGCAGCGCCGGATCGCGCATGGCATAGGTGACGTACAGCTGTCCGTTCAGCGCCGTGATGCCGAACGGCACATAGTCCGCGGGCAGGGTGGCGTCGACAAATTTCCCCTGCATGGAGGCAGGCTTGGTGAAGTTGGTATCGAAGACGTCGATCTTATTGTTATGCAGATCGGTGGCGTAAAGGAAATTCGCGCCGCTGACGGTGCCGAGCGCGAGTCCCTTGTAAACCGCGTGCTCGGTACCGTTGTCCACTCCGTCATCGTACGCCGTCACCGCCGTCGCACCGCTGTCCTGCGCCCACGCGGCAATTGTTCCGCCTTCGCCGTCAAAAATGAAAAGCGCCGTCTCTTCGCCCTTGCTCGTCGTAATGAGGAAGCCGCCGCTGCCGTTATAAATCTGACCCGTGGGGTTGGCGGGTACGCCTGCCGCCGAGGCAGGGATGGCAATCGCAGTGGCATTTGAGCCCGTCACTGCTTTGGTTTCAATCTGGCCGGTGCCGCTATAGAGCGACGCCACGTTGCTGTTGTTGTCGGCAATCCAGAAGGGCAAGCCTCGCGCCGTGGCCAAGCCCCAGGGATTCGATAGGTTGGCGTCAATGATGCTGGCGGTGGCGACCACCCCCGTCTTGTTCGCCACCAAGGCGACGTCGGCGAATCCACTCGACGTTTGTTGCGACATCTGACTGCCGATGCTGCCGCCGCCGCCGCTGCCGCCACCGCACGCGGCGAGGCCGAGCGCAGAGGCGGCGCCGACCGCAAAAAGGGACGATAGTTTCATAGAATTAACATGCTGGAATTTCATGGGTACTCTCGATGACGTCGACATGACGTGTGCGGAGTAAGTGTTTCGCGGCCCTCCAAGGGTTGCTTGATTCAAGAAATATAAAAGACAGAAAAAAGGCGTGACGTCGGGAATAAAACTGCGATCTCAGCGGTCTCGTCTTGCAGTGAACCGATGCCTTATCGAGCGTCGCGCGCGCGCATGATCTATGCAAGACCTCTAGTCGGGAGCCCGAGCCCACGCCGGTTTTTCCACGGGTCAGATTTAACGCACATGGAATTGCGACTTCCACCGACTGGCCGCAATGGGCCCAATTCCCAATAATTTCCTGGCCCACACCTCAACCGAGTCCGCCGATGATCGACCGCACATCCGATGTTACGCAGAATCTGGTCTTGGACGATGAGCCCGTTGCCGGCGCCGCTACAGGCGCAACCCTAAAGGCAGTCGGTTACGCCGCCAAGCACTCCTTCAGTAATCTGAAGCGGTTTGAGTTCGAGCGCGCGCCTGCAACAGCGGACGAGGTTGAGCTAGAGATCATTTCTTGCGGTGTGTGTCATTCCGACATCCACCAAGTGAAGAACGAGTGGTCGAATACCGTGTATCCGTGTCTACCCGGCCATGAGATCGTCGGCCGAATCACCCGCGCGGGTGCCGCCGTGACCAAGCATCGTGTCGGTGATCTGGTAGGCGTGGGGTGCATGATTGACAGCTGCGAACCAGTTCAACCAATGAGGAGAGCGAGATGTCAGTGTTAGATAAGGTGATTGCGGCCGTAACGCCGCCGGAGAGCGAGGAGTCTCGCAAGGAAGCGCGCGCCAAAGCACATGCGGCTGCGAAACCGGGTGATTGGCTTTCACTCATCTTGACGCATCATGAGCAGATCGAAGCAGCATTCGCTGCCGTGAAGGCGGCGTCCACACCGGCCGCCCGCGTGGCAGCGCAGAAAAAACTCGGGATCATTCTCACCGGGCACTCCAATGCGGAAGAGTCGGTCATTTATCCTGCGCTCACGAAGGCCGACGAGAAAGGCCATGCAACCATGGCTTACACCGAGCAAGCGGCAGCGAAGACGCAAATGGCTTTGCTGGAGAGCCTGGCGCCCATGACGCAGGATTACCTCGACAAGCTCGAGCACATTCGCGGCGCCGTCGCTCATCATGTGTACGAAGAAGAGGGGACGTGGTTCTTGGAGCTGAAAGAGAAACTGCCGAAGGCTGACGAGGCCAGGTTGACCGCGCGCTACAAGGAGGAATTCGATCGCTACGTGGGAACCGATGGGGTTTAGGGCCCCACCGACAGTTCCATCGGTGCCACGCCGCAGGGGTCAGTTATTCCAGGTGACTCTTGCGAACACGCTGCGCGCAATTTGCTCGCGCGTCGACGATGGATAGCCGTATTCAACATGATACTCGCGGAGCAGGTTTTGACCGACTAGCGACAGCGTGAGATTGCGCGTCGCCTGCCACGCGATTCGGGTGTCCAGCTGCCAGTAGGCCGGAACTACTCCTACGGCGGGTCCCCCGTTCGGGCCGTTGTCGATGTGGAAGGCGTCCACCCACCGCAAGGCGGCGTCGAAAGTCATTGCTCTTGGCAAGTCCATGCTCGAGCGCAGGAATACCTGCCCCTTTGGATCGGCCGTTTCGCCCAGCGCACCGGTTGTGTCAACCTGACCGGGGCTCACATGCACGTGCTCGAGCAGCAGATCGTATCCCGCATGCAATTGCCACCAGTCGAGCGGCTGGTATGAAGTGCTGAGCTCAAGGCCCTGAGTCGAGCCTTCCAAGTTGTTTTGGAAATAGACTGGCAAGGGGAACGGGTAGTCGGCGGTGGCCGCTGGTACAGATGTGCTGCGCACGTGGTCGTAATTGTTGAAGAATGTCGACAACGATCCCGACCATTGCGAGCCAAAGGCAGCACGGTAGCCGATCTCATAGGCGATAAGCGTCTCCGAAACGAAGTTTTTACTGCCCGTCAAGAATGCGGTGGGAAATACCAACGGCGGTGGGGCATTCGTGAGCCCGGAGGGTATGGACAAATCGCGGTCGTACCGCGAGGGGGTGCGCACGGCGCGCGACACCGCGGCCCACAGCAGTTGCTGCGGCTGCGGATTCCACTGCCAGCGAATATTGGGCTCGACCTCGTACCCGGTGTAGTCATTGTGCTCGAGTTTGGACCCCACGATCAGCGACATGGCCGGCAGCAGCGTGATCTGATCCTGCAGAAACCCGCTATAAAGCTTCTGATCCAGCTGCGGCGGCAGAAAGCGCACGAACAGACCTGTGTCGAGCTCCTGCGTTGCTCGAAATTCGAATCCCCAAACGATTTGTTGGCGCAGACCCGCCGTAAATTGATACTGGAATTGAGCGTCATCCGTGTTGAGACCGTCAGCGAGAGCAGTGGCTGGAAAGCCGACGTAAAACGGCGGAGAGGCCGGGCTTGCTGGGTACGGCTGACGTAGATAGGTATGATCGTAATAGAGCTGCAGGCTCATGGACGAGCCATTCGGCGCGAGATGCGTCCAGCGGCCGAGAATGTTGCCGCCGGACAAGTCCTCCTCGCCGACGCCGCCGGCATCCTCGACGCCATGATAGAGATCGCCTTGCAGCGTGAGGCGATCCCGCAGAGTGGCCTCATCATCCAACCGAAACCCGCCTCGACCGACCTGCCACGCGTCAAGCGCACTGGCGCCGCTGGTCGTGGGCTCATGCGCGCGCCCGGTGTATTGACCGTACGCACGCACGTAGAGTCCGGGGGCGGGCTCGGCGCCGTATCTGAGTTCTTCCTGATCGTCGAGCTTGTTGCCCCCGGCCGCTTCGGCATGCAGTCCCTGGGTATCTTGGGCCGACTTCGTGATGATGTTGATCACGCCGTTGACCGCATTGGCGCCCCACAACGTGCCGCCGGGTCCACTGATGACCTCGATGCGCTCAATGTCGGAGAGCGGATAGTCCTGCACATTCCAAAGCACACCGCCGTAGAGCGGGGTATACACGGCTCGCCCATCGATCAGCACCAATAGCTTGTTCGCCAGATTGGCATTGAAGCCGCGCGCGCTGATCGCCCAGTCATGGGCACTGATCTGCGCGACCTCCAGATTGTCGGCAAGTCGCAAAGCCTCCGGAAGGCTTGTCGCTCCGAAACGGCGGATATCTTCGCTGGTGATCACCTGGATGGCCGCCGCCGCCTGTATCAGTTTCTGCGGCCGCCGTGAGACCGAAGTGACCTGCACATTGATCAACTGCTCGAGGCTCATCTGCGACAGTTCAGCGGACGCCGATGAGGCGGGTGACGGAGTGGAGATTGACTCATCGTTGAGTGCGGACGCACTGTAGCTTGCGAGCGGGATAAAGAAGGGCAGCACTGTCGAAATCCCACACAAGGCGCGCAATCGTGCGCATTCGCGGCTTAAGTTCTTGAGCTGCCGTAGAATTGAGCCATTCATCATCTTCTCATCGCCTCAAAGCACAGCCGAGTCGTGAACCTGTGCGCTGTAATCAGCCAACAACACTGAAAGTCGATCGAGATCGACCGGCTTAGTCATGTGCTCATTGAAGCCGGCGGCCTTGGCGCGTTCTACATCGTCCGATTGGCCCCAGCCGGTCAAAGCGAATAACACGGTCTCCCCTCCCCAGGGTTGCTTGCGGATGCGTCTCGCCACCTCATAGCCGCTCATACCGGGCATGCCAATATCCAAGATGCAGATATCGGGCCGATCCCGCAGCGCAATCTCCAACGCAGCTGAGCCTGATTGAGCCACGCAAACCTCGTGATTCCACATTCTCATGACAAGGGCCAGACTCTCGGCGGCATCGACGTTGTCGTCGGCCACGAGGATTCTGCAGATCGGGCCGTGACCCGTAGGACCGCCGGGGCTGTTTGCATGATTGAGAGACTCCCGCACCGCGATACGAGGTCCCGGCAGGCGGATAATAAATGTGCTGCCTCGGCCGGTTCCGGCACTCACCGCCTCGACGGTGCCTCCGTGCAAATTGATCAGTCCTCTCACTAGAGCAAGTCCAATTCCCAAGCCGCCCTCGGTCCGATCAATAGCCGAATCGACTTGGGTGAACATCTGGAATACCGTCGACAACGCCTGCGGGTCGATGCCAATGCCGTTGTCCGACACTTCAATGCGAAGCTCGTCCGCTGACGCATCAGCGGTCAACTTGATCAGACCCCGTGGATCCGTGTATTTGGCGGCATTGTGCAGAAGATTGGAGAGGGCCTGGGAAAGACGCAGCGGATCCGCCTCGAGTTCCAAAGGCTCCGCAGGCAGTGAGACCTGCAGCGAGTGCTGCTTGGAATCGATGAGGGGCCGCACCGTCTCGATCGCCGTCGACACCACCGAGGCGAGGCTGACGATTTCCTTCTTGAGCACCAAACGTTGCCGGGTAATGCGCGAGACATCCAGCAGATCGTCGAGCAGGAGTCCCATTCGCTTGACCTGCCGCGAAATGATCTCGCGCGCCCGCTCTCGATTCCGGTCATCGGCCGAATGCAGCCGCAACAGCTCGGCGGCGTTTCGAATCGGAGCCAAAGGATTGCGCAACTCGTGAGCGAGCGTCGCCAAAAAATCGTCCTTTCTGCGATCCGCTTCTCTGAGCGCGGCATCGGAGGCCTCGAGGGCGCGGGTTCGCAACTGCACCTCATCGAGCATGCGGTTGAAGGCATCAACGACCAGGCCGATTTCATCGTCTGCCTTCTTGATGGCGCGCTGCGAATAATCCCGCTCGTCGACCACACGGCTTGCGACTGCCGTCATCGAATCAAGCGGCCCGGAGATTGCACGCTGCAATGGTGTAGATAGCACCAAGGATGCAATCCCGCCCAGCACGGTGACCAGCAGGATGATCGCGAGATACGTCAGGATCCGTGGGAGAAAATCGAAACGGGCTCGTAGATAGATCGTGCCGAGCGATTCGCCGTTTTGTGTGATGCGCTGAGTAAGACGCATCTCCTCGCTCCACAGTCCCATCGAGTCGGAAAAGCTCGAAAGCTTCGCGGGAGGGGTCGGCTGGCCGGGCTTCACAAACGAGGCGTAGAGCGATCCGTCGGGGGCATAGACGGCGGCCGCGAGCACCGCGTCATGGGCACGCAAGGCGCCGAGACTGCGCTCGGCGGCGGACCGGTCGTCAAACGCGAGTGCGGGAGCTGTCGCAAGCGCGAGGATGCTGGCCTCCGTCGATAGCTGTGAGGCGCGCGAATTGCGGTACGTGGTCAGGTCTACCACCGACATGGCCGCGGCGGCCAGACACAGGGCGATGGCAGTCGTCTGCACAAAAACCGCCATGAGCTTGCGGCGCACGCTTGGATGGCGCACGCCCATTGGCGGGCGGAACCAGCCCATCAACCTTGAGAGAGGGTTCACGATCCCCCCTCGACGGTCCATGAGCGATCGATCCGTGCGGCGAGTTGCAGGGGGCACGGCTCATGGTTGTCGCCGAACGGCCGGCAAACCGACCTTCCGCGCAGATCACCGGTCTTGACGCGCTCGGCGACCGCAAGGAGACCCGAGCCGATTTGAAGCCCCGAGCGTTTCGCGGCCGCGAGGGAGATCTCGAAGCGAACGTGTTTTTGTTCAATGAGAAAATTGACCGCGCTTCCCTCCTCGAGCGCCCCTGGCTGGTCTGTCACGATCAACAGCGGTCGATCTTTGAGCGCCTCGATGAACACGCTCAACTTGCGGGTGGCGCCTGCACCGATGTAGAGGATCTGAGCGTCACCGAGTTGGGCGAGCCCTTGGATCGTCACCACTCGCGCAGGCCTGCCTTGGATCGGGTGCTCCGGCAACAACGCTTTAAGCTGCTCGGCCACATTATCCGCGCCGAGAATTGCAATCGTGAACTGGGAGGAATTCGCCGCGGCTGGTGGCCAAGTCACATAGCCTGCAAAGCGGTACAAGAATACCGCCTTCACGGCGTCCTCGGGGTACGTGGCGGCAGCATGCGCGGGGCTTGGTTGTGTTCCAAACACTATCAGCGCGACAGCCAGAAGGGCGATTATCGACCGCGTAGGCCGAGTTCCAACTCGCGCCTTGGAACGCCTAATGCACTGCGCCCATGCCGCTCGCGCCCATGTATTCACCATCGGCGCCGGGTCACTTGAGAGACTCGCTCACGCTTGCAAGCTGCCGCCTGACAACGCGTTGCGAAGCCGAAGGCCGCGCATGCCGCAAACGCTTTCGTTGTTGGTCATTGGTTGTTCGCATCCCGATTTTTGAAGGCGACGTCTTTCGTCCCCGCGTAGTTGGACGTCGTTCTACACCAAGATACCAAATACGGACACTTCGCGTTCCATTCAAGATGGGCCGGCACCCTTTATTGCCCAAGCCATGAGGTGGATCGAAGAAGCAATAAGGGAGGTTCACCGCAGATCGTCGGGAAATCGCGTCAACCTCTTGCCGCCCGGTGAATCGCCTTGCGCACGCGATCATACGTGCCGCAGCGGCAGATATTGGTCATGGCCGAATCGATTTCCATATCGGTTGGATTTGTTTTGCGCTTGAGCAGAGCGGCCGCCGTCAGAATCATGCCGGACTGGCAATAGCCGCATTGCGGGACGCTTTCCGCGATCCAAGCCTTCTGCACAGGGTGCGACTTATCGGCCGACAACCCCTCGATGGTGGTGATGGACCTACCGGCCACTGCGCTCAGGGGCAGCACGCAGGAGCGCGTGGGCTCCCCTTCGAGCAGCACCGTACAAGCGCCGCAAGCGCCGACACCGCAGCCGAACTTGGTTCCGGTGAGGCCCACGTCGTCGCGGATCACCCAGAGCAACGGCGTGTCGCCCTCGACATCAAGGTCGTGTGTCTTGCCATTGACGGTGAGTTTCATCATGGCTCAGGTCCTCGCAACCGCAAAGGTGAATCCATGCTTGGAGAGTGGCAACGAGCGCACGCGTGTGCCGGTGGCAGCATAGATGGCGTTCGCCAAAGCCGGCGCGATGGGTCCCGTCCCGGGTTCGCCGATGCCGCCAGGCGGCGCCGTGCTCGGCAGAATGTACGACTCCATCCGTGGCATCTCGGCCATCGTCAACATGGGGTAGTCGGTAAAGTTGCTCTGCTTTACCGCGCCATTCTCCAGGGTGATCTCGCCGCGCAATACCGCCGCCAAGCCGTAGACCATGCCGCCCTCCAGCTGCGCGCGGATGTTGTCGGGGTGCACCGCCACACCGCAATCAATGGCGGTCACGACCTTGTGCAGGGTGATCGCCTTGTCCTTGATGGTGACGTCCACCACCGAGCCGATGTAGCTGCCAAAGGCTTCGAACGCCGCGATGCCGAGCCCATGACCCGGCTTCGCCCTGCCCCACCCGCCCTTCTCCGCGACTGCGTCGAGCACGCGCAGGAGCCGCTCGGCTTCCGGATGCTGCAGCATCGACCGGCGGAACTGATACGGATCCTGCCCCGCCTGATGCGCGATTTCATCCATGAAACCCTCGAGCATGAAGGGATTGTGCGACTCGTTCACCGAGCGCCAGAACCCGAAGCGCACGCCGATGTTCTTGTCGATGCCGGTGACGCGCAGGTTCGGAATGGCGTAGCTCAGGTTGTATACCCCTTCGGTGTAGAACGGCGGGCCAGGAAACGCAAAGCTTGGCTTCGACGATGTGACGATGTTGCACTCGAGCGCCGTGAGCTTCTTCTC
>Ga0181537_10004880_pt1 | contig 10994 bp, 8 predicted proteins | sample PEATcosm2014_Bin_39_FD_119765 | JGI IMG/M metagenome (GOLD analysis project Ga0181537, IMG submission 119765) | Peatland microbial communities from MTU Mesocosm Facility, Houghton, MI, USA - PEATcosm2014_Bin23_10_metaG | ecosystem: Environmental > Terrestrial > Soil > Wetlands > Peat | place... | reverse complement strand
TGAGAACAATCTCTTGCCAACGTCTCTGCTATATGCGCCTGTAGAGCTTCTCTGGTATGGGGAAGGACCGGTTGTTGAGGATAGTCCCGATTAAGGAAACCCCTGCGGCCTCGAGGGACTCTTTAGCCTTGAGTGCTGCATGTTTCCTGGTAACGCCGGCCTCGACAACAAGGACGGCGGCGTCAGCGAGATTTCCGAAAAGGACGGAGTCCTGGCTTACGCTGGTGCTTTGCGTGTCGATCAATACGAAGGAATAAATGCTGCGGAGGCGGGCAAGTACGCGAGAGATTTCATCGACGGGCAGCAGCATTCCCTGCTCGTTGGTGAACAGGTCCGGGCCCGCAAGCCAGAGGTTTGTCTCTACCTTCACACAGCGTTCCTTGACCGGAGGCGGCAAAAACGTATTGCGTGCGGGTACCAGCCTGACGCCGAAATATCGGGAGAGATTGCATGCGGGCAAATTGGCATCGACGAGGCAGACCAACTCGGACCGCGCAGCCATGGCGCGACCGACGTCTGCGCACAGGAAACTGCTTCCGCTGTCATCCTCAACCCCGCAAAAAACAATGTTGCGCAGTTCGCGCCCTTTTTGAGTCGAAAGCAAGGACTGAACGAGTCGGGAAATCTCTTCATTCGCACCTGGCTTGTTTGTGGCGCGCGGGATCTCCTTGAGAAGCGGCTCGTCAACTTTCGCGCGCGCGATCTCCTTGAGAGGCGATTCGTCAACTTTCGCACGCGAGATCTCCTTGAGAGGCGATTCGTCAACCTTCGCACGCGAGATCTCCTTGAGAGGCGATTCGTCAACCTTCGTGCGCGGCGTCTCCCTTTGAGGCACCTCCTCAATGTGCGTGCGGGGGGAAGGCTCCTGCGGGGTCTCGGACCAAATCTCAAGTTCCCGAAGCAAATCGAAATTCCTGCTCATTGTTCTCCCCTGTCCGTTTCTGTACCACGAGCCTGACCGATCGTTATCGCCGGACGCGGACCGGGGAGCAACACTTTTTGACCAACTTCGACGTGATCAGGATTAGTGAGCGCCGGATTGAGTGCACCAATCTGACGCAGCCGTTCTGCATTGAACTCACCCAGATATTGCCGTGCAATGCTGCCAATCGACTGATTGGCCTCAACCGTCACTTCAAACGGAGCATCAGTGGGAGTTGCAGTTTCAACATGGGGCGCCGCGTCAACCTTGACGAAAGCACCACCCCAGAAGGTGCGATATGCGCCGAAGGCCAGACCGACCAGAAGCAGAATCAGAGCCGCGGAACTGAGCAGTGCTTTCCCCACGTGGAGGCGGAACGGTGGCGGCGGTGAGTGAGGATGAGGATGAGGAAGATCGAATCTGGGCCGAATTGGCGCCATCTCCTTGGGAGTTGGCAGGGGAGTTGGCAGAGGTGTCGACTTGGGAAGCTCCACTGGACGGGGCACGGCTGGTCCCACGGCGGGTCCCAGTCCCAGTCGGTGATCGGCGATAATCTCCCGCACGATGCTCTCGTTCACCTGCTTCTCTTTGAGGGCATAGCACAACGACAAGGAGTTAAAACACAGTGTATTGATAAGGCGAGGCGTTCCCTGAGACGCATCGGCGATCAAATCGAGCGCTTTGTCACTGAACAAGGCTTTCCCCTTGTAATCGGCATACTTCAGGCGCTCTGCGATGTAGGCCTTTGTCTCTTGCTTTGAAAGTGGCTCGATTCGGCAGAAGTACGAGATGCGTTGACGGAACTGCAATAGGGAAGGCTTTCTCAACGTTTCTGCGAGTTGCGGTTGACCGGCAAGCACAATCTGCATCAGCTTCGTCTGAGTTGTCTCGAAGTTGCTCATGAGCCTTACCATCTCGAGAGCCGCGTCGGAGAGGTTCTGCGCCTCGTCGATAACCAGGACGAATTTCCTGTTAGCTTTGGCCTCGGCGATCAAAACTTCCTTGAGCAAATCGTGCATCTCGAGCGCGGAATCAGGAACCTTCAAACCCAGATCGCGTAGGACATACGCCGCGAGATCTCGTGGTTTGAACTCCGGATCGATATCGAACAGCAGAACAGTTCTGCTGGTTGTACGGATCTGTTCGAGAAAGCGGAAGAGCAGCGTTGTCTTCCCCATTCCCGGAGGCGCGATCAAGGTTGTAAACCCTCGATTGCTAAGATACGAGCACATCAGGGTCGCCAGCGTCTCGCGATGGGTCAAGCTCGGATAAATGCAACGGGGATCCGGTGTTGACCCGAAGGGATTCTGCCGGAAACCGAAGTATTCTGAGTGCATAGAGCTTACTCTCCGCTCATTTTAGAAAGAGTGGCCGGTTTAGGAAGAGCTGCAAGAACCGGCATGTCGAGATAATTGGCAAGCTCGTCCGGTGTGCGAAATGTGGGGTCGACGAAATCGACCACGACTCCAGTAGTGAGACTCAACGCGCCGGCTATGAAGATGGTAAGGAAAGCAAGGCGGAACGGGGATTTTTCAGGTAAGGCGGGAACGATGGGATGTTCCGCAAGAGCCACGTTCAATATCCCGCGCTGGTCCAACGCGTCGTTGATTCGAGCCTCTTCCCGTTTTTGCTGATAGAGAAGGTAATTGTCTGTTTGGGTCTTGGCTGCGCGCTCGAGATTCTGCTCCTGAATTTCTTGCTGTCCGAGTCGCTCGGCGCTGGAGTGATATTGCGCGGCGACACTGGCGGCCGCCTGTGCACGCTCCTTGAGCCCGACCAGATCGGCCTGGGCCTTGGTCAGTTCCGATTGGACGAAAAGATAGTCCGGATTCTGGTCCGATGATTCTTCGCGAATCGGCCGGTTCTCCGCTGCCTCAATGGCACTCTTGGTATCCCCTATTTGCTGATCTACCTCCTGCACCAGCCGGTAGGAAGGATCGAACTTGGTGAGTAATTCGGTTCGCTTGAGTTGAAGATTGAGCAGAGTTCCCTTGAGCTGTTCCAGAAGCTGCGAGTTATCGGCAGTTCGGACAACTGTACGAACTCGCGGCTGCATCGATTGAAGTTGTTTGGTTAGCACGCTGATCCGTTGTTCGGTCTCTTGTAGGGCGGTCTGCGCCTCGGCCGCTTTGGAGGCGAATTCGTTGGCCTGGGTAAGATCGCCGTCGCGCTCGATTTGAGCCGACACGACTCCTGTCGATTTAGTGAAGTCGTTCAGATCCTTATCTGCCTGAGTTACTCCATGCTGATATTGGTCCATCTGCTGATCGAAGAATTTGAACTCATCGTTGGCTCGATGGACCTCGAGGTGCTTCTCGACGTAGGTCGATGCGAGCGATTCGAGCACTGATTGTGAGAGCTTAGGCGACTGAGAGGAGTAGCGTACCGAAATGACGTTGCTGCGCCGCAACGGTTCGATGGTGAGGTTACTGCTGAGGTTGCGTACGGCCCGCGCGATACGGACCTCGTTGCCCCGATCATCGCCCGCCGATTGGGGACCAGCGAGTCCAGTGGACAGCGCAACTTTACGCAGGAGATCTTCGCTGTTCAGCAGCTCGACCTCGGAGTTGATTTCTTCCTGGCTCACCTGATCGTTGATGAGCTGTGACTGGTTGGCAGACGATCCAATGAGCGCTTCCGGGCGGTTGGTGCGGACCATGATCTTGATCTGAGCGTCATACTTCGGCACCCAGAATCCAGAAAGGCCGATCGCCGAAAACACGAGAACGAAGATGGTTGCAATCAACCAGCGCTGACGAAATCCGATTCCAACCAAATCCCGCGTTGTGGGCAGAAGCGGACGATGGAACTTCTCGATGGCAAACCCTTTTTCTTTCATCCGAAATCCGTCCCTTCAGAAAACACCTGGACCAAGAAACCCGCTCATGCTCGAACTGGGAAGGTATGGGCGTATCTTGGAAATTGCATTTTGAGGCACATATACCAGATCTCCCGGTTGAACCTCGAGATCTTCCGAGAGATTGCGCGAGTTGAGAAGCTTCTTGATGTTGATCAGCTTCGCCTCGTATCCGCCGGAGGGGGAAGGACGGAAGAGAACCACCTGCGAATGCTTTGACTTTTCGGTAAATCCACCGGCGATCGCAACGGCCTCGGTAACAGTCAGATCGCTGCGCAGGTCGTACTTACCTGGCTTTTCGACCTGACCGGTCGCAATGAAGTACGGCTTTTCAAAGTCCTTCAGAGAGATGGCGATGACGGGGTCATGAAGTGTTTTGCCGTACGCAGACTTGATCGTCTCCGTCAGCTCCGGAATGGTCTCCCCTTCAACGTGAACCGAACCTACACCCTTGAGGGTGATATAGCCGTCTGGCTGCACCACCACCGCTTGATTGAACTCGGGCGAAAATTCCAAATCGAGGTCAAAGCTGTCGCCTTTGCGCAGCTTGTAACGCGGATACCGCTCATGAAGGCTCGTATTCGGATCGTGTTGTCCGGACTGCGCCGTGTTCGTGGGTTCCTCGAGAGCGCAAACGGAGTTGGGCCAACTTGCAAGGACCACAAGCGACAAACAGGCGCATCGGACAAAGTTCGTTTCAAAGAGCGTCATGGTGGATTTCAACCTTCGGTCGAATCGCGTTTTCAAAGTAGAGATCATCGGCTCAGATTCCCTTCATGGCAAAGATTGCGGTGTGAAGGAGAATAGCTAGATCGAGAAAGAAGCTGCGGTGGCGGATGTAGTAGAGATCGTACTGAATGTTTTCATGGATGAGATAGCGGCGGTCGGCGCTCAGCTGCCAGAGGCCGGTGAGGCCGGGCGTGACCTTGAGACGCTCCAAGTGGCGGGCCTCATACGTGTCTACGATGAAGGGCATCTCCGGGCGTGGCCCGACCAGCGACATATCCCCTTTTAGAACATTGATGAGCTGCGGCAGTTCATCCAAGCTTGTCCTTCGTAACCAGCTTCCCAAGCGGGTGATGCGCGGATCGTTCGAATCCGTAGGGTGGAGTCCGAACTTCGGAGCATCGGTGCGCATGGTGCGAAACTTATAGAGGCGAAACAGGGAACCCCGTTTTCCGACACGCGTCTGACGGAAGAATACCGGACCGCGCGAGTCCACTCGGATCGCGCAGGCGAATGCTAGCCACAAAGGGAAGCTCAGGAGCAGAAGGAGCATGGAGGCTACGATGTCGAATGCGCGCTTGGTCAGATCGTAGATGCGATGGCGGTTCGGCTCTGCGAGCGATGCAATCAGCACTCCATCGAAGACTGCATAGTTTGTGTGCTCGTCTGCCTCAAAGGAAAGCTGCGGGACGAACGCGACCTTTGACCCGGACTCCAGGGCGAGTTTGGCAATCTCCTCGAGACGGCTTTTAGCGAGCGAGGGAATTCCCACCACAATCAGCGCTGCTCCCCATTCTTCAATTTGGCGGCGCGTCAAAGGGCCCTTTACGACGGGCGCCCAGCGCTCATGGCGGTAACCGTACTGGAAAACCTTTTGTCCAGAAAGATTAGGGGCGTCGTCGATGATGGCGACCGGATTAAGTCCCACCTTCGGCGAAGAGGCGAGTGCGGAGAAGACGCGCCTGCCCGTAAAGCCAGCACCATAAATGAGAACGTTTTGCAAACCGTATCCTCGACTATGAAGGTGTCTTATCAGCGTAAAGCAGATCTGTTTTTCTACGATCAAAAAGAGCGGGACCAGGAGCGTCGCGAACAACACAACCCAGCGGGAGATGCCAGGCGGTATGAAAAAGGTTAACGAGAAGGCAATGGCGAAAGCTTGCGTGCAGACGCGTAGAACTCGCTCGGTCTCTCGAATTCGGAGGAGGCTGTTGGTCTTCTCGTAGGCTCCTCCGTGATCGAGCATTACGACGCAAGCCACAGCGAAGAGAAAGCCCGCTGTTGCGACCAGGGCGATGGGGTAGCGGACACGCTGTCCGATTTCCATGAAACTGTAGATGTAGTAAGAAACGCATGAAGCGACTGTCGCGGCGATGAGGTCTCCCAGCCTCTCGAAGATCGAGACTGCCAATTCGAAGTGCTCATGCGGTCGGGCGCCTTCGTGGGGCTGGACCAGTCCCGTGATTGCCTGCTCGTCGATAGGCTGCACTGAACCCATTGCGTATTCCTTACCAGGATGGAGACCAAGCTCTGAGGGACGATCCTAACTTCGGGTCGCGACTTCGAGTCTCGCTTCTCAAGCCTTGCAGATAAAGTTCGGAAGCAATTGCGTTATGGAGAGGTCGCGGCCAGCGGTCGATCGGCCGGTAGCGTCAATGAAGATTGGAAGCTAGCAGAGCGCTCGCTTGCTCAAGCATGATCGCCAAGATCGTTTGCGTGAGTTCTCTGGCCCGAGTTCCTCAGAGAACATAGCTCCGCTCTCTGAGCCCCAGAAGGCCAGATTTCAATAGAGGACAATGTGGTGAGACCCCCGTTGTCTGGTGGGCACGCACACTTTGAACCGCAGCAAAATTCAAGCAAAATTGGTCCCGCCGTACTTTGGACCAGAATTCAAAATCAGGCAAAATGCGACATCTTTGGTAACAAAGAATCAGTTACGCGAGAGCGCCAGACTCCGTGCTTTAAATCACTTTCCGATACACCAAGAGATTGATTTCGTAACCTCAGTCCGGTTCGATGGAGTTCATTGGCATCAGTTGCAAATCGGTCATCGTCAAAGTTCCCGAAAGTCAAGTGCAGGTATCCGGACCCATTTGGAGGGTCGCGGGGGAGTTGCTAATGCAACGAACATTGGGCAATACATCTCGCACCTATATCTCAGGCGGGCTGATCTCGTAATTCGTCTCCGGCTGCAAAGTACGCTGCGCCTTGGTCAGTCTCGCGCCCACCAACAGGGAGGTTGCTGATGGTTTTGTTACTTGAACAATCCGTCGTGGGGGCAACGAACAGATGCTTGTGATGTGGAACCAGTATCAAGCAGGGGAAGGAGGCTGGAAAGGGGCTGAACGTCTTAAAAAAAGACAGGGCCTTATGGGCGGCTTGCAGGGAGAATGGAGAATCTTCCTGAGGAAACAGTCTCTGACCATTTGGTAATCGAACGGAGTGCAAACAAATACAAACTAGGGAGTGATTGATCCCCACACTAGGGACGAACGTATCTCATAGTAATCACCTTCTTCCACCGCCAGTCTTCTCACTTCTTGCGTTTCGCGATGCTATATTGAATCCAGTACGGCGGCGTCCTCCACAAATTCCCCCTGGCCGTCAAAACCAGAGCCATTTCGGGAGCGGAAAATGTATGGCAGGACATTCGGAATTCTTCTCTTTGCAAAGCTTCCGTCGATCTGACGGCAGCTGAAACCTGCAGTTATTTATTTTCGTAATCTCCATTAACCCTTCCCCCGAAGTGTGCTTCGCTCACTTTGTATAGCGATATTTTTTCCCAGGAGAGTTGAGATGCTTAAAGAAAGGGTGGGTCAAGATCGAAAAACAAAAGTTGTTAGAGTTTTGGAAAGCAGGTTTCGTGCTGCAATTGTTGCGCAAGATGCAATGAACAGCGGCTTACTCGCCGCTATGATCAGGAGGGAACTGAACTGCGAGGCTTTCGGAACGTCTGCTCCTGAGCTTCTGTCCATGCTTCGTAATCAAGCAATTGACTTGGCCATCATCGACACAGACATTGGCCATGAAGCTGGAGCGGGATATGGGTTGGCGACTACAATCTCCGGCGAATTTCCAGATGTACGGATCGTGATGCTCGTTACGCAGCCATCGCGCGAAGCCACCATCAGTTCATTTCGTGCGGGGGCTTGCGGGATTTTCAATCGTCAACAACCGATTGGCCAGTTTATCGAGTGCATTGCCCATGTACGGGATGGGTCAATCTGGGCAGGGCCAGCGGAGACGAGGTTTCTCCTGACTGCCATCAAGGACACGCCTTCTCTGAATTCTCTCGGCATGGACCATTCGCTACCGCTGTCGGCCCGAGAGATGCAGGTTGTCCAAGCAGCGGCAGGCGGTAAAACAAACAGGGAAATCGCGAACGAACTCCATCTAAGTGAACATACCGTGAAAAACTATATCTCTCGCGCCTTTGAGAAACTGGGGGTATCGAGCCGCATTGAGCTGCTCCTTTATCTCACAGCGCACTCGAGGAAGGTAAGGAGCGAAAGACCAACGCTAGAAATCCCCGATGCAGCCGCCGGTTGAACGGCGGGTTTCTCGTTAGTTCAGCAATTAGGGAGTAATGTGATATTTTGATCTCCGTCGATCGCGAAACGACTGGACGAAAGAGCGCTTTAGAATGATTCTTGACTGACGAAATTTGGCGCGCTGCGACAACTACATACTGCCATTCGTGCGGATTCCCGTCTCGTATTCTAGTTGTACGTTAATTCCCGCAAGCAGAGCGACGATTGACCGACGTTAGAATTTGGAATTGCCAAGGTAAGCTTCGGTAATCTAGGAACTCGTTGAAATTCGCCGCGTTGTAGCGGGCTCAGCCCCGCCGGGCCCAGAGGTATGAAGTTCCCTTGCGACTGGCACGGGAGAGATACACACCCACCTTCCGAGTGATCCCTTAGTAAGCATCCAGCGAGCCGCAGGAGCATTTTGCGGTCCGGATTCGGCAATCTGACCTTCTAGCAACCCACGAGGCGAGCGACAGATGTTCTGTCCAAGAGTGAGGAAGCGATAGAAGCGGTCTTTTCGGCGGCGACATGCCGGAACCAGGCCGCGGCATTTAAGGCCAAGGTGGCTCAGGGCACCCCCTGGTCGCAGACTTGGGCACGCGCCCTTAACAAATCGGTGGATCGCTGGTAATTTGTGAATACTACTAACCGGTCCAAAATACTTGAACAGGGACGACACCGTGAGGGCTCGTGAATAACAATGGCTTGGGGGCGGGGCGTTTCGCGAACAATATTACACATCCACGATGCGGCGCTGTCCGCTATGAATCCGTCGTTCCAGCGAAAGCCGATCTCTCGCGGTCAGACCATCCCAACGTGTATTTCTCCGAGCGGACCATGCGAGGACAAGCATTCCTTCTTCGATCGATGGTCCTCGTCGGCCTCGTCCTCCTATTTCTTTGGCCCGCGATCTGGAACCGAGGGCCATTCTTCTTTATGGATACTCGAACCTATATTCGCAGCGCGGACGCGGCTCTCAATAAGGTTACGCACACCCGAACCGACTGGACCACCGAAGACACTAACAGCATTGAAGGGAAGAACCTCTACGACGTGGGGCAAGCCAAGGCGCGAAGCCTCAAAGAGATCACAAAGAAGGGGATTATGCTGGGACGATCCCTTTATTGGAGTCTCTTCCTCTACCTTGGCGCCATAACAGGCGGGTTCTGGTTAACCATCGTATGGCAGTCCGCATGCGTTTTGGTTGCGATATACATAACACTGCGCACGCTGGGTTATTCTGTGTGGCCGACGTTGGTATTTGTGTCGGTAGGTTTGGCCCTGGTGTCGGACGTTGCGTTTTTTGCCAGCTTCTTGTTGCCCGATCTGTTTGTGGGATTTGTGGTATTAGGAAGTGCCATCCTGATCGCGGTGCAACGGGAAATGGGGCGCAAGGAAATTACAGCGTGGTGGCTCTTTCTATCATGGGCGGTGCTTTGCCATGACTCAGGCTTATTGACGGCGGCTTCGTTGCTCGGCGTCGCCGCAATCGGCAACTTATGCAGGAAGTCCTGGAGCAACTGGCGTGGCCTTTCTATCATTTTGCTGGCGTTGATCACGGCTTACGTCGGTCAGTCTTTAGTGACCTATGGGATAAGTCGCAGCACCCATCAGGCGCCACTACGGTTTCCTCTCCTTGAGGCTCGCTTGATCGCCGATGGGCCAGGCACGAGCTATCTACGGGCAACTTGTCCACAGAGTCACTTTACTCTTTGCGAATATGTGAATGATTTTCCGATGACATCAGAAGACTTTCTCTTTGGAACAAATCCGGGAAAGTCGGTCTACGAAGTAGCTTCTTATGAGCGGCGACGTGATCTCAGCGCCGAGCAACTCCGGTTTTCCTTAGCGGTATTGCGATATGACCCCGTTGGCATTTTGAGAACAGGACTTCTGAATACGTGGGCGCAGCTTCTGGACTTTTCTCTGTCAAATTTCGGTTACGATGCAATCTTCAACGACAAGATGGAGAGGTCCTTTCCGGAAGCGGCAATGGTTCAGATACGGTCGAGTCTTGCATATCACGAAAGGTTCCCAGCGGCCGTGTTCTCTATTCTGAATTACTTATTCGTAATCTGTTCTCTGACTTATCTGTTGTTGGTTCATCTGAAGATATTGCCGGGAAGAATTATGAACAGCCTTCTGAAGAGAGTCTTTGTTTGGGCTTTTGCCGGATTAGTTCTGAATGCGGCCATCAGTGGGGCAATTTCCTTTGCTCAGCCGCGTTACCAAGCCAGGGTAGTTTGGATCGTTCCTATGGTCGCTCTCCTGGTGGAGTCGCGAAGATGGATACACAGCCGGGGAGACGGCTCCGTGCTTGGTGACGTTACTGCGATTTAAGGAGATTCCATGGGGACTCAAGAATCCAGGTTTCAGTTTTGGAAAGTTGAGAATGATGCCGCGATCGACCTGAATCTTGTGAGCGCGACTGAAAATTGCGTTCGAGCTAAACCTGGATTCCCGGCGAGGGCACTGCATGTGCTGCGTGACCTGTGTTCAACGGCTCATGCTCGCCTTCGCATCCCACTGCAACATCGACGATCCTGTGGTACCTTTAATTGACCGTCCCCCCTCTTTAAATGACTGGTAGCCGCGCCCCCCGGCCCCTTGGAAAAGCTTAGACTCTTGCAAAAATGAGAGGTTGTGATGATACGACTTTCCCGCCTTGCTCCGGGGTGTAGTTTATTTTGTCTGCTGGCAACGTTCACCCTTGCTGCTTCAGCAGCGCCGGTCATCACGTCGGTATCGCCGGGCACGGCTTTGGCAGGTCAGACGATTACGGTCACCGGGTCGGGCTTCGGCGCAACTCAGGGCAGCAGCTATGTTCTCTTTAGCGATGCCGGAACAAACTGGGGCGCTCCGGTTGACGCGGCGACCTGGTCGATCAGCAGCTGGAGCAATACGCAGATCACTTTCGCTGTCCCGAACCCATCGGGTCCATCGGGTCAGTATGCGGTGG
>Ga0181537_10004879_pt1 | contig 10995 bp, 5 predicted proteins | sample PEATcosm2014_Bin_39_FD_119765 | JGI IMG/M metagenome (GOLD analysis project Ga0181537, IMG submission 119765) | Peatland microbial communities from MTU Mesocosm Facility, Houghton, MI, USA - PEATcosm2014_Bin23_10_metaG | ecosystem: Environmental > Terrestrial > Soil > Wetlands > Peat | place... | reverse complement strand
GGTATGACCGCACTGAGCGGCAGCGTGGCCTATACCGACCACGGAACCAACCACCAGGCGTATGGCGATTTGACCAAAGTCCTGCATAACCATACGCTGATCTTTGGCTTCTCCTATAACCACTACCAGAAGCTCGAGAACAACACGACGGGCACGCAGGGCAGTTTTACGTTCAATAACGATCAAGCTTTTCCCATCGTGCCAGTGAACAACAACGGCGGCGCAAACGAGGCGCAGGCGTTTGCCAACTTCCTGACGGGCAATGCCAACGGCGGATTCAGCCAGCTCTCGAGGGATCCGGTGACTGACCAGAAGTTCTCGCTGTACGAGGGCTTTGCCCAGGACAACTGGAAGGTGATGCCGCGGCTGACGCTGAACCTGGGCGTGCGCTATGGCTACTACGGCCAACCCTGGGATGCGAACGGACTGATGAGCAACTTCGATCCTGCCAAATATACCGCTGCGGCGGCGCCGACCATCGCAAGCAGCGGCCTGATCTGCATTACCAGCCTCTGCAGCCAGGCCGGCAGCAACGCCGGCCAGCCTACAACCGCGAACGCATCAGCGGACATCGTGGGGATCAACTATATCGACGGCATCATCTACAACGGCCCGAACGCGGCCAACAACAACCAGGCTTCGCCGTGGGGGAACAAGGTGGGCCAGGCGCAGAAGGCGAACTTTGCGCCGCGTTTCGGCTTTGCTTACGACCTGTTCGGCAACGGAAAGACCTCGCTGCGCGGAGGCTACGGCTGGTCGTATGACAACGCCGAGGTGAGCTACTACGAAACCACGGTGTTCGACAATCCTCCGGCGGTTTCTACATACTCGGTGAGCCAGTCAACGCTGGACACGCCGGCAGGGGGCGCAACGACTGCATTTTCGACTACGCCTGCGCGTATTCAGGGGGTTCCGCTCACCTTCCAAACGCCGTATGTGCAGCAGTTCTCGCTCGACATTCAGCAGGAATTGGCGCCTAAGTTCATGCTCGACGTGGGCTACTTTGGCGATCATGGAACACACCTTCTGGGCGCGCTCGACATCGATCAGCCGGTGCCGGGTGCCTGGCTGGGCAACGCGAACAGCGGGGGCAGTTACCTGGTGAACCCCACGACGAACAGCTCGGGTTGCGTGATCGGCGGCGTTCCGGCCAATATCAGCTCCACCTGCACGCGCGTGGTGAACCAGATTGAACCGTATCTTGGATACGGCGCGATCGACGCGCTGCGCACCATCTTCAATTCGAACTACAACTCGCTGCAGGCTAAAGTGACCAAGCGCTTCAGCGGCACCACCTACGTGGATGCCAATGTGACCTGGTCGCGCGACCTGACCAATGCTCCGGCAGATTACTCCGGGTTCATCCAGAACGAGTACAACATTAACGGCGATTATGGACGCGCTTCACTTGATCGCAACAAGGTGTTCAACTTCGACGGGGTTTTTGAAGAGCCGTGGTTCCGCGAGCAGAAGAACCTCGAAGGGCGCGTGTTCGGCGGCTGGGAGCTGAGCTTCATCTACACGATCGATTCGGGACTGCCGTCCACGGTTGCAGCCAGCGCGGGAAGCACGATTTTCTATAACCTGGGCGGTGCAACCAGCATCTACAACAACGCGGCAAACGGCGGCGAAGTAAGCGACAACGCGGGCCTGCACGACTCGGGACCGACTTCGGACGGCTTGCGAGCCAACCAGATCGGCAATCCGAACTCTCCGGGCAACCTGACGAGGCTTCACAACAAGAATTACGAGGTGCCAAGCGCGCCCTGGTTCTACTCCGGCGCATTTGCCGCTCCGGCGCCGAACAACCCGGTTCCGGCGAATGCCAAGCGCGGCACGATTCAGGGTCCAGGATTCAACCGCGTCGATCTTGGCGTGCACCGCAATTTCAAGATCACGGAGCGGATGAGCTTCCAGTTCCGCGCCGAGGCCTTCAACGCAGTCAACCACGTGAATGTCAACTCCATCGGAACGACGGCGACGTCATCGACGTTTGGCGAGGTTACGGGTTATCGTGACATGCGCATCATGCAGTTCGCCGGCAGATTCACCTTCTAACTTGAATGAGAAAAACCGGCTCGGCCCGCCTTGTTCCTTCAATAAAGGAACAGGCGGGTAGGGCCCTGCTCTCATGCAAAACTGATGGTTTTGGTTGTGCCGATCAAGCAGGAATGCCGCGATGGGATTGAACACGCTGGATCTGGTGGTGATCGGTTGCTACTTGGCCGGCGTGACGCTCTTCGGTTTGCGCTTCCATAGCGGGCAGCAGACGCTGAAAGGATATTTCCTCGCCGACAACGCGATTCCGTGGTGGGCGATTTCGCTTTCCATCGTGGCCGCGGAGACCAGTACGCTGACGGTGATCAGCGTGCCCGGCCTGGCGTACGACAAGGACTTCAGCTTTCTGCAACTGGTGATGGGCTACCTGATCGGCCGCGTGGTGGTGAGTTTTGTGCTCATCCCGCAATACTTTCGCGGCGAGCTGGTCACGGCTTATCAACTGATCGAACGGCGCTTTGGGCAACGGCTGCGCGCCATGACAGCCGGAGTCTTTCTCATCACGCGGGCGGCCGCCGAAGGCGTGCGCGTATTTGCTGTGGCCATTGTGGTGCGCGTGGCGCTGGGCGGACTGCTGACAGGCGTGAACGATTTTGCGCGCGACCTGGTGGCGATCGCCATCGTGACCGCGCTGACGCTTCTCTACACGTTGAAGGGCGGCTTGAAAGCGGCGATCTGGACGGATGTGATGCAGCAAACGGTTTATGTTGCCGGAACCATCGTGGGTCTTGTGACCATCCTGCATCTTGTGCCCGGCGGGTGGGCGACGGTGCGCGAGGTGGCGGGCGCGGCGGGAAAATTCCGCGTGTTCGATTTCACGTTCGACTGGACCACTAAATACACCTTGTGGTCGGGAGTGATTGGCGGAGCTTTTTTGACCACGGCGAGCCACGGAACCGATCAACTGATTGTGCAGAGGCTGCTGGCGGCGCGCAGCGAGCGGCAGGCACAAGTTGCTCTGCTCTCGAGCGGGGTGATCGTTTTCTTCCAGTTCTCGCTCTTTCTGATGATTGGGGCGATGCTGTACGTGTTTTACCGCATCGATCCGCCGGCGGCTGCCTTTACGCGAACCGACACCATCTTTCCGGTTTTCATCGTGAGCCACATGCCGCACGGGGTGAGCGGGTTGCTGATTGCCGCCATCCTGGCGGCGGCCATGTCGAATTTGAGCGCGGCGCTCAATTCGCTCTCTTCTACTTCAATGGTTGATTTCTACATTCGCCTGCGTCCGCTTACTTCGGAAATCCGCCGCATCTGGCTGTCGCGGGCGGCGATGGTGGTTTGGGCGCTGGTGCTGTTCGGCCTGGCGCTGCTGGCGCGTCATGGCGGCAGGGTGATCGAGGTGGGATTGACGATCGCTTCGATCGCTTATGGAGGAATGCTGGGCGTGTTTTTGCTAGGCGTGCTTACGCGCGGGGCTTCGGAGCGCGGAGCCATGATGGGCATGATCTGCGGTTTGGCGTTGAACCTCTACCTCTGGCTCTTCACCAGTGTGGCGTTTACGTGGTACGTGGTGCTGGGCAGCGTGACGACGTTTGCCGTGGGTTATGCCGCGAGCCTTGCCCTGGGGCAAAAAGGGATTGGAAATGCAAGTGCGTAAATTGATGACAGAGCGCCGCAATCCGGCAACGGAAAATCTGGACCGGATGAGCGCTCTCGAAATGGTGACCGCAATGAACCGGGAAGACGCGAAGGTTCCGCGGGCCATTCGCAAGGTTTTGCCGGAGATTGCGCGAGCCGTAGACCTAGTGGCGCAACGCCTGGCCGACGGCGGGCGGCTGATTTACGTGGGCAGCGGCACCAGTGGGCGCATCGGCGCGTTGGACGCATCGGAGTCGCCTCCGACCTTCGGCGTGAGCGCAAAGAAAGTGCAATTTGTGATTGCCGGCGGGGAGCGCGCACTGGTGAGGGCCGCGGAGGCCAGCGAGGACTCCGCGGAGCTGGGACGCAGGGATATTGCGGCGCGAAGGCCCGGCGTTCATGACGTGGTGGTGGGGATTGCAGCCAGCGGATACACGCCGTACACGATCAGCGCTCTCGAATACGCGCGGGATAAAGGCGCGGCGACGGTGGCCATCGCGTGCAATCGCAACACCCCGCTGGGCAAGGCGGCGGATCTGCGTATTGAAGTTGAAGTCGGCCCCGAGGTGCTGGCGGGCTCTTCGCGGCTGAAGGCGGGAACCGCGGAAAAGCTGATCTGCAACATGCTGACTACCGGGGCCATGGCGCGGCTGGGGTACGTGTACTCTAACCTGATGGTCAACCTGCACCTGACCAACAAGAAGCTGGTGCAGCGCGGCATCACGATCCTGGAGGAACTGGCAGCGGTGGATCGGGCGCAGGCCGCGGCAACGCTGGAAAGAGCCGGCAGGAGCGTTCCGCTGGCGCTGGTGATGTTGAAGACGGGCACCGGCAAAGCCGAATCCGCGCGACGGCTGCGCCGCGCCAAAGGGAACGTCCGCAGGGCGATTGAAGGTTGACATGGGGAGTGCTCTGAAAACGATCCGGTCGCGGCGCGGGTGGTTTTTCCTGCTGGCCTTTTCATTGCTGGCTTGCGGCGTGCGGACGCTGGCTGCGCAGGATGCGGCGACGGGCGCGAACGGGACGAAGACGAGTGAGAGCGCGCACAGTTTCGACGCTATCGACGCGCTCATGCAGTCGGCAGTGGCCAAAGGCAGCATGCCCGGCGGCGTCGTGATCGTCGGCCACAATGGCGCAGTGGTCTATCGCAAGGCCTTCGGTTCACGATCGCTCGAGCCCACGCGCGAAGCCATGACCGCGGACACGATTTTCGATCTGGCCTCGCTGACCAAGGTGATCGCCACGACCACCGCGGTGATGCAGCTCGTTGACGAGGGCCGCGTGAAAATTGACGATCCCGTCGCCGCGTATCTACCGGAATTTGCCGAGAACGGGAAGGCGCAGATTACGGTGCGCGAACTGATGACGCATTTTTCCGGCTTGCCTCCCGATCTGGATTTAAAGGAAGCGTGGCACGGCCGCGACACGGCCTTCAAAATGGCCATGCAGGTGCAGCCGGCGAACCCGCCGGGCACGAAATTCGTCTATAGCGACATCAATTTTGAAGTGCTCGGCTTCATCGTGCAGAAAGTCACCGGCATGGCGCTCGATGAATACACGGCGACCCACGTGTTTGCTCCACTCGACATGCGGGAGACGGCGTTTCTTCCGCCCGCGAGCTGGGTGCCGCGCATCGCTCCTACGCAATACGACGAAGATGGCATCATGCTGCGCGGCGTGGTGCACGATCCCACGGCGCGCAGGATGGGCGGAGTCGCGGGGCACGCGGGGCTGTTTTCGACGGCCGACGATCTGGCCCGATTCGCGCAGAATCTGCTCAGCGGCCATCCCAAGGTTCTCAGCCGCGAAGCGATTGAGGAGATGAGTACGCCGCAGCAGCCGGGATCGAATGCGATCCTGCGCGGATTGGGGTGGGACATCGACTCGCCCTACTCCAGCCCTCGCGGCACGCTGTTTCCCCTCGGCTCCTTTGGGCACACGGGATTCACGGGCACCTCGATCTGGATCGATTTTCCCAGCGACACGTACATCATAATGCTCACGAATGCGGTGCATCCCAACGGCCACGGAAACGTGATCGCGCTGCGCAGGCAGCTGGCGGATGCTGTCGTCGGGGCGCTGCATCTTTCCTTCGCGGAAAACCCCGAGAAGCGGATCGGGCCCATCCCGCGCCCCAGCGAGTCGGTGACTTCCGAGCGGCGCGTGACCGCGCGGAACGGCGAGGTGAAGATGGGAATCGATGTTCTCGAAGCCGACGACTTCCGCGAACTGCATCCTGATCCCGCCCACCCCGTGAGAATTGGGCTCGTGACCAACCAGACCGCGGTCGATGCGCACGGAAAGCGTACGGCCGATGTTCTGGCGCACGCGCCGGGCATCAAACTGGCGGCGATTTTCTCGCCGGAGCACGGCATCGCCGGCGTTCTCGACACAACAGCCATCGGTAACTCGCGCGACGCGGCCACGGGCGCACCGGTTTACAGCGTCTACGGTGATTCGGATGCGAAGCGGCGGCCCACGGACGAAGAACTGGCCGGTGTGGACGCGATCGTCTACGACATTCAGGACATCGGCGCGCGCTTCTACACCTACGAGAGCACGCTCGGCTATTTTCTTGAAGCGGCCGCGAAGGCGGCCAAAGAAGTCGTGGTGCTAGACCGGCCGAATCCCATCGGCGGCGCGTACGTGCAGGGTCCCATGCTCGATGCGGGACGCGAATCGTTCGTCGGCTACTGGCAGACTCCGGTGCGCCACGGCATGACGGTGGGTGAACTGGCGCAACTGTTCAACAGCGAACGCGCGATTGGCGCGAAACTTTCCGTGGTGAAGATGGAAGGCTGGCTGCGCGGCGACTGGTTCGATGCGACGGGCAGAGTGTGGATCAATCCCTCGCCCAACATGCGCAGCCTGACGGAAGCGGAACTCTATCCCGGCATCGGAATGATTGAGGGCGCGAATATTTCTGTCGGACGCGGCACTGACACGCCCTTCGAACTGGTGGGCGCGCCATGGATCGATGCCGCGGCGTTTGCCGACTATCTGAACGCGCGGGTGATTGACGGCGTGCGTTTTGTGCCAGTGAGCTTCACGCCCAATGCTTCGAATTACGCGAATCAATCCTGCGGCGGCGTGAACATCATCGTGACCAATCGCGAAGCGCTGGACGCACCCGAGCTGGGATTGGAAACTGCGGCTGCGCTCGAGCATTTGTATCCCAATGATTTCAAGATCGCCGGCATCGACGTGCTGATGCGCAACAAGGCCGCGCTCGTTGCGCTCACGGCCGGTGATGATCCGCGCCGCATCGCGGAAGATTGGCAGGATGCGCTGAAGAGTTTTAAAACCGTGCGCGCGAAGTATCTTCTTTACTGATTTTGCGCACGACGGCGAGGCTGCAGGAGTAAGAGTGCGTGGGTCAGGAGACCCACGCCACAGCCGGCCAGGAAGCCGACGCTACAAGTCGATTGCGCGCCGCTGGATGCGAAGGAGCGGGAGTTGAAGTTCGAAACGAGCAGAATGAGATGGGGTGGGATGGCCGTGCTGGCCGCAATAGCGGCGGCGACGATCGCTGCAATTTTCGCACAGGGCGCCGTCGCTGCGCCGCCGGTTCATCTCGATCGCAAAGGCGAGCGGTGGGCTGCCGCGACCCTGCGCAAGATGACGCTCGAAGAAAAAGTCGGGCAGATGATCATGGTCTGGGCCAAGGTTCAGTTCCTGAATCCGCAGAGCCCGGAGTACCTCGAACTTCGCGACGAGATGGCGAAGTACCACGTGGGCGGATTCGGCGTGACGGTGGCCACCGACGGGCCGCTGCTGATCGAGAGCGAGCCGCTGGAGGCTGCGGCGCTGACCAACCGGCTGCAAAAGGATTCGAAGTATCCGCTGCTTTTCGCGGCCGACTTCGAGCGCGGCCTCTCGATGCGTCTTGAGGGTGCTACGGCGTTTCCGGCGGCGATGGCGTTTGGCGCGGCCGGCGACAAAAACCTGGCGCGTGAGTTCGGCCGCATCAGCGCCCAGGAGTCGCGCGCCATCGGTGTGCAATGGAATTGGTTCCCGATTGCCGATGTCAATTCCAATCCCGCTAATCCCATCATTGATACGCGTTCGTTCGGGGAAGATCCCGTGCTGGTGAGCGAAATGGTCGCGGCCTACATCGAGGGGGCGCGCAGCGAGGGATTGCTGACGACGGCGAAACATTTTCCCGGCCACGGCGATACGGATACGGATTCGCATCTGACGCTGGCGCGCGTGCCGGCAAGCATGGATCGCCTGAACTCGGTGGAGCTGGTTCCATTCCGTAGCGCGATTGCCGCGGGAGTTGATTCGGTGATGGTGGGCCATCTGATCGTTCCGGCCATTGAGCCCGACCCCAATCGCCCCGCGAGTGTTTCTGCGCACGTGATCAGGGAACTGCTGCAGGGACAACTCGGTTTTAAAGGGCTGGTCATTACCGATGGATTGGATATGGCGGGACTGACCCATGTCTTCACGGGGTCGGAGGCGGAGATTTCGAGCGAGGCAGCCGTCGCGGCCGTAGAGGCAGGCGAGGACATGGTCATCATTCCCGGCGATCTCGGCGGCGCGTATGACGGCCTGCTGGCGGCGGTGAAGAAGGGCGAGATTTCAGAAGCGCGTATCGACGAAAGCGTGCTGAAGATTCTGCGCATGAAGGCGTCGGTGGGCCTCGATCGCAACCGTTTTGTGGATCTCGCGAAGGTGCAGGATGAGATTGCGCAGCCGCAGAATATGGCGCTAGCCGAAAGCGTCGCCGATCGCGCAGTGACGCTGGTTGAGGATGGCGGCAAGCTGATTCCGATTGCGGCACAACCGATGGACACCACGGCGCAGCCGGGGCGGCCGGCTTCGCGCATCGTTGCGGTGATTTTTTCTGACCGGCCGCGCGGCAGCGAAGGAGGGCGCACCTTTGCGAATGAACTGCGCAAGCGGGCGCCCGGCGCGACGGTCTTTTTTGTGGATCCCAGCAATTCGGGTTACGTCTTCGACAGCGTGCTGGCCGCGGTGCGCGATGCAGGTGCGGTGATCGCCGTCGCCGAGTCGGTTCCCAATCCCCGGCGAACCACCGAGGGCCACGCCGGCGGGTCGGTGGGCCTGAATGCGGGACCGATGCAGTTGCTCACCGAGATCGTGAAGACCGCCGGCGCGAAGACGATTGTCGTCGCGTTCGGCGACCCGTACACGGGCGGTTCGATTCCGGGTATCGAGACCTACGTTTGCACGTATTCGAACACCGTGGTTTCCGCAACGAGCCTGGCACGGGCGCTGTTTGGCGAGATTCCCATTCACGGACGGCTGCCGGTATCGATTCCCAACCTTGCGCCACGGGGAACGGGGCTCGACCGCGATGCGATCGCGCGAGCCAGCACACCATGAACCAGTGCGCCGTGAAATCGACCGGTGGTTTTGAGAGGAGCAATCAAGTGAGTGCTGCAGATTCAATTCCGAGAACCGTTCGGCCCTGGCGCGCCAGAATGGGTAGCATTGGCCGCGCGATTACGGCCCTTATCGCGATGAGCGTGCTGCTTGCCGCGACGCCTGCTCAGGCGCAGCAGTCTGTCGACCATCCGGATGCGGTGGTGGCCAGGCCTGTGGTGAATATGTACAGGAACGCAACGGACGCGAGCGATGTGGTTTCGCAGGCGCTTTACGGCACCGGCGTGCTGACCTTCGAAAACAGTCCAGGCTGGTTTCACATTCATACCGCGGATGGATATACGGGTTGGGTGGCGGCGGCAGACCTGAAGATGCTGAACAGCGGAACCTACGCGCCCAAGGGCGATGCGGTGCGGGTCACGGCGATTAGCGCGAATATTTATCGCGAACCGGACGTGACGGCTCACGCGCCGTTGTTGCAGTTGACGTGGGAGTCGCGCCTGGAACCTACGCCGGCACCGGCGAAAAACACCGAGCGCTGGCTCGAGGTGCGCCTTGTGGACGGGCAAATGGGCTGGGTGCAGCGCGGCGACGTCAGCGACGATTTCACGCCTGTGAGCATGGGAGACATGCTCAAGCTTGCGCATCGATTTATCGGCACCACATACACCTGGGGCGGCGTGAGCAGTTTCGGTTTCGACTGCTCGGGATTTACGCAGATGCTGGAGCGGCAACGCGGCATCGAGATGCCGCGCGATGCGGACGTACAGGCTGCCTGGAACGGGGTGATGGCCGTGGAGCGCAAGGACCTCCAGCCCGGCGACCTTCTTTATTTCGGTTCGAGTCCATCCAAGATCACGCATACCGGCATGTACCTGGGCAACGGCGAATTCATTCACGACACCACGCACGGCCATCCCGGCGTGCAGATCAGCCGGCTGGACGACATGCCGTGGACGCAGCTTTTGGTAGCGATACGGAGAGTGAAGCCATGAGTCGACGAGACATGAATTGGCGCGCCATCAATCGGCGCGACTGTTTGAAAATTGCCGGCGCTGCCGCGGTGCTTCCGTTCGCATCATCGGCCGCGCGGCCCCAATCCGCGGCGGGGCCGTGCACGGTTGACGTCGGATTGAAGCGCTTGATGCTGCGCCACACCTGGACTACGACTATGTCGTCGAGCGAGTATCGCGACACGGTGCAGGTGGCGTATCAACGTGACGGCGTGTTGGGGCATGGTGAGGGCGCGCCAATCGTTCGCTACCAGGAGTTTCCGGCATCGGCGATGAAGGCTATTCAAGCGATCGTCAACGACATTACGGCGGGCGATCCCTGGAAGTATCGGAAATTTCTTGCGGGCATCCGCAAGGCGCTGGGCGATCAGCAGCACGCGGCGATGGCTGCTGTCGATATCGCCATTTTCGATTGGCTGGGCAAGAAGCTCGATGTACCGCTTTACAAATTTCTCGGGCTGGATGCGGCGGATGCGCCGATCACGGATTTTTCCATCGGCATTGACACGCCGGAGATCACGCGCCAGAAGACGCGCGAGGCGGAGGATTTTCCGGTGCTGAAGGTGAAGGTGGGGCTCAAGACCGACGAGGCGACCATCGAAGCCGTGCGCAGCGTGACCAAGAAGCCCATTCGCGTGGATGCCAACGAGGGATGGACCGACAAGGAAGAGGCCATCCGCAAAATCAATTGGCTGGAAACACAGGGCGTGGAGTACGTGGAACAGCCCATGCCGGCGCACATGGTGGAAGAGACCCGCTATGTGCGCGGCAAGGTGCATTTGCCGATTTACGCCGACGAGGCGTGCACCGAAGTAACGATGATTGCAAAACTTGTTGATGCCTACGACGGAATTAACGTCAAACTCGACAAAGCAGGCGGCATTCTGGAATCGTTGCGGTGGATCGAGGTGGCGCGCGCCATGAAGATGAAAATCATGCTGGGTTGCATGGTATCGAGTTCATGCTCCGTGACGGCCGCGGCGCATTTGTC
>Ga0181537_10004878_pt1 | contig 11001 bp, 6 predicted proteins | sample PEATcosm2014_Bin_39_FD_119765 | JGI IMG/M metagenome (GOLD analysis project Ga0181537, IMG submission 119765) | Peatland microbial communities from MTU Mesocosm Facility, Houghton, MI, USA - PEATcosm2014_Bin23_10_metaG | ecosystem: Environmental > Terrestrial > Soil > Wetlands > Peat | place... | reverse complement strand
ACGATCGAGCTTCTTTGCTTTGTCATCGGCAGGACCGCCAGCGGACCGCCGGGCAGAAAATGCTCGACGGCTACATTGTGGTGGGGTTTCTCATGTGCGATCGCGCACACGATGGAGGTTTGATCGTATGTCCAGCCGTAAATCGGGATCGCCGCTTGCGTACGGCAAATCGAATGACGGCCATCGGCGCCGACCACAAGGGATGTCGTCAAAACGCGGCCGTCCGTCAAGATAACTCGCGCTCCATCATCATTCGTTTCCAATCTTTCCACGGCGCCTTCGATGCGCTGTACCGATTTTAGTTCGCGTATGCGCGCAAGCAGCGCCTGATGGAAAATATGATTTTCGACGATCCAGCCGAACGGATTGCGGCCGATCTCCCGATGATGAAAATCGAGAAACGCAGGCGAGTTTTGGTCGATGATACGGATATCGAGGATCGGGCAGGCGGCTTTTTGCAGGTGCGGCCACACGCCGCCGTTTTTCAGGATCTGCGCCGAGCCATAAGAAAGAGCCGTCGTGCGCCCATCCAATTTGGCAATGGTGCGCGCGCGACGCGGCGCCCGGCGTTCGATGCACACAACCGAAAACCCTGCCGTACCAAGACAGGATGCAAGCGCGAGGCCCGCCGGACCGCCGCCCACGATCATGATATCGTTCCGGTTTACGCGTTTTTTAACGGAATTGCGTCGCATTTTTGCCGTCATTGGACATTAAAAACTTTCCGGACGAGAGATTTTAGAGGAACTCCGGCTTGTTTGTCGATTCGTTGAAGTCTAAATTCTTTTTGCCGACCCTGAAACCTGGCCCGCAGCTCTTATGCCTTTTTTTCGAACCGCCCTTCTGACGCTTGTTTTTCTTGGCGCGTTTAGTCTTACCGCAGCAGCAGCGCCCCCGCCGGCGGCCCCGAATCCGCCTCGGCCTTTCTCGCTGACGCCGATCGCCGCACAATTCCAGACCCTCATTACCGGCACCACAACGGGAACTGCGTCTGCCCCAACGATAACTGGTAATGCCGTGCCGGTCACGACGACGGGCGCCAATGTTAGCACCCCTGCCGCCGCAACGACGACCGGCAACGAGACGGTCGAGGAAATCAATATTGAGCCCGGAGAAACCTTCGGTACCCGTGCGCTTAGCCTGGTCTTGAGCTTTACGGATTTGCTGACCGAGCAAAGCGCCGCTTTTGCCGATAATTTTGCCGACCTGCCGCAAGCAAGTGACTGGCTAAACCGTCAGCTCAACGAGCCTCACCTGCAAGATCGCTGGCGTGCGGCCGGCGAAGATCTTTTGCTGATGGTCGGCCTTGCTTTCGCGGGCGCCTTCGTGCTCGAGCTTTTGCTCGCGCCGGCGCGGCGGCATTTTCGCAACCGCAACCCCGCCGATTTGGTCCGCCGCGTGACGGCAATCGGCGGTCTTCTGGTGCTGGAGTTGCTGCCTGTTATTCTTTTTGTCGTCGTTTCGACGACGTTGCTTAACGTCTACGAAACGCAACGATTGCCGCGTTTCGTCGTCGAAAACGTCATTTACGCGATCACGCTCAGCCGGCTCGTCATCGTCGTGGGGCAAATCCTGCTCGCGCCGCGGGCGCCGAATTTGCGTCTGATCCCGCTAACGCAAGCGCAAGCGAACTATCTTTACCGCTGGCTCGGATTTTTCAATTTTATCGCCGTCTATGGCTATTTCTGCGTCGATCTCGCGCGCTCGCTGCGCGTGCCGCCGCCCGCCGTCAATGCGTTCGGCAGTTTGCTGGCTCTTGTTCTTGTGATCATGACGATCATCGTCATTGCGCAGAAGCGTTCCTATGTTGCCGTGCTGTTGCGCGGCGACTTATCGGTGGCTCAACGCGATCTAACGCCGACTCAAAGCCTGCGTCTGTGGTTCGCGCGCAGCTGGCACATATTGGCCATCGGCTACCTCGTGATTGGTTATATGGTAACGGCGCTCGGCGTTACGGGCGGCGCCGCGATCCTGATGCACGGGACGGTTCTGACCTTTCTTGTTTTCGTCGCCACGGGGCTTGCAATTTATGCCACCGGACGTATCGGTGCCGGACGTGGAGAAGATCAGGTCAAGCCGCAGCTGCATCATGCGATTTTACGTTTTTTTCTGCGTTGCCTGATCTGGATTTTGACCGTGGCCGGCCTCGCGGCGGCGTGGGGCGCCAATATCCCGGCTTTTCTCGCTACACCGATAGGCCAGCGCATCAGCGGCAGCCTGTTCTCAATTGGCGTCACGGTCGTGGTGCTTGCACTCATTTATGGTTTTGTCAGCACCTCGATCGAGCGCCATCTCAGCCGCAAAGACAAGGATGGCCGGCCCATTCAGGCCAGCGCGCGGGTACGCACGCTGCTACCGATGGTGCGGAACGCGATCTTCATTATATTCGCGGTTGTTGCCGGTATCGTGATTCTATCCGAAGCCGGCGTCAATATCGGTCCTTTGCTGGCGGGCGCCGGCGTCATCGGCGTGGCGGTCGGTTTTGGCTCGCAGACTTTGGTGAAAGATTTCCTCACCGGCCTTTTCATCGTAATCGAAAACGCGATCGCGATCGGCGACGTTGTGAAGATCGGTAGTCATTCGGGTACGGTCGAAAGCATGACAATCCGTACCATCCGCTTGCGTGACGCGGACGGCGCCGTGCATGTCGTTCCTTTCAGCGAAGCAAACCAGATCGTCAATATGACGAAGGATTTCGCTTATGCGCTGATCACGGTCGGCGTCGCTTACAACAGCGATTTACGCAAGGTTATGGATGTCATTAAGGCGGTGGGCGAGGAGATACGTCAGGATCCAAAATTCCGCGTCAGCATCCTCGACCCGATTGAAGTGTTGGGTATCGACAGTTTCGCCGCTTCCGCGATCATGCTGCAGGCGCGCATCCGTACCCGGCCGGGCCGGCAATGGGATGTGAAACGCGCCCTTCTCCTCAGGCTCAAGGAACGCTTCGATCAGGAAAAGATCGAAATTCCTTTCCCCACCGTTACACAGATCCAGAAAACATGAGAGGATAAAGCGCGTCAATAAAGCCTATTTCAAGCGGCGCCCTTGTCCTCGAATTGCCACTTTTATATCACTACTCCTTATCGCTAAGATGCGGCCTGGACAGCCGTCCGAAGCGAAATTCGCTATTTCGCGTGAAAGTAAGAAGAGTCGGATTTCCGCCTGGAGTTTAATTTATGTGGATAGTACGCCTTGCGCTGGAACGGCCTTATACCTTCGTTGTTTTGGCTCTGTTGATTCTTATTTTGGGACCACTCACAATTATACGCACGCCGGTCGATATTTTTCCAACCATCGGCATTCCCGTCGTGGCAACCATCTGGGGCTTTACCGGTCTGCCGCCCGATGAAATGGCCGAACGCATCACCGGCAATTACGAGCGCGCGCTGACGACGACCGTCAACGACATCGAGCATATCGAATCCAATTCGCTCAACGGCATTGCGGTCGTTAAAACCTTTTTCCATCCCAACGTCAAACCGGAGATGGCTGTCGCGCAAACGACGGCGATTGCGCAAACGCTTTTAAAGTCTTTACCGCCGGGTTCGACACCGCCCTTCATCATGAATTACAACGCTTCCAGCGTGCCGATCATGCAGCTGGCTTTGTCCAGCAATCAGCTGTCGGAGCAGGAGCTTTATGATACGGGCGGCAACATCCTTCGCGTGCAGCTCGCGACCGTGCAGGGCGCCGCCTTGCCCAGTCCTTATGGCGGCAAGCAGAGACAGATCCAGGTCGATCTCGATGAAAATAAATTGCAGGCCTATGGCCTATCGGCACAAGACGTCAATGGTGCCATCGACAGCCAAAATCTCATCCTGCCGGCTGGAACCGAAAAAATCGGCCCTTACGAGTACAATATCAAACTCAACGGCAGCCCTGAAGTTGTCGCGGACATGAATGATTTTCCGATCAAAATTGTCAATGGCGCGCCGATTTATATACGCGACGTCGCCCATGTGCGCGATGGCTTTTCGCCCCAGACCAACATCGTACGGGTCAACGGCAAGCGCGCCGTTTTGATGACGATCCTTAAATCCGGCAATGCCTCGACGCTTGACATCATCAGTCGCGTGAAGGCTAAGCTTCATCAAATCAAAGGCAGCTTGCCGCCGAGTCTCGATCTAAAAATCATCGGCGATCAGTCGGTATTCGTACGTGCGGCCATAGAAGGGGTCGTTCGCGAAGGCATCATCGCCGCTACGCTCACGGGCCTTATGATCTTGCTGTTTCTAGGCAGCTGGCGCAGCACGATCATCATCACCGTATCGATCCCGCTTTCAATCCTTGTTTCGATCATGGCGCTCTCATGGCTCGGCGAAACCATCAACATCATGACGCTGGGTGGCCTCGCCCTCGCCGTCGGCATTCTGGTCGACGACGCAACCGTCGCCATCGAGAATATCAACTGGCACCTCGAGCAAGGCAAGGAAGTCGAAGCGGCCATTCTCGACGGCGCTCATCAAATAGCCATTCCGGCGCTGGTGTCGACACTTTGCATTTGCATCGTGTTTATCCCGATGTTTCTCCTAACGGGCGTGGCGCGCTATCTTTTCGTGCCACTGGCCGAAGCGGTCGTGTTTGCGATGCTGGCATCCTATTTTCTCTCGCGCACGCTGGTGCCGACCATGGCCAAATACCTTCTGCAGGCGCACGAACCGCATTATTGCGAAGAGACACATGAGGCGCCGCAGGGCCATCCGCTCATGCGCTTGCAATTCGCGTTCGAGCGCCAGTTTGATCGACTACGCCATGCCTATCACGGCTCCCTTGCCTCAACCCTCGAACACCGCAACCTTTTTATGATTGTTTTTCTTGGCTTCGTCCTGCTGTCGTTGGGGATTTTGGGGCCTTGGCTCGGCTCCAATTTCTTCCCGGCCGTCGATGCGGGCCAAATCCAGTTGCATTTGCGCGCTCACACGGGCACGCGAGTCGAGGAGACCGCCGCTTTATGCGATGATATCGACACCACGATAGAGCGCGTCATTCCGGCCAGCGAGCTCGACAGTGTCACCCACAATATCGGCTTGCCTTATAGTGGCATCAATCTGACCTACAGCAACTCGCAACCGATCGGCCCGCAGGATGCGGATATATACATCACGCTTAAGCCCGATCATCACCCGATAGCCGATTATGTGAGAAACCTGCGGGTCGAGTTGGCAAAGAACTTTCCGGGCATCATGTTCGTCTTCGTGCCAGCCGACATCGTCAATCAAATTCTCAATTTCGGATTACCCGCGCCCATCGACGTACAGATAACGGGTATGGATGAGACCGCCAACCGCGCTTATGCCACTATGCTGCTTGACAAAATCCGGCAGGTTCCCGGCATCGTCGATAGCCGCATTCAGCAAGCGAACGACTATCCCGAATTCCGCGTTCATGTCGACCGGTCCCGCGCGGCGGAACTCGGCATTACGCAGGCTAACATCGCCAGCGACATGCTGATCTCTTTGAGCGGTAGCTTTCAGGCCGCGCCCACTTTCTGGCTTGATCCGAAAAACGGCATCTCCTATTCAGTCGTCACACAAACGCCGCAATACAGACTCGAAAGCCTCGACGATCTGCGGAATATCTCGATTCACGGCGACAGCGGCCAACCGCAAATTTTGGGTGCACTGGCCACCATCGAGCGCGGCACGGGGCCGGCCGTCGTTTCGCATTACAACGCTCAGCCATTGATCGACGTTTATGCCGCCGTGCAGGACCGCGATCTCGGTGGCGTCGCACGCGATATTCATAAAATTCTTCAAACTACCGCCGGTGACGTTCCGAAAAGCGCGCGTATCATTGCGCGAGGCCAGATGCAGACGATGAGCAATTCCTTCGAGGATCTTTTTTTCGGCTTGCTCGGCGCCATCTTGCTTGTTTATTTGCTCATCGTCGTCAATTTTCAATCCTGGACGGATCCTTTTATCATTATCACCGCACTGCCAGGGGCGATCGCCGGCATCGTTTGGATGCTGTTCGTGACCCACACAACTCTCAGTGTGCCGGCGCTGACCGGCGCCATCATGTGCATGGGTGTGGCGACCGCCAACAGCATCCTAATGGTGAGCTTCGCGCGTGAGCGTATGGATCAGCACGGTGATGACGCCGTAAAAGCTGCGCTTGAGGCCGGCTTCACGCGGTTGCGCCCCGTGATGATGACGGCGTTAGCCATGATCATCGGCATGCTACCGATGGCGCTTGGTTTTGGCGAAGGCGGCGAGCAGAATGCGCCGCTGGGTCGCGCGGTGATCGGCGGCCTCATTTTTGCCACGGGCGCCACGCTATTTTTTGTGCCGGCCGTTTTTTGTTTTATTCACGGTCGTGCAAGTCAAGATAAAACGAGGAAAGCATGACCCCGCCTCCGTCGTCTTCCCGCAAGCCGCAAGGCTCGTCCATGCTGATCATCCTTCTTGTGCTGGTCGCGCTGGTTGCGGCCGGCGGTATTGTTATGCGCCTTCATGAAGGGTCGGCTCTCAACCGCGCGACAAAAGAAGAAGCTGTCCCGACCGTCGTCGTCATGAAAGCGGCGCAAGGCCCTCCCGCCGAAGACATCACGCTGCCAGGCACCGTGCAAGCCTGGCATGAAGCGCCGATTTACGCGCGCACCAACGGGTATCTCAAGGATTGGGTTACGGATATCGGCACGCCCGTGAAAGCCGGCGATTTGATCGCCGAGATTGAGGCGCCGGAAATCGATGCCCAGCTGAAGCAAGCCGAAGCCGATCTTGCCACGGCGCAGGCGAATAACCGAATCGCGCAGATCACGGCCACGCGCTGGGAAAATCTGCTCAAAACCAACGCCGTGTCCAAGCAGGATGCCGATAGCCGCGTGGCCGCCGCCGCCGCGGCGGCGGCGACCGAAGCTTCGGCCGATGCCAACGTCAATCATCTGCGCGATCTGGTTTCCTTCGAACGCATCGTGGCGCCATTCGACGGCATCATAACAGCGCGCAATACCGATGACGGCGCGCTCATCAATGCTGGCAGCAGCGGCACGGGACCTGAGCTTTTCCATATCGCCGAAACCGACAAATTGCGCGTTTACGTGCAGGTACCGGAAACTTATGTCGATGCCATAAAACCCGATCTCGTCGCCGATTTGCATTTCGCCGAGCATCCGGGCGAAGTGTTTTCAGCCAGACTGACGCGCACGGCTGATGCGCTCGATCCCACGGCGCGCACTTTATTGATCGAGCTCGAGGTTGATAACGAAAAAGGCGAATTGATGCCTGGCGGCTATACGGACGTGCATTTCAAATTACCATCTTCACCCAATGCCGTGCGTTTGCCGGTCAATACGCTTCTGTTCCGCGCGGATGGCTTGCAAGTGGCAACCATCGATGCCGACGGTAATGCTCTGCTCAAGTCGATCAAGGTAAGCCGCGATTTCGGCAAGGAGGTCGAGGTACAATCCGGCATCGCTCCTGGTGAAACCATCATCGTCAATCCGCCGGATTCGCTTGCGACGGGCCAGCCAGTGCGCGTGATAACCTCCGGCGACGATCAGGATGGTGATGGTAAGGATGGTGACGGCGGCACTAAGGACGGCAAGGATAACGACAAAAACGACGATGGTGGCGCCAGCGACTCCGGCAAAGACGGCAAAAATCAATGAATTCGAAGCGCCATGCAGTAATGATTTTTACCGCTGCGCTTACCGCGTGCTCGCTGGCGCCCGATTACGCGCCGCCCGCGATTGAAACGCCGGCATCTTTTAAGGAAACGCAAGGGTGGGTTCAGGCGCAGCCGGCGGATGAAACGCCGCGCGGTCTCTGGTGGACGATGTTTGGCGATCCAAGGCTCAATGCGCTGGAAGACGAGGTCACGCAAGCCAACCAAAATCTCAAAGTCGCATTGGCGCAATATGAAGAAGCGCGCAACGCCGCCGAGGCCGCGCGCGCCGATTATTATCCGACGGTGACCGGCAATGTCGGCGCTACGCGCCAGCAGTCCTCTTCCACCGTCGCCAATACTGCCTCCACCAAAATTTATAACGATTATATTCTTGGCGCCGGCTTTTCCTACGAGATCGACGTCTGGGGTCGCGTGCGCAACGAAGTCGCCGCCCGCGAAAGCCTTGCCGCCGCCAGCAAGGCCGATTTGGCGTCCGTCGAGCTCAGCTTGCATGCCGAATTGGCCGCCGATTATTTTGCCTTGCGCGGCGACGATGCCATGCAGGACGTGCTCGATAAAACGGTCGCCGTTTATCAAAAGGCGCTGAAACTGACGCAAGACCGTTTCAAGGGCGCGATCTCCCCTGAAATCGATGTCGATCAGGCCGAAACGCAGCTTGAGAACGCCAAAACGCAAGCGTCCGATATTCGTTTGCAGCGCGCGCAGCTCGAGCATGCGATCGCGGTGCTGACGGGAAAAGCGCCCGCTGGTTTCAAGCTTGAGCCGGTCCCACTCGGCACAGAAGCGCCCCCACCGCTCGATCCGGGCCTGCCTTCCGTTTTGCTTGAGCGCCGGCCGGATATCGCCGCGGCCGAGCGCCGTACGTCGGCGGCCAATTCCGAAATCGGCGTCGCGCGCGCCGCCTATTTCCCCGACTTCAGTCTAACTGGCATGCTCGGTCTCGAAACTGCGACACCGGGCAGCTGGATCGAGGCGCCCAGCCGTTTCTGGTCTCTGGGACCATCCGCCGTCCTGACTTTGTTCGATGCGGGGCGCATTTCGTCCCTGACCGATGAAGCGCGCGCCGCCTATGACGAAGCCGCCGCCAATTATCGCCAAACCGTGCTGACGGCCTATCAGCAGGTGGAAGATAATCTCGCGGCCCTGCATCATCTGGGTGACGAGAATCAAAGCCAGCAAGCGGCTACGGCCGCCGCCGAGCGTTCGCTGGCGCAGGAAAACAATCTCTATATCGGCGGCGCCGTGACCTATCTCGACGTGTCGGTCGCCGAAAATGCCGCCTTGCAGGCGGAACTCGCCGAAATCACCATCCATATGCGCCGCCTTGCGGCCGCGATCCAGCTGGTCAAGGCGCTTGGTGGCGGCTGGCAAGCGCCGGCTGGGGGCTGAGGTTATGTCTCTCGATTACGAACGCCAGTTTGCCGCTTTTTTCGACGAGCTGGCCGATGCTGCGCGGCCGATCGCGCTGCATTATTTTCGCAAGAATCTGGTCGTCGACGACAAAGAAGACAAAACTCCCGTCACACAAGCCGATCGCGAGATCGAGCAAAAACTGCGCGAGCTTATAAAAAAGAAATTTCCCTCGCACGGCATCATCGGCGAGGAATATGGCGGCGAGAACAGCGAGGCCGAATTCGTCTGGGTGATTGATCCCATTGACGGCACCAAGGGATTCGCCACCGGCTGTCCCACCTTCGGAACGATCATTGGTCTCGCCCATAACGGCAAGCCGGTCATAGGCCTCGTTGATCAGGCCTTTACCAAAGAGCGCTGGTTCGGCGTGCACGAGGTTTTTTGCCGGTACAACGGCGTGCTGGTCAAGGTCACCGTACCGCGCGCTCTATCGGCAGCGCGGCTTTACACGACGTCGCCCGAGATGTTCGAAGGCGGCTATGAGGCGAGTTTTGATACGTTGTGCCACGCGGTTAAATGGGCGCGTTTTAGCGCCGATTGCTACGCCTATGGCCTTCTGGCGCTCGGCTGGGTTGATCTCGTGATCGAGCGCCAAATGAAAGTGCCCGATCTCATCGGACTTGTGCCGATCATATCAGGCGCCGGCGGTTTCGTGAGCGACTGGCAGGGTAGGGAAATTACCCTCGTCAATAACGGTACCATCGTTGCGGCAAGCGACAAAAAACTTGCTGAGGAAGCGCTTGCCGTTATCAATCGGGAAAAAAGCGAAGACGCGGCTTAGCCGGCGTAATTGGCGAGATTGCTCCAGAAACGCTCGAGCTTCTTTAGTAAATCGTTGGATTTACCGATTTCCTCGCCGGTGATACCGGCGCTTTGCAAAGCGCCGACCTGCTTATCGAAGCCTTCGCCCAGTTTCTTGTGCAACGCGAGGCCTTTGTCCGACAGTTTTACGCGCACCGAGCGCCGATCGTGTGGCGAGCGTTCCTGAACGAGATAATTATTCTCGACCATTTTTTTGACGTTGTAAGACACGTTGGAGCCGAGGTAATAGCCGCGCGCGGTGAGCTCGCCGACCGTCATCTCGTCGACGCTGATATTGTAAAGGATCAGCGCCTGCACGTTGTTGATGTCCTGCACGCCCTGCCGGTCGAGATCGGCCTTGACGACTTCGAGGAAATGGCGATGAACCCGTTCGATCAGAAGGATCGCGTCGTAATAGGAATGCCGCACGGTGAAACTCCAAAGATGAAAGATGGAAGAAAAAGAATGCTATTGAAAAAGATATTATTCGAATTCTATTGAAAACTCGTTAAAACTAAAAACGTCATCAACTGCCTGATTTTGTGCGGCATTTGCTCTTATCTCGAAATTCGAAATAATTCGTCGCCGCCGCCCATCGTCCTAGATAGGATCAAAACCGCATGCGATTGCGAAGTTTTTTCCGCGCTCGGCGTAATCACGGAACAGGCCAAAACTTGGCGCCGCCGGCGAAAGCAAAATCACGCCGCCTTTTGTTGTTTCCATTTTTGCGCGTGCGACGGCGTCCGTCATATTTTCGGCCATGAAAATCCGTTCACTGCGCTTTTGTTTCAGTTCATCATAAATACGTTGGCCGCTCGGGCCGAGGCAGATCACGGCATGCGTTTGATGGGTGAGAATGTAATCGGTCAGCGGCTTGTAATCGACGCCGCGGTCAAAGCCCCCGGCGATCAGCGTCACTGGTCGCGTTTGATATACTTCCAGCGCGGCGATCGCGGCATGGGGTGCCGTGGCAATGCTGTCATTGACATAAAGAATGCCATTCTTTTCACCCAGTTCCTGCTGTCGGTGCGGCAAGGCCTGATAATTTTCCATCGCCTTGAGTGCGGCCATTGTATCCAAACCGAGAAATTTGATGGCCGTCAGCACCGCGCAGATATTCGAAAGATTATGCGTCCGCGCGAGATGGGCATTGTT
>Ga0181537_10004875_pt1 | contig 11004 bp, 10 predicted proteins | sample PEATcosm2014_Bin_39_FD_119765 | JGI IMG/M metagenome (GOLD analysis project Ga0181537, IMG submission 119765) | Peatland microbial communities from MTU Mesocosm Facility, Houghton, MI, USA - PEATcosm2014_Bin23_10_metaG | ecosystem: Environmental > Terrestrial > Soil > Wetlands > Peat | place... | reverse complement strand
GGGCAGGGCCATGAAGATATAGGCCTGAAGCAAAACGATCAGGACGTGGAAGATCGCCCAGGCCGAGCCGAGCACGACCTGCGACGCAAACAGCACGATGCTGCTGACGCTCCAGCCGACCACCGCGAAGCCCAGCAGCGCAATCAGCATGAACAACAGCTCGCCGGCGAACATGTTGCCGAACAGTCGCATGCCGAGCGAGACGGGCTTGGCCAGCAGCTCGACGAAATTGAGCACCACATTGGCCGGCGCAAGCCAGATGCCGAACGGCACAGCCACCCATTCATGCAGGTAGCCACCGAGGCCTTTGGCGCGCAGGGAGAAGATCACGATCAGCCCGAGCACGACAATCGCCATCGCGGCGGTACCGTTGATGTCGGCGGTCGGCAGTACGCGAAAGAAATGCGCACCGAACAGGGACGCGACGTCCCCGGGCAGATCGATCGGCAGCAGATCCATCGTGTTCATCGCCACGATCCAGGTGAAGAGGGCCAGCGCCAGCGGGGTCATGAAGCGCCGATCGCCCGGATAGATCTCGCTGACCTGCCCGTCAATGAAATCGAGCACCATCTCGAAGAAGCTCACGTAACGCGACGGCACCCCGGCGCTGGCTTTACGCGCTGCGATCACGAACAGGCCAGCGATAACTGAGCCGAGCGCGGCAGACATCAGCAGCGTATCGAGGTGCCAGGTCCAGAAGCCTGAGCCCACCTGCCAATGCGTCAGATGGTGAGTGATGTACTCGGTCGGCGATTCGGTTTGCTCCAGGGCCATTGATGCGTCAATTCCTTCTGCTTGCCGCGAACGGCACCCACCAGAACACCGCGAGCGTCGCGGCGTAGGCCGCGAGCAGCGCCGGCCACAACACCCGCGCGAAACGCGAGGCGACGAAGAACAGCCCCACGGTCACCGCGACTTTGATCGTTTGCCCGACATACAGCCGCACAAGCGCACCGCGCGCGCTCAGCGCAGGCTTCAGCGCCGTTGAAGTCATGTAGAGGTTGGCGATGACACCGATCGCGGCGCCTGCGAGCGCCGAGCTTCCAGCCCGCGCGCCCCACACGATCCAGCATGCCAGCGCAACCACTCCTCCCATGCCGACCTGCGTCAGCAGAATGCGTGCAGCAACCGGGCGGATGTCATCATCACGGCTCGTTGGCACGGCAAATCCTGCGGGCAACAAAAAACCACTCGCCGACATGCTTTGCCGCACGGTGGGAGTGGCCTGGCCCTCGCTGCTCGGGCAAAAACGGGTCTTATGTCGTCAGCAAAGGCCGGCGATTATAGAGGCGAAGTGTGCGCGCTTCAACAAGCCCCGGGGCACTGCCGGAGTGCGGTTAATTATGTTTTACGAGCGCTCGAAATGCCGCAGGATGCCGTCGAGCTCCTCCAGACTGTTGTAGCGGATCACGAGGCGCCCCTGCCCGCTGCGCGCGTGCTCGATATTGACCCGGGCGCCGAGTTTCTCGGCCAGCTCTTCTTCCAGGCGGTGAATGTTTGGATCGGCAGCCATCGCGGGACTGGGGGTACGGGACTGCTGCGGCTCGACCATGCGGCGCACGAGGCTCTCGGTTTCCCGTACCGACAGGCCCTTGCGGGCCACGAGCAGCCCGACCTCGATCTGCTGTCGGCGCTGTGGCAGGCCGAGCAGGGCTCGGGCATGGCCCATTTCCAGCTCGCGCCTGGCCAGACGTTCACAGACCTCCTCGGGCAGCTCGAGCAAACGCAGCAGGTTGCTGACCGCCGCGCGCGAGCGGCCAACCGCGTCAGCAGCCTGCTGATGCGTGAGACCGAATTCGGAAATCAGCCGCTCGAGCGCGCGCGCCTCTTCGAGCGGGTTGAGGTTCTCGCGCTGAATGTTCTCAATCAGCGCCATGGCGATCGCGGCTTCATCCGGAATGCGCCGAATGAGCGCCGGAATCTCGCGCAGGCCGGCCTGTTGCGCGGCTCGCCAGCGCCGCTCACCGGCGATGATCTCGTAGCGCTGTACGCCGCGCTCATCAGCCTCGCCGATGGGCCGCACTACGATCGGCTGCACGACACCCTGCGCCCGGATCGAATCGGCGAGCTCGGCCAGAGTCTCGGCCCGGATGTCGAGGCGTGGCTGATAGCGGCCGCGCTGCAGCAGATCCAGCGGCAGGTGCGCCATCTCATCATCCGCGGCACGTGGGTGCGAGCCCGGCTGTGCGGCGCCCGCCGCTGCCGGCGCGCCCGGATTGGCGAGTCGGCTCTGCCCCAGCAGATCGGCCAGACCGCGGCCGAGCGTGGGCTTCTTCTGGGTCATGCGCGCATCATAGCCGGATCACGCAGCTCCTCTTCACGCCGCAGCATCTCCCCGGCGAGCGCGAGGTAGGCCAGTGCGCCGCGCGAATCCGGATCGTAGGCCAGTGCGCTCTTGCCAAAACTAGGCGCTTCCGCCAGACGCACATTGCGCGGCACCACGGTGCGAAACACCTTGGTGCTGAAATGCATCAATAGTTGCGCACTGACTTCGGTGGCCAGGTTGTTCCGGGGGTCATACATCGTACGCAGGATGCCCTCGATCTCGAGCTGCGGATTGGCCGCGGTGCGAATCTGCTCGATGGTGGCCACCAGCGCCGAGAGGCCTTCGAGCGCGTAGTATTCGCATTGCATCGGAATCAGCACGCTGTCGGCCGCGACCAGGGCGTTGACCGTCAGCATGTTCAGAGCCGGCGGACAGTCGATCAGGATCAAGTCGTAATTGGCACGGATCGGCTCGAGCGCCTGGCGCAGGCGCTGCTCACGGTGCTCGCTGCCCGTCAACAGCCGCACCTCGGCGGAGGTCAGATCCTGATTGGACGGCAGTACCGAGAGCCCCACCGCCTCAGGATCCGAATCCGGCGTGCTCCTCAGGCATATCGCCTCGGCGGCCGTGCACTCCCCGAGCAGTACTTCGCAGCTGCCGCGCACGATCGCACTCTTGTCTATGCCGCAGCCGGCGGTGGCGTTGCCCTGCGGATCCAGATCCACCAGCAGCACCCGTCGCCGCATCGCGACGAATGAGGCTGCCAGGTTTACGGCGGTCGTCGTCTTGCCCACCCCTCCTTTCTGGTTGGCGATCGCCATCACACGCTTCATAGGCCGATGAGTCTAGTCCTTGGCGGACTTGGACTACAGGTAAACTGCGACGATGAAGTTGATTTCCGGAATCATCGTCGCCGTCATATTCGCCGTGATGACTTTCGGACTCTGGGGGTACCTCAATCGCCCGGAACGCGAGCCGCCCTGGCCCGCGCACATACAGGGGGTCGCGTTCTCGCCTTACGCGGCCGATCAAAATCCCTTTGGCAGCAAGGACGTACCGCCGGTCGAGCAGATCGACTCAGACCTGCGTGTGCTCGCGGACAAGACCTATGCCGTGCGCACGTATCACGTGCTGGGCACGATGGGCAAGGTGCCCGAGCTCGCCGCCAAGTACAACATCAGCGTCGCGCTGGGCGTACAGCTGATGAAAGACCCGGTCGAGAACGAACAGGAGCTCAGCACCGCAATCAGGCTGGCGCGCGAGCACCGCAACGTCGTGCGCGTGATCGTCGGCAATGAGGTCCTGCTGCGCGGGGACATGACGGTGGACGAGCTCTCGAGGGTGCTGGATCGCGCGCGCGGCGCGATCCGCCAACCGGTCGGCTACGCCGACACCTGGGCGACCTTGCTCAGAAACCCGGAGATCGCGCGCCACGTGGATTTCATTGCCGTGCACCTGTTTCCTTATTGGGAAGGCGTCGACGTGGAATCGGCGGTCGACTTCTGTTTCCGCGAGCTCAAGGCCGTGCAGTCCGCCTTCCCGAAGAAGCCCGTGATCATCGGTGAGATCGGCTGGCCATCGGAAGGGCGCAATCGCGCCGGTGCGGTCGCTTCCGTATCCAACGAGGCGCTGTTCCTGCGCCGCTTCCTGGCGCGAGCGGAAAAGGAAGGTGTGCGCTATTACATCCTGGAGGCCTTCGATCAACCCTGGAAGGCGCGTGATGAGGGTGCGGTCGGATCGTACTGGGGCATCTATGACGTCGAGCGTCATCCGAAGTTCGAATTCACCGCCCCGATCGTGCGCATTCCTGAATGGCACATGCTCGCGGCGATTTCGGTGGCCCTCGCGCTGTTGATGCTCGGCGTGTTCTATGTGCACAGCGGCTCGTTGCGCGCCCGCGGCCGCACCTTGCTCGCGATCGTGGTGTACGCAGCGGCCACCGTCACGGTCTGGGTGATCTATGACTATACGCAGCAATACCTGACGCCAACGAGCATCGTGGTCGGCTCTCTGCTGATCCTCGGCATGCTCGGCGTGATTGCCGTTCTGTTCGCCGAGGCACACGAATGGGCGGAGGCGCATTGGGTTGGGGTTCACGCGCGTTTGCTCGTGCCGACACGACCGGCGACGCCCGCGAACCGCAGGGTCTCGGTGCATGTGCCGGCCTACAACGAGCCCCCGGACATGCTGATTGAGACGCTCAATGCGCTCGCGCGCCTTGATTATCCGAACTATGAAGTGATCGTAGTCGACAACAATACCCGCGATGAGGCCATATGGCGGCCCGTGGAGGCGCATTGCCGGCAGCTCGGGGATCGCTTCCGCTTCTTTCACGTCGCCCCGCTCGCCGGCTTCAAGGCCGGTGCCCTCAATTACGCCCTGTCAATGACCGCCAAGGACGCCGAGATCATCGCCGTCATCGACAGCGACTACGTGGTCAAGCCGAACTGGCTCTCGGACCTGGTGCCGAGTTTCGATGACCCGCGCACGGCGATCGTGCAGGCGCCACAGGACTACCGTGACGAAGCCGACAATCTGTTCAAGGCGATGTGCTACGCGGAATATCGCGGCTTCTTTTATATCGGCATGATCACGCGTAACGAGCGCAACGCGATCATCCAGCACGGCACCATGACTCTGGTGCGCCGCTATGTGCTCGCGGCCGTTGGCGGCTGGGCGCCCTGGTGCATCACTGAGGATGCCGAGCTCGGGCTGCGGGTGTTCGAGGCCGGCTACGCGGCGCAGTATGTATCCAGGAGCTACGGCTGCGGGCTCATGCCCGATACCTTCATCGACTACAAGCGCCAGCGCTTTCGCTGGGCGTACGGCGCCATGCAGATCCTGCGACATCATGCCATGGCGCTGCTGCGGCCCGCGAGCAGCGCCCTGACCTCGGGGCAGCGCTATCACTTCATTGCGGGCTGGCTGCCCTGGGTGGCGGACGGCTTTAATCTGCTGTTCAACCTTGCAGCGATCGGCTGGTCGTTCGCGATGATCATTGCGCCGCAGAAAGTCGATCCGCCCTTGATGGTGTTCTCGGTCCTGCCGCTGTCGCTGTTCATGTTCAAGCTGGTCAAGCTGGTGCATCTGTACACCCACCGCGTCGGCATGAGTCTGCGGCAGACCATGGCGGCCGCGATCTCGGGCCTGGGGCTTGCGCACACGATCGGCCTGGCGGTGCTCAAGGGTCTGTTCACGCGCAATCAACCGTTTTATCGCACACCGAAACAAAGCGGACCGCATCGGCTCGCCTCGGCATTGCGCGCCGCGCGCGAGGAGACCTTGTTCATGGTGGCGCTGTGGACCTGTGTGCTTGGCATTCGCTCTATTCCCAACGACATGTCGAGCACGGATCTGACTGTGTGGCTCGCGGCGCTGCAGATCCAGTCGATTCCCTATGCGGCCGCGTTGCTCGTGTCCCTTGCCAGTGCATTTGCGCTGCCGGCCTCGTTGCTCGGATCCGTCCCACCCAAGATCACTCCGGCTGCCGTTCAAAGCTGAGAATGTGCCGCTCTGCCTGCAGCCCGGGGATCTGCTGGGGACGCACCTGCGCCAGTCGCCAGCCGCGCGGCAACTCGGCGAGCTCATCCAGCGGATAGCGGCCCTTGAGCGCGACCACGCGTGTGGCTGGCCCGCACAGGCCCCGCACGGCGTCGAGCAGATCCGCCAGCGGCGCAAAGGCGCGCGCTATAACGGTATCGAACACAGGCTCGGGCGTCAGGCTCTCGGCACGCGCGTTCAGCACCGCGACATTGGTCAGCCCGAGCACGCGCACCGCGTGGCTGACGAAGCGGGTTTTCTTTGCGACCGAGTCGATCAGCGTGAAGGCTCGCTGCGGCTGCGCCAGCGCGAGCGGCAAGCCCGGAAAGCCGGCACCGGTGCCGACATCCGCGATGAGCACGCCCTGCAGATCGGCCTGCGCGGACAGACTGTCGAGCACATGCGCGCGGATCATGCTCTCGCGCTCGGTTATAGCGGTCAGATTGTAATGGCGATTCCAGCTCGCGAGCTCATCGAGCAGATGCAGCAGCCCTGCGGCCTGCTCGTCAGTCAACGTCACCCCGAGTTCGCGCGCATCATCGATGAGCCGCTGCGGCTCGCTGCTCATTCCATGCGCACCAGCGTGCGACCGATCACGCGGCCGTGCAGGTAGTCATCAAAGGCTGCGGGCAGCTCGGTGCGATTGATCGTACGGGTGACGATGCGCTCGAGATGCCGAGGCTTCAGATCCGTAGCCAGCCGCGCCCAGACCTGCGCGCGCAACTGCGCCGTGGTGCTCGATGAATTGACACCCAGCAGACTCACACCACGCAAGATGAAGGGCAGCACGCTCGTATGCAGCTCACTGCTCGCGGCCAACCCGATGCTGGCGACGTTACCGCGCTCACGCGTGCTGCGCAGCAGCCAGGACAGCAGCTCACCGCCCACATTATCGACGGCGCCGCCCCAATGCGCGCTCTCCAGCGGCTGCGCCGTGCTGCCCAATTGCTCGCGCAACAGCACCTGCGCTGCGCCCAGCTCGCGCAGGTATGACTCGACCTCGTGCTTGCCGGTCATCGCGCTCACCTCAAAGCCCTTGCCGGCGAACATATCGACCGCGATGGAGCCCACGCCCCCACTCGCGCCGGTCACTGCGATCGGCCCGAGTGCGCTGCGCTGGCCGTTGCGCTCCATGAGCATGTAGGCCAGCGCGGCGGCAAAGCCGGCCGTACCCAGCGCCATCGCCGAGGCAGCATCCAGCCCGGGCGGTATCGGCACGACGGCTGCGGCCGGCACTCGCGCGTAGAGCGCATAACCGCCATCGCGCGTCTCGGACAGCCCGCAGCCCGTGACCAGCACCGGCTCGCCGCGCGCGAAGCGCGCGTCGCTGGAGCTCTCGACACGACCGGCCAGATCGATGCCGCCGACCAGCGGCCAGCGCCGCAGGATTCGTGCCGCACCGCTGGCAGCGAGCGCGTCCTTGTAGTTGATGCCCGAATGCGAGACGCGAATGACGACCTCGCCGCCTGAAAGCTCATCGACCGAGAGTGTCTCCCAGCGCCCCTCGATACGTCCCGCCTGCTGGTGAATCCGGTACGCAGGGAATTGATCTGGAGTGATCGCCTCGTCCATGGTTCACTTACTCGCCGGCCATGAGGCACGATACCAACCCAGTGCTGCATTTCAATCTCAATCGGCAACGATCGCGTTGGGCGCTCGCATGGCTGCCCAGCCTGCTGCTGCAAGGCGCGAGCGCCGCGGTGCTCGGCCAGGCGGCTGACTCCGCTAGCCCGGACCCGAGCATCGCGCAGAGCCTGCCGCGCTATCTGCAAGCGCGCTCGAGCAGCTTCGTTGATTGGCTGCCCGACGGCAGCATGCTGGTGATGACGCGCTTTGGCGAGACGACGCAGGTGCATCGCGTGCGCTCGCCGCTGTCGATGCGCGAGCAGTTGAGCTTCGAGTCATCGGGCGTCATCGCCGCCGCGGCGCAGCCCGCGCACGACGATGCGTTCGTCACCCTGAGCGCACGCGCGGCCGGACACACGGCGCTCGCTCTGTACCGACCCAAGGATCATGCGCTCGTGGCGCTGACCGACGGCAGCCAGCGCGATGGCGCTGCCCTCTGGGCGCACGACGGCAGGCGTCTTGCGTTCAGCAGTGACCGCAGCGGCGGGCACGATCGGGAAGTCTACCTGCTCGATACCGAGGCGGCGGGGGCTACGCCGCAACTCGTGGCGGGCGGTGCAGGCTATCGCTGGCAGGTCTTCGACTGGGCGCTGGATGATCATCGGCTGCTGCTGGGCCGCGAGAGCACAAGCCCGCAGACCGATCCGGCCGAGGGCGGCACTGAAGAGTTCGAGCTGTACATTGCAAACCTGGACGACGCCGCGCTCGCACCGCTCACACTCGCGCGCCGCAGCGACAACAAGGCGGCCCCGCCGGCTGCGCCGATACGTGTACGCAGCGCGCGTTTTGCTCCGGATGGTCGCGGCATCCTGTTGCTCAGCGCCGCCGACAGCGGGGACGGCGCAGGCTTCTGGCAGCTCAGTTACCTGGATCCGATCACGGGCGAGCTGCGCGCGCTCTCGAGTCAGGGCGGCCACGACGTCGAGCTGTTTGAACAGAGCCCCGATGGCCACTATCTGGCCTACGCGGTCAATGACAACGGCATGAATCGGCTGCAGCTCATCGATCAGCAGCGCAAGCTCGAGATCAGCGTTGGCGCGCTGGGGCCCGGTCTGATTAGGAGCCTGCGATTCGACGCCACCGGCAAACGCGTGGCCCTCACGCTCGAATCGCCCCGCGAGCCGCGTGACGTATACGTCTATGAGCCCGACACGCAAGCGCTGACACGCTGGACACATGGGGAGCTCGGGCTGCTCGACCCTGAGCGCCTGGTCACACCGAGCCTGCTGCACTATCCGACGTGGGACCGCATCGACGGGCAGGCACGCCTGTTGAGCCTCTACGCCTACCGATCAGGCACCGCGAGCACCGCCATGGCACCACGGCCGGTGTTGATACTCCTGCGCAGTGGCGGCGGCACCGAGTTTCGACCCGGCTACGATGCCCTGCTGCAGTACCTGGTCAATGAGCTGGGTGTGGTGGTGCTGGCGCCGGATGTGCGCGGCTCCTCGGGCGCGGGCCGGGCATTTCAGGCCCTCGGTCAGAGTGAATTGCGCGGCGACGCGGTGCGCGACGTGGGCTCGCTGCTGGTCTGGATTGGCCTGCAGCGCGAGCTCGATCGCACGCGAGTGCTGGTCATGGGCGAGGGCTATGGTGCCTATCTCGCGCTCGCCTCACTCGCACAATACGGCGATCGGCTGCGCGGCGGCGTTGCCGCTTTCCTGCCGCATCTCGGGGCGCTGGCGAATCTGACCTCGATTCGTCTGCCGGCACTGTTCGTACAGGGGCAGGCGGACCCGGATGTGCCCGCCTATGAGTCCGAGCAATTGGCGGCGCGCGTGCGCGCTAACAACGTGGCGGTGCAGTACCTTGCGGCCGCGGATGAGGCCGGAGCGTTTCGGCGCAAATCCAATTGCGACGCCTACTTCGCCGCGGTCGCCAATTTCCTGGCGCCGCTAATTCGGTGACAGCAGCGAGGTGCGCCGGGTGAGCGTGCGCAGCGGCGGAGTCTGTTTCGAGTAGTACTCGGCGATGCCTTGCAGCTCGCTCTGACTCAGACCGGTCACGAACGTTGCCATCACGGCATTCTTGCGATCGCCGCGCTGGTATTCCTGCAGCGCACGCAACAGGTAATCGGCGTGCTGGCCGGCCAGCGTCGGGTAAGTGCCACTGATTCCAACCCCGTCCTTGCCGTGGCATGCCACGCACAATTGCGCGACCTTTTGTGGCGCCGTGCCGACCGGGGTCGCACCCGGCTTCAGAATGCTGCCCCCAAAGTAGCTGGCAATGTCCAGCATGTCCTCATCCGAGAGCGACGTGGCCTGCTCGTGCATCGTCACGTGTGATCGCTCGCCGCTCTTGTATGCCTTGAGGGCCGCGACGATATATTCCGGATGCTGCCCCGCGAGCTGCGGCACGCTGTAGGTCGGATAGACGTTCTTATAGTCCTCGATTCCATGGCACCCCAGGCAGGTATAGGAGAGCGTCTTGCCACGCTCGACATCACCGTCCGCAAGCGCTGCTGCACCGGCGCCGAGCCAGGCGGTCACGAGCACGATCTTGAGCATCAGGCGATTGGGCACCGTTCGTTCTCCGACCCGAGCCAACGGGCCATGGCTGATGAATAATGCCGCCCGAACAAGGCGGCGCGCGGGCGCAAAGTTTACGGACTGAAGCACGCTTTTACTACTGCATGATCGCACTGATCCAACGTGTCACCCAAGCCAGCGTTCGCGTGGACGGGCGCAATATCGCAGCCATCGAGCATGGACTGCTCGCCTTGATCGGTATCGTGCGCGACGACAGCCAGGCCAGCGCCGAGCGGCTGTTACAGCGCTTGCTGGACTACCGGGTATTCGCCGATGGCAGCGGGCGCATGGGGCTGTGCCTGCGTGAGCTCGGTGGTGGGCTGCTGCTGGTGCCGCAGCTCACGCTGGCCGCCGATACCGGCCGCGGCAATCGCGCATCCTTTTCCCCGGCCGCCGACCCGGCTCTGGCCGAGCGCCTGTTCGAGCACCTGCTGAGCCAGGCGCGGGCCAGCCATCAGCCGGTAGCCGCAGGCCAGTTCGGCGCGCACATGCACGTGGCACTGGTCAACGACGGGCCAGTCACGTTCTGGTTGCAAACCTCCACTTAGGTGAAGTGCGAGCGAATTCCGCGACCGAAGCCTTAGTTGTGCACTGCCAAATGCCCTATGATGAGGGCATCGGCCTGTCACTTTCGGGCCCTCGATTGCCGGGAGCACCCCATGGACCTGTTTGCACCTAAACACCTGTTAATCATACTGTTGATCGTGCTGCTGGTATTCGGCGGCAAGAAAATCAAGACGCTTGGATCCGACCTCGGCTCGGCTTTTCGGGGCTTCAAGAAGGCCATGAACGAGGGCGAGACTGAGGAGCCGGCCAAGCAGATTCCAGCCCCCGCCTCCAAGGATGCGGAGTTCCCTGAGGTCGCTAAAAGTCCGCAACACAGCGGCGAGAGCAAGCCCGCGCCCCACGCCTGAGGCGGCACGGAAATGCGCGGCATGCGATGTTCGGGATCGATTTTTCCGAAATACTGGTGATCTTCGGCATAGCGCTGGTGGTGCTGGGGCCGGAAAAACTGCCCCGGCTGGCCGCCACGATTGGCCGCTG
>Ga0181537_10004874_pt1 | contig 11005 bp, 11 predicted proteins | sample PEATcosm2014_Bin_39_FD_119765 | JGI IMG/M metagenome (GOLD analysis project Ga0181537, IMG submission 119765) | Peatland microbial communities from MTU Mesocosm Facility, Houghton, MI, USA - PEATcosm2014_Bin23_10_metaG | ecosystem: Environmental > Terrestrial > Soil > Wetlands > Peat | place... | reverse complement strand
GCGCCTGCCGAGCCGGTCGCTCTTCTCGATGATGAGGATCCTCCAGCGCGGGTTGCGCCTGCGCAGAAGAAGGGCCGTCGACGCGCCGGCAAGAGCGCCTCCGAGAATGATCGCGTCCCATGCGCGGGGCTGGTCGTTCTCGCTCATCGCAGGCAGGTTGCTCATGTCCGGGGCGTCTGTACACTCGCAATTTTCCTCGCGGCCGCCGACCGGCGACCCACGCTTGCCGCCATGAGCGAGCCGCTGCACCGCCTCTGGGAGGCCACGGTACGAAGGTCGCCGTCCGCGGTCGCCCTCGTCGACGCCGCCACCGGGAAATCCTGGAGCCGGGCCGCCCTCGCGTCCGCCGCCGCCGGGTGGGCCGTCTCCTTTTCGCTTGAGGCGGGGAAAACCACGTCCCTTAGACGCCGGGTCGCAATGTCGGTTCCCAACGGGGCGCCGTGGTTCGAGGCGTTCCTCGGCCTCCTCGCGGCCGGGGCGGTGCCCGCGCCGCTCGACCCCACCGAGCCCGAGGAGGCGCAGCTCGCCGCCGCCCGCTCGATCGGGGCCGCGTTCCTCTGGAGCGCGGGGCGCCTCCACAGGCTCGGCGCCGGCCGGTCGGGCCCGCGGGTCCGGCCCTCGGAGTGCCTGGTCAAGCTGACCAGCGGGAGCAGCGGCGCCCCGAGGGCGCTCTCCGTCACGCACGCGCAGATGGCCGCCGACGGTCGGCAGGTGTGCGCGTCCATGGGAATCGGCCCGCACGACGCGAACCTGGCGGCGATCCCGCTCGGCTACTCCTACGGGCTGGGGAACCTCGTCGTCCCGCTGATCGCCCAGGGGACCCGCGTCATCTGCAGCTCGAGCGCCCTGCCCCATTCCCTGGCCGCCGACGCCGCCCGCTTCAGGCCGACCGTGTTCCCCGCCGTGCCGCCGGTCCTGAGGGCGCTCGTCGAGAGCGACGTCCCCGCGCGCTCGCTCTCGAGCCTGCGCGTCGTCATCTCGGCCGGCTCGCCTCTCCCGGGGGAGGTCGCGTCGGCGTTTGCCGCGAAGTTCGGCGTGAGGGTCCACGGCTTCTACGGGACGAGCGAGACCGGCGGCATCACCTACGACCGGGGCGGGGACGCGACGATCGAGGGCCGGAGCGTCGGGACGCCGCTTGACGGCGTCCGGATCGCCGCCGGAAAAGACGGCCGCATCGCGGTCTCGAGCCCGGCGGTCACCGGCCTCGGCCGCTTCTCTCCCGCCGACCGGGCGGTCCTGAACCCCCTCGGCGAGCTCGTCCTCCTCGGCCGCACCGACCGCGTCGTCAAGATCGCGGGAAGGCGGGTCGACCTCGCGGAAATCGAGGCGGCGCTGAGGTCGGTCCCCGGCGTCCACGACGCGTTCGCGCACCTGCCGGGGGGGCCGGGGTCGCCGCTCTCGGCCGCGGTTGTCTCGAGGCTGCCGGCCCCCGACATCCGCCGGCTCATGCGCCAGAGGATCGCATCGTGGAAGGTCCCCTCGCGGATCGCCGTCCTGGCCGAGTTCCCCGCCACCGCCCGCGGCAAGACCGACACGGCGAGGCTCCGTCAGCTGATGGCGGCCCCGCGAACCGCGACCTCGATCTCGACGTTCAGGGCCGCGCGGCAGATGTCGGCGCCGAGGTAGCTCACCCGGTCCCCCGGGACGCTCATGCGGCGCCCCATCTCGCGCTCCACGGCGGGAAAGTCGGGCGCGTTCCTCAGGTAGACCTTGAAGTGTCGGCGGCAGCGGGGGCCCGAGCCGAGGCGCTCGCCCAGGCCGGCGGCGAGCGAGATGAGCCGCAGGTTGTCGAACGTGCAGTCGAGCTGCGCCATCGTGTCGTTGGGCGCGACGGTCTCGTGCCCGAGGACGGCCGAGGTCCCGGAGACGAAGACGTCGGCCTGCCCGGCGCCGCCGACCACGGTGGCCCGCGCGAAGCTCGGCGGCCGCGGGCCGTGCTCGGCCGGGTACCTGTAGGCGGGGACCTGCGCGGGGTTCTCGATGTGCCGGGCGGCCGCGGTGCCGGCCAGGAACACGACCGTCAGCGCGCCGCCGGCGTTCCCGACGGCCGAGGCGGCGGGCAGCCGCGACGGGAAGTCCCTCCCCCACGCCGACTCGAACGCAAGCGAGCGGCCCCGGCAGAAGGCGTGGTAGTTCTCAAGGCCGTCCTCCCCGGCGGCGTTGATGCGTGGGACGCTGTTCCAGATGCGGTGGAGGTGGAGGCCCTCCGTCGCGCGCAGGATGCCGGCATAGAGGCGCCTCGCCGCCCCCTCGAGGTCCGGGCCCTCGTCCGACCGCGCGAGTCCGGCCACCGTCCCGTTCCCCGCCCACAGGACGACGCCCCCCTTGGCGCCCGCCGGCTCGACCTCCCGGGCCACCGCCTCCCGGGGATCCCCCCCGAGGAGGGGAAGCCCGAGGCCGATGGAGCCCCGGGAAGCGTCGGCCGCGTCGCCGAAGGCGAATTCAACAGTCATTGGGATTTGACCTACAGGCACCCCGGCTTCTCCGACAAGCAATTTCCGGCTTGGTCTCCGCGAACGCGCGTCGATACCCTTGACCATGGTGTCGACAGATTGCGACGTGCTGGTGATCGGGGGCGGCCCGGGCGGGAGCACGGCCGCCGCGTTCGCCCGAAAGGCGGGCATGACGGTCTGCCTCGCCGAGAGGGACGAGTTCCCGCGCTTCCACATCGGCGAGTCCCTGCTCCCGATCGGCAACGAGGTGCTTCGCGCGAGCGGCGCGTGGCCGAAGGTCGAGGCGGCCGGGTTCGTGCGCAAGTTCGGCGCCGAGTTCATGCTCGCCGACGGCTCCGACCCGAAGGAGGTCGTCTTCGCCGACGGCTACGTTCCCGGGCTCGAGTCCACCTTCCAGGTGGAGCGCGCCCGCTTCGACTCCATCCTCCTCGACCATGCGCGCAGCCTGGGGGTGGACGTGCGCACGGGGACGACGGTCCGCGCGCTGGCCCCCTCGGACGACCTCGTGACGGCGAGCCTGGTGTCGGCAGGCGGGGGGGCCCACTCCCTGACGGCGCGCTTCGTCATCGACGCAGGCGGCCGCGAGAACCTCTACGAGAGCCCAGAGAAGAGGGCGTTCGAGCCCCCGCCCTTCCCCAAGCGCGCGGCGGTCTACAGCCACTTCGAGGGCGTGCAGCGGGCGCCGGGGCCGAGGGGCGGCAACATCCTGATCGTGCGCATCGAGGACGGCTGGTTCTGGATCATCCCCGTCAGCGCCGAGCGCACCTCCGTCGGGCTCGTGACGTCGATCGAGAAGTTGAGGCGGGGCGCCGGCCCGGAATCCGCGTTCCACGCGACCGTCGCCGGCTCGCCGAGGCTGCGCGCCCTGATGGAGCGCGCGCTCGCCGTCGCGCCGTTCCGCGTGAGCGCCGACTACAGCTACGTGCGCCGCGCGTTCGCGTCGCCGCGCGTCCTCCTCGCCGGGGACGCCGCCGGGTTCTACGACCCGATCTTCTCGTCGGGCGTCTACCTCTCGACCCACTCGGCGCGGCTCGCCGTCGCGGCGGTCGCGCGCGCGCACGCGGCGGGACGCCCTCTTAACGCCGCGGAGCGCAGGCGCTACACGCGCGCGCTGAAGGCCCACTGCTCGGTGTTCCGCAGGCTGATCGAGGTCTTCTACGACAACGACGGCTTCGAGGTCTTCATGACGCAGGAGCCCCCGCTCGACCTGAACCGGGGGCTCATCTCGATCGTCGCCGGCCACGTGCGGCTCACGTGGCCCCTCTGGTGGCGGTTCAAGGTGTTCCTCGCCGTGTGCCGGATCCAGAGGTTCCTGCCGCTCGTCAAGCGGATAGAGCATTGCTCGCGCGTGTCGCTCAAGCCCGCGTGAGACCCTGGATCGCCGTCTTCCTCTCGTTCAAAGGCTGCGCCGTCGCCCTGGCGACCGCGCACCACCCCCTCGCGGCGGCGCTCGTGTTCTTCGGACCGGACCCGTGGATCTTCCTGCAGTTCGTGCTCCCGACGCAGCAGGCGTTCGGGCCGGCCGCGACCTCCTTCGAGACCTCGCGGCGCGAGGTGTGGCTCACGATCGACGACGGGCCGGACCCCGAGAGCACGCCCGCGGTCCTCGAGCTCCTCAGGGAGCACGGGGCCCGGGCGACGTTCTTTGTCGTCGGCGAGAGGGTGGCGAGGTTCCCCGAGCTGGCGCGCCGGATCGCCGCGGAGGGCCACTCGATCGGGAACCACACCCAGACCCATCCGGCGGCCACGTTCTGGTGCGCGAGCCCCTCGAGGACGGCGTCCGAGATCGACGGCTGCGTCGCGGCCCTCCTCCTGTCGAACGCCCCCTTCGAGCGCTACTTCCGGCCCCCGGTGGGCGTCAGGAACCCGTTCCTCGACCCCCAGCTCTCGGCGCGCGGGATGGACCTCATCCTGTGGAACGCGCGCGGCCTCGCCGGGGGCGGGCGCCGAAACCTCTCCGCGCTCGCGAGGATCGCGAGGCAGATAAGGCCCGGCGCCATCCTCGTCTCGCACGAGGCCGGCCCGCGGTCGGCCGAGCGCGTCGCGTTCGTGAGGCTCCTCCTGGAGCACCTCGCGAGCGAGGATTACGCGTGCGTCCTTCCGCCCCGCGACTCGCTGGTTTTCGGGGGCGGCGCGCCCGCCCCCGCCCAAGCGTAGCGGGCCCGGGGGCTCAGGGGGACGGCTCGTTGTGGAGCTTGTAGAGCATCGTGCGCGTGTCGCTCTTGCCGTCCGGACGCGGGCCGATGGGGTGCGTCTGCGAGACCGCCTCGACCGCCGACGCGTCGAACTCGGGGTTGCCGGAGGACTTTATGACCCTCACGCGGGAGAGGGACCCGTCGGCCGCCAGGAAGAACTCCACGCGCGCCTCCAGGGTGTCGCTCACGCCCTCGATCGGCACCGCGTTCTCGCGCACCCGGTTCGTCAGCATCTGGAAGTAGGCCTCGAGCTCGCTCCCCTCCTCCCGCGTGAGCGCGTTGCCCCCGGCGCCGCCGGTCTTGTTCGCCGTGGAGCCCCCGAGGACGCCCTCGCGGATCCCCTCGGCGTCGATGTGCGCGACCCGGGCCTGGTCCGCCTTCGCGGCGGCCGCCTCGCGCTTGAGCTCGGCCTCCCTCTCCTTCTCGTACTTGGCCTCCAGGCGCTTCTCGCGGCGCGCCTCGACCCGCTTCAGCTCGGCGACCAGGTCGACGGGCTTCGCCGGCTTCGCGGCCTTGGCTGCCTTCGGGGGCGCGGGAACGGCCTCGGGCGCGGACTGGATCGGCGGGGCCTGCGGCGCGGGCGGCGTCGCCGCGCGCGGGACCGGGACCTGCTGCAGCTTCACGCCGCCGGGGCTCCCGAGGGCCGGAGCCTCGGTGGCCGCGTAGTTGTCGCCGGAGCCCGCGACGAGCTCCAGGATCTTGGGCTCGTCCTTCACGACCGTGTTGGCCGCATAGCTGAAGAACAGCACGAGCGCCACCGCCGCGCCGTGCAGGAGCGCGGAGAGGCCGTAGGCGCCGGGGGACTGCGCGCTCATTTGGACGTCGTCTGGGTGTCGAACGTGAACTTGAGGAGGTTCACCTGCTTCAGCTCGTCCATCAGGGCCACGATCTTCTCGTACGGGACCTTCGCGTCGCCGCGTATCCGGATGACTGGCGGCTTCGTCTCGGCGGCGTAGAGGCGCAGCCGGCTCCTGAGCTCCGCGGCCGAGACAGGGGTCGTCTTCTCATCCAGGTAGGTGTTGCCGCGGGCGTCGATCGAGATCGCGACGTAGCGGGTCGCCCTGTCGGGCTTCTGCTGGAGGCTCTTCGATTCCGACGGGAGCGTGACGGGGATCGTCTGCTCCTGGTTGATGAGCGGCGTCGCGATCATGAAGATGATCAGCAGCGTGAAGCCGAGGTCGATCAGGTTGGTCACGTTCATCTCCGCGATCGGGTGCGACTGCCTGGGTCTCCTGAAGGTCCTTGCCATGGCGCGTCGGCTCGGGCTCCTCAGTTCGACTCGAGCTCGAGCCGGTCCGCGAGCGAGCTCGCGTAGTTCTCGAGCTCGGTGACGAGCCTCTTCGTCATCGCGAAGAGCATGTTGTACCCGAAGAGGCACGGGATGGCGACGAGGAGGCCGGAGATCGTCGTCAGGAGGGCCGCCGACACGCCGGGCGCCAGGGTCTGGATGCTCGCCGTCTGCTGGACGGACACCGCGCTGAAGGCGTCCATGACGCCCCAGACCGTGCCCAGGAGCCCGAGGAACGGCGCGCCGGAGACGATCGAGGCGAGGAACACCATGTTCGCCTCGTAGCGCAGCGTCTGGCGCGCGAGGGCCCGCTGCAGGGCGTTCTCCGAGTGCTCGAGGCGGAAGCGCAGGGTGTCCATGCCCTTCTCCCTGCCGATGGCGGCGGCGCGCCAGTACGCCTCGACCGCGTCGCCGAAGAGGTCCGCGTACGGTATGTCGCGGCGCTCCCTCATCGACTCCTTGATCTCGAGGAGGTTCTTCTCGTCGCGCAGGTGCCGCTCGAAGGAGTGGTTCATGCGCCGCAGCACGAGAAGCTCGTGGCGCTTTCCGAACATGACGGCCCAGGCGATGATGCTGAAGACGGCCAGGCCGCTCGTGATCACCTGCCCGACGATGTCGCAGTGCTCGAAGACGTCGATCAGGTTGGCCGCGGCCAGAACGGGGACAAAATGGACGGACATGGCGCGAGCGTTGGGGGAATTTGCCCGTTCGTCCAACGCATTTCAAAGCTTACTCGCCAAACACGGCTTATATCCCCATGTTTGTCCCTCCATGGTCCAGAAGGCAAAACACACGGGCAAACTCATCTCATTCGAGGGCTCCGAGGGCAGCGGAAAGACCTCCCAGATCGCCCGGCTGGCGAGCCGGCTGCAGAAGCTCCGGCGCGACGTCGTGACGGTGCGCGAGCCGGGCGGCACGGAGATCGGCGAGCAGATCCGGAACATCATCGTCCACAATTCCAAGGGCGACGAGATGTGCCCCGAGACGGAGCTCCTCCTCTTCGCCGCGGCGCGGGCGCAGCTCGTGCGCGAGGTGATCGCCCCGGCGCTCATGCGCGGGGCGATCGTGCTCAGCGACCGCTTCCTCGACTCCTCCACGGTCTACCAGGGGATCGGCCGCAACCTGGCCGCCGACCCGGTGAACCAGATCAACCGGTTCGCGGTCGGCAACGTGATGCCCGACCTGACGATCGTCATCGACGTCCCCACGAAGGTGGGCCTCGCGCGCATCCACCAGCGGGCCTCGGACCTGCCGGACCGCATGGAGCGCGAGAACATCGATTTCTACAACAAGATCCGCGAGGGCTACCTCGTGCTCGCCAAGGGCATGCCGGAGCGCTTCGTGGTCGTGGACGGCGCGGCGGCGGAGGCCGCCACCGAGAAGAAGATCTGGGAAGCGGTGAGGGCGCGCATCGCCGGATGACTTCGGGCTCGGTCCCCTGGCCGCCCGCGTTCGCGGGCACACCGGCGGTGGCCGTGATCGAGCGCGCCATCGGACGCGGGCGGCTCTCGCACGGCCTCATGCTTGCGGGCGACGACCCCGAGGGCCTCTCGGCGGCGGGCCTCGCCCTGGCGGACCGTCTCCTGAACCGCGGACCGCGCAGCGTGTCCCACTTCGCGCCGGACCGGCACCCGGACTGCTTCCAGCTCCGGCCCTCCGGGAAGGCCCGGTTCATCAAGGTCGACGCCGTCCGCGAGCTCATCGGGCGCATCAACGTCACCCCCGCCGTCTCGGACCACAAGGTGGCCGTGCTGCACGACGCCGACCGGATGAACCCCGCCGCGGCAAACGTCCTCCTGAAGACGCTCGAGGAGCCGCCGGCCGACACGACCATACTCCTGCTGACGTCGAGGCCCCACGCCCTCCTGCCCACGATCCGCAGCCGCGTGCTTCACTTCCGGTTCCCCGGCATGGCGACAAGGGTGCCCCTCGCGGAATGGGAGGGCTGGCTTTCGGACTACCGCGCCTGGCTCGGGCGCCTCGGGCAGGGCGTGGCCGCCGGCCGCGGCGCCGCCGACCACGTCTTCTCCCTCTACGGCCTCGTGGCGCGCTTCGGGCTCATGCTCGACAAGGCCTCGTCCGCGGAGGTCGCGCGCCGCAAGGAGTCCCTCCCCGAGGGCCTCGAGGACGACGAGATCGCGGCCATCGAGGCCGAGGTGGCGGTCGGGCTACGCCACCGGATGTTCGCCGGCATCGAGGGGGCGACGAGGGAGCACGCGAACGGGATGCTCGAGGCGGGCGACGCCGGCTGCCGCGGCCTCCTGACGGCGTCCATAGACAGCCTCGAGAGGGCGACGGGGCTCCTGCGCTTCAACCTGAACGAGTCGGCGGCCCTCGAGGACTTCCTGCTGGCGTCCCTCAGGATCTGGACGAGGCGCTGAGCATCGCCGCCCCGAAGACGCCTGCGCTGTCGCCGAGCGTGGGCCTCAGGAATTCCGTCCGCAGCTCGGTGTTGAACACGTTCCTCAGGACGGCCTGCCGGGTCTGCTCCTCGTAGAGGACGCCGATGTTGCCGACCCCGCCCCCGATCACGACCGCGTCCGGGTCGACGATGTTGATGACGGCGGCTATCGCCTCGCCGAACTTCGAGCTGAGCCTGCGCAGCGTGGCGCGCGCGGGCGCCTCGCCGGCCGCCGCCCTGGCGACGATGTCCGGCAGGCGCAGCCTGCGCCCCGTCCGCTTGAGGTAGTAGCGCTCGAGCGCGGGCCCGGAGATCACCGTCTCGACGCAGCCCCTGCGCCCGCAGTAGCAGGGGGCGCGCTCCCCGCAGATCGGATTGTGGCCCCACTCGCCCGCGATCCCGTGGAGGCCGTCGAGCACGTGCCCGTTCACGACGACGCCCCCGCCGCATCCCGTGCCGAGGATGAGGCCCACGACGACGCGCCTGTTGCGCCCCGCGCCGAACACCGCCTCGGCGAGCGCGAAGCAGTTGGCGTCGTTGGCGACCCTCGCCTCGACGCCGAGGGCCCTGCCCAGGTCCTCGCGGAGGGGTTTGCCGTTGAGGCACGTCGTGTTTGAATTCTTGAGGACGCCGGTCCTCGGGTCGATGACACCGGGGGTGCCGAACCCGATCCACGCCGGGCGCTTGACCCCGGATTCGCGCTCGAGCATCCGCACGAGGCGGGAGATCTGCCTAATGATGTGCCGGTACCCCTTCGCGCTCTCGGTCGGGAGCCTGAGGCGGCAGAGGGCGTGGTCGGGCCGCTGCGGGTCGATCACGGCTCCCTCGATCTTCGTCCCCCCCAAATCGACGCCGAAGAGGCTCATGGTCACACGATGCGGTTCAGGCGGATGACGTCCGAGTAGTAGCGCGACGAGAGCTTCGGCGTGCGCTTCTGCGTCCCGAAGTCGACATGGACGATCCCGAAGCGCCGGGTGTAGCCGTCCTCCCACTCGTAGTTGTCGAGGAACGACCAGACGAAGTATCCCCGGACGGGAACGCCGTCCGCGATCGCGCGCCGGACCTCCCTCAAGTATCCCCGCAGGAACTCGCGCCGGTGGAGGTCGAGGACCTCCCCTTTCTCCACCGGCTCGGCGTCATAGCCGCAGCCGTTCTCGGTGATGTAGATCGCCTTCGGCCCATAGTTCTCGTGAGCGAAGCGCAGGCCCCAGTAAGCCGTCTGTGGGATCAGGTTGAGCCACTTGCTGTCGGCGCGCGGGAAGTTCCCCGGCAGCGGGACGACCTCGTATTTGGCCCCCTTGCGCGCGCGCACGAAGAAGCCCGTGTAGAGGTTGAGCCCGAGGAAGTCCGTCGGCGCCGAGATCAGCTTGAAATCGCCCGGCGCGACGACGGGGGCGTTGGCGCCCTCGCGCCTCAGGTACGCCTTCGAATAGCTCCCCCGGTAGATGGGGTCGAGGACGTGCAGGTTCTTCTCCACGAACCACGCGTTCGCAGCCCCGATGTCGGCCTTCGTCTCGGTGACCGGGATCGAGACGTCGCAGTTGTCCGTGATCCCGACGCGGGCGCCCTTGCCCCCGTGCGCGCGGACCGCGCGCACGCCGTGCCCGTGGCAGACCAGCGCGTGGTGGAAGGTCTGGTTGACGACCTGGGGCGACTCGCTCCGGCCCGGGGCCTTGGTCGGCTCCGGGCCGTATCCGAGGACCGTGAAGCACCGGACCTCGTTCAGCGTGATCCAATGCTTCACCTTTCCGGCGAAGGCCTTCACGACCGTGTCCGCGTAGGTCGCGAATGCGTCGACCGTGACGCGGCTCGTCCAGCCCCCCCTGTCCTCGAGGGCCTGGGGAAGGTCCCAGTGGAAGAGCGTCACGTACGGCGTGATCGCGTTCTTCGCCATCGAGTCGAAGAGCCGGTGGTAGAAGTCGAGGCCGGCCTGGTTGACGGCGCCGTCGCCGTTCGGGTAGATCCTGGGCCACGCGATCGAGAGCCGGTAGTTGCGGATCCCGAGGGAGCGCATGAGGGCGAAGTCCTCGCCGTAGCGGTTGTAGTGGTCGCACGCGACGTCGAGCGTGTCGCCGTTCAGCACCTTCCCGGGCTTGCGGCAGAAGCGGTCCCAGATCGACTCCCCCTTTCCCCCGGAAAACGCGGCGCCCTCGATCTGCGGCGCCGCCGTGGCGGCGCCCCATACGAATTTCGCGGGGAAGTTGGAATTTGGAATGGGCATTCGACCGGCACCTGGCACCTTCGCCGCTGGACCGCCGGTTCAGAATCGCACCAGACGATCTGATAAGGGGTTAGGCTAGGCAATCTTTGGGATTGCCTGTGGCAGGCATTCGTTCTGTTTACGGGGAAATCGCTTGCAAGGCTCATTTTGCCGCGAAGGCGCGCAAAGGCGGCAACGCGCTCGCGAACAAGACCTTATGGCCCAGGTAACCCTCGAAAACCTCAGCAAGATATACCCCGAGAAGAACGGGCCCGGGGTCATGGCCGTGAAGCGGATCAGCCTCAAGGTCGCCGACCGGGAATTCATGGTCCTCGTGGGCCCGTCCGGCTGCGGGAAATCGACGACGCTCCGGATGATCGCCGGCCTCGAGGAGATCTCGGAGGGGACCGTGAGCATCGGCGGCCAGGTGGTGAACGACGTCCTGCCGAAGGACCGGGACATCGCGAT
>Ga0181537_10004873_pt1 | contig 11005 bp, 6 predicted proteins | sample PEATcosm2014_Bin_39_FD_119765 | JGI IMG/M metagenome (GOLD analysis project Ga0181537, IMG submission 119765) | Peatland microbial communities from MTU Mesocosm Facility, Houghton, MI, USA - PEATcosm2014_Bin23_10_metaG | ecosystem: Environmental > Terrestrial > Soil > Wetlands > Peat | place... | reverse complement strand
CACCGTGCTCGCGTTGTCTATCGGCGGCGACGTGTTCGGCATGCATACCACCGACGTGAACCCGCCCCGCGCCGCCGCGGCGGTGCCCGTGGCGATGGTTTCCTTCGGCGACTGCCCCGGCTCCCGCAAATGCACGTGCAAATCAATCAATCCCGGGCAAACCACCAGCCCCGCGACCTCCACGCGCTCCGTGTTCGCCGATGCCTGTGACGCCACGTCGCGGCCGACCGCCTTGATTTTACCCCCCGCCAGCAACACATCCGTCACCTCATCACGGCCGTTGGCCGGGTCAATCACCCGTCCGCCCGTCAGCAGCGTTTCATTCAGTTCGGCCATTCCAAGCATATAACCATTAAACCTGACCACTATCAAGGGCGCATCCGCTCAGGGAGGGCATTGCTTCGTCGATGCCCAAACATCTCTGTCCGGAGCGCGGAGCAATGCTTCGCGGGCGGTAGGGCTCGCTCTCCGAGCGAGCCGTCCTCCTCGTCCTCGTCCTCGTCCTCGTCCTCGTCTCTTCGTTCCCTTCGTTTGCTTCTGTGAATTTCCCATTTTTACGAGTGGGTGCAGGCCTTGCCCGCCCGTACTCCGCACTCCGCACTCCGAATTCCGCATTGGTATCGGGTGCAGGCTCTGTGTGCAAAAATTTATCCGGTCCCAGGCGGACTTATGCGGACCAAGGCGGACCGCAAGCGGTCCGAAGGTAGGGCTCGCTCTCCGAGCGAGCCGTCGGCCCCACTTTGGAACTTGGATTTTGGACTTTGGCCTCGGCAATTCCGCACCCTCTCCCCCCGGGTCAAATTTAACCAGAAATAAGCCGGAATAGCCCGGAATAAGCTGAAATACGGGCCTTTTTGAGGCTGCCTTACAGGCCGCCCGCCCCCGCGCGGCGATTCCAATCCCCAATTCCGCACTGCCGATTCCGTATTCAGAGGCCCAACACTCCATATCTCCAACACCCCATTTCCAATTCAATTGTCAAAGAACCTGCCCCTCCCGCTCTCAACGATCAACTCCAGGCGCGCCGAAGCCTTGGCGAAGGCGGGTCATCTCTCAACTTCCACAGGGGCTTCCTCCTGCCCACCAACGCCAACACCGACGCCCGACACTTTATATCAAATCCCAGTTCTGTCAAATCCAAGGCGAGGGCTTCACAAAAGCAGGACAGGCTGCCAGCCTGTCTCTGCCCGAAGCGTCGCAATTCATCGCGGCTAATCCACGCTCTAATAACTCACCTTATGATCGCCCGCCCGGATCGAAATCTCCAAGCGGTTGCCTTGGCGGGTTCCGTTCACGTTAACACCATCCAGTAGGATGCTTGCCTGGTCGGCGCGATACGGAAGCGCCAGCGTGGTTTCAGTCCCGGGCGGTACCGTGACGGCGAGCTTGAAGCCCACCCCGTCCCTCTCCCACGCGACCCGCACCGGTCCGTATTCCGTGACGACCGTTCCCTTTGCCGCGATCAAATCGGCGAGATGCGGCTCGATGCGCAGTTCCTTGGAGGAAACGGGCGCGTCGCGGCGGACTCCCAGCACGTAGGCACTCAGAAAATAGCCGGGATACATTCCGTAGATGTGCGCTTTGGAACCCCCTGCGAATTCTTCCCAGGAGCACTGCCACGGCGATGCCACCATTCCCTGCCATTCCTTGCGGAATAAGTCGAGCACTCGCTGATCCTGAGCCGGGTCATCCATCTCGTAGAGCTGCTTGGCGAGATAATAATAGGTCATCATCCGCGCATTGCCCGTGGCATCCTGTTTTAGCATGGTTTGCAATACCCGCGCCCGGCGATCTGGCGGAACCACCCCCCGATCCAATGCAAAGATGCTGGCATGGAGAGTTGGTGCGGCGAGGTTGTTGTGGCGGGGTATGGCCAGCCTCCTCTTGGATTCTGCCATGTCCGCATCGTTGAAGTATCCTGCATAATAGGTGCCTGCAGCCTCGTCCCAAAGTACCGTGTTTATGGCCTCTTTCAAACTGGCGGCTGCGGTCTCGAAACGCTGGCTGTCGCCTTTCTCGCCGATCAGCGCCCCCAGCTCGGCCGCATCCTCCAGGGCGCGGCAGACAAATGCGTTGAGCGTGGTGCCCTCGCCGGTGAAGTAGCCGACCGGATTGCCCCAAACCACCCAGTCGCGGGCGCGCACCAGGCCCCGCTCGCTGCGCAGGTTGAGGAAATAATCCATCTGCGCGACAATCGCTGGCCAGATTTCCCGCACCGACTGTTTGTCGCCAGTGGCTTCCTCGTAAAGGCGCACCCCCTCGACCCAGTCACACGCCCGATCTTCCATTTTGGCATGGATATCATAACGGTCAGAGCAGGTATGAGCCTTCACCCAACCGCCAGGTTGCAGTGTGAGCGCCGTGCGGCGGATGAGTTCCCCGAGCAGCCTTGAATCCCCGTAAACCGTGTGCCCGTTATTGCCCGCCACGGACATCGCCGTGCGCGTGATGTCATATCCCGGCGGCGTGTCATCCATCCACTCGACCCGTTCACGGTCGGCGCAGTCCACATAGGAATCTTCACTGAGTACCTGACAGGAGCGGGCGCACATCGCCCAAAGCTTGTTCAGAAAAGGGTCCGAACTGGTGAATGAAGCCGAGCAATCAAAGGGATATAGGCGTTCCGTCAGCGTGAACCCTGTAATCGTGGCCCGCCCTTTGCTGACGACAACCGCCCCATGGGCAACACCCCGCGTGTCAATCGTAAAGTAGCTCTGCTTCCCGGCTTTCGCCTCGTAAACAACATCATAAGGTTCGATTTTCAATTCTGTTCCTGCTTCGGCATCGAGAGTGATCAATGGATAGGCTTGGACAATCCGGTCAGACCTGAAATCCAGTTTCTCACCCGCTTTGAGAGTCGTCGGCAAAGTAACCCCGTTTGCAAAATGAACCGGCACACTGGTTTCTCTGAGTCGGGGAATCCGTCGGGAAGTCAGCGGCCCCCAGGCCTCTCCAGAGATTTTGTATGCGGCCTTCCATTTGGCATCATCGTAACCCGGCTGTGTCCAGTCCCCATCCTCCACCGTGGCGTCAACCAGCGATTCGCCCAGGTTCGGCCAACTGGCATCCACCGCACGATACCGGGTGGAGTCAGTCCAGTGCCATGATTCGTCTGTGGACCACAATGTCTGCGTTCCCACTTGCAGCAACGCCGTCAGCCCTGGCTTGTGCCGCATGACCTTCCCCCCCGAGAGATTTCCGATGCAAATCAGGGCAACACTGTTTTTTCCAGACTGCAAAAAGGAGGCGATCTCCAAGGAGTCATATTCGGGACCGTTGGGTTGGAATCGTGCCGGACCGCGATCCACATAAACTCCGTTCACCCACAGAATATAGCGGGCGTCGGCGAAAAGGTGCAGAAGCGCGCTGGCAGGCTGCTTCTTCAGGTTGAAACTTTTCCGGAATCCAACCGCAACTCCTTGTTTTTCCCCGGCCTTCGGGGCACCCGCCCAAATGAACGCAGCTTGAAGCTGCTTGCCGATGGGATCTTGCATGATCCGCAGAACGCTGGTCAAGGGGGGAGCGACTTCCGGCTGGGGGTTCGCAATCCCGGCGACTTTCAAAAGTCCGCTCGTCACCGGCTGGTCCTGCGAGTTGCTGATCCTGCCGGGGAGCAGGACTGCCAGCAGGCAACAAACCGCCGTTGCGCTTCCTCTCGAGAATGGGGTTCTTTGAGTGGTACGGATCATAATCCGCGCCGGCTCATGATCTTGTTTCGCACAATCAAGCTCTGGCGATGACATTTGATCTTGCTCAAAACCAACGAAAACTCAAGGAGCTTTCCGACGAATGTTCAGCCTGATTCTCTGTGCGATCGTGCTTTGGCTCAATCCCGCCAATTCAAGATGTCAGGGCCCCCGAATCGTGGCGTTGGAGCCGGCTCCAGCTCTTTCGGGCCCGAAGCCTGACCAAAATATTCCCCAGGCCAGCGTGTTGGTAACGGGAATGCCGCACAGGTTTCCGTAACAGCGGCACCCCAGATAAACGGTGCCGTAAGTGCGCGGGTCGCCGCACAATTCGCTGATGATGCCCCAGCGGTGCTGATCATCGTTGATCCTGGTCCAGGATATTCCGCAATCGTTCGAACGATAGACGTCGTGCGCGCCGTCGCCGGCAAGTTGTGCGGTGATGTAGATGGCCGGATAACCCGCCCCAGGCGCTGCCTTTCCAAACCCGATGGCCGTCACGTCGTCCCCCGGCAGAATGCCCGTCCAGTCAGCCCCGAAATTCGTCGAATGGCAGAGTCCATTCCCGGATGGAATCCAGATGTCTCCCGCGCGCCCGAATACCGTCGCCGGCGGCCTCCCCCACCGGAGCAAAGATGAATTGTTGACGGAGAAGCTTCGCCCCCCGTTGCGACTGACAAGAAAACGGCCGTTCGAGGCATCGTAAATGTAAAAGGTGCTGTCCACCCCGCGGTCCGCCACGGCCGGGTATCCCTGATGATTGGTGGTTCCTCCGAGAGATTTGGTCCAGGTGACGCCATGATCCGCGGAGGCGTACTGATCGTCGTGCCACGGCGTCCACATGAAGCAAGTTCCGTTCGCGGACACGGCCATCGCCCCGGCACAATTCGTGGCCGCAGCCGGCGGGCAGGAACCGAAGGCAGTCCAAGTCTTTCCATAGTTCGTCGAATAGGCGCCGTAGTTCGTCAGGCAACAGCCGAGCCGGGCCAGGATCCAGGGAGCCGCGTCGGCGCAATCTCCTGACGTATTGGAACAGCCAACCGGGTCGAAGTAGTTGGTGTCCGGGGGCGAAACATCCAGGTCGTAGAGCGCAAAACTCCCGATGTCCCAGAAGAATGTGTAAAGCAGCGGACCGGATGAAGGTGACAGCAGGCTGCCCGCGCCCATTTCTTCGATTCCCGTGGACATGGTCTGATAAACCCGTCCGGAAGACGCCCGCAAATTCCTCGTGCCGTAAATGCCGCCGCCCGTGATATACATCAGGCGGTCGCGATCAAACGGGTCTATCTCGCAATCTCCCGTCCAACTCCCGGGTCCCGGATCGGAAGAATGCCACGCGGCCCAAGGCTCGCTCGAATCGTCAATCTTTGCTCCGGTGGTGGTGTCCCGCCAGGTCAAACCGCCGTTGGCGCTGAGGTAAATGACATCGTGCGGATACCAGCGGTCCATGGTGGATACGGCAACTTCATAGGGTTCCTCGCGCGACACCGAGACTCCGGCGAAACCTCCCTGCCCGGTTGGCGGCGTGACGACTCTGGCTTCCAGGCTGGTGAGATTCAGCTTCAAAACGGCCCCCGTATTCACGCCGCTGGGCCCGGGTGCGTCGCAAAACGTGATGTACATGTAGCCCAGGCCATCCTGCGCCGCGCGGTGCGGCATCATCGACCCTCCCGCCGCGCGCGTGCTGACGGCCGACCAGGTGGTGCCGCCATCCACGCTGCGATACAAATTGCTCCCAGCCTGCGAAACTCCCACGAAAACGACCGGAGTGGGCGTTCCCGACGAGCCGCTTTCCTGAACGAACTGTACAAAGTTCGGACCGACGCCATTGGTGGTGGTGGTTACCGGGAAGCTGGTCACCGGCATCCACGTTTGGCCCCGGTCAGCGCTCTTAAACAAGCCGGAATGCGCGGCATAAAAGAGGAGTGACGGGTAATTCGGATCAACCACCATCCGGGGTCCGTTGGAACGGCCTTCATCGTTTGCACCGACACGAAACGGGAGCGTGTAGGTTGCAAAGGTCAATCCCCTGTTGGTCGAGACCAGGACAACGCTTCGGTCGGCCGCGCCATAGCCTTCTCCCACGGAGAGATAGAGCATGTCGCCGTCGGCGGGGTCAACCGCAAGGCCCTCCACTCCCATTGCGCCGGAAAACCAGTCCAGCAGCGGTTCCCAAACGGAGCCGGCTTCGTTCCATCGATACGCGCCTCCGGTGTCCGTCTTGCAATAGATCAGATTGGTGACGCCGGGATGGAAGACGATGCCGGTGACAAATCCCCCACCGCCGATGCGAATATGCTTCCAAAAATAGGACTCCGAGGCAGCCCCGGCCCTTGCCGACTGGGGTGCGGCGCCAGGCAACGCCAAAAGGAGCGCAAGAACTGTCAATCGACTCGGTGACATGGGAGACCTGATTAACAAACCAACAAACAAGTGTCAGCCCTCACTGTCTTTGCTCAGAAGCTTCTAAGTTGGTATTCATTGTTTTACACGCGACCGGTTCAAGAGCCAATTCCAGGTTCCCATTCGCAAACCACAACGAGGCGGGCGCCGTTTTCACAGCCGCTGGCGCGTGAATCGGAAATCGGAAATCGTAACTCCTCTACACCTCCGGAAAAACCGCCTCCAGCGCCTCCTGCAGTTGCGTCAGCGGAAACGGCTTGCCCATCAGAAAATCCACGTGAATCAGCCCCTCCTTCTTCAACGCCATGCTCTCCGCATACGCGGTGACCAGGATGAACGGCTGCGTCGCGCACTTCTCCTTGATCAACCGCGCCAGCTCCAGCCCGTTCATCTTCCCCAGCGAATAATCCGAAATCACCAGGTCGTACTTGCCCGGCTCATACACCGCCAGCGCCTGGCTGGCGCCCTCCATCACGTCCACCGTGTGCCCGCTCATCACCAGCACCATCCTGATGGTGTCGGCCACCTGCGGCTCGTCGTCCACGACCAATATCCGTTTGGCCGGGATTTTCCGGGAAATTGCGGTTCCTGACATGTAAACACGGCAAACCGCACCGGTTCGTCCCCCCGGTGCGGCGCCGCCACAGTTCCTTACAGGGACTTTCGCCGTTTGCAAACTTTATTCCGACGGAGTTTTCCCCTCGCGCGCGAAAATCTGCCGGATCACGTCCTCAATCGGCACTTCCTGGATGTCAATATCCGTGACCGGCAGTTCGTCCAGCAGCGCCTTGCATGCCGGAATCACCCGGTCCCGCTTCACCTTCAGCTTGAGGCTGCCCGCCGACTGTTCCACCACCTCGCCGTAGCGCGCCAGGTTCGCGGCCGGACATTTGTCCGCGCGCTCGCACTGGATGGTCACCAGCTTGAAATCCGCGAACCGGTCGATGATCTCGCTCAACTGCCCGTCGAAAAATATCGCCCCGTGGTCAATGATGATGACCCGCCGGCACAACTCCTGGATGTCCGCCATGTAATGGCTCGTAAGCAGGATGGTCGTCTGCTCGCGCGCGTTGTATTCCCGCAGAAATTCGCGCACCGTCTTTTGCGACACCACGTCCAGGCCGATGGTCGGCTCGTCCAGAAAAAGAATCCTCGGCTTGTGCAGCAGCGACGCAATCAACTCCATCTTCATCCGTTCGCCCAGGGAAAGCTCGCGCACGCTCACGTTCAGCTTGTCCTTCACATCCAGCAGCTCCGTCATTTCCGCCACCGTCCGGTCAAAGGACGCCTGCGGAATGCCGTAAATTTTCGCGTTCAACTCCAGCGATTCCCGCGCCGGCAGGTCCCACCACAACTGGTTCTTCTGGCCCAGCAGCAGCGCAAACTGCCGGCGATACCCGTCGTCCCGCTCCCACGGCACATAACCCAGCACCCGCGCCGAACCGCCCGTGGGATAAAGCAGCCCCGCCAGCATCTTGAGCGTGGTCGTCTTGCCCGCGCCGTTCGGCCCCAGAAACCCCACCAGTTCGCCGGGCTCAATCGAAAAGCTGACCTCCTTCACCGCCACCGTCTGCTCGTACTTGCGCCGGAGCAGCCCCTTGATGGATCCGGCGAAGCCCGGCTCCTTCTTGTAGGTGCGGAAAGCCTTGGTGAGTCCCTTGACTTCAATAACCGGCTTCACGACGGGCGGATTTGCGGATGTGGGCGGTTGGTTGTGCAAGCGTCGGGCGCTAATTTGCGCGCTCCCCGCCGTTTGTCAACGCAGCAACTGCTTCTCCAAATAACTGACCACCTGGCGGACGTTGGAGTCCACTTCCATGCGGTCGCGCACCAGCCGGCACGCGTGCAGCACCGTCCCGTGGTCGCGCCCGCCAAAGGCCTCGCCGATGGCGTTCAACGAGCATTCCGTCATCTGCCGCGAAAGAAACATCGCCACCTGCCGGGGAAATGCGATGTTCTCCGGCCGCCGCTTGCTCGTCATGTCCGCCAGCCGGATGTCATAATGCTCGGCCACGCGCTTCTGGATGACCTCGATGTTAATGGCGAACCGGCCCTCCTCGTGCAGCACCTCCCGCAGCAGGCCTTCCACGACTTCGGCGCTCAGCTTCCGGCCCGTCAGCGAGGCATACGACGCCACGCGGATCAATGCGCCCTCGAGCCGCCGGATGTTCGCGCGGATGCGGTGCGCCAGGAAATTGATGACGTCCTCCGGCAGTTCCACGCCCATGGACCGCGCCTTCTTGCGCAAAATCGCCAGCCGCGTCTCGATGTCCGGCGGCTGCAGGTCCGTCACCAAACCCCATTCGAAGCGCGAGACCAGCCGCTGCTCCAGGCCCTGGATTTCGCTCGCCGGGCGGTCGCACGTCAGCACAATCTGCTTGTGCGACTCGTGCAGCGCGTTGAACGTGTGGAAAAACTCCTCCTGGATGCGCTCCTTGCCCGAGAGAAACTGGATGTCGTCAATCAAGAGCACCTCGGATTGCCGGTACCGCTTCCGGAACTTCACCAGCTGGTTGTTTTGAATCGCGTCGATGTATTCGTTCGTGAATTTTTCCGAGGACACATACGCCACGCGCGCGCCCTTGCGGCTCCCCAGCACATGATGCCCGATGGCATGCAGCAGATGCGTCTTGCCCAGGCCCACCCCGCCGTAAAGGAACAGCGGGTTGTAGGACTTGCCCGGCGCCTGCGCCACCGCCAGCGCCGCCGCGTGCGCAAAATTGTTGTTGTTGCCCACGACAAACGTGTCGAAGGTGTTCTTGGAATTGAAGCCCAGGTCGCCCGGCGTTTTTTCGGACGCCGTGTCCGCGGCCTTCGGCCTGGCCGCCGCCGCCGCGGCCTCCGCCGCCGGAGTTCCGTGCGCGATCGTGGCGCCATTGCTGCCCGCGGCCACCTTGAATTTGACCTGCATCGCCCGTCCGGCCGAACGCGTCAACACCTCCTGCAAAAGTCCGATGTAATTGTCCTTGAGCCAGACCTCGCAAAAATCATTCGCGACTTCCAGGCTCAAACAGTCGTTTTCCAGGGCTTGAACCCGCAACGGCGCGAACCAGAGATTATACATGTCCGTGTTCAACATCGAGCGCAGTTGCTGTTGTGCGGCGGACCAGATTTTGTCGGCGGTAACTTGCATCGCTATTTTGGCATTGGCCCCATTTTCCGGCGTTTTATTCACCTGACCCCGTAACCCGCCCGTAACACACTTCTACGTGCCCAATGCCGGACTGGCCGGCCCCCTGAATCGCAAAATAAAAGCACAACCCGCTCATCATCATCATCTTTATTCCAATACCGTTGCCCAAGTAATTCCCCGCCAACAATTTGCGATTCAAGCCCCAACCAGGGGCCGCGTTTGCTTTCGACAACTCTTGCCCGCGTATCACGTTTCAAACCGAGGTGACTGTTTCTATTCGAATCAGCACCGACATGCTACAACAACATATTAACTCTTGTTCACGAGTTATTCACATGCAGGCTTCACCCTGTAAAATCAGGTGTTTCTTTAATTTTCGGGGCGAAAAAAAGCGCCTCGCGGGCGAGGCGCTCCCGTCATAATTTCGCCGGGCTTACACGTCGTAATAAAGATAAAACTCGTAGGGATGCGGGCGCAGGCGCAGCGCGTCGTGTTCCTTGCGCTTGTGCGAGAGCCACATCTCCAGAAAGTCCTTCGTGAACACGTCGCCCTTCAGCAAAAACGCGTGATCCTTCTCCAAGTAATCCAGCGCCTCGGACAGGCTCCCCGGCACCTGCGGCACCTTCGCCAGCTCCGACGCCGACAACTCATACATGTTCTTGTCAATCGGCTCGCCCGGATCAATCTTGTTCAACACCCCGTCCAGCCCCGCCATCAACAGCGCCGTGTACGCCAGATACGGGTTGGCCGACGGATCGGGCGGCCGATACTCGATGCGCTTGGCCTTCGGGCTCTCGCTGAAGGTCGGGATCCGGATCGCCGCCGACCGGTTGCGCGCGCTGTACGCCAGGTTCACCGGCGCCTCAAAGCCCGGCACCAGCCGTTTGTAACTGTTGGTCGTCGGACTGCACAACCCGCACAGCGCCTTCGCATGCTTCAGGATGCCCCCGATGTAATGCAACGCCATCTCGCTCAACCCCGCGTATTCCTTGCCCGCGAACAGCGGCTTGCCCTTCTTCCACAAGCTCTGGTGCGTGTGCATCCCGCTCCCGTTGTCCCCGAACAGCGGCTTGGGCATGAACGTCGCCGTCTTCCCGTGCTTCCGGGCGATGTTCTTGATCACATACTTGTACAACATCATGTTGTCCGCCGTCTTCACCAGCGTGTCGAACCGGAAGTCGATCTCCGCCTGACCGCCCGTCGCCACCTCGTGATGCTGCCGCTCAATCTTGATCCCCAGCGCTTCCATCACCAGGCACATCTCCGTGCGGATGTCCTGCTGCGTGTCCGCCGGCGCCACCGGGAAATACCCCTCCTTGTGCCGGATCTTGTAGCCCAAGTTCGGCATCTCCTCGCGGCCCGTGTTCCACACCGCCTCCTCGCTGTCCACGCTGTAGAAGGTCCCGTTGCTCTTCGCGTCAAACTGCACGTTGTCGAAGATGAAGAACTCCGCCTCCGGCCCGAACACCGCCGCGTCCGCCAGCCCCGTCGACAGCAGGTACTTCTCCCCGCGCTGGGCGATGCCCCGCGGATCGCGGTTGTACGCCTCCTTGGTCCCCGTCTCGGCGATGGTGCAGGTCAGGCTCAGTGTCGGCTCCGCGCAGAACGGATCGATGAACGCCGTGGCCGGGTCCGGCATCGCCAGCATGTCGCTGGCCTCGATGCTTTTCCAGCCCCGGATGCTCGATCCGTCAAAACCAAAACCGTCCGCGAACACCTCCTCCGTCAATTCAGCAATCGGACAACTGAAATGCTGCCACGTGCCGAAGGTGTCCACGAACTT
>Ga0181537_10004871_pt1 | contig 11007 bp, 7 predicted proteins | sample PEATcosm2014_Bin_39_FD_119765 | JGI IMG/M metagenome (GOLD analysis project Ga0181537, IMG submission 119765) | Peatland microbial communities from MTU Mesocosm Facility, Houghton, MI, USA - PEATcosm2014_Bin23_10_metaG | ecosystem: Environmental > Terrestrial > Soil > Wetlands > Peat | place... | reverse complement strand
CGTGGTCGAGCGGCAAGGGGTTGAAGCCGTATCAGAAGGCGCGGCTGACGAGCTTCATCAATCCTGACACCGACCCCAAGGGATCGGGCTACCAGATCAGGCAGTCGCTGATTGCGGTGGGATCGGGGGGCATCTGGGGCAAGGGAACGGCCAAGGGCACGCAGACGCAGGGCTACTTTTTGCCGATTCCGTATACCGATTTCATCTTTGCGGCGTTCAGCGAGGAGCATGGGTTTGTGGGCGCGCTGTTTGTGCTGCTGCTATACTTCTTTATATTGATGCGTTTGATTCAAAACGCTCAAACAGCCGCCGACCTGCCCGGCTCCCTGATTATTATGGGCGTCGTGGCTGTGTTGACCTTTCAGATCGCGGTCAACGTAGGCATGGTCATAGGGTTTATGCCCGTCACCGGAATCCCTTTACCGTTAATGAGTTACGGCGGTTCTTCGGTGTTGTTTACCTTCCTCGCGCTGGGCGTAGCGATGAACGTGCGCATGCGCCGGTTTGTAAACTAAGGCATTTCGAACGAAGCACTGAGTTTCTTTGAATGCCGCAGGCGTTCTGGCTGCAAGCGCCGAACGCGAATCAAAAGGATTGAAGGCTTGCGAGCGCCGCAATCGCCGGACTCGCAGGAAAGATATTGCAAGGCATTACGCCGGCCAGGTCCGGATGGATCTCGAGGCCCGGCAGGATTGGGTTCATGAGCACGCAAAGACGGGAAACCCGGCCGACCCCGGCAAATAAAAATGTCTGGGGAAGCCGGAATCGCAGGCGAGCAGACTCGAAGAATCGCGAGGGATTGCAGGGGCGTTTATGCCCCGCCCCGGTTTCGCGATTGAGCCGCGCCAACGCTGGCGAGGGAACGGCCCGGCCGGGTGATCCGGTGCAGGCGGCCACAAAGTCTCTGCAAAAGGAACTCCGCAACGTAAGGTTCGCCGGTCACGGCAGTCCGCCCACCAGGGCCGACCGCTGGCAGCAGGCTGGGCCCTCCGCGGCGACAACACGATATTCCCTTTCGCTCCTCTCCATCCCTCCCGGTTCCGCGCGTCTCCATCCAACCTTGCCGCAGGTCCCAGCAGGCAAACGCCGCTGGGCGGAAAGGTACGATGGCAAAGGAAATTTGTATTTCAAGCACGCCGCATGAGACGCGGCTGGCGATATTAGAAGACGATCAACTCGCGGAAATTTACTATGAACGCGAAAATGAATACACCCTGGCGGGTTCGATTTATAACGGACGCGTCACACGGGTATTGCCCGGCATGCAATCGGCATTTGTAGACGTAGGCCTGGAGCGCGACGCGTTCCTCTATGTCACCGACTTCATGGAGCTGGAAGACCCCGAAGAATCTGACGAACTGGAGAAGGCTGCGTCGAGCAGTCCCAACCAGGCTCCGCGCGAAGTGCGCCACGGCGGCGGTCGCAACGGCCAACAGCGCACGGAGCGTCCGGCGCGTGAAGCTGCTCCTTTGGAAGTCGAACCGATCGAGACGGGGTCTGAAACCCCGGCGGCAGGCCCAGTCGAACGGACTGGCGATTCGGAAGAAGCCGGGGACGAGCAGGGCGGAAAGCGCTGGCGGGGACGGCGTCGCCGTCGCGGTGGTGGCCGCATCGGCACGGACGCGCCGACGGCGCAAAGCGAAAACGAAGAGACAAGGGAGATCGTGCTTCCGGCTCGCGAAGTGGCGCGAGATGATGCGCGCGAGATTCACGCAGCAGCCCACGCGAATCGTGGAGAACGCACGCCCGAGCCATTTGTGCTGCCGGGTGAGTCGCTACGGAAATATGGCGGAGCCGCCGCGGAATCTGAGCCGAAGGCTGCGTCGACGGGATCCGCGAAGCCGGTGTTTACATCGAAGCCTTCGTCGATGGTGGAAGCTCCCCTGGCCTGGGATGGCAGCGGATTGCTGCCGGGCGAGTCGATCTCAAAGCATCGCGGACGCAAGCCCGAGCCGGAACCTGAAGTTCAGCCTGAATCGCAGGGCCGGCATGCCGGTAGACCTGAAGTGGAACAGGAGTTTGTCGAGGAGCAAGCGAGCGACGAGCAGGAGAGTGAGACGGCATCTACTGAGGTAGAGACGCACCCGGCGCTCGCCCCCTCCGACGAGGCCTACCCGCAGGATGAAGAGATGCTGGAAGAAGAACTGACCAGCGACGGCCTGCTTGAAGGCGAAGAAGAAGAGGATCCTGACACGAACGAAACTGAAGAGGCGGCGACCGACGAGCCGGAAGGCGATGCGAGCGCTTCGCACCATGTCGATCCGTTACCGCCGAGCGGATTCAGGCTGTTTGGCCTGGGCGGCAAAAAGAAGAAAGACGAAGAGCCGCCGGCCGAGCCACCGGTTGCAGCGACGAAGCCGGCAGCGCTTGCGGTGTCGGCGTTTGCGCCGGGCAGCGGGCTCGTAGAAGAAGAGCTGATCGAGGGCGAAGAAGCGGAGCCCCTGCATCGCCACATGCACAAGCATGACGAGGGCGATCTCGACGAGTACGAGGAAGAAACGCTGCAAACCCAGATTCGCTCGGGCGAGCTGGGCGAGATGCTGCAGGAAGCGCACCTCGATCACCGCATCCAATTGGATTTTGACGACAAGAACGTCGAGGAAGAGGACGAAGGCGACGAGGAAGAAGAGCCTGTCGCAGCCGAGGGACAGCCGGCGGGCGCAGGACAACTGCAGCCGCGGCGCGATCGCGGGGGGCGTGGACGCCGTCCTCAAGGCGGCGATCGCGGGCATCGGCCGGGAGACCGGCGGCCGTCGCGCAGATCAGCGCAGACCTCTGACCTGCCAATCATTTCGGATTTGTTGAAGCCGGGGCAGGAAATCCTGGTACAGATTGCCAAGGAGCCCATCGCCAAGAAAGGCGCGCGCATCACGAGTCATATTGCGTTGCCGGGACGCTTTCTGGTGTTTATGCCGACGGTGACGCATGTGGGCGTGAGCCGCAAGATTGCGTCGGACGAAGAGCGCCAGCGGCTGAAGCGGATCTTGACGCACGAGCGCGGCGAAGCGTCGGGCGGATTTATCGTGCGTACGGCGGCCGAAGGCGCATCGGAAGAAGATTTGCGCGCCGACCTGCGCTTCCTGATTCATCTTTGGACCGAGATCAAGCAGCGGTCGGACAATTCGAAATCGCCGGCCCTGATTTATCACGATCTCTCGCTGATCGAGCGCATCTTGCGCGACCAGGTGAGTTCGAACTTCTCGTCGATCTGGGTGGATTCAGAAGCCGACTACGAGCGGATTGTGCGCTTCCTCAATCGCTTTTCGCCTACGCTGGTGCGGCGCGTAAAGCTCTACACCAAGGAGACGCCGCTCTTTGAGCACTTCGGCATTCAGGATGAGATTTCAAAGGCGCTGCGCTCTAAGGTGTGGCTGAAGTCGGGCGGCTCGATTGTGATCAACCAGACCGAGGCGCTGGTGGCGATCGACATCAACACCGGCAAGTACGTGGGCAAGACGGCGCGGCTTGAAGACACGATCGTGAAGACGAACCTGGATGCGATTCCCGAGATTGTGCGGCAGATCAGGCTGCGCGATCTGGGCGGCATCATCATCATCGACTTCATCGACATGGATGAGCGCAAGAATCGCTTCAGAGTGATGGCGGCGCTGGAAGAAGCACTGAAGAACGATCGCGCGCCAACCAAGGTTTTGCAGTTTAACGACTTTGGCCTGGTGGCGATCACCCGCAAGCGCGTGAAGCAGTCGTTGGAGCGGACTCTCAGTGTTCCCTGCCCCGTGTGCCAGGCGACGGGCATGGTCAAGAGCCCTGCCACGGTGTGCAACGAAATCTTCATCGAACTGCGCAAGATGCGGAAGCACTTTGAAAACCCGGATGTGCTGGTTCGCGTGCACCCCGAGACGGTAAAGGCGCTCAAGGGCAACAATGCGCACTGGATTACCGATTTTGAAGAGCTCACGGGCAAGAACATCCTCGTCAAGAGCGATGCGACGCTGCATCCGGAGCAATTCGACATCCAGGGTTGAACAAGGGTGAAGGTTCAACGACGAACATAGGCCGGCCCCTCCGTGGGCCGGCCATGCTCTTTCTGCCATGCCTTGAGCAACTTCCCGGGGGCAAATGTGTCTAAACCACCGTGGGGAGCACGGCACGACTCCCCGGAATAATGCACGAAAAATTAATTTTGTGAGGTTCGGACATGCCTTCTCCCCTCGGAATGCCGCTGGCGCGGCATCTGACTCTATTTGTCGCTGCATTCGTTTTCGCAGCCGTCTCTGCGAGTGCTCAACTTGCACCCGTTTCCAACCCATCCGGCATCGCAACGGCGTCGGCGGATGAATCCAGCTCCGTGGCAGAACCGCTGGTGGCTGATGGCGCGGCCCCGGGAGCCTCAGGCGCCGCGGCGCAAGAGGATCACGGCCACGGCTATCACGAGCATGGCGGAATGTTTAGCCACATGGCTTTTGAGGCAGGTGCGGGCTTCAACGGGCCAATCGGCAACGACACCCCCTACATCACATGGGGCGGCAATTTTACCGGAGGCGCGGGATTTCATTTCAGCAAGCGCTTTTCGGTTTTGGGAGAGTTTCAATTCATCGATGACAAGCTGCCCGGCGCATTTGTCGCGATTGGCGGCGGCACCACCGGCGACGCGCACATTATCTCGATCACGGGCTCCCCGGTCTTCGACCTGTTTCCCAAATCGAGTAACAGCGTCTATTTGACCGGAGGCTACGGGTATTATCACAAATCGACCAACTTCAACGTCGAGGTGTGCTGCGACTACTACGGATACCCGGAGACCCTCACAGCGAACTCCTTCACATCAAACCAGCAGGGTGCGAACATCGGCGTGGGCTTTACGCATCGCCTGGGCGGCGTTTACGGCGATTCCACGACCAAGCTCTTTGCCGAGGCGCGCTATCTTTACGTCCACACTCCCCCGATCACCCAAAACAACGGCCTTGGCACGACTGAACTAATTCCAGTAACTCTCGGCGTGCGATGGTAGCGAATCGCTGAGCACAAGCTGACAGCCTCATCTCTGCGGCGCGATGCGTCGCGGGGATGGGATGCTCGGTCTCGAGCGCTCAGAGCAAGCCCAGCACTCTGAGACGGACCAATGCTCCGGCGAGAACGCCTAACGGCGAGAGTGCGACGAGCGCGAGCTGGTAGGCGATCGGCTGCTTTCCACGCGACTGCACAGCACTTAGAGCGCCGAGCAAAAGCACTATGATCGCAAGCACGAGGACGTGCTGCAGCGGATTGGTGCGTGCGACCCACGCGGTGACGTAGCCCCCGGCGGCCGCGGCCAGGAACGAATACCCAAGATTGACAAATATGTAGCTGAGTCCCGGCTTGCCCTGTGGGCCGACCCACGCGGGTGCGAGGCGCGCGAGCAGCGCGGTGATCATGACGACGATCACGGCCATGGTTGCGTACCCGGCCAACAGCACGAGGAATGAGTGCAGGATCACCACGGCTTCTTCTCCGGCTCGGTGGGCGTGCCGACTTCGCCGCGCTCGATACGGGCAAGAAATTGACGCGCAAGGCGCGGCTCGCCGGGATGGCTCTCTCCATGGATAGTGCAAAGGTCAAGGAACTCGTCGCAGAGTGCGTTGCGCTCGCCGTCCTGACTGTAGATGGCCTGGAGCGCGAAGGCCAACTGGCGCAGGCTCTCTGCCTCAGGCCATGCGAGGTTCTCGTCTTCGTCTCCGGTCACTTCCAGATCTGAAAAGAGGCCACGTCTCCCCTGCGCGCATTCTTCAAGGCAAGCGATGAGCTGGTCAGAGAAGACGCCGGCTAGCGATTCGAGCTGGCCTGGTTCCGTCTCGGGAGCTGTGTCGGGATCGACGCCATCGTGTGGGTTCATGAGATTCACCTGGCGTGCATGGCGGCTTCAACATCGTCGGCGGTGTGGGGCAGATCGGCGTCGAGGTCGATGAGCTTGCCATCCGGCCCAACGAGAAAATCGCACTCAATGCGCACGCCGATTTTTTCTTCGGGAATATAAACGCCGGGCTCGATGGTGAAGACCATGCCGGGCTTGAGGACGGCGGGATATTCGGCGGGATCGTGCACGTCGATGCCGACCATGTGGCCGAGGCCGTGGAGCCAGTACTTGCCTAGCGGCTCGCCATGCAGATCTTTGCCGTGGGTGTTGACGTAGTTGTAGGCCGCGAGATCGAGCGAGTCGGGATCTTTGTGGTAGAAGTCGTTGATCTTTGATTTACCCGCGACGAATGAATCGATGGCTGCCTGCTGCGCACCGAGCACGATGTTATAGATTTCGCGCTGGCGCGCGGTGAAGTGGCCGCTGACAGGCACGGTGCGCGTGATGTCTGACGCATACATCGAGTATTCGCAGGCCGCGTCGACAACGACGATGTCGCCGTCCTCCATGGTGCGCGAGTTTTCGGCGTAGTGCAGCGTGGTTGAGTTGATGCCGGAGCCGACGATCGGCGCATAGGCAGGGCGTTCGCAACCGTCTTCAAACCAGACCTCAGTCATTTTGCCGGCAATCGTGCGCTCGGTAACACCGGGCTTGACGGCGAGCATCATTGCGCGTTGCGCGGCGATAGAGGCGACGCTGGCTTTTTTGAGGAGATCGATTTCGCCGGCGTCCTTGACCTGGCGCAGCGGCATGGTGAGCGTGGTTACATCGTGCGCGGCGGGCGCGGCATCGTCGCCCAGCGAGGCGGCATTAAAGGTGACCAGAGCCCTGGCAGGCTCAGAGGCAGGCTGCGTCCACAGCTGCAACTCCAGACGGCGATCGGCGGCGACAAGCTTGTTGAGCTCGACGGGGAGCGATGCCATTGGTTCAACTGAGTCGACGCCGGTGGCGGCCTCCACGCCGGAGGTCGCGGCGTCCATCTTGGGGCCTGTGTAGTGCTCAAGGCGCAGATTGCGCGTGGGCAGAAACAGAATTTCCTTGTAGGTGCGGCCCTGTCCGCTGGGGCCGACGAGCATCAGCGCGGCGCCGGGCTCGTTCCATCCGGTGAGGTAATAGAAGTCCTCATCCTGGCGGTAGGGCATAAAGTCCAGCACCGGCTCGGGCGCGGCAAAGAGGATGGCTACGCCGCCTTTGAGGCTGTCGGCGAGCGCCTGTCGACGCGCACGGTAGTTGCCGGCCGGCTGCTTTTCAAGCGCACCCGCCAGCGGAACCAGAACAACTGCGGCGAAGAAAGCAAGGGCAAGGAAGCGCGATGATTTCATTTCGCTATTGTCGTCGGTGGCGGGCGCCGACGCCAATCAAAATGAAGTTGGGCGGGCGTTGCCTGGGACGAATCGTGAGGTGGGATTTTCTGGTGGGAAAAGAGGCGATGGTCTTCAGGCGACGTGCACGATGGAAGGGCCGCTGCTTTTGGACGGGATCGGATCGGCGAAGAGACTCTTGACGTCGTTGCCGGCGAGCTGCTGGTGGAAGTTGTCGGCTGGAACGGGGTGACCGAAGAGCCAGCCCTGGGCGCGAATGGACTGATTGACCGCAGCGAAGTAGCGAGCCTGCTGAGGTGTCTCAATGCCCTCAACGATCACGCGCAGATTGAGCTTGCTGGCCATGGTGAGAATCTGAGGCAGGATGGAGACGGTAACGGCGTCGGTACCGATGGCGCGGGTAAAGGCCTTGTCGATCTTGATAGCGTCTACTGCGAGATCGTGCAGATAGGCGAGGCTCGAGTACCCGGTGCCGAAGTCGTCGATGTAAACGTAATGGCCGCGCTCGCGCAGGCGAAGAATCGTCTCTTTTGCGATCTGCTGGCGGGCGGTGTAGCTCTCGGTGATTTCAATGGCGAGACTGTCTGGCCTGACACCGGCCTGTTGGAGTGCGCTCTCGAGCATGGGCAGAAAAGTTGGATCGGCAAGATCGGAGGCCGCGATGTTGACGTTGACGCGAAAGTCGGGGCGCTCACGCATGGTGGTGGCGAAATCGCGCAGGACATGGCGGACAACGAGCTTTGTGATTTGGCCAACAAAGCCGCTGACCTCTGCAACCTTGATGAAGACGTCGGGACTTACCGGCTTGCCTTCTTCGTCGGTCCAGCGCACCAGGGCTTCGGCTTCGACGATGCGGCCGGTAGCGAGATCGACGATGGGCTGATAGATGACCTTGAGGGCATCGCGGCGAATGGAACGGAGAAGCTGACTGCTGACGCTCTTCTTGCGCTGATAGAGGAAGGCACCCAGGCAACCCAGCAGTCCGCCAGCAAGACCACCCAGCAGAGCGAATACAACAAGTGCCGGGCGCGCAGCGTCAAGCGCATCGGGAACCGACATGTAGGCCGTGATGCAGATAGTGCCCACGGTGGAGCACCGTGTCGCATACATGCTTCCATCCACTTCGCCCTGTCCGTCTGTGGTTAGGGCTTGCCCTTGCACCAGGGGAGTCTCGCCAAGCAGACTGCCGCCGGCCAAAGTCGCAGCGTCGACTTCAGTGACGGTGTAGTGCATGTGCGGAAGCGGGAGCGGCGAGAAGCTGAACGGATTGTAGGTAACGTAGGAATCGCCCAATTGCACGGTGATGGTCTTGTGCTCGCCGATGCGGAGCATGGGCAGGTTGCGATAGATCATCGCACCATCGCGCTGCGTAAAGTCGGGATGGAGCTGTTCCTGCTGCGCGATATCGCGACCGAGGGAGGTGGAGCACTGGACTCTGCCATCTCGAATGCGGCCGGCATCCTTGAGAAATTCAGACTGAAAGATCAGGCCGCGGAAATAGCCGATCTCAGCGTCGGAGCAGAAAGCATATGGCGATGAGTTGAGCTGGGAAAGTACGGAACGCGATTCCCTGATCGAAGTCGCCTCAACATCAGTGAAGCTCGCAGCGCCATGCGCGAGGCGGAACTCGGTCTGGTTGAGCGTGAGGACGCGACCCAGCATATAGCCGGATGAAGCACCAACAATGGTGCCAAGTAACGAGGCAAATAGAGCCGCGCGCTTGCGCTGGGGGAAATTGCGCATGATCGTAGTTCCTTATCTTTCAGGGTTTTGCAGTCGGAATCAATGCCTAATTTGGGTTAGCCGAATCTAAAGTGACATCCCTTGATACGGGTGAGAAACGAGATAACCTCCGGTTTTTCTTGAGGTTAAACGAATCGAACCGGCTATATCCGCCCAGCAAGGGGTGCAGTAGACGGTGGCTGGACTCGGGCCCGGCATCACGTTTGTACCGTGGGAAGGGGGCCCGGATCTGACCGGGTGACCATTTGACGCATTCGATCCATCCGGCCGGTGAGGCGGGGTTCAAGGTGGAGGAGAATTCGATTCGCGAAAGGCTGCGGGTCCACGGTGCGGGCTCGCCTGGAAACATTGAATTTCCCCGTGAAACGCTGTATTCTAAGGATGCAACGAGTTTGTCCGCTTTATTCGCCGTGGGTAGACCGGCTGGCGGAGAGATGAGTGGGCTCACAGCCCACTTTTTATTTGGGGCAAACTTCAGAGAACAAGAGGCTGTTGATCGGGTGGCCGTGAATTGGCCTGAAAACAGCATTCGGGATTGTGCGGCGCGGGAACTGATGGCGGTAAAACTGGAAGAAATCCGGGCGGCGGCCCAGAGGGTAGCTGCAAGCCACGGGCTGGACGTGGTGGAAGTGGAGTTCAGCGGCCGGGACAAAGAGCGCATTCTTCGCGTCACGCTGGAGAAAAACGCCGAGGGCCGGGCGCAGTTGAGGGCGGCGGTTGCCGCAGGAGTTGAAGGACTGCCCGAGCGGCTGGCCGAGGGCAGGCTCAGCGTGGAGCAGCTTTCGGGCATCACACATGAGGATTGCGCCAGCTTCAGTCGCGATTTTGGAGTGCTGCTGGACGTGGAAGATCTGATTCCGGGCAGCGAGTACACGCTGGAAGCCAGTTCGCCGGGGCTGGATCGCAAGCTGACCCGGCGGGAAGAGTTTGAGCGGTTTGCCGGAAGCCTGGTAAAGGTGCAGACATTTGAGCCGGTTCGCAACAACCGGCACTGGCAGGGCAGGCTGGCGGCAGGTGCGGGCGAAACGATCACTCTCGACCTGGCCGCAGTGAAACAGAACAGCAAGAGCCGGAAGGCCGGCGTGAATACGGTGGAGATTGCGCTGACCAACGTAGAGAAAGCGCAACTGATTCCGGAGATCTAGCAGGCCGGCAGTCCTGGCGATTGGGCGAGAGATTAACCTTTGCCCGCAACGAAACAAAATTAACCGGCAAAGCCCGCGGGGCATGAGCCGAATCAGAAGCAGACGAGAGTAAGCAGAGTATGGCGAGCGCTTTGTATCAAAGTATCGAACTCCTCAGCCGCGAGAAGGGCATCGAGCCCGGCATCGTGGTCGGCGCCGTGGAAGAGGCGATTGCCCTGGCTACGCGCAAGTTCTACAAGACGCAGGAAAACATGCGCGGGGAGCTGAACAAGGAAACCGGCGAGATCACAGCCTACATCTTCAAGACGGTCGTTGCGACTGAAGAAGAGGTCGAAGACCCGGTCAACCAGATCACGCTGGCCGAGGCCAGCGAACTCGCGCCCGGCGTTGAAGTGGGCAGCGAGATTCGCATGTATCGCGACACCAGTCCACTGGGCCGCATCGCCGCGCAATTGGCCAAGCAGGTCATCTTTCAGAAGGTGCGCGAGGCCGAGCGCGACACGGTCTTCCAGGAGTATGCGCACCGCGAAAAGGAAGTGCTGAACGCGACGGTGAAGCGCATCGAGGGCCAGGATGTGATTTTCGATCTGGGCAAGGCCGAGGCGCGCTGCCCCAAGCGCGAGCAATCGCGGCTGGAGCAGTTCTCGATCGGCGAGCGCATCCGCGTGGTGCTGCTCAAGGTGGATCGCGCGGCCAAGGGGCCGCAGGTAATCGTTTCGCGGGCCGCGCCGGAGCTGGTTTCGAACCTGTTCCAGTCGGAAGTGCCGGAAATCTATGACAACACCGTGGTGATCCGCGCCATTGCGCGCGAGGCTGGCGAGCGTACCAAGATCGCGGTGCAGTCGCGCGACAAGGATGTGGACCCGGTGGGCGCGTGCGTGGGCATGAAGGGCATGCGCGTGCAGTCGATCATTCGCGAGTTGCGCGGAGAGAAGATCGACAT
>Ga0181537_10004870_pt1 | contig 11010 bp, 12 predicted proteins | sample PEATcosm2014_Bin_39_FD_119765 | JGI IMG/M metagenome (GOLD analysis project Ga0181537, IMG submission 119765) | Peatland microbial communities from MTU Mesocosm Facility, Houghton, MI, USA - PEATcosm2014_Bin23_10_metaG | ecosystem: Environmental > Terrestrial > Soil > Wetlands > Peat | place... | reverse complement strand
GCAGCGCGACGCCGCGATTGTAATGCGCGCCGGAAAAGTCGGGTTTGAGCGCGAGCGCGCGATCATAGCTTGTCAGCGCTTCGTCATAACGTTTCAGATCGCGCAGTGCATTGCCGCGGTTGACGTGGGCGTCGGCGAAATCAGGTTTGACCGCGAGCGCGCGTTCGAAACTTTGCAGCGCCTCTTCATGCCGCTTGAGATCGCGCAATACATTGCCGCGATTGTTGTAGGCGTTCGGGTAATCGGCACGTTGTGCCAGCGCGCGGTCGTAACTTTGCAGCGCTTCATGATGCCAGCACAAGATCTGCAAGGCCACGGCGCGGTTGTAATGAATTTCCGCGAAATCGGCCCCCAGCGCCAGCGCCCGGTCGTAGCTTTGCAGCGCTTCGCCCTGCCGGCCGAGCGCCTGCAACGCGACACCGCGATTGTTATGCGCCATGATTTGATTAGGATCGATCGTTAGCGCGCGGTCGATAAGCCGCACCGCTTCCTCGCCATCGCCGCGCTGCAGGCTGATTGCGCTAAGCAGCATGAGTGCGTCGGCATGGAGCGGCTCGGTTTTCAGGATATCCCGGTAGGCCGTTTCGGCATCCGCCAAGCGGCCCGCCTGATGCGAAGCGAGCCCTTCGGCAAACCGTTCGGCCGACTGTTTAGCCATAAGAAAGCCTTGTTGTTCGAGTGAAAGAGATTATGAGCGAGAATGAGTCGATGCTAGAATGAATCGAAGCAATGGAGAATGCGCATGAACCGCCGGTCTTTTCTTCAAAAATGTCTGGCTTTCGGGGCTTTACTAGGCGCCGGATGGATGATGCGTCCGGCGCAAGCTGAGGATCAGGCGGAAAAACTTGAAATCATAAAAACCGACGCCGAGTGGCGGCAGATTCTTACGCCCGCACAATATAACGTGCTGCGCGAGCGCGGCACCGAGGCGCCTTATTCAAGCCCGCTGGAAAAAGAACATCGGCGCGGCGTTTTTTCATGCGCCGCGTGCGATTTGCCGCTTTTTTCCAGTGAAACGAAATTCGACAGCGGCACCGGCTGGCCCAGTTTTTACCAGCCGCTACCTGATGCCGTGGCCACCATGACGGATTACGAGCTTATTTATCCGCGCACCGAAGTGCATTGCCGGCGCTGCGGCGGTCATCTCGGCCATGTCTTCGACGACGGGCCGAAGCCGACCGGCAAGCGCTATTGCATGAACGGCGTGGCGCTGAAATTCACGCCGCAGACTTAACGCCAGTAACGCCGTCCACCGCCGAAGCCGACCCCAACCGCAACCGGCGGCCCGTAATATTCAGGATAGGCGTAGCAACAAGGCTGCGCGTAATAAGCGGGCGCCGCGTAATAGCCTCCCGCAGGTTCTCCGTAATAGGCCCCGGGAGGCGGCGGGGGTTCGTAAGCCACGCAGCCGGCAACGGTGATTGCCAGCACGCCGAGCGCCGCGCCGTTTTTCAGAGCACGCATCACGCGTGGAGAGCGGGCCGGATCTTTTTTCGTCGATGTCATTGTTACCTCCCGATGACTAACCTTAGACCGATGGTAAAGAGAAAATAAGCCCGAACTGTGGCGGTTTGGAAGCCTGTATTAAGGCCTTACGCCACAATAAAATCGCTTTTATGACGCGCGTCGGTTTTTCTCGGCCAGCAGCACGGAATAAGTTAACGGCCTTTCCAGGGTGCGCCCATCCGTAGTGCGGATAATCTGGCTTGTGTTTTTGATCTGGGCGGCGAGATGGAGGATCGATATCGGGCGATGGGGTGGCATTGGCCGCACGTAAAGTTGCGCCCTTTCATCGTAGGCGGGCAATCCATTGATCGTCACCCAATTGTATTCGACCGGCATGATTTGCGCGCCCATATTATCTCCGTAAACGAGGAGATTGAGCGAAAGCTGCTCGAGCACGAACTGTTTCATGGTCATTTCGGGAAATTGCCCCAGCGCCGTCGACAATATTTCGCGCCAGCGCCGCCAATGGGGCGCTTCGGCCGACATGGCGAAGACGCCGACATTCAAAAACGGACGCAAGCACATGGCCGCCGCGATATCGGCGGAAAAACAATTTTTATAGTCGTTGTGCCACGCGTTCCACGAAGTGCCTTGCAGGGCCTTCGGATAGGCAACGTCGAATTCCGAAGCGATGTAAAGATTTTGATCTTTCGCGGCCGCCGGCAGCATGACCTCCAACGCTTCCGGCGTTTGTACCCAGGCGTCGGCGTCGATCCACATATAGGCTTCGTAACCCGGAAAATAATCCGGCAGAAACGGACGCGAGGTCATAGCGCGGAAATAAGTCGCCTTTTGCTCCCACCGTACGCGGTCGGGATAGTCGATATCAACGCCCGGCGCCTTGATCGCGACGTCGAAGGCGCCGGCCAGCCGGCGATTTTGCTCATTCAGCCCGACATCCAGCAAGCCGATATCAAAATCGAAGCTCAATCGGCAATCACGCAGAGAACGCAACAGATCCAGCAGCAGCGGGAAATAATAATCGTTGATGGCGCTTGTGATGATGAAGCGTTTAGGCATGCCGGGAAACGATAAATCGGTTCGCATTTTCATTCAATGGAAACCTGTTTTTGCATGTCGACTCCAAATCAGATAAGAAAGCGGTTTGGAAAAGCAAGCGGGGAATTGTGGCGCTTCATCTCATCACCGGCGGTTCCGGTTTCGTAGGCTCGACCATCGCGCGGCTTTTGGATGCGCGCGGCGAGAAAACGCGCGTGCTCGATCTGTGGAAGGCCGACGATCTTCCGGTTGCGACCGAATTCATTCAGGCCGACATCACCGACGAGGCGGCTGTCGCCCGCGCGATGCAGGGCGTCGATTACGTGCATCACAATGTGGCGCTGGTGCCACTGACCAAGGCCGATACGCGCTTCGAGGCGGTGAATGCCGTCGGCACGCAAATTGCCTTGCGTTGCGCGGCCAAAGCCGGCGTGAAATTTTTCTCGCATATGTCATCGAGCGCGATCTTTGGTGCACCCGACAAAATGCCGATCACCAACGCCACGCCCTTGCGGCCGATCGAAATATACGGCGCGACCAAAAAGAAGGCCGATGACTACGCGCGCGAAACCAACGAGCAGGGTCTTATAAAAACGGCCTGCATCCGTCCGCGCACCATCATCGGCAAGACGCGCATGGGTATTTTTGAAATCTTGTTCGACTGGATCAAGGACAACGCCCATATCTATGTGATCGGCAGCGGCGACCATTTGTTTCAGTTCGTGCATGCGGAAGATCTTGCCGAGGTGAGCATTCAGGCGGCGCTGCAAGAAAAGCCTGGCCTTTATAATGTTGGCACCGACCGTTTCGGCACGCTGCGGCAGGATTTGGGATGGTTGATCGCGCAGGTCGGTTCCCGTTCCAAAATCCGTTCGCTGCCCGTGGGGCCGACCGTTACAACGCTCCGGATTCTCGATAAAATGAATCTTTCGCCGCTCAGCCCGTGGCACTACATGACTTATCACAAGGTTTTCTATTTCGATTCCATGCCGGTCACGCAAGCACTGGGCTGGAAACCGCGCTATTCCAATCAGGAGATGCTGCTTGAGGCCTATCAATGGTTTCTGGCCAATTACGAGCGGGAGAGAACGGCGCCGCACGGCGCCTCGATACATAAAAGCCCCGTCAAGCAGGGCGTGCTAAAGCTGGTCAAAATGCTTTCTCGAGCAGCCTGAACATAAGGAAGGATCGCGCATGCCTTTCTCGAGCCTGCTTCTGGTTATTCTTGCCGGCGTCAATTCCTGTATCGGCAATATCCTGCTGAAAATGAGCAGCGTGAAACTGGTGCCTGGCGCTTCGCTGATCGAGCGCGCGATGTCGCCTTATTTTATCGGCGGCCTCGTTTTCTATGCCGTGAATGTGGTGGTTTTTGCCAAGGCTCTCGATCAGGCACCTGTCTCGGTGGCCTATCCGGTGCTGGCTGTCACGGGTTTTGCCTTGCTGGCCCTGACATCCTCCTTTCTTTTCGGCGAAAGACTTGCCATTAGCCAATGGATCGGCCTCGCTTTCGCTGTGATCGGCATTTTCCTTCTGGCCAGGCCGGGCTGATGCTCGCACCACGCGCCTATCTCTCGAGTTTTCTGCCCTTCGAGGGGCTTAATCTAACGCCTGCCGCGCAGGACAATCTGATAAACGAGACGGCGCGCTTCGTGCGCGATGAAGTCATGCTGGCGCCGTTTCATCTGCGCGCAGGCATTGTCGTTTTTGCCCTGCTTTTTAATCTCTGGCTGGCGATCGCCCGGCTCGGCGGATTGTCGACGGTTACGGCCGCGACGCGCTGGGAAAAATTTGGTGCACCGATGCGTTCGCTCACGCGCCTGATCCGTTCGCTGGCGCTGCTTTATTTCTGTGAGCATCCCGCCGTACTCGAGAAACAAGGTGTGCTCACCGCCAAGCGGCGGCAAGAGATCTTTCGAGCGCGTCACTCTTCGCGCGAGGCCGCATGACGGCGCCGCATCGAATCTTCGGATCACTCGCCACCGATTGCGAGATTCTGATCATCGGTTCCGGCGCGGGCGGTGCGACGCTCGCGCATGCGCTGACCGCGGCGGGGCGCGATGTCCTGATGCTGGAGGAAGGGCCTTACATTGCCGCCGAGGACGCGCCGCCTTCAGTGCCGGAGGCTTTCAAGAAAATGTGGCGCGGGGGTGGATTGACGGTCGCGCTCGGCAATCCGCCCGTCGCCTATGCCGAGGGGCGTTGCGTCGGCGGAGGCACGGAAATCAATAGCGCGATCATGCAGCGCACGCCCGACGATCTGCTCGATCAATGGGCACGGCGCTACGCTATTCGCGATTACGGACCTGCGCCACTCGCGCCTTATTACGAGCAGGCGGAAAAACTCATTAATGCCAGCCTGACCGAACCCCCGCTCGGCCGCGCTTCGGATCTTTTGCGCGAAGGCGGCGAAAAACTGGGCTGGGAAGTGACGCCTCTCAAGCGCGCGCAGAAAAATTGCGTCGGCACCAATCTATGCGCTGCCGCGTGTCCGACCGGCGGCAAGCAATCCATGACAGCGGCGCTGCTGCCGGTGGCTCTGGCGAACGGCTTGCGCCTGATCGCTGAATGCCGGGTGACAAAGCTGGGCTTTAAGGGAAACAAGATCGCAAAAGTGAATGCGACGGCGCGCGATGCCGAAGGACGGTCGCATCGCGTTACGATCCGCCCACGGCAGGTTTTTGTCTGCGCCGGTGCCATCCATACGCCGGCGCTTCTTATGCGTTCCGGTGTAAGAGAAAATATCGGGCGAACGCTACGCCTGCATCCGACTGCAAAAATCACCGCGCGCTTTTCTGACAAGATCGATGCTGAAAATGCGCGATTGCCGCTTTACGCGATCACCGAATTCATGCCGGATCAGCGATTGGGCGGTTCGGTTTTCCTGCCGGGCTTTTTCGGCATGGCGCTGGCCGAAGATTGGAAGCGTCGCGCCCATCTGTGGGAGATGCGCGAAAACACGGCCATTTATTACGCCATGGCGCGTGCCGGGACCGTCGGCAGCGTTCAGCCCTTGCCCGGCATGACGGAACCTTTGGTGCGCTACCAGTGCGCGCCCGAGGATCTCGCCAATCTGCAGCAAGGCCTCGGGCGGCTGGCCGAAGCGATGTTCGCGGCGGGCGCGGTCGAGCTTTATCCCTCGATCGCCGGGCATGAAGGCTGGCGCTCGCTTGACGAAGTGCGGCGCGATCGAGCACATTCGCTGTCCCCCTCGGCTTTGAACCTGATGACCATCCATATGTTCTCGAGTTGCCCGTCCGGCGAAAGGCGCGAAATCTGCGCTACCGATTCTTACGGCCGCGTGCATGGCTTTGCGAATCTGTTCGTCGCCGATGCCAGCCAGATACCGGAAGCGCCCGGCGTCAATCCGCAGCTCACGATCATGGCTTTGGCTCTGCGCAACGCGGAGATGTTTTTATCGCAAACGACGCAAGAACGTGCGAGAGCAGCTTCCTGATGCGCAAAATCAATCCTTATATCCGGCTTCTGCGCCCGCAGCATTGGGTGAAAAATCTTTTCGTGTTCGTGTCGCCGTTTTTCTCCGGCAAATTTTTCGAGCCGGCGGTTTTCAAGCAAGCCATTGTGGCCTATACGCTTTTTTGCCTTTTGGCGAGCGCGGTCTATATCTTCAACGATCTGTGTGATGCTGAAGCCGACCGGCAGCATCTGAAAAAAGACCGGCGGCCGATCGCGGCGCGCGAGATTTCGATTTTCGCCGCCGTCATGACGATGATCGGATTGCTGGTCGCGGACGCCGTCATTTTCATCGCGGGCAGGGCCAATCCTTTGCTGCTGGTCGTATTCGCCATCTATGCCGGCATCAATATTCTTTATTCGCTCGGCATGAAAAATATTTCGCTAATCGAACTTTTTATGGTGGCATCTGGCTTCGTGTTGCGGCTGATCGCAGGCGCCGTGGCTGTGGATGCATCGATGACCAGCTGGATCTTGATTTGCACGGGTCTTGTTTCTCTGCTTTTGGTGGTCGGCAAGCGCCGCGCCGACATCGCGCTCGCCAACGATCCGTCGCTCCGGCGCAAGGTTTTGAAAAGCTATTCGGTCGCGTTCCTCGACAGTTTAATCGTCGTGATCGCCGCCTCCACGCTGGTGACCTATTTCCTTTTTTGCACTTCGACTTACGGCCTCACGCGTTTCGGCCTTTTCGTCAACCTGACCGGCGTTTTCGTGGCTTTGGGTATTTTCCGCTTCATGCAGATCGTGATGATGGAAGGTGGCGGTGATGCGCCCACGATGCTGGTCATTAAGGACAAGGTCATGGTGGCGACTTTGCTCGGCTGGGCCGCGGTGTTTTTCGGCCTGCTTTACGGTGAAGCTCTGTGGCGTCACTGAAGGATTATTCCCGCATTATCGTGACGGGCGCCAACGGATGGCTCGGTCGCCGCGTGATGCTGGCGCTGGCGCAAGGGCTGCCCGGCATCGAGCCCGCCGGAAAAATTCGCGCGCTGGTCGCCCCGCACGAACGCACTGATTTTTTGCGCGCGCTCGGCGTCGAATGCATCGCCGGCGATATGCGCGATGCCGAAGCGCGCCACGCGCTTTTGAATGATAGCGAAGGAGCGTTGCTGATCCATCTGGCCGGCGTCATTCATCCGGCCTTGCGGGTACGCGATCTGGAAGCGATCAATCACATCGCCACGCTGGCGCTGCATCGGGACGCGGCGCAAGCGAAGATCACGCGCGCGGTGGTGATGTCGTCGAACTCGCCCTTCGGCGCTAATGCATCGCCTGACGGCGTTTTCGACGAAGACAGTCCTTACAATCCCTATATGGGCTATGGGCGCTCGAAAATGCATATGGAGCAGGGGCTAGACACGGCGATGGTGCGCGGCGAAAAGCCGGAGACTGTCATTCTGCGCGCGCCGTGGTTTTACGGCCCCGGCCAGCCACCGCGCCAGACGCTTTTTTTTACAATGATCCGGCAGGGAAAGTTTCCGCTGATGGGGAGCGGCCAAAACCGCCGTTCGATGGGCTATGTCGATAGCCTCGCGCAGGGCATCCTGCTCGCCGCGACTGTGCCGCAAGCGGCGAACCGCATTTACTGGCTGGCGGATGAGCGGCCTTACCCGATGCGTGAAATCATCGACACGGTGAAAACGGTCTTGCGCGAAGATTTCGGTATGAAAGTCGCCGAACGCGATTTGATCTTGCCGCCGGTTGTCGCCGATATCGCGCGCTTTGCCGATAGAAGCTTGCAGGCTTTGGGATTATATCAGCAGAAAATCCACGTGCTATCGGAAATGAATTTGACGATTGCCTGCTCCATCGCGCGTGCCAAAGCTGAGCTCGGCTATCGTCCGCTTGTCGAGCTACGCGAAGGCATGCGGCGCAGCATCGAATGGTGCCTGAAGGAAGGGCAGAAAATCTAACTCACGCGCGGCATTTTTTAGTAATTATGGACGTCGTCGTCGCCTTCGCCGTGATAATTGCCATTGCCGATGCGGCCGTAATCCCATTTGTTGTCATAATCAGGAACAGATTCCTGTTCGACATAAACCGGCGCGTTATGAACGACGGTGGTGGTCGTGGTGCTGGTTCCGGGTTGCGTGACGACCGTGGTGCTGCTGGTCGCTGGCGCGGCGTAAGCTGGAGTGTAATAGCTAGTGCCGTAGGCGCCATGGGGCGAAGGATCGGCGACACACCCCAAGACCGCGAGCATCAGTGCTCCCAGCACGACGGTTTTGCCGATGTTGCGATGAAAGTTAACGGGGTAGATTTTTATTTTTTGCATGATAGCCCCCTGATCGAATTTATAGTTGTTACAAAGGAATCTCGGATTTTTGATATAAAGAAGCAATGTGGGGCTAGGCCCTAAATCTTAAGGGAGCGATTTAAAAACAATGGCCGGACGAGGATCCGAACTCCCGGTTCCCACCTCTCGAAGAGGATTACGCCGCTTCGCCGTGCTTTATAGACCTCTTTGACAATTGAGCGAGAAGCTCGTCCGCCGCCGGTCCCGAGGAGGCCGGATTCTGGCCAGTGATCAGCTGACCATCCGAAACGACATGGACCGCCCAGTTTTTGACCTTGGAGAAGATGGCGCCTTTTTCCATGAGATCGTCCTCCACCAGAAAGGGCACCACTTTGGTCAGGCCCACGGCTTCTTCTTCGCCATTGGTAAAACCGGTGACGGTCTTTCCTTCGACAAGAAGCCTGCCGCTGGGCGTCTTTACATGGCGGAGTACGCCCGTCGAATGGCATACAACGGCAAAGGTTTTGCCGGCCGCGTAGAAACTTTCGATGAGTTTGATCGAATTCGGATCCTCCGCCAGATCCCACATGGGGCCGTGACCGCCGGGATAAAAAACCGTGTCGAAATCCACCTGCTTGACGCCATCGAGACGGACGGATGCGGCCAGCGCGGCCTGCGCGGCGGGATCACTCTCAAACCTGCGCGTAAGATCCGTCCGGAATTCCGGCTCGTTGCTTTTTGGGTCAAGTGGCGGCTGACCACCCTTCGGCGAGGCCACCACAATTTGATGATTCTTGTCCTTAAACCGGTAGTAAGGCGCCGCGAATTCCTCCAGCCAAAAACCAGTTTTGCGTCCTGTGTTTCCAAGCGTGTCGTGGGAGGTGAGGACCATCAGGATTTTCATGACTCTCTCCTTCTCGATTGAGGGGGTAGGGGATCAGGCGGAAAGAAGCGATCGCTTCTGGTTCTCTTCTTACCATAAAAAAAGCTCCATCGGAATGAGTTTTCGCCTTGCGCGATTATCTTGGTGCTTCTGCGAGAAGGGCGGGTTTTGTTCGATGCCGTTAAATTTCATATTGTTTTTTTATGTAATAGTTGGAGTGAGAATTCGGACTTCAGGGCCTTGTCTCTATTACAGCCTAACAATCAGGGCCGAGACGGCTTTTCCCAGGGAATAATTTGGCCGGTTTTGAGATGCTGGTGCATGGCTTCGGCGAGGCGGAGAATTTCTTCGAAGTCGCGCGGCACCTGACGATCGGTATGATATTCGAATAGAAGCTGCCCATCCGGGTTGAGCAAGCCTATGCTGTGAAAGTGAAGACCTTCGCGCACGGCGATCGTCATGCCCGGGCCTTTGGGCCATTCTTGCTGCGACGATACAAAGGGAAAATTCAGTTTCGGCTGGCCGTTTTTGTCGCGTGGCAGACGTTTCCACTGCGGATGGTCGAGATCGGTATCGAAGCTCTGCGCTACGATATTGAAACCCAAACGCTGTAATTCTGGCGCTTTTTTATCGAGCTGTAAAATCTGGTCGATCGGCGCATTGTCGGGCGCATCTTCGTCTTCGAGAATGGCGATGACTTTTAAAATCCGGTCGATGTTGCGGCCAATGGCCGTGTCGTGTCGTATTTGAAACATTATTTTATTTTCGCGATCGACAATGATCGTGGCGGCTTCACTCATTGCCTCTGCGACCAGAATGTCGAAACTGCGCGCAATGGAGCGCGTCATATCCGACACAAGCGGAAAAGCCAGCGGGCCGAGGCCGTTATTTTCAACGGGCGTGCTGCGCCATGTATGATGCGCCAGATGGGAATCGCAGCTTATGGCGACGATGGCGGCGTTTCGTTCGGCAAATCGCGAAAGGCGTTTTTGCAGCGATAAGAGCTCGGTCCAGGATATGTAATTGAAATCGAGCGGATAAAAAAACAGAACGCCATATTTCGCCGCCAGATAATCGGACAGCCGAAAATCGCTTTGCAAGCTCCCGTCCGGCATAATGGCCGCGGCGACAAAATCGGGACACTCCTGATCGATCAAATATTTCATCCGTGTCTAGTTCTCGGGTCTGGATGTTGGAACGGAGACGAACATGGCCGCGAATTGGGGGCTGAAATTAGGATAGCGAACTTCGAGCTTTCCGACAGCGAGATTTTTTGAATCGAGGTTTTTGAGCAGGCTTTGCGTTATGTTATGCACGCCGTCGGTCGAGGTTGTTATTTTGTAATTTTGCGTGGCCAGCCACTGGATGCCCGCCGGACGCCAAACGCCGGCAGGAATGGTCGCCGTCAAGATGCCGTGCAAACGTGATTGGAAAGGCTGGGCCATTTGTGCCGTTGGTATCTTTACATCACCGGCGACATGATAAGTCTGCGCGCCGGCTCTGCTGTCCGGTTTCAAGCCGGTAGCCTTGATTTCCCTTAAAGATTGATATTGGCCGGCATGCACATCGTGCTCGGCGCGATGCGTGACATGGAGGGATGCTTCTTCTTGCCATTCTTCGGGCACTTTAAAGTCGGGCGCTTCGCGAGCGAGGGGGTCTGACGCCTTTTCGTTAGTAGCAGTTTTTTGAGCGCGCGCGGCGGCGGCAGCGGCAAGTTCGTGCTGCGCCGGCGTTTCGTTAATTTTGCGTTTGCCGCGCCGATCGTCATCACCACGATTTTTTTCGTCGCGTGGTTCGTCGCTTTCGGATTCTCCTTCGCTTTCGCTCTCTTTTTCGGATTCCACCTCTGTTTCGTCTTCACCTTCCTCAGCCTCTTCTTCTTCGCCTTCCTCTTCTTCACCTTCCTCAGCCTCTT
>Ga0181537_10004869_pt1 | contig 11011 bp, 10 predicted proteins | sample PEATcosm2014_Bin_39_FD_119765 | JGI IMG/M metagenome (GOLD analysis project Ga0181537, IMG submission 119765) | Peatland microbial communities from MTU Mesocosm Facility, Houghton, MI, USA - PEATcosm2014_Bin23_10_metaG | ecosystem: Environmental > Terrestrial > Soil > Wetlands > Peat | place... | reverse complement strand
CTCCCCTTAACAGTCACGGCAAGGAAGAACGTTTGCGAGCTTGGCTCGACATTCCACTCGATGAGCAGGGCTTGCAAGAAGCCGAAGAGACCGCCCTCCAGATCGCTGGCTATCCGGTTGAGGCGATCTACTCCTCCGACTTGAAGCGAGCCCGCCAGACAGCAGAGGCGATTCGCCGCACCACCAGAGCTTCTGTGACCACAACGGACGAGCTTCGCCCCTGGAACCTTGGCGTATTCGGCGGCCAATTGCTGCGGGAGATCATTCCATTTCTGAATCTGCTGAATGAGCGCCCGGACCTTCCCGCCCCAAACGGTGAGTCCTTTCACCAGTTTTACGCCCGCTATTCGCGCCGCCTGACTGAGATGCTCGCATTGGCCGAGCAATCGACTGGCTACGTTGTCGGAGTAACCCACGTACGCAACCTTCTCGCTGCAAAGACCATCCTTGAACATGGGGATCAAGATCGCGTTCCCGTGCAAGGCGGTCCATCGACCGGAACTATCACTTTCATCGAAAAAGTGAACGGGGCTTGGTCAATGCGATCCACCGATACGTCTCGCGGCGCGACGATTCACCCGCGTTCCACTGTTTCTGAGGCGACTCGTGCTATCGCCATCAGCTAGCCAATCGACCAACTCGACGCCGACTCATGCTCCGGGCCCGCTCTTCGTCGTCAGCATGTGGCGGTCAGGTTCCTCGTTGTTGTACGCCTTGCTGAATAAGCATCCGCAGGTCGGACTCATGTACGAGGCCGACTTGCTGCTGCTACGCTCTGCATTCTTGAAGCCAGGACGCTCCTGCGACTGGGCCCAGCGCTGGGAATTCTGGAATCAGGCCTTCACTCGGCACGGACTCAATGTCCAGGACTTTACTCATGGCATAACGGAATTCCCAAAAGCCTTCGCCGCAGTTCATCAGGAATTCGCGCGCCGCAAAGGTGCGACGATCTGGGGCGACAAGTCTCCGAACTACTTCGACCGCCTGCAGGAGATGGCCGAGGACTTTCCCGATGCAAAATTCATCATCGTCTGGCGCGATCCGGGGGGTACCGCCAACAGCATCCTGCGCGCCGCCCAGACAGGGAACTCCTATTTCAAGCGTCGGGGATCAACCCTCCGCGGCCTGATCGGTTACGAAGTCTACAAGCAGCAGCATGATTGGCTGGTCGAACACGGCAGGGAAGTATACGACGTCAGCTATGAAGACTTGGTTCGTGACACACCGGCAGTCATGCAGGAAGTCTGCCGCTTCCTCCAGATCCCGTATAACGACAACTTGGCAAATCTGCAGGGTGCCGATCGCAGCGCCATCTACGGCGGCCAGCATCATGCTTTTGTCAAAGGCGACAAGATCGTCTCCGGTCAACGTCCCAACATCGTCGACGACAAACTGCGAGCCAAAATCGGCGCCTACATTACCTTTTGGCGCAAGCGCTATGGAAAGAACTGGCCGCCCTATGCACAGGTAAATGCCCCGGACGCGGCCGCTGCTCCTCTTTCGCAGCGCCTCGCCGACCATCTTACCTACCGGGCTCTTCGTGCCTTTGACAGCTTCACGGCGTTCTGTTTCTCCATGGTGCCGCTCTCGCTTCTGCAAGCCTATCGGAACAGGAAGTATAGGAATAAGCCTGCCCAGCCCGTGAAGGCGGAAGTCAGTCTGCATTCTCAGCCCACTGGGGCCAAGAAGGCTTGAAGGTGTCAGCGCTGATGCGAATTCGCGCGCGAGCCTCTCGCACTTCGCTGCGAGCGCCTTTGGTTTGGGGCCGCCATCTCGGTCTCGACTCAAATGACGTTTTTCTTGCGTCCTATCCGCGATCTGGCAATACGCTGTTACGCTTTCCTCTGGCCGAGGCCATCAGTGGCGCTTTGTGTACCTTTGAAAATGTGCAGCGGATCGTTCCCGAGATCGGCGTTCACGTCTACGCCTACCCGCTGCTCCCCGCTGGTGGGCGCTTGATAAAGACGCACGAGCGCTACCGTCGCAAATACCGCCGCGCCATCTACATCGTGCGCGATGTTCGCGACGTTCTACTCTCTAGCTTCGCGCGTGAAGCTGCCATGGACTTGCTGGACTCGGCAGTGCTCGATCGTTACATCGAGCCCTTCATGCAAGGAAAAATGTCGCGCTGGGGCGCCTGGCAAAATCACGTCGAAGAGTGGCTCAACTCTCCCTTGGCCACGAGCGGCAACATGCTGCTGCTGCGTTTCGAAGACGTCTGCAACGATGTCGAGTCCGCAATGTCGCGAGCGCTAACTTTTATCGGTATGCCGGCCGATCCCGTCGCGATTCGCCGTGCCTGCGCAAATAACTCCATCGAAAAGATGCGTGCCAAAGAAGATCAGTCTGCCACCCTGCCCAAGAGTAGCGCGCACGAAGGACGTCTCGTCAGTTCCGGCTCCGTGCAAGGCTGGCGGCTCAAACTAAATTCAGAACAAGCGGCCATCGTCGAACACTATGCCGGCTCCACGCTTGCGTGTCTCGGATACCCCACCGGGCCTTTCGATGGTGCGAATCAACTCGCGCTCGCAACACCGATCTCTCCCTCAACTCCGCAGAACTAGCTAAGAAGAGAGAAAGCGAATGGACTATCAGAACCAAACCAAAACCTTTACTGCTTCTATCGTCGCCATAGAGCCCAAGCACTCTTCAGGCACCCTCTCATCAAACCCGATCGGGGCCTCAATCTTCCCCCCGCGATCCCTCAGTAATTTCAGCCGCTTCGTGGGTGGCCGCCTCGCCAGTTTGCTCAGCTGGTATCGCTATTGATACATTCGCCTCAAGGCTGGAAGTGATTCGCGAAAACAGTTGAGCCATCCCCTCATCCTTTACGATGGCGTCTGCGGACTCTGCAACCGCATGGTCCGCTTTATCCTGAAACACGATCCCGAAGGAGTTTTTCAATTCGCCTCGCTGCAGAGCCTCTTGGCTAAAGATATTCTCGCCCGGCAGCACGCAGACGTCGCGGCCCTCGACACGTTTTATGTCATTCTTGACTACAATCCGAGCCATTATTCCGGAAATAATCCGCCCGCCGAAGCATTCCTCGCCCGCTCCGATGCGGTTCTATTCGTTCTCCAGCAACTAGGAGGAGTCTATAAGCTTCTCGCTCGAATGATGCGGCTTCTTCCGCGTCCAGTGAGGGATTGGGCCTATCGTCTCGTAGCCCGACACCGCTATCGCATCTTCGGACGGTACGATGCCTGTCCGCTCCCAACCGAAGCCACCCGCTCTCGCTTCCTCGACCTATGATTTGGAGAATTTCAACCGTCTCTTCTCCTGTGATCCCCGTCACATCCAGCCATTCGTGTGTAGAATAAACTTCGCAAATTCTGTGCCCGATTTTCGGACACGAAAAAATCATTCCTCCACGTTGAGGTTGCCGCATGGCTGACAAAGCACTCATGGACACGCAATCCACCAACATCGATTCCATCCTGCAGGAGCAGCGGAAGTTTGAGCCGCCCGCTGAATTCAGCCAGCATGCTCACATCAAGAGCCTCGCGGAATACGAACGCCTCTACAAAGAGTCGATCGACGATCCCGACACCTTCTGGTCGCGCATCGCCAGCGAACTCCACTGGTTTAAGAAGTGGGACAAGGTGCTCGAGTGGAATTGCCCCTGGGCCAAGTGGTTTGTCGGCGGTCAAATAAATCTCTCGTACAACTGTCTCGATCGCCACGTTCAGACCTGGCGCAAGAACAAAGCCGCCATCATCTGGGAAAGCGAGCCCGGAGACGTCCGCACCCTTACCTACCAGCAACTTCATCGCGAAGTGCAGAAATTTGCCAATGTCCTCAAGAATCTTGGCCTGAAAAAGGGCGACCGCGTCGCCATCTACATGGGCATGACGCCCGAACTCCCCATCGCCATGCTGGCCTGCGCCCGCATCGGCGCGCCGCACACGATTGTCTTCGGCGGATTCTCCTCCAACGCCCTGATCGACCGCATCCACGATTCGCAAGCCTCCGCCGTAATCACGCAGGACGGTTCCTATCGCCGCGGCGCGGAAGTGAAACTATTCCCCGCGGTGGAAGAAGCTCTGAAGTCCTGCCCCAGCGTGAAGCACGTGGTCGTCTACAAGCGCACAGGATCTCCCATCAACATGCAGGCCGGGCGCGATCATTGGTGGCACGAGTTGATGGCCAAAGCATCCGACGTCTGCCCCGCCGAGCCGCTCGACGCCGAGCACCCGCTCTATATCCTCTACACCTCCGGCACCACCGGCAAACCGAAGGGTGTCGTCCACACCAATGGCGGATATTCCGTCGGCACCTACCTCACGACCAAGTGGGTCTTCGATCTCAAAGACGAAGATACGTACTGGTGTACCGCCGACATCGGCTGGGTCACGGGTCACAGCTACATCGTCTACGGTCCGCTGCAAAATGGCGCCACCAGCTTGATGTACGAAGGTGCTCCGAATTGTCCCGAGCCTGATCGCTTCTGGTCGATCATTGCTCGCCACAAAGTGAACGTCTTCTACACTGCACCCACCGCCATCCGCACGTTCATCAAGTGGGGCGATGAATGGCCGAAGAAGCACGACATGAGCAGCCTGCGCCTGCTCGGTACGGTAGGTGAGCCAATCAATCCCGAAGCTTGGATGTGGTATCGCGACACCATTGGCGGAGACCGTTGCCCGATCGTCGACACCTGGTGGCAGACCGAAACCGGACACATCATGCTCTCTCCGATCCCCGGTGCCATCGCAACCAAGCCCGGTTCGGCCACGCGCCCATTCCCCGGCGTGGTTGCTGAAATCGTCACGATGGAAGGCAATCCCGTACCCGCCGGTTCTGGCGGGTTCCTCGTCATCAAGCGTCCGTGGCCCGGCATGCTGCGCACGGTTTACGGAGATCCCGACCGCTACGTGAAAAATTACTGGTCACAGATTCCGGGCATGTATTTCACCGGTGACGGTGCCCGCAAAGACAAAGACGGATATTTCTGGATCATGGGCCGCGTCGACGATGTCCTCAACGTCAGCGGACATCGCCTCAGCACCATGGAAGTGGAAAGCGCGCTGGTCGCGCACGAAGCAGTCGCCGAAGCCGCAGTAGTCGGCCGACCCGACGATCTCAAAGGTCAGGCGATCTCCGCGTTCGTGACCTTGGAGCAGGGAAGACAGCCCACCGCCGAATTGAAAGAAGAATTGCGCAGGTGGGTGGCAAAAGAAATCGGAGCTCTCGCCAAGCCCGACGACATTCGCTTCACCGACAGTCTGCCCAAGACGCGCAGCGGAAAAATCATGCGCCGCCTGCTGCGCGAGTTAGCCACCAACGGAGACGTAAAAGGCGACACCACCACGCTGGAAGACTTCGGCGTAATCGCTAAATTAAAAGAGCAAGACGAAGTCTAAGAGCCGAAGCAATCACGCCTCTGTCATTCCGAGGAGTCAAGAGCGCATGTCATTCCGAGGAGCGAAGCGATCGAGGAATCTGCTGTCCCCTGCAGCGCCACGAATCGTCTAGCGAAATCAAGGCCTTCGAGTCCTTCGTGGTTAATGTTTTTGGTGTTTTGAAGTAGAAACAGGTTCTGAAGCAGGGACAGCAAGAGAGCGCGAGCAGGAACGGCATTGTCATTCCGAGGAGCGAAGCGATCGAGGAACCTGCTGTCCCGTGCGGCGCCCCGAACCCTGCCCAGCGAGGTAAACGGCAAGAAGCGCACCTACTGCGACAACTTGATCGCCAGCTGCCTTTCCGGCTGCGTCATCTCACCCCACAGCTTTTGCAGATCCGTCTGCACCGACATGTTGTCCGGATCTTTCCGCAGGGCCAGAGCAAACCACCGATACGCCGTCGGCAAGTCGCGTGGCGTACACAATCCTGCCGAGTAGAGCGCTCCCATCTGAATCATGGCCTTCGGATTCGCTTCATTTGCAGCCGGCTTTAGCAATCTCAGCCCGCGATCGCAATCCTGCGCCGTGCCTTTGCCGTAAAGATACTTCTGAGCTTCTCCCACCGGATCGCCAATCCGCGCCGGTTTCGCCGCCGCCGCGGATGGCTTTGCCGCCGGCACTTCCCTCGGAGTCGGTTTCGCAGGCTTGGGTGCAGGTTCCGCGGTATCGTTGTCATCCGCTGTGTCGGAATCGTCTGAATCCGCTGGCGGAGTCGCCTTCGCCGCCTTCGAGTTGTCGCTCTTCGCCGGAGCCGCACTCGATGGCGATGCCGTTCCTGTCGGGGGATTGGCCGGAGCGCTTGCTCCCGAAGGTGTCGAGGCAGCTGGCTGTGTCGGTGCCGTAGCCGGAGGAGTAGTGGCCGGTTGCGCCGTCGCAGGCTGGCTTGGCGCTGATGTTTGTGAGTCCGGCGCCACACTCGGAGATGCCGTTGCAGGCGACCCCGCAGGCGAGTTCGCATCGGCGTCACTCGGATTTTGTGCTACAGCCGAAGGCTTATGCGCGCTCGTGTTTAACCAGGCGAATCCTCCGTTCTTCCAGCGCAAATATCCAAATCCTACGGCCAGAGCCAGAGCGATCAGAATGAGTAGGTACTTTCCCGCGCCCCCACCGCCAGGCTCCTCTTCATCATCCAGAAGATAGTCGACGCCCCTCGACCCGGGAGCATGTGGATCGATGCTTAAGCTGGCTCGCTTGCGCGGCCCTGGATCATTCAATCCAAGAAATGACGGACCGCTGATCGTCGGAGAATCTTGCAGAGGCGGAGCTGCACGCCGCGGCTCCTCGACCTGGCGCGGCACGGAGGGTGCTGCTGGAGCCGTTACGGGTGCTGGAACGATTGGACTCGCGCTGGCTGCGCGCTGAGTCTGTGTTTCCCCCACCGTTGGCGCTGCCAACAGCGTAGCGCCACACATCCCGCAGAAGCGGTTGTCCTCCGGATTTTCATTGCCGCAGCGAGCGCAGCGCATACCCCTCCTGTTCCTGTCTATAGCTTACGATATCTTGAACCTTCGATGCAGTATTAGCCCCGAGTGTGTGGTCGTGCATTCTGGCTCGAACCATCCGACACTCGACAGGCGTCATCCCGAGCGGGCCGTTTTTCAGGCGTAGGGAGGGATCTCGCGGGGACCAAACTGCACGCCGAAATCAGATTGCAGCATTATCCCCGATCTCATATGAATGCCGCCGCCACCCGTACATTCCAGCTTACCGTCCAAGGCCACAGCCTCGAAATTCTCCGCATTCCGGGTCGCCTTCCGCACGCTCCGGAACTCGTCTTCCTGCATGAAGGCCTCGGCTCGGTATCGCACTGGAAAGATTTTCCTGCGCGCGTCGCCGATGCAACCGGGTGCCCGGTCACCGTCTATTCACGCTACGGCTCCGGCAATTCTGATCTGCTTACGGAAGCTCGCGCCGTAACCTACATGCACGACGAAGCCCTCGCTGTTCTTCCTGATCTTCTCGCGCAACTCGAGATCGATAAGCCCATCCTGATCGGTCACAGCGACGGAGCGTCCATCGCGCTCATCCACGCTGGAGTGCGCGATCGCGTGCGTGGCCTCGTTCTCCTCGCTCCGCATGTCTTCGTCGAGGACCTCAGCGTGGCAAGCATCGCCGAAGCCAAGGTGAAATTCGAAACGACAAACCTGCCGGAGAAGCTCAGTCGCCATCATCGCGATGCCGCTCGCACATTCTGGGGATGGAACAACATATGGCTTCATCCTGACTTCCGACACTGGAATATCGAAGCATATCTCCCGCGCATTTCTTGCCCGATTCTGGTGATTCAAGGTGTTGACGACCAATACGGAACTATGGCGCAAGTCGAAGCCATCGCAAAACAGGCTGCGGGCCCAGTCGAGATTCTCGTTCTCCCCGATTGCCGTCACTCTCCGCAGCGCGATCAGCCGGAAGCTGTTCTCGAAGCCCTTACGAGATTCGTAGAGAGCATCTCCGGGAACAAACCCGATCACAGCGACGTCTAATGACACAGGTCCCCAAGCGGTCCAATCCTCGGTGCACGAAACGGGTCTCGACCGACCCGCGAATTTCCGTTCGTGGAGGTCTCAATGTTCCGCACTCTCGCCGCATCCTTACTTCTTATCACTTGCGTCTCGACTGGCTTCGCTCAACTGCGACCTCAGCGTGTCCGCATCTCCAGCGATGTGATGCAAAGTTACGTCGTGAAAAAGGTGCCACCAATCTATCCCGAGCAGGCTCGCCAGACACGCATTCAAGGCACGGTTGTTCTGAAAGTGCTCGTCAGCAAAGGTGGAGACGTCGAGCACATTGAAATGCTGAGCGGACACCCAATGCTTGTGCCCGCCGCCATTGAGGCAGTGAAGCAGTGGAAGTACAAACCCTATCTTCTGAACGGCGAGCCCGTCGCGGCGGAGACTCAGGTCTCCGTGAACTTCACTCTTTCCGACAAGTCTGCTGCTGAAAATGTAGCGGGCGATATTCCCGGCGGCGCACAAGCAGGACAACAAGGTGGCATTGTCGGCGCTGTCGATTCAAGCAAACCGTTTCCTCCGGCTCCGAAACGCGTGCGGGTCTCCCAGGGAGTCGAGTCAGGACTGATCGCCAGTAAAGTTCCGCCGATCTACCCGCAGAAGGCGAAGGATGCACACATTCAAGGTGTCGTAGTTTTGCGGGTAATTGTCAGCAAGGAAGGCGATGTCGAAAATATCGAACTCGTGAGCGGACATCCCGAACTCGCGCCCGCCGCCATCGCAGCGGTGAAGCAGTGGAAGTACAAGCCCTATCTGCTGAATCAGCAGCCAGTCGAGGTTGAGACGCAAGTGCAAGTCAACTTCACTCTCGTCGGCTAGCTAGGGCACCACCAATCAGCGCACGTTCAAGCCCTGCTTCTCGCCCAACCGTAACGACAATGGCGAAGCGGGGCTTTTCTTTCCCGAGGCCGAGCCCTACAATTCTTGCCTTGTCGTGGTATTGAATATCTATGGGCAAGCCTGAACCCGCTCCTTCGCTCGTGACCAAGCCTCTTACTTCAGGCGTGCCTCAAAAGCCGGCTGCGCTGGACTTTCGCGCGTATCAGGACCTCAAGCACGGAATCCATCGGTATCTGCTCGGCAAACTCGACCTCGAACAAATCGCTGCTACTCCCGACGAGCGAACCCGCTTCCAGGTATTCGCACTTATCCAGGACGTCGTGGCGCACCTCAAGGCTCCCCTCTCCGCTCCCGAAAAGGAGCAACTATCCCGCGAAATCCTTGAAGAAGTCTTTGGTCTCGGTCCGCTTGAACCTCTGCTGCAGGATCCGGGAGTCAGCGACATCCTGGTGAACGGCGCGAAAGAAGTCTATGTCGAGCGCGGCGGTGTCCTGGAAGAGACCAAAGTGGTGTTCAAAGACGACGCGCACCTGATGCGCATCATCCAGAAGATCGTCTCCGCGATCGGACGCCGCGTCGACGAGTCCTCTCCGATGGTCGATGCGCGCCTCGCCGATGGATCGCGCGTCAATGTCATTCTTCCTCCGCTTGCGGTCGATGGTCCGCACATCTCGATCCGGCGATTTGGCGCCACGCCCGTTACCGACGCGGACCTCGTCGCTAACCAGACGTTGACCGCGCCGATGCTGGCGCTTCTGAAAGCCGCGGTGGCAGCGCGTCTTAACATCATCATCTCCGGCGGAACTGGCGCCGGGAAGACGACTCTGCTCAATGTGCTCTCGGGATACATCTCGGCAAAAGAGCGAATCGTCACCATCGAAGACTCCGCGGAGTTGCAACTGAAGCAGCGGCACGTGGTGCGCCTCGAAAGTCGGCCTTCCAACGCAGACGGCAAGGGAGCAGTCTTCGCTCGGCAGCTGGTGATCAACAGCCTGCGCATGCGTCCCAATCGCATCATCGTCGGCGAAGTCCGGGGCGAGGAAGCTCTCGACATGTTGCAGGCCATGAACACGGGCCACGATGGATCGATGACTACGATCCACGCCAACAGCCCGCGCGACGCTTTGGCTCGCATTGAAACCATGGCGATGATGACGAACCTGAACTTGCCGGAGAAGGCCATCCGCAAGCAGATCGCGTCGGCGGTGAGCCTGATTCTCCAGGTCGCGCGCTTCACCGACGGCACACGGCGCCTGACTCACATCACAGAGATCACGGGGATGGAGTCGGATGTGGTCAGCATGCAGGATCTGTTTACCTTCGAAAAGCAGGGAGTCACCGCGGAAGGCCGCGTGGTCGGAGCGTTCACTGCGGCTGGAATTCGTCCCAAGTTCGCCGAGCGCCTCAAGGCCGCGGGATACGATCTGCCCATCGATATGTTCGATCAACCGGGCAGGAACTGGAAATGAAGGGCCTTTCAGCGTCCCGGCCGCCCACACGTCGAAAATCGCGACGGGTGGGGCAGCCGGTTTAGGTATTGCTGCGGATTCTTCTACGCTGCGATCAATGGCTGTTTGTAGGCGCCGATCTGTTCCAGCATTCCGAGCTGGTCCCAGTTGTCCCAGCCTTCGACGATCCTTCCGTCGACAAATCTAGCAATGGTGATGCCTCGACTGTGCACCGTTTTCCCGCTGGCTGGGAGTCCAAGAGCATCTCCGGAATGCGTCATCACTCCGGACCATCGCAGGACCACCTTGTCGTCCGCGCCGAAGACGTCTTCGACTTCGACCTTGATATCGGGGAACGATCCTCGAATCTCGCGCACGAAACTTTCAAATTCCTTGGGCCCTCGTATTTCTGACTCCGCGCCCCTTTGTCCGCGGGCCACGCCATCGGGGGAAAGCAATTCGTAGATCGTTTCCATCCGGCCCTCATTCCAGACTTCCTGAAACCAGCGTCGCATGAGTTGAATGTTTTCGTCGGCTGACATCGGTGGAACTCCTATCGAACGAAATTTCGGGCACCACACGTTAGCTCGGTTTGGCGGAGCGGGCAAGAGGAATTCCGGGATCTTTCACTTGTGTCAGGCAGCCCGGTCCTGCGGGCGAGAATGATATCTTTCATCTTCACGCATCTTCAGCAGGCTATGAACGACCAGGCGATCCGCCTCCCGGCGGCGGTGCTGCTCGACAACGTGCGCAGCATGTACAACGTGGGAGCATTCTTCCGCGCGGCCGACGGAGTGAATCTCGAGAAGCT
>Ga0181537_10004867_pt1 | contig 11015 bp, 8 predicted proteins | sample PEATcosm2014_Bin_39_FD_119765 | JGI IMG/M metagenome (GOLD analysis project Ga0181537, IMG submission 119765) | Peatland microbial communities from MTU Mesocosm Facility, Houghton, MI, USA - PEATcosm2014_Bin23_10_metaG | ecosystem: Environmental > Terrestrial > Soil > Wetlands > Peat | place... | reverse complement strand
CTCGCCGAGGATCCGGATGAGCTGCGACAAATGCTTGTCCTGGCGTTTGCCGGAGAGGATCTCATCGCCGATGATGAAGGCGCCGAAGTTCATGGAATCATTGCCCCTGGTGCGCCGCCGCTGCCGCGCGCATCGCATGCACTCGCGCCAGGCCCCAATGGATGAAAGCCAGACCGATATACACCTGCGCGAACCAGCCGAACAGCGGAACGTAGTTCAGCGCGCCGAGCAGGCCGCCCAAAGCGTAGCGGCCCACCCGATGGCGATGCAGCACGGCGTATAGCTCCGCGGCGTCGGCATGCTCGGCCAGCGCATCGTAGCAAAACATGCGCTGGTTGAGATAGGCCGACAGGACGAGCGGCAGCACCAGTGCCGCGCCGGGCACCAGCCACAGCGGCAGCGTCACGACCCACAGGAACAGGAACACCGCCAGCCCGAACGCGGCGTTGGCGGCACTGCGCAGAAACGTCCCGCCATGGCGGCGTTCGAGACCGGGATAGTCGCGCAGGGCAACGTGATTCACCAGCGCAGGCATCATGAAAACGGCGGTCAGCAGCAACGCCGTGCCCTGGATAAGCGGCCACCACGCCAGGAGGATCAGGACTATGGCAAGGTCGGGCACCAAGCCCGCGGCGTCGCTGTGGAACAGCACGCGCGTTGCGTCCAGCATCCACTCGATCAGCGGGGAGTGGTTGAGCCAGCCGGTGAGGGTCGCATTGAGCGGCGACCAGAACGCCAGCAATAGAGCGCTCCACCACATCACAGCCGCCAGTATGGGCAGCAGGGACAGCAGGAGGAGCTTGGGGTGCAGGAGGCTCGCAGCCGCCCGCGCCAGCGCCGGCAATACGCCATTCATCGACAAGCGCCGCGCAAGCCGCGGACCATTCAGTCGAGCGGCCAGGGCATGGACTTGGGCAGCGCGAGCGCGGCCGGTGGCCTGGCTAGCGGAACCGTGTCCACCGCGCGCCACCACGGTGTGACCCGCTCCGCCTGCGCCGGCTCGATTGCTTCGCCGAGCTCGGGCATGACCAATTGCACGCCCTGCTTCGGGCCGAGCTCGAACAGGGTTTCGGCGGGCTGATTCCAGGCGTGCATCGCCAGGCTGAAGGTGCCCCAATGCACCGGCAGGAAAACGCCGCCGCCCAGGAGCGCCAGGGCTTCGAGCGCATGCTCGGGGCCGAGATGGATGTCGCCCCATGCGGGATGGAACGCGCCCACTTCCAGCATGACGAGATCAAAGGGTCCGAATTTCTCGCGGATGGCGGAATATTCAGCGGTCAAGCCGGTGTCGCCGCTGAAAAACACCGCGTGCCTTGGCGAGCGGATGACGAATGAGGACCACAGGGTGGCGTTGCGGTCCTTGAGGCCGCGTCCCGAGAAATGCTGTGAAGGCGCGGCAGTCACCGTGAGATCGGCATTCGGCAGCGTATGCGATTCCCACCAATCGAGCTCGGTGATGCGATGGGGCGGCACACCCCAGGCTTCGAGGTGGGCGCCGACGCCCAGCGAAGTGACGAAGGGGACCTCGCGTTTCGCCAGCTCGCGTATCGTCGGGTAGTCGAGGTGATCGTAATGATCGTGCGACACCAGCACCAGGTCCACGTCCGGCATCGCCTTCAACGCGATCGGCACCGGCTGGAAACGCTTGGGGCCGATTAATTGCGAAGGCGAAGCGCGCGGTCCCCACACTGGGTCGGTCAGGATGCGCAGGCCGCCGATCTCGATGAGCACCGTCGAATGGCCGAGCCAGGTTGCGCGCAGCCCGGTGTCCGGCGGCTTGGCCCAGCCTGAGGTGGGATCCATCGCCGGCAGCGGCGCGCGCGGATAGCGCCGTTCGCCGCCGCACAGAAATTCCGACAGCGTCGGCATCGGCGTGTTTTTATCGCGCAAGCCTGCCGGTATCGGGTGCAGGTTGAGAAACGCCTCGCCCGCCCAGCGCGGCGAGGCTTGGATGCGCTCGAGACGCAAACCATCGGGTTTCCTGCCGAGTGATTTCATGGATGCCCTTGCCGGTTGTTACAAAAGTTGCGGCCGGTGCCGGCCGCACGCAACGCCAAGTGTGGGCATTATGATCGCGCAACCGGCTGCCCGGTAGATGGCCACGCCGCAAACAACACGGGGGAACGAAACGTTCCCCCGTGTTGCGTAACCAATCCGCTCCGCGTTGCGCTTTTGCGCTAGTGGACAATCATCCCGGGTCAGTACGTAAGCCTAGACTTTGCCGGACGCGATCAGCGCCAGCAGGGTGACGACCGGGGCCGCGGCGAGGATGGTCGACAGGACGTTATTTGAAAATGGATCGTATTGTTGATTCCGCATATTCCCTCCCTTGGGTACGCCAGACCGGCGGTGTTGTGGTTTCTCGTGAGCCCGGCACGCGCTCCGCGGCCCTATGCTTCAACGCAGCATGGCCGCCGGAAATATTGTGACAAGCTCAGGCCGATTTGCAGTGGCTTTCCCGGCGTGTTCGATGCGCCGCCAGCTAGATGGAGGCTTCAAAATCGGTACCAGGTCCCGCCAGGCCGGCGGCGGCGCCTGCGCCGGTGCGCGTTATGCCACGGCGGAACCGGGCAATAAATCACGGAAACATTGAATCGCGCCGCACCCCTGGGGCTAATTTGGTCCGGGTGTGCGATATCGAACGGTAAAAACCGGCGGGAGACGGTAGCTTTCGATATACGAAGCACCTTGATTGCTTGAAGCAAATGAAAAGGACACTGACGATACTTGGGTTGTGGGCCGTAGCCACCGGATGCCAGGCGCAGGAGCAGGACATATACCGCTCCATCCCGGCCTGGGTGAAAATCGACAAGGCGGCGCTGGAACCGCCGCATCCTGCTGTTTCAACCGAACTCCCCGCGTTTTCGCAAAGTCACCCGCAAAGGGCCTGGCTCGAAAACCCCTTGGCCCATCATTCGCGGTTCAATGCGATGCCGCCTCCCGCCCCACTGGCGCAAAGCAGCTTGCCCGGCCCGGGATATTCGCAGGATCTGGATGCCGCGCACAGCGAGGCAATGCGGCCGTCCGTCAATCTGGCGAGCGCCTGGAGACTGTCGGTACCGAATATCAGAAGGAACGTAGCCAAGGTTCAACTGAACCGCAGCTTCTGATGACGCGGCCGCGGGCGGCCTCTAAACGCCCGCCGCCGTGCTGTTCCACCCGCCCGGCCTGGGCCGGAAAATCTTGAATCGGATAAGCGGCGGCTTACTTGGTAATCTCGACCCTGGTGCGATCTTTGCTGTGATCGACCTCGACCTGCGGTCTTTCATCGCGATGCTCGGGTTCGACGACGACGTGCTCGCGATCCCGCACCACGTCGTGCCGCTGGACCTCGACCACCGTAGTGGAAGGCGCCGCAGCGGGAGCCGGTTCAGTCACCACCGTGGCAGCAGGGGCGGGCGGCTGGTTGCAGGCGCTCAGGGCAAGCGTTGCCAGCATGGCAGCGGTCAATAGCGAATATTTCATATTCATCACCTCGATGTAGTCGAAACGGCCGCACGCAAACGGGCGGGCAGCCTCGACCATACTCCGCTCCTGGGGGCGCTTCTGTTCGATGGCACGCATAATTCGTGTCAGCATCGACCGACAGGCGTTGGTTGACAGGCTTCGCACCCCGCAGTGCGCGCCCTGGCTCCGCTATCGACCAGACGGAAAAGGGCCCGCCGGCTCCTCCGTCTCCCCCCTATTTGCCTTGTTCGGCCTTCCAGCGCATCGCGGCAAAAATGCGGTTTCTCGGGCTCGGGTGATCGTAGAAAATTATTTCCTCGATGGGTCCGGGATCGACCTTGCGGTACTCGGACAGCTTGAGTCCGACCTCGGCGAAGCCGTCGGCCTCGCGCGTTGCATTCACCGAAAACAGGTCCGCCTCGATTTCGTTCACCCGGATGGCGGTGTTGACGATCGGCGTGATGACGAACGAGTAGAGAACGAACAGCGTGGCGGCAAGCGGCAGGCCGGCCACGTCGCTCACGTCCCGCACGCCCCAGCCAGCTCCCCAGCGCCTGAGCACCCAACCGAAGCTCCAGCTCACAAACGCAAAACCCACAACGATCAGCACGCCGAATGTCACGATAGCCTTGCTAATGTGATTGAGCACGTAATGGCCCATCTCGTGGCCCAAAACCGCGAGAATCTCGGCCGGCGTGCAACGCTTCATCAAATTGTCATTGAGGCGGATCGCGGTGGTGCCGGCAAACCCGCTGACGTTGGCGCTGATGCGGGTGGTCTGCTTGGAGGCGTCGAATTCGTACACGTCGGTCACCGGCACGCCGTTTGCGCGCGCCAGGGAAAGTATGCGTTGCTTGACCGGGCTGTCAGCGAGCGGCTGGTATTTGTTGAACAGCGGGTCGATAAACACCGGTCCGATGGCAATGGCGAACACCAGGAACGCCAGCCCGACCAGCGAACCCCACAGCCACCAGGTGCGCGTAGCACGGCGCACCACGGCGTAGATCGCAGTCAGCGCAAGAGCATTAAGAACAGTGGACACGCCGAGCCCGATCATCTGCTCGCCGAACCACGGCCAGAAAGTCTGGGTGGCGAGGCCGTACTGGTGCTCGCGGTAGAAATCCGTGTACACCGTAAACGGCATGCTGATGAAAGCGGTCAGCACGGTGAACCCGACTGCATAAAGCATGGTCTGCAGCGCCTCGAAGCGCGTTACCCGCTCCGCCCAATTGCGCATGGCGTTCGAGCAGCCGGTCGCGAGCAGGAACCACATCATGCCCGCGGTGATCAGCAGGTTCCACAGGCTGAACCAGTATTTGCCCTCGAAGTAGGCGTCCGACCGGGCGCGCGCCGCCGGACTGATGCGCGCCATGTATGCCATGGTCGCGGCTTCAGGATCGCGCGGCAAGGCTGCGCGCCAGGCGTCGTCGGCGGGCGCGATGGCTGCGGCGAGATTCGCTTTTCCACCCTCGTGCACCGGCGCGATGGCTCCAATAATGCCGATCAGCACAATGGCCACGGCCACTACGATCGAAACAGCCTTTTTGTTCACGCGTCACCTCCCAAGAGTAATGTTTTGGTTTTGATAAAGAATCAATTCTAGTCACGCAGCCTGGCCCGCGACATCGCAATGCGACGAACTGCGGATTTGCGGCGTGAAACGCGCCAACGCAGCGCTAACCGAACCTGCCAGGGCGCGCGGACAATTGGACGCGCGCCCCGGCAAAACAGATTTGCCGGCGCAGCGCGGCGTCAAACCCCCGCCCAGACCTTGTGCAGCCGTTTCACCGAAACCGGGAACGGCGTTTTCAGTTCCTGCGCGAATAACGATACCCTCAACTCTTCAAGCAGCCAGCGAAAATCCTCGAGCCTGGGGTCGGTCATGCCCTGCGCGCGCACCGCCGACACCTTGCGCACCCAGGCGGTGGCGAGGGGCGCGAAGTCCGACATCAGGCGCGCGTCGCGCGTGGGGTCGCTCTTGAGTTTGTCGAGACGCAGCGCAATGCCCTTGAGGTAGCGCGGGTAGTGCTGCAGTCGCTCGAACGGCGTGGCGCGGATGAAGTTCCTGTGCACCAGCGCGTCCAACTGGTTGCGCATGTCCTGCGCCGCGGAAGGCGCGCTCTTCAGGTCCTTGAGTTTCCTGCCGAGGACCTGGTATTCGGAGAGGATGACGCCGCACAATCGCGCGAGCTCCTGCGCAATGAGGTTGAGCCGGCCCTTGGCCTCGGCCGCACGCGCGGCGAATTGATCGCGGTTTGCGGGCCAGGGTTCGGCGAGGCAGGAGCGTTCGAGCGCCGCCGCTATGAGCTGCGACCGCAGTTCCTCGACGGTGCCGAGCGTCACGAATTGCATGCCCATTTGTTGCAGACCTGGGAGGTTTTTCTCCAGGTACTTCACCTGCTCCTTGAATTGCAGCATGAAAAGCCGGGTGAGGCCCGAGCGCGTCTCGGCCTTGGCGGCGGCCGCGGAATCGCGCACTTCGAGCGTGACGAAATCGCCGCCGTCGATGATCGAGGGATAGCCCAGTAGCTTGTGGCCGTCCTGTTCGATTTCGACGATGTCATTGATCTCGCCAAAGCTCCAGTCGGTATAGTGCGTGCCGCCCGCTGTGGCTTTGGGCGCGGCGGCCGCGCCGAAGGATTCGCTCGCCTGCGCGCCGAGTTCGCTTTTGAGCTTGACGAGGTTGCGGCCCATCGCGAGTTGCCTGCCGTCTTCGTCCACCACTTTGAAATTCATGCCGAGGTGAGCCGGCAGGGTCTCGGCGCGGAAGGCGTCGAGCGGCACCACGGTATTGCGCGTTTCCCGGATGTAGCCCGCCAGCGTCTGCAGCAGCGGCCGTTCGGTGCCCGCGATTCCCGGCGGGTATTGCGCGGCGAACTCGGCGGCAAATTCAGGCAGGGGAACCAGCTCGCGGCGCAGCTTTTGCGGCAGCGATTTGGCGAGCAACTGCACTTTTTCCTTGAGCAGTCCCGGCACCAGCCATTCCGCGCGGTTGGCGTCGACCTGGTTCAGCAACAGGAGAGGCACCGTCATGGTGACGCCGTCGCGCGCGGCGCCGGGCTCGAAGTGATACGCCAGCGCGAATTCGGCGCCCCGAATCGATAGCTTCGGCGGGAACACCTCGGTGGTGATGCCGGCGGCCTGGTGGCGCATCAGGTCCTCGCGCTTGAGGAACAACAACTTCGGCTGCTCGCGCTCGGCCATAGCAAGCCACGCGTCAAAAGTGGCGCCGTTGTGGATGCCTGCCGGGATCAGGCTGTCGTAGAACGCGTAGATGAGTTCGTCGTCCACCAGTACGTCGGGGCGGCGCGACTTGTGTTCGAGCTGCTCGATGTCGTGCGTGAGCTTGCGGTTGTGCATGAAAAATGCCGCGCGGCTGTCGAATTCACCTTCGACCAGCGCGCGGCGGATGAAGATTTTGCGCGCGTCTGCCGGCGCCATCGGGCCGTAGTGGATGCGCCGCTGCGAGTAGATCGGGATGCCGTACAGCACGGCGCGCTCGAACGCGACCACCTGCGAGCGGGCTTTTTCCCAGTGCGGGTCGTACTGGCTTTTGCGCACGAGGTGCGCGCCGACGCTTTCCAGCCACTCCGGTTCGATCTTCGCGATGGTGCGCGCGTACAGGCGCGTGGTCTCGACGAGTTCCGCGGCCATGATCCACTTGCCGGCCTTCTTGACCAGCGCCGAGCCGGGGAAAATAAAAAACTTGATGCCGCGCGCGCCGATGTAATGCGCGTCGGCGTCGGACTTGAGGCCGATGTTGCCGAGCAGGCCCGCGAGCAGCGCGCGGTGGATCTCCTCGTATTTTGCCGGCACCTGGTTCATGCGCCAGCCGAGTTCCGCGACCTGCGCGTGAAGCTGGGTCGCGACGTCGCGCCATTCGCGCATGCGCGTGAAAGAGAGGAAGTTGTCGCGGCAATGCTCAACCAGCTTGCGCTGCGATTTCTTGTGCGCGATCGCGTCTTCGAAAAACGCCCACAGCTTGAGGTAGCCGAGAAACTCGGATTTCTCGTCCTGGAATTTCTGGTGCGCGGCGTCGGCCGCGCCCTGGCGCTCCTGCGGGCGGTCGCGCGGGTCCTGCACCGTGAGCGCGGCGGCGATCAGCGTGACTTCCGAGAGGCAGTTCTCGGCTTTGGCGGCGAGCACGATGCGGGCGATTTTCGGGTCGAGCGGCAGCTTGGCCATTTGCGCGCCGACTTCGGTGAGTTCGTTTTGCTCGTCGACTGCGCCGAGTTCGAGCAACAGGCTGTAGCCGTCGGCAATGGCCTTGGGCGGCGGCGCTTCGAGGAAGGGGAAATCCTCGACCGCTCCCAGGTGCAGGGACTTCATGCGCAGGATCACCGCGGCGAGCGACGAGCGCATGATCTCGGGATCGGTGTACATCGGACGCTTGTCGAAATCCTCCTCGGCATACAGGCGCACGCAGACGCCGGCCTCGACGCGGCCGCAGCGTCCCGCGCGCTGGTTTGCCGCGGCCTGCGAGATCGGCTCGATCTGCAACTGCTCGACCTTGTTGCGGTAGCTGTAGCGCTTGACGCGGGCGAGACCGGCGTCAACCACGTAGCGTATTCCAGGTACTGTGAGCGAGGTCTCGGCGACGTTGGTCGCGAGCACGATGCGGCGGCCGTTGGCGGGCCGGAACACGCGCTCCTGTTCCTGCGCCGACAGGCGCGCGAACAACGGCAGGATTTCGGTATGCGGCGGATGGTGCTTGCGCAGGGTCTCCGCCACTTCGCGGATTTCGCGCTCGCCGGGCAGGAACACCAGCACGTCGCCGGATCCCAGGCGCGCCAGCTCGTCGACCGCGTCCGCGATGGCGTCGCCCAGCTCGCGTTCTTCCGCCCGGGCTTTGGCCGAACTGCGGCGCTCGTCAGCGTCCGCGTCGCGCCAGGGCCGGTAGCGCTGTTCTACCGGGTACATGCGGCCGGAGACTTCGATCACCGGCGCCGGTTCATCGCCGGTGCCGAAGTGGCGGGCGAAACGCTCGGCATCGATGGTGGCGGAAGTCACGATCACCTTGAGATCCGGCCGCCGCGGCAGCAATTGCTTGAGATAGCCCAGCAGGAAATCGATATTGAGGCTGCGCTCGTGCGCCTCGTCCACGATGATGGTGTCGTAGGCGGCAAGCATGGGGTCGGACTGGGTCTCCGCCAGCAGGATGCCGTCGGTCATCACCTTCAAATACGCGCCCGCGCCGGTCTTGTCCTGGAAGCGGATCTTGAAGCCGACTGTCGTACCGAGCTCGGTGCCGAGTTCGCGGGCGATGCGCGCGGCAGTAGTGCGCGCGGCGATCCTGCGCGGCTGGGTGTGGCCGATCAGCCCTGCGGCGCCGCGTCCCAGGGCGAGGCAGATTTTCGGTAGCTGCGTGGTCTTGCCGGAGCCGGTTTCGCCGCAGACGATGACGACCTGGTGGTCCTCGATCGCGCGGGCGATTTCCCCGCGCCTGCCGACCACCGGCAGCGCGGGATCGAAGTCGGGCTTGGGCAGGCCGGCCACGCGCACGTCACGGCGCGCACGGGAGGCTTCGATGTCCGCCGCAATCGCCGCCAGCGCGCGCGAACGCGCGCCCGCGTCGGCGATGTTGAGCTTCGACAGCAGCGTGGCAAGCCGCGGCCGGTCGGCGCTCATGCAGGCGTCGAGGGCGGCTCGCAGAGATGTGGGGGATCCGGGAGCGGAGATAATTGGCTTCCTGCAGGCCAGGTCCGCCGGCGGCGCCGGATCGGACTAAACTTCGGAGCAGTTTTGCGACCGGCTATTCTACAATGGCGCACTCGACAGCCCGCGGCCTGTCGCTGCGCGGCGATAAATCAGAACATGAAAAAAATCCAGATCAAGCGCCTGAACCTTCGCGCCATCTCGCTGCGCGACCTGGTGGTGGTGGTGATTCCGGCGCTAATCATTATCGCGGCCGGCTTCTGGGTGGCCTGGAAGTTCGTGCGTCCCGCGCCGCCCAGCCATTTCGTGATGACCACCGGCCCGGAGAGCGGCGCTTACCACCTGTTTGCCCAGCGCTACCAGGAAATCCTCGCCAAGCGCGGCATCACCCTGGAGTTGCGGCCCGCGGCAGGCGGACTGGACAACCTTCAGCGCCTCGCCGACGAGAACAGCGATGTCGACATCGGATTCGTGCAAGGCGGCCTGGGAAGCGCTGGCGACGCGCCCGACCTGGTGACTTTGGGCAGCGTGTTCTACGAGCCGGTGTGGGTGTTTTACCGCAGCAACGACCGAATCGACCGCATGGCGCAGTTGCGCGGCACCCGCATCGCGGTGGGCGACGAGAACAGCGGCAACCGCAAACTCGCACTGGAACTGCTCGCGGCCAACGGCGCGGCAACCGAGCCGCCGACCAGGCTGTTGTCAAAAGGCGGGGTGGAGGCGGTCGAGGCGCTGGCTAACGGCAAGGCGGACGCCGCCATTGTGATCAACGCGCCGGAGGCAGGGGTGGTCAAGTCGCTGCTGTACCTGCCCGGCGTGCGCCTGCTGAATTTCAACCGCACCGCGGCCTATACGCGGTTGTTCCAATTCCTGCACGCCGTGGTGCTGCCGCAGGGCTCGGTGGACCTGATGCACGATATTCCGCCGGCGGACGTCCACCTGTTCGCGCCCACCGCCAACATCGTCGCCAAGAGCTCGCTGCACCCCGCGCTCATCGACCTCATGATGCAGGCGATGGCCGAAGTGCACGGCGGGCGCGGCGTATTCCACAACGCGCGCGATTTCCCCTCGCCCAAGGACCAGGATTTCCCGCTGAGCCCGGAGGCGCAGCGCTATTACACGTCGGGCGCGCCGTTCCTGCAGCGCTATCTGCCATTTTGGGCAGCCACCCTGATCGACCGCATCATGGTCCTCTTGATCCCGCTGTTTGCCCTGGTCATACCGCTGGCGAAAGTGGCGCCGGGTCTCTACAACTGGCGCATTCAGCGGCGCCTGATTCGCCTCTATGGCGAGCTCAAGTTTCTCGAGCACGACATCCGGCAGAATTTCGAGCCTGAAAAATTCGACGGCTACATCGAGCAGCTCGATCGCATCGACGAGTCGGCGAACACCCGGCCGATCCCGCTCGCGTTTGCCGACAAGCAATACACGCTGCGGACACACATCGATTTTGTCAGAGGGGTATTGGAGAAGCTGCGGCCGGCGGCCTAGGCAGGGCAGCCCGGGCTTCTAGAGTAAAATATCGCCTCTGTTGGCTCACTGGCAGCGCCCCATCGTGTCCGCACCACCCAAATCCGCGACTGGCAGTACTCCGGGCGATTCGCCCAAGGGCGCCCAGGCGCCGGAAGCGCACGCGCAAAACTTCATCCGCCACGTTATCGAGCACGACCTCGCGACCGGCAAGTTCGCGGGCCGCACCTGGGGCGGCGCGCCCGGCCCGGCGTCGAAACACAACGGCGCCCCGCGCGACGCAGAAAAAATCCGCACGCGCTTCCCGCCGGAACCCAATGGTTATCTGCACATCGGCCACGCCAAGAGCATTTGCCTCAATTTCGGCCTGGCAAACGACTACGGCGGCGTGTGCCATTTGCGCTCCGACGACACCAACCCCGAGAAGGAAGAGCAGGAATACG
>Ga0181537_10004866_pt1 | contig 11015 bp, 6 predicted proteins | sample PEATcosm2014_Bin_39_FD_119765 | JGI IMG/M metagenome (GOLD analysis project Ga0181537, IMG submission 119765) | Peatland microbial communities from MTU Mesocosm Facility, Houghton, MI, USA - PEATcosm2014_Bin23_10_metaG | ecosystem: Environmental > Terrestrial > Soil > Wetlands > Peat | place... | reverse complement strand
GCAGTTGACGTCGATGCTGACGTCGCGCCCGCAAATGAGTTCGCCGCGCACGTCGATGCGCGCGGGGTCGGCAAGCGTCACGCCCGCATCCAGCAGCCGCTCCGCCTGCGATTTCTGTTTCGCCCGCTCCAGCGCCGCCAGTTCGCGTTTCGAATTCACGCCAGCTATCTCCTCGATGTTGCCGGGCTGCACCGCCGCGACTTCCGGCCCATCGGCCGCAGCCAGCGCCACCACGTCGGTCAGATAAAATTCGCCCTGCGCGTTATGCGGGCCGACTTTACCGAGCCAACCCGCAAGCCATTCCGACTTCGCCGCCAGCAAGCCCAGGTTGACCTCGCGTATCCCGAGTTCGGCGGGTGTGGCATCGCGCTCCTCGACTATTTTCGCGACGCGCCGCTGGTCGTCGCGCACGATGCGGCCGTAACCGGGCACCGCGTATTCCGCGGTCAGTATCGCGAGGCCCCCGCCGGTGTCACGCGAAGCCTGCACCAGCCGTTTGAGCGTGTCCGGTACAACCATCGGCATGTCGCCATACATTACCAGCACAGTCGCTTCGCTGTCGGTCTGCGGCATCGCCTGGGCCACCGCATGGCCGGTCCCAAGCTGCCGATCCTGGCAGACCCAACGCAAATCCCGGTCGGGAAATTGCGCTTTCACCGCTTCGCCCCCGTGCCCGTGGACGATGCAAATGCGCTCGGGGGCGAGCGCACGCGCGGCGTCCACCGCATAGGCCAGGAGCGGCCTGCCGGCCAGCCGGTGCAACACTTTTGGCAGGTCGGAGTGCATCCGTTTGCCCTGCCCGGCAGCGAGGATAACGACGTTGAGCTTGTTCATCCAGCGGTAACATTGCCAGCAGCAGCCTGTGTGGGCATCTTTCCATCCATGTTTCGGATCCGGCCGCGAGCCGCAAAACACCCTTTTTTAGCTGCCAAGACAACATGATAGCAGCGGCGACGTACCGCAGGCGGGTTCTGGTGGCGGCGGGCTTGTATTCCCGGCTAAAGTCGGGTTAATCTATGGTCGTAAACGCACTTATCCCGACCCCGCCGGCGCGGCGCGCTTTGCGCCATCTTCCACCGAACCTCCGGTCATAAGGGTCGAAGCACCAAGCAACAACCCTGGCTTCACGCAGTACCCCCTTTTTCCGGAGGCTCGTATGCAACACGTACGCGGTCTTTTTCCCTCAAAAATCCGCCTCGCGGGTGTCGTCTTCGCGCTGGCTGCCGCAGCCGCATGTCTTTTCTCCGGACCCGTATCGGCGCAAACCATTTACAAATGGGTCGATGAGCGCGGCGTGGTGAATTACGGCAATGCCGACGTGCCGAAGAAGGGCAACGTGAGCGTGGTCGATACGACACCGGCGGTCATCGGGCAGCCTGCCGCCAAGCCGCACGAAAATACCAATCGGCCGGGCAAGGCGGCCGAAGCCGCGCCTGAGCGCGACGCCGCGCCGCGCATGCACGACGAAGGCGCGAGGATGCGGCCGGTTTCAGCCCCTGCCGCGTCTGCCGCGACGCCGGCACAGATTCCGTCGTCATCCAGCGCCCCTGCCGCACAAACCGCCGCCTTCAAAATCGCCGAGGTTCCCAAGAATTCGCAGCAATCGACCCCGGTCAAGCCGATCACGACGATGCAGTAGGCTTACCCGGCCGCGCCTTAACGCGGCAAGTTCGACGAGCCCATCAGGAATTCATCGACCGCGCGCGCGCATTGCCGGCCCTCGCGGATCGCCCACACCACCAGCGACTGACCGCGGCGCATGTCGCCCGCGGCAAATATTTTCGGCACCGACGTGCTGTAGGCGCGCGCACCCTCGGTCGCGGCCTTGACGTTGCTGCGCGCGTCTTTTTCCGCGCCCGTATCGTCGACCAGGCCGTGTTGCACCGGGCCCAGGAAGCCCATGGCCAGCAGCACCAGGTCCGCCTTGATATCGAATTCCGAGTCCGGCATCTCGGCCATTTTGCCGTCGCGCCATTCGATGCGCGCCGCGCGGATTTTCTCGACTTTGCCACCGGCGCCGGTGAACTCCTTGGTCGCGATCGACCAGTCGCGCGCGCAGCCCTCTTCGTGCGAGCTCGAACTTCTGAGCTTGACCGGCCAGTAGGGCCAGACCAGCGGTTTGTTTTCCTGCTCCGGCGGCTGCGGCAATAGCTCGAACTGAGTGACGGACAACGCGCCCTGGCGGTTCGAAGTGCCCACGCAGTCCGAGCCGGTGTCGCCCCCGCCGATCACCACCACGTGCTTGCCGGTGGCGAGAATCTGGCCGGTGACGCTGTCGCCGGCAACGACCTTGTTTTGCTGCGGCAGGAACTCCATCGCGAAGTGCACGCCGGCGAGTTGCCGCCCGGGAACCGGCAGGTCGCGCGGCTGCTCGGCCCCACCCGTCAGCACCACCGCATCGAATTCGGCGACCACGTCCGCCACCGGCAGGTTGCCGCCGACTTTCACACCGGTGCGAAATTCGACGCCCTCGGCCTGCATTTGTTCCATGCGCCGGTCGATCAGGTGCTTCTCCATTTTGAAATCGGGAATGCCATAGCGCAGCAAACCGCCGATGCGGTCGCTTTTCTCAAACAGCACCACGGCATGGCCCGCGCGCGCAAGTTGTTGCGCGCAGGCGAGCCCCGCCGGGCCCGAGCCCACCACCGCGACCCGGCGCCCGCTCTGGCGCGGCGCGGGTTGTGGCAGCACCCAGCCCAGTTCCCAGCCCTTGTCGATGATCGCGTGCTCGATGGACTTGATGCCGACCGGGTCGTTATTGATATTGAGCGTGCACGCGGCTTCGCAAGGCGCGGGACACACGCGGCCGGTGAATTCCGGAAAATTATTGGTCGAGTGCAATACTTCGAGCGCGGCTCGCCAATCCTGGCGATACACCAGGTCGTTCCAGTCCGGGATGATGTTGTTGACGGGGCAGCCGGTCTGGCAGAACGGGATGCCGCAATCCATGCAGCGCGCGCCCTGCAGCGCGGCGTCCTTGTCGGCCAGGTGCTCGACGAACTCGCGGTAGTGCTTGAGCCGCGAGACCGGCGCCTCGGCGGCTTCCGCCAGGCGCTTGTATTCCATGAAACCGGTGGTTTTTCCCATGACGCAGGCGCGAATTTGGCAGCGAATCAGGCGGCGAGGCGGCTGGCCTTGGCGGCGAGCTCGCCCAGGGCGCGGCGGTATTCGATGGGAAACACTTTCACAAAACGGTGGCGGAACTGCGGCCAGTTGTCGAGCATCTCGCGTGCGGCCGCGCTGCCGGTATAGCGGGCGTGATTGTCGATGCATTGCCTGAGCAGTGCCTCGTCCGGCTGGCCGCGATGCCACAGCTCGCGCGCGAGCTTGCCTTCCTGCTCGGATTCCGCCAGCACCGGTTCGAGTTCGACCATGGTCTGGTTGCAATAGCGCTCGAAACTGCCGTCTTCGTCATAGACATAGGCAATGCCGCCGCTCATGCCGGCGGCAAAATTGCGCCCGGTGCGGCCCAGCACGACCACGGTGCCGCCGGTCATGTATTCGCAGCCGTGGTCGCCCACACCCTCGACCACCGCCAGCGCGCCGGAGTTGCGCACGCAGAAGCGCTCGCCGGCGACGCCGCGGAAATACGCCTCGCCCTCGATCGCGCCATACATCACGGTATTGCCGACGATGATGTTGTCGCGCGGCAGGCCGCGAAATTTGCTTGAGGGCTGCACCGTGATGCGGCCGCCCGACAGGCCCTTGCCGACGTAGTCGTTGGATTCGCCGATAAGCTCGAGCGAAATGCCGCGCGCGAGGAAGGCGCCGAAACTCTGTCCGGCGGAACCCGCGAAGCGGATGTTGATGGTGTCGTCCGGCAGCCCCTGGTGGCCGAACTTCGCGGCGACCGTTCCCGACAGCATGGCGCCGACCGTACGGTTGCCGTTCCTGATCGGCATCTCGATCGTCACTTTTTCGCCGCGCTCCAGCGCGGGTTGCGAAAGCTCGATCAGGCGATGGTCAAGCGCGCGCGCCAGGCCATGGTCCTGCGACTCCTTGCAGGAGCGCGCAACTTCCGGCGGCATGTCGGGCAGGTGGAATATCCTGGAAAAATCGAGCCCGCGCGCTTTCCAGTTCTCGATCCCCTGCCTGGTGTCGAGCAGGTCGGCGCGGCCGATGAGGTCGGTGAAACGGCGCACGCCGATTTCCGCCATCAGCTCGCGCACCTCTTCGGCGACGAAGAAAAAATAATTGATGACGTGTTCGGGCTGGCCGCGAAAGCGCTTGCGCAGTTCCGGGTCCTGCGTCGCCACGCCCACCGGGCAGGTGTTGAGATGGCACTTGCGCATCATGATGCAGCCCTGCACCACCAGCGGCGCAGTGGCGAAGCCGAACTCATCCGCTCCCAGCAACGCGCCCACCACCACGTCGCGCCCGGTCTTCATCTGGCCGTCGGCCTGCACCGTGATGCGGCCGCGCAGGCGGTTGAGCACCAGGGTCTGCTGCGTTTCCGCGAGCCCGAGTTCCCACGGCGTGCCGGCGTGCTTGATCGACGACCAGGGGCTGGCGCCGGTGCCGCCGTCGTGCCCGGATATCGTCACGTGGTCGGATTTCGCCTTGGCCACGCCCGCCGCCACCGTGCCGACGCCGATCTCGGACACCAGCTTCACCGAGATCGACGCCTTGGGATTGGCGTTCTTCAGGTCGTGAATGAGCTGCGCCAGGTCCTCGATCGAATAAATGTCGTGATGCGGCGGCGGCGAAATCAGGCCGACGCCCGGCACCGAGAAACGCAGCTCGGCGATGTATTCCGATACCTTGTGGCCCGGCAGCTGGCCGCCTTCGCCGGGCTTCGCCCCTTGCGCCATCTTGATCTGGATCTGGTCGGCGGACGCCAGGTACTCGGCGGTGACGCCGAAGCGCCCGCTCGCCACCTGCTTGATTTTCGAGCGCATCGAATCGCCGGCTTTGAGTTCGATGTCGCGCATCACGCGGCCGCTGCCAAGGCGGGATGCCAGCGTGTCGCCCGCTTTTGCCAGCGGGTAGCGGTTGGGGTCCTCACCGCCCTCGCCGGTGTTGGACTTGCCGCCGATGCGGTTCATCGCGATGGCAAGCGTGGTATGGGCCTCGGTCGATATCGAGCCCAGCGACATCGCGCCGGTGGCGAAGCGGCGCACGATATCCTTGGCCGATTCAACTTCGTCGAGCGGCACTTCGGGTCCCGCGGGGTTGATCGTAAACAGGCCGCGCAACGTCATTTGCCGCCGCGACTGGTCGTTTATGATCTTGGCATAATCCTTGTAAGTCGAGTAGCTCTTGGAACGGGTGGCGTGCTGCAGCTTGGCGATCGCATCCGGTGTCCACATGTGCTCTTCGCCGCGGGTGCGAAACGCATACTCGCCGCCGGCTTCGAGCGCCTGCGCCAATACCGGATCGGCGCCGAACGCCGCCTGGTGCAGGCGCAGCGCCTCTTCGGCGACTTCGAACACGCCGATGCCTTCGATGTTGCTGGTGGTGCCGGCAAAGTACTTGTCGATGAACACGCGCGACAGCCCAACCGCCTCGAAAATCTGCGCGCCGGTATAGGACATGTAGGTGGAGATGCCCATTTTCGACATCACTTTCATCAGGCCCTTGCCGATGGCCTTGATGTAATTCTTCATCGCCTTGGCAGGATCCGCCTGCGGCGGGCCGGCGCTGGCCGCGAGCACCGTCTCCAGCGCGAGATAGGGATGGATCGCCTCCGCGCCGTAACCCGCGAGCAGCGCGAAGTGATGCACTTCGCGCGCGGAGCCGGTCTCGACCACCAGTCCCGCGCTGGTGCGCAGGCCCTTGTTCACCAGATGCTGGTGGATGGCCGAGGTCGCGAGCAGCGCCGGGATCGCGACGTTGCCGGGGTCAACCCGGCGGTCGGAGACAATCAGGATGTTATAGCCGGAGCGCACCGCGTCCACCGCCTCCGCCATCAGGCTGGCAAGCCGCGCTTCGACGCCCTCGTTGCCCCAGGCGACCGGATAACAGATGTCGATTTCGTAGGAGCGGAACTTGTTGTCGGTGTAATCCGCGATGTGGCGGATGGTCTCGATTTCATCGAAGCCCAGTATGGGTTGCGAGACTTCGAGCCGGATCGGCGGATTTCTTTCTTCGATGCCCAGGAGGTTGGGCTTGGGGCCGACGAACGACACCAGCGACATCACCAGGTCTTCGCGGATCGGGTCGATCGGCGGGTTGGTCACCTGCGCGAACAGCTGCTTGAAATAGTGATACAGCGTCTTGTTCTTGTCCGACAGCACCGCCAGCGGCGAGTCGTTGCCCATCGAGCCCACGCCCTCCTCGCCGCTCGCCGCCATCGGCTGCATCACGAATTTGAGGTCCTCCTGGGTATAGCCGAAAGCCTGCTGGCGGTCGAGCAGTGCGATCGTACCGGTGTCGGCACGGCTTGCCGGCGCCGGCAGGTCGTCCAACTTGATGCGGATGCGGTCGATCCAGGCGCGGTAAGGTCTGGCGGAGGCCAGCGTGTCCTTGAGTTCCTTGTCATCGATGATGCGGCCCTGCTCGACGTCGATCAGGAACATCTTGCCCGGCTGCAAGCGCCATTTGCTGATGATTTTTTCTTCCGGGATCGGCAGCACGCCGCACTCGGAGGCCATCACCACCATGTCGTCGCTGGTGACGAGATATCGCGCCGGTCGCAAGCCGTTGCGATCGAGGGTTGCCCCGATCTGCCGGCCGTCGGTGAAAGCCACCGCCGCCGGGCCGTCCCAGGGCTCCATCATCGCCGCGTGGTATTCGTAGAACGCGCGGCGGTTGGGATCCATCAAGGTGTGCTTTTCCCAGGCTTCCGGAATCAGCAGCATCATGGCGTGGGCCAGCGAGTAGCCGCCCATTACAAGGAGTTCTAGCGCGTTGTCGAAAGAAGCGGAATCTGATTGGCCGTCGTAGATTAGTGGCCATATTTTCCCGAGGTCTTCGCCCAGGATCGGGCTTGAGATCGCCTGTTGCCTGGCGCGCAGCCAGTTGACGTTGCCGCGCAGGGTGTTGATTTCACCGTTGTGCGCGATCATGCGGAAAGGATGGGCAAGATCCCAGGTCGGAAACGTATTGGTCGAGAAGCGCTGGTGCACCAGGGCAAGGGCGGACGCCAGGCGCTGGTCCGCAAGGTCCAGAAAATACTCGCCGACCTGGCTGGCTAACAGCATGCCCTTGTACACCACGGTGCGCGCCGACATCGACGGCACGTAGAATTCCTTGCCGTGCTTGAGCTTCAGCGCCTGGATGGCGTGGCCGGAAGACTTGCGGATAATGTAGAGCTTGCGCTCGAGCGCGTCGGTCACCGTGACGTCTTTGCCCTGGCCGATGAAAATCTGGCGTATGACCGGCTCGATTTTCTTCACCGATTCGCCGAGGCAGGCGCTGTTGCAGGGCACTTCGCGCCAGCCGAGCACGAGCTGGCCCTCGGTCTTGACCGCGCGCTCGATCTCCTGCTGGCAGGCGAGCCGGCTCGCCGGCTCCTGCGGGAGGAACACCATGCCGACGCCGTATTCGCCCAAGGGCGGGAGTTCCACGCCGCGTTGCGCCAAATCCTGGCGGAACAGGGCATCGGGAATTTGCAGCAGGATGCCGGCGCCGTCGCCGGTCAGCGGATCCGCCCCGGTCGCCCCGCGATGGGTGAGATTCTTGAGGATCTGCAGGCCCTGCTCGACAATGGCATGGCTTTTACGGCCTTTGATATGCGCGACAAAGCCGACGCCGCAGGCGTCGTGTTCGTTCGCGGGATCGTATAGACCCTGGCGGATGGCCGTGCTCAAGCTCAAGCCCTCAGTGCGGTGCAGCAACGGTTGGCGCACGCTGGCGCGGACAGCCGGCTGCGCGCGCCTGGCTGCAGGGACGCGGGCTTAGCCGGCTACAAGAAAAACGGGAGACAATTCAATATACCGGCAATCCCCGGGCCGCGCAACGTCGCGCAAACCCGCGCCGGTGCTCGATCTCCGGTCCGGCAGGCGGCCAGGTTGTTGCGCCGCGATAAGTTGCCGGTGCGCGCCGGGCAGCGCCGCCTAGCCTTCGTCGATCGCGAACAGGCGGCGATGCTCGAGCATGGCGTAGCGGTCGGTCATGCCGGCAATGTAATCCGCAATCGCGCGCGCGGGCTCGGTGCCCTTCCGCGGCCGATACTGCGGCGCCAGCAGGCGCGGTTCGCCGATAAGCGCGTCAAACAAATCAGTGATGATTCGGCCTGCCTTCGCGCTCATGCGCATTACGCGGTAATGCCGGTAGAGATTCTCCATCAGAAAGTGTTTGAGTTCCTGCTGCTCGCCTGCAATCGCCGCAGAAAAGCCGATGAGGGGAGGCGCATGGTGCACGTCCTCGAGGCTGGCCGGACGCGCCTTCGCGATCCGCGACCGGCTTTCGACGATGAGATCGGTCACCAGCGTATTGATCATGCGGCGCACGGTCTCGTGCACCAGGCGCCGGTCCTTGATTCCGGGATAGGCTTTCGACGCGTCCTGGGCGTGGCGGGACACGATTTTTGTTTTCGCCCTCAAGTCGTCAAGCGTGATGAGATGGGAGCGGATGCCGTCGTCCACGTCGTGGTTGTTGTAGGCGATCTCGTCGGCGAGATTGGCGACCTGCGCCTCCAGTGAAGGCCGCAGTTTCTTCACGAAGCGCTCGCCGAGCGGGCCCAGCGCGCGCGCATTTTTCAGCGAGCAATGCTTGAGCACGCCTTCGCGGGTCTCGTACATGAGGTTAAGCCCGTCGAAGCCGCCGTAGTGGTCTTCGAGCTTATCCACCACGCGCAGCGACTGCATATTGTGTTCGAAGCCGCCGAATTTCTTCATGCAATGGTTCAGGGCGTCCTGGCCGGCATGGCCGAACGGCGTATGGCCGAGATCGTGGGCCAGCGAAATGGCTTCGACCAGGTCTTCGTTCAGGTTGAGGGCGCGCGCGATACTGCGCCCGATTTGAGCCACCTCGATGCTGTGCGTAAGCCGGGTGCGGAACAGGTCGCCTTCATGATTGACGAATACCTGCGTCTTGTATTCGAGTCTGCGAAACGCCGTCGAATGCACGATGCGGTGCAGATCGCGCTGGAATTCGGTGCGCTCGCGCGGCTCCGTTTCAGGATGCTTACGGCCCTGCGAGTTTTGCGCGGTCACCGCGTACGGCGCGAGAGTTATTTCAGGCATGGGCTTCACGCGCTGGAATCGGCCAGCACACCGCGCACCAGGGCATCCGGTGCGGGAACGACGGCGGCGACGCCGATTTTCTTCAGCACCACATAGCGGATCTCGCCGGCCACGGCCTTTTTGTCGCGCCGCATGAGTTCCAGGTAACGCTCGGCGCCCAGGGGCGGCGCGGTGGTCGGCAACCCTGCGCGTTCGAACAGCGCTTTTATCCGCTGCACGTCGGCCTCCGCGATGAAACCCAGGCGCTGCGACAGGCGCGCCGCGAGCAGGGTGCCGGCGGCGACAGCTTCGCCGTGCAGCCATTCGCCATAGCCGACGCCGGTTTCGATGGCGTGGCCGAATGTATGGCCCAGGTTGAGCTGCGCGCGCACGCCCGACTCGCGCTCATCGAGGGCGACGATGGCGGCCTTGATTTCGCAGGAGCGGTGAATCGCGTGCGCCAGCGCCTGCGGCTCGCGCGCCAGCAGGCCGTCGATGTTTTGCTCCAGCCAGTCAAAAAATTCCCGGTCGCCGAGCAAGCCATGCTTGATCACTTCGGCGATCCCCGCGCGCAACTCGCGTACCGGCAGTGTTGCCAGGGTCGCGGTATCGGCGATCACCACGCGCGGCTGGTAAAAAGCGCCGATCATGTTCTTGCCCAGCGGATGGTCGATCGCAGTCTTGCCGCCCACCGAGGAATCGACTTGCGCGAGCAGCGTGGTCGGCACCTGCACCAGGGGCACGCCGCGCTGATAGGTCGCCGCCGCGAAGCCGGCGATGTCGCCGACCACGCCGCCGCCCAGCGCAAGTATGGTGGTGCCGCGGTCGCATCCCGTTTCCAGCAGGCGGTCGAATATGCCGTTCAGCGTGACCCAGTCTTTGTGCGCTTCGCCGGCCGGGATCACGACTTCGGTAACCGTGATGCGGGCCGCGCGCAAGGTCGCCGCCAGGGACTTGAGATAGAGCGGCGCGACCACGGTGTCGGTCACGATGGCCAGCCGCGGGTGCGGCAGAACGGTGAGCAGTTGCGGCGCCTGCGCCAGCAGGCCGGCACCGACGTGGATGGGGTAGCTGCGCGCGCCCAGCGCGACTTCCAGGGTAGAGCTCATTGCGGCGCGCGCAACAACTCGATGACCGCGGCCGCGAGCCTGCCCGCGCTTTGCCGCCCGGTGTCGATCACCAGGTCGGCAATTTCGCGATACAGCGGATCGCGCTGCGCGTACAGTTCGGCGAGCTTCGCCTGCGGATCCGCGGTCTGCAACAGCGGGCGGTTGCGGTCGCGGCGGGTGCGCTGGAAAAGATCCTGCGGCTGGGCGTGCAAATAGATCACGCAGCCGCGCGCCGCGAGCTTGACGCGGTTGTCCGCCAGCAGCACGGCGCCGCCGCCGGTCGCCAGCACCACGTCGTCGTGGTCAGCGAACTCGGCGATTACCGCGGCTTCGCGGCTGCGAAATCCCGTTTCGCCCTCGAATTCGAATATGACCGGAATGGCGACACCCGTCCTTTTCTCGATCTCACGGTCGGTATCGACAAACGTCCGGTGCAGTTCGCGCGCGAGGATGCGGCCGACCGTGGTCTTGCCCGCACCCATCAGCCCGATGAGGAAAATATTGTCGGATTCCCGCACCGGGCCATTCTAGCAGGCGCGGCAGGCCCCAAAACAAAAGGGCCGGCGCAAGGCCGGCCCAAATGCGTCTTTACACGGCAATTCGGTTTCAGCGCACGCTCAGACGGTCGCTCATGATGCGCGGCGTGATGAAGATCAGGAGCTCGTCCTTGTTGAGCGTCTTCTGGGTGTTTTTGAACAGATTCCCGAGGTATGGAATGTCGCCGAGGTAGGGAATCTTGGTGATGGTGGTCGTCTCCTGCGACAGATAAATGCCGCCGATCACCACGGTGCCGCCATTC